>Ga0214473_10008420_pt1 | contig 12188 bp, 10 predicted proteins | sample RVTome_7_FD_203509 | JGI IMG/M metagenome (GOLD analysis project Ga0214473, IMG submission 203509) | Soil microbial communities from uranium-contaminated site in the Upper Colorado River Basin, Wyoming, United States - RVT98D197 | ecosystem: Environmental > Terrestrial > Soil > Contaminated >... | reverse complement strand
CTCACATAGGCCTTGAGGCCGTCGAACGCCTGATCGGAAGCAAGCGCGCGGCGCGGAAGGATCAGCCCCTCGATCTTGCTGACGAACAGGAAGATCCGGTCCTTGGTCTCCACGACGCGCTTTACTTTCGACCATTGGCAGCTTCCGGCAAAATCGTTGCCGCTCCACTGAATGCCGCTGTCATCCAATCGAACGGTCAACTCCGCATTGGCAAGGACAAAGCGCTTGAAGACGAGGCGATAGATTCCTTGCGTGAAGAGTAGGTCGATCAACGCCACGAAGATCATGACCAAGGGCACGCCGGCGAGGATGATCAGAAGCGATTGCGGCTCCAGCAATGCGCTGAGCGGCACGCCGTCCCAAACTTGGCCCAACACCGTGATGACGAGGTAGATCAGGCTAACGACGATGTAAGGCGTAAATGGACCGAATGCGCCCATCGGCCCGATCGAGCGCTTGGCCCGAATCATCGCGACATAGTCGCCGAAGCCATTGGTGTAGGTGAGGACATAGGCCATCGCCCGAGAAGCGTCCCCTTAGCCGAGAAGCCTACAGGCTGCGCTGGATGTGCTCGACCTCGAAGCACTCGATGACGTCGCCTTGCCGCATGTCCTGATAACCTTCGAAGGCCATGCCACATTCCTGACCGGCGACGACCTCACGCACTTCGTCCTTGAAGCGCTTCAAGGTGGAGAGCTTGCCTTCATGGATCACGACGTTGTCGCGGATCAGGCGGACATGCGCGCCGCGCTCGACCTTGCCTTCGGTGACGCGGCAGCCCGCGACCTTGCCAACCTTGGAGATGGCAAACACTTCGAGGATTTCGGCATTGCCGAGGAAGTTTTCCTTCCGCGTCGGCACCAGCATGCCGGACATGGCCTGCTTCACGATGTCGACGAGGTCGTAGATCACGTTATAGTAGCGGATCTCGACTCCGTCGCGCTCGGCCGCTTCGCGTGCTTGCGAATTGGCGCGCACGTTAAAGCCGAGAACCACGGCGCCCGAGGTGGCGGCGAGCCCCACATCGGATTCGGTGATGCCGCCAACGCCGGCATGCACGACCCGGGCGCGGACTTCATCCGTACCCAGCTTCTCCAGCGCCGCGACGATGGCCTCGACCGAGCCCTGCACATCGCCCTTGACGAGAAGCGTGAATTCCTGCGCGCCGCTCTCTTTCAGCTGGCTCATCATCTGCTCGAGCGAGCCGCGGGCGCCGGCAACGGCGATCCGCTTGCGGCGCTCGCGCATGCGGTAATCGGTAAGTTCGCGGGCCCGCGCCTCGTTCTCGACGACGGCGAACTGATCGCCCGCCTCCGGCGCCGAGTCGAAGCCAAGCACCTCAACTGGAACCGATGGGCCGGCTTCCTTCACTTGTGCGCCATGATCGTTGATCAGTGCCCGCACGCGGCCATAGGCCGAGCCCGCCACGATCAGATCGCCAACACGCAGCGTGCCGCGCTGGATCAGCGCCGTGCCGACCGGCCCGCGTCCGCGCTCCAGCTTGGCCTCGACGATCACGCCCTCGGCGGCGCGCTCGGGATTGGCGGTCAGCTCTAGCACCTCGGCCTGTAGCGCGATTGCTTCCAGCAGCTTGTCGAGTCCGGTCCGCTTCAGCGCCGAGACCTCGATCTCCAGCGTATCGCCGCCGAGGCTCTCAACCACGATCTCTTGGCTCAACAGCTCGGTGCGCACCCGTTGAGGGTCGGCGCCCTGCTTGTCGATCTTGTTGATGGCCACAATCATCGGAACGCCGGCGGCCTTGGCGTGATTGATGGCCTCGACAGTTTGCGGCTTCACGCCGTCATCGGCGGCCACCACAAGCACCACAATGTCGGTGACCTGAGCGCCACGCTGCCGCATGGCGGTAAAGGCCTCATGGCCCGGCGTGTCGATGAACGTGATCTTGTTGCCCGCCGGCGTCACGACCTGATAGGCGCCGATATGCTGGGTGATGCCGCCGGCCTCGTGCGCCACGACGTCGGTGGTGCGGATGGCGTCGAGCAGCGAGGTCTTGCCGTGATCAACATGGCCCATGATGGTGACGACGGGCGCCCGCGACTTGAGGTCCTCTTCATGGTCCTCCTCGCCGATAAAGCCCTCTTCCACGTCGGCTTCCGACACGCGGCGCACGATATGGCCGAACTCTTCGGCAACCAGCTGCGCCGTGTCGGAATCGATCACGTCGGTGATCTTGTGCATGGAACCGTCGCGCATCAGCGTCTTGATGACGTCGACGCCGCGCTCGGCCATGCGATTGGCGAGCTCCTGAATAGTGATGATTTCGGGGATAACGACCTCGCGTTGAATCTTGGCTTGAGCTTGCGGCCCCGCGATCTGCTTCTTCTGCCGCTCCTGCCGGCGCTTCAGCGAGGCCAGGCTCCGCTGGCGCTGTTCCTCGTCGAGGGCGTTGGTGATGGTGAGGCGGCCGCGAACGCGCCGCTCCTCCCCGCGCTTCGGCGCCACGCGCTCTTTCTTGGCATGCCGGGCGTCCTGCTCGCCGCGCTTCGGAGCTTCTTCCTCTTCGACGGTGAGGTGCTTCCGCGCCGTTTCCTCGGCCTTGCGGCGAGCTTCAGCTTCCGTCGCGATACGCGCCTGTTCCTTGAGCTGGCGCTCGTCGGCTTCCTCGTGCTCCTTGACGCGCACTTCCTCGGTGACCGCGCGCCGCACGACCTCAGCCTCGGCGCGCTCGCGCTCCTCGGCCTCGCGAACCTTGGAATCGCTCAGCGCCCTGAGCCGCGCATCCTTCTCGTCATCCGAGAGCTGGCGCAGCACCACGCCGGAGCGGCGCGATTGCGGCTCTTCAGCCTTGGCCTTCTTCTGTGGAGCTTCGGCAGTTTGTGGCGCTTTGACCGGCGCCTCCTCGGCGACGGGCGCTGCGGCGCCTGAACCGACGGCGCGGCGCTTCTTCTTCTCCACCAGGACCGATTTCGAGCGCCCATGGCTAAAGCTTTGCCGCACATGGCCGGACTCCACGGTCCGACGCAAATTGAGCGTCATTTTACGCCCACGCGCGGTCTTATCTTCGGTCTCGTTTGTCTCGCTCATGTCCTGTCCGTATCCGATCCAATTGGCCTTGCGAATGCGCTCGTCCCTTTGCGGTAGCGCTCAAGCTTTGAGGCAGCCGCAAGCAGCGCTAGAGCCGCTCCGCCCTGGATTAGCGCTGCATGTATCACATTTGTCCTACCCGATGCCAAACCCAATTCATCGGTGCTAAACGCGTGGCTCGGCGCGACCCATTGATCCCGCGATTCCGCCCGAAACTTGCCGTCAAGCTTGCGGCAGCCGTCCTCGGATGCCTCCTTGGCGTGCAGGAGGGCGACGACCGCGCCTTTGGCGATGGCTTCCTCGATCTTGGCGAAGCCGAACACCACCTGACCGGCCTTGTTGGCGATGGCCAAAGCGCTTAACGCCGTCTCGGTCAGCAGCCGGTCGACCTGCTCGGCCAGGCCAGGCGGCACGCTAACCTTGGTCTTGAGGGCGGAGGAAAACGCGTTGCGCTTGGCGGCCTCGGCGACGCAATCCACGCTCGCGGTCAGCCAAACGCCCCGTCCCGGAAGTCTCTCTCTCAAGTCCGGGACGATCGCGCCGTCTGGCCCCAGCACGAAGCGGATCAATTCTTCCTTAGGCCTTCGGGCGCGCGTCAGCGCGCAGCGGCGAACGGGGCCAGTTTCCTCGTCCCCGTGAAGCTCGTCAAGCTGACTTGCCGCCTGCTGCAATGGCTGACGCTCCTGCTCATGACGCTTCTTCGCCGGCAACCTCGCCGGATTCGATTTCCGCGTTCGGCTCTTCTTCGGGCTCCGGCACGAGATCGGCCTCGGTGATCCAACCCGCCTTGACGCGGGCCGCAAGGATCAGCGCCTCGATCTCCGGCTTGCCCAAGCCATGTCCGTCGAGAATGCCGGGATGGCGCGTTGTCTCTTTGTCTTTCCGCTCGCTCCAGCCCGCGAGATCGTCGGTGGCGCAATCCGCCAGGTCCTCGACGGTCCTGATATTGTTCTCGCCGAGCGCCACCAGCATCGCATTGTTGAGGCCGGGCACCTCGGCAAGCTCGTCCTTGACGCCGAGTGCCTTCCGCTTCGCTTCGAGCTCGGCTTCGATCTTCTCCAGATATTCACGGGCGCGGGTCTGAATTTCGGCGGCCGTGTTCTCGTCGAAGCCTTCGATCGAAGCGATCTCCGACGGCTCGACGAAGGCGACCTCTTCGACCGAAGAGAAGCCTTCCGAAGCGAGCAGCTGCGCGATCACCTCGTCGACGTCGAGGGCCTCCATGAATGTCGCCGAACGCTCGGCGAACTCGGCCTGGCGGCGCTCGGATTCGCTCGCTTCCGTCATGATGTCGATGTCCCATCCGGTGAGTTGCGAGGCGAGCCTCACGTTCTGCCCCTTACGGCCGATGGCAAGCGAGAGCTGCGCGTCCGGCACCACCACCTCGATCCGCTCGGCGTCCTCGTCGAGCACGACTTTGACCACTTCGGCGGGCGCCAGCGCGTTGACGATGAAGGTCGCGGCATCCGGCGACCATTGAATGATGTCGATTTTCTCGCCTTGCAGCTCATTCACCACGGCCTGCACGCGGCTGCCGCGCATGCCGACGCAGGCGCCGACCGGATCGATCGAACTGTCGCGCGACACCACCGCGATCTTGGCGCGGCTGCCTGGATCGCGCGCCACCGATTTGATGGTGACGATGCTGTCATAGACTTCCGGCACCTCTTGCGCGAACAGCTTGGCCATGAATTCTGGATGTGTGCGCGAGAGGAAAATCTGGGGTCCGCGTTGTTCGCGGCGCACGTCGTAAACATAGGCGCGGATGCGATCGCCATAGCGGAAATTCTCGCGCGGCAGCGCTTCGTCGCGGCGCACGATGGCCTCGGCGCGGCCAAGGTCGACAACGATATTGCCGTACTCGACGCGCTTGACGATGCCGTTCACGATTTCGCCGACGCGGTCCTTATATTCGTCGTATTGGCGCTCGCGCTCGGCCTCGCGCACTTTCTGCACAATGACTTGCTTGGCGTTCTGCGCCGCGACACGTCCGAAATCGAGCGGGGGCAGGGGCTCGGCGATGAAGTCGCCGGGTTGCGCTGCCGGATTCCGGCGCCGCGCCTCTTCCAGCGAGATTTGCGTGGCTTCCATCGTCACGGTCTCGACCACCTCGAGCAGCCTCGCCAGCCTGATCTCTCCGGTCTTCGGATCGACCTCGGCCCGGATCTCATTCTCGCTGCCGTAGCGCGATTTCGCCGCCTTCTGGATCGCGTCCTCCATGGCGCTGATCACCACCTGGCGGTCGATCGCCTTCTCGCGCGCGACCGCGTCCGCGATCTGCAGGAGCTCCAGCCTGTTGGCGCTTACGCCTGCCTGAGCCATGTCTTCTTCCTCCGATTTATCCCAAGGACGCGGCTCGCCGCATCCCGCTAAACTTCAATTTGCACTCTTCCTCGCCGCAAGATCGGCGCGGAAGGATTCCTTGCCCGCGACGAGCTTAGCCTCGTCGATCAGAGCGAAGGGAAGCCCGATCGTGACCGGCTCTTTCTCCCCCGGCAGCTCGATCTTCAAGCGCACCTCGTTCTTCACCACGCCCTCGATCACGCCGCGAAACCGTTTCCGGCCGTCGACCGGCTCGTTCAGCTCTATCTTCGCCACATGACCGGCCCATGATGTGAAGTCGCTCGGCCGCACCAATGGCCGGTCGACACCGGGCGAGGAAACCTCAAGCCGGTAGCTGTTCGGCATCGGATCGTGAGCCTCGAGCAACACCGACAACTTGCGGCTGATCGAAGCGCAATCGTCGATCGTCAACTGCCCGTCGGGCCGCTCCGCCATCAGCTGCACCGTGCCGCCGTCGCGCCCCGAGACCAAGACCCGCACCAACCGAAACCCAAGCTCGTCGAGCACCGGGGTCGCAAGATCGGCGATCTCGCGCGCTAACCCGGTCTCGCGGAAAAAACGGCGATCTGAGCTCTCGTTCAGGCCAGGCATATCTTGGTCTTCGGCGTTCGCGGGAAGCGAAAGCCAATGAGCCTAACAAAAAGGAGCGGGCGAAGGCCCACTCCTGACTAGATCCAATCATGAGTTCGGGCGGAATATACGACCTTTTTTCACGGTTTCAAGCGGCTTTCGGGCTATTCGCCGCCAAGTACATTCTTGTAGATGCGCTCGAAATCGTTAATTCGCTGGTAGCTCAGCGCGCACAGGCAGGCGGAATAGTTGCCGCCGGTGGCGGTTCCCCCGAAGGCGAGGCTATCCTCGAAGGTGCAATTGGCGTCGCGAAACGTGATCCATTGCTTCTGCGCAGCCTTGAGATCGCCGATTTGCGCATCCGGTGCCTGGCCCATCTCCTTGCCGGCGTTCCGAACGGCTCCGAGAAAATCCTTATAGGCTTGGTTCAACGCGGCATCGGCCTTGTCGGCGGCGCGGGCGAGGCACGCCTTGAACTCAATGTTCGAAGTGGTTGAGCCCTCGCAGTCCTTGGAGCAGACAGCCTCGATATCGGTTCCGGCGGACGCTGTCAGGGGCGCGAGTATTGCGGCGACGGCGAGAAACAGGAGGCGTGGTCGCATGGGTCACTCCGGATCAAAGCTTTTCGAAGCTGAGATAGACAGGCTTTCGCCCCGCCGCCAAGGCCTTCCGCTCGTAGCGGGTCTCCGGCCAATCGGCGGGACGGATGCGCCAATCGTCCGCGCACTCGGCCTGCCAGGCGAAGCCGCCGCTGCGCAAGAGGAGGAATAGCGCCTCGCTGGCGTAGTCGCCGTCGTCGCTGGCAAAACGAAGGAGGCCGCCTGGCCGCAAGATGCGCGCAAGCTCCGCGACAGTCTCTTGCGACATTAGCCTCCGTTTCTGTTGCCGCTTCTTCGGCCAGGGATCCGGAAACAGAACGAAAGCGGCACTGATTGAGCCGCTCGGCAGCCAGGACAGCACCTCGCGCGCATCGCCGTCATGGATGCGGATGGTCTTGAGCTTCCGCGTCTCGATGGCGCCCAGCAGGCTCGCGACGCCATTAATGAAGGGCTCGGCGCCGATAAAGCCGATTTCGGGATGGTGCTCCGCCTGCCAGAGAAGATGCTCGCCCGAGCCGAAACCGATCTCGAGCCAGACCTCCCGCACCGGAACATCGAAGAGCGAGGTGAGAGTCGTTGGCGCAAGCCGGCGAAGGTCGATGCGAAGCTTCGGTAATAATTCGCCGATCAGCTTCTCTTTCCGCTCACTGAGCGGCCGCGCCTTGCGCCGGCCATAGGACCGTAGCGGCATGGCCGCACGCCCAGCATGTGTAGGGGCCGACTTCCTATCCATGCCCTCGTCATGCCCGGCCTTGTGCCGGGCATCCACGACTTTCTTTTCTCTTGGCAACAAAAACGTGGATGGCCGGGACAAGCCCGGCCATGACGAAGTCTGGAAAAAACAGGAGTATCAGCTCAATTCGCCCCGGATCGGCTCGATCAAATCGAGCTTCTCCCAGGAGAAGCCGCCATCGTTGTCGGGCTGCCGGCCGAAATGTCCATAGGACGACGTGCGCTCGTAGATCGGCCGGTTGAGGCCAAGATGCGTTCTGATCCCGCGTGGACTGAGATCCATCACCTCGCGGAGTGCTGCCTCGAGTTTGTCTTCCGCGACTTTGCCGCTGCCATGCAGATCGACATAGAGCGACAGTGGCTGCGAAACGCCGATCGCATAAGAGACTTGCAGCGTGCAGCGATCGGCAAACCCAGCAGCCACGACGTTCTTGGCGAGGTAGCGCGCGGCATAGGCCGCGGAGCGGTCGACTTTGGTCGGGTCCTTGCCGGAGAATGCGCCGCCGCCATGAGGGGCTGCGCCGCCATACGTGTCGACGATGATCTTGCGCCCCGTCACGCCGGAATCGCCGTCGGGGCCGCCGATGACGAAACGCCCGGTCGGATTCACATAGAACTTGGTATCGCGGCTGACCCAGCCGCTCGGCATCACCTCGTCGACAAAGCCGCGCACGATGTCTTTGATGCGCTGTTGGCTGACATCCTCTCCGTGCTGCGTCGACACGACGATGGACTCGGCGCGCACCGGCTTGCCGTCTTCATAGGCGAGCGTGACCTGGCTCTTGGCATCGGGGCCGAGCTCCGGCATGCTGCCGGTGTGCCGCGCCTTCGCCATCTCGTGCAGGAGGCGATGCGCATAATAGATCGGCGCCGGCATCAGCGGCTCGGTCTCGCGGCAAGCGTAACCGAACATGATGCCCTGATCGCCCGCGCCTTCGTCCTTCTCTTCTTCTTCCTTGGCGTCGACGCCCATCGCGATGTCGGCGGACTGCTCATGCAGATAATTTTGGAACTCGGCGTTCTTCCAGTGGAAACCCGCCTGCTCGTAGCCGATCTCGCGCACCGCACGGCGCGCGACCTCCTCGATCTTGTCCTTCACCGAGTCCGGCCCGCGCACTTCGCCGGCGAGTATGATGCGGTTGGTGGTGACGAGCGTCTCGCAGGCGACGCGGGCGTACGGGTCCGCCGCCAGATAGAGATCGACCACGGCGTCCGAGATGCGGTCGCACACTTTGTCGGGGTGACCCTCCGACACCGATTCACTGGTAAAGACGTAATTGCGCCGAGACACCGTTTCGCCCTCTCGAATGCAAAAAACTCCGCGACCCTGGCCTCCAGCCGGACGCCAAGGGAGCCTTCTTGCAACGTTTAGGGAGCCGGTCAAGCCCGCCCGAGAAGCGGGCAAATGTTATGACGCGGATTCGCCGGCGCTCAGCGCCCGCACCAGATCGACCACGCTCTTGCGGACTTTGGAGTTGGAGATTTTGACGAAGGCGCGATTGAGCTCGAGCCCTTCGCGGCTGTTGAGGAATTCGAGGATGAAGGTCTCGGAATCGGGTTCCGCCATTCCCTTCGCCGGGCTCGTTTCTAAGTGCGGCGCTTCCTCGAAAAAGAACTGCACTGGCACGTCGAGAATTTTCGAGATTTGGAACAGTCGGCTCGCGCCGATCCGGTTCACGCCCTTCTCGTATTTCTGCACCTGTTGAAAGGTGAGGCCCATGCTCTCACCGAGTCGCTCCTGGCTCATGCCTAGAAGCATTCGGCGTAAGCGAACGCGGCTTCCTACGTGAGTGTCAACCGGGTTCGGTTTCTTACCTGCCATGCGCGTACTCGTGAGGTCCATTGTTGCTATCGGAAATTGTATCGGAAGAAGTACTTAAGTGCCCGGCGGAGTTCATAGGGGTGCCCAGTTTCCGCGTCAAGCAGGGATAAACTCCGACCTCCCCGTAACGCGTCGTTAGGCCGCGCGATGCACGCGGTAGGCGAACCAAGCGACCAGCGCAAGCCCCAGCATAGTCAGTTCGACTGCGCGTCCATGACGCACAAATAGGGTCGGCTTGAGGGCTTGCGGCAGCAATCCGTCGACGACTCCTCTCTCGCCGATACCAAGCTCGGCCACGATGCGTCCATAGGGATCGACGATCGCCGAGATGCCGGTATTGGCGGCGCGGACCAGCGGCAAACCCTGTTCTACGGCTCGAATCCTCGCTTGTTGGAAGTGTTGATAGGGGCCGGCGCTCGTGCCGAACCAGGCGTCGTTCGTAACGTTGAGCAGCCATCCCGTTCTCCCCTCGGGCGCCATGATAGCGTCGGGAAAGATTATTTCATAGCAGATAAGGGGGCTTGCGTGTGGCGCGCCGGGCACGGTGAGACGTCGTGTCCCAGTCCCGATGCTGAAGCCGCCGCGAACGCCAGTCATTTGCATGAAACCGAGGCTCTCGAGAAAATCCTGGAACGGGAGATACTCGCCGAACGGAACGAGATGAATTTTGTCGTAGACGCTGACGACGTTCGCCTTGTCATCGATGACGAGCAGGCTGTTATAGACGCGACGCTGCTCGATGCTTCCCGACTCATCCCTCGTCTCGACCAGTCTCGCCGAGCCGACGAGTAGCGTCGAACCCTCAGGTAAGACCTCGCCGATGGCGGCAAGCGCGTCAGGAGAATCGGCAAGCAGAAACGGCACCGCCGTCTCTGGCCAGATCACCAGGTTGATGCCGGCAAGCCCTCTTGCGCCGCCCGCGGATTTGCTGAGATCGATATATTCGTCGAAGATCGAGGCGGCATTCTCGGGACGCCATTTGTTGGCCTGGTCGATATTGGCCTGGACGATGCGCAAGCGAATGTCCGTTGTGGCCACGCCCGCGCTGTTCAATCTCCTCTCGCCCCAGGCGTAACCGAGCGCCAGGAGGACAAGGAGCAACCCCGCCATCGCGGCGGCGCTTTTTGGCGCCGCGAGACGCGATCCCGTTGGCGTGACGATGGTCGCGGGACTGGAGAAAACGAGCACTGCGATCAGGCTGAGCGCATAGACTCCGAATATCGATGCGAGCTGCATCAGGCCGGCGTTCTCGGTGAGGCCATAACCCAGCAAATTCCAGGGCAGGCCGGTCAGAACATGGCCACGGGCGTACTCCGCCAGCGCAAACGCAATGGCCAGCGCCAACGCCCTTGCGCCTCCCGGCCGCCAGAGCAGGATCGCCAGCGCGGTGGCGCCTGCGAAAAACAACGCCATGCCCCCCGGCATCGTCGTCATGACGAAAGGCAAGAGCCAGGCATGGCGCGCGGGCTCGACTAGAAACGCCTCCGCGATCCAATAGAGGCTGACAAAAAAATAGCCGAAGCCAAACCAGAAGCCGATCAACGCGGCGACTTTTAGCCGCGGTCCCCGCATCCGATTGTCAGCATAGCAACCATCGAGCAGCCAGACCAGGACGGCGAAGGTGACAAAGAGAACTGGCCAGATGCTGAACGGAGCAAGAGCCAGCGCCGAGATGGCGCCGGCGAGGATCGCGGCCATTGCACGTCGCGCGCCCGTGAGACCGGCCACGAAATTCGCGGGCGCCTCGATCGCGCTGAGCCCGCGCACGGCCTAGTCGCGCCCTTGCAGGGGGACCGGGCTCATTCTGCTTTCGCCTTCGCCGCCGAGGCGTCTTCGCGCGGCATGTGCGGCTTGTGAATGCGGAGCCTCGTGATGCGCCTCGGATCGGCTTCGAGCACTTCGAACTCGATACCGCTCGGATGCTTGACCAGCTCGCCCCGCGAGGGAACGCGGCCGGCAAGCGAGACGACGAGGCCTCCCAGAGTATCGATGTCTTCTTCTTGCTCGGGCGTGATGAGCGTCTCGCCGAGATGCAGCTGCAACTCCTGGATGGGAGTCCTGGCATCGGCGATCAGCCCGCTTTTCGGATCGTCGATCAGCATGGGCTCTTCGTCTACGTCATGCTCGTCGTCGATCTCGCCAACGACTTCTTCGACGAGATCCTCGATGGAGACGAGGCCGTCGGTGCCGCCATATTCATCGACAACAAGCGCGAGATGCAGCCGCGTCGTCTGCATCTTGAGCAGGAGATCGAGGCCCGACATCGAGCCCGGAACATAGAGGAGATCGCGTGTGATGCCGATCGAACCGACATTGCGGCTGAGGTCGACGGCGCCGAGCATCAGGTCCGACGCGCCCGCGATCTCCGCTTGCGAGGTGATCCACGACATCAGGTCCCGAATGTGAATCATGCCGCGCGGGTCGTCGAGCGTCTCGTGATACACCGGCAGCCGCGAATGCTCCGCCTCGCGGAATACGCGCATCAACGCGTCGATGGTGATGGTGTCTTCCACCGCGATGATATCGGCGCGGGGCACCATCACATCTTCGACCGTCAGCTTGCCGAAACGCAAAATGTTGCGGAGCATGGTCCGCTCTTGCGTCGACAGCGATTGACCTGTGCTCTTGGCCCGCGCTAGCGCGTCCTCGATCAGCTCGCGTAAGTCCGGCTCCTCGCCGATGCCGAGCCGGCCGAGCAGCCTCTCGAACCAAGACTGATCCTCTTCGCTTTTCTCCTCCGGCGAGGGCGGCGGGGACTCTTCGTCGGGCAGCGTATTACTCATGGCGAGACCTTTCTTATACCGACCGCCTCGCTGGTCCCGTAAGGATCGGCGATGCCGAGCGCGGCAAGAATCGTGGTCTCGAGCGTTTCCATTTTGACGGCCTCGTCCTCCTTCTCATGATCGTAGCCGAGCAGATGCAATACACCGTGCACGACGAGATGCGCGGCATGATCGGCGATCGTAATGTTCTGCTGCTTCGCTTCCCGCTCGACCGTCTCGAAAGCGAGCACCACATCGCCGAGATGTCCTTCGTCCCCGCCACTCGGGAAGGATAGCACATTGGTGGCTGCATCT
>Ga0214473_10008419_pt1 | contig 12188 bp, 6 predicted proteins | sample RVTome_7_FD_203509 | JGI IMG/M metagenome (GOLD analysis project Ga0214473, IMG submission 203509) | Soil microbial communities from uranium-contaminated site in the Upper Colorado River Basin, Wyoming, United States - RVT98D197 | ecosystem: Environmental > Terrestrial > Soil > Contaminated >... | reverse complement strand
GACTGCTGGCTGAAGGTCACGTTCGAGGAGCTGATGGTATAGAACACTCCGCTTCCGCCGCGGATCACGAGATCGCCCCGTCCGCCGACGTCATAGGCGAAGCCGAAGCGGGGAGCGACGTTGTTGAGATCGCGGTTGTCGCTCCTGAAGAGGGGGCTGCCTGCTTCCCTTCCCGGGGTTGCCAGGGAAAACGGGATTTGCGTCGTCACGTACGGAGGCGCCAGGGCCCCCCAGTCGACGTCCCAGCGAAGACCATAGTTGATGGTCAGGTTACTCGCGGCCATCCATGTATCACCGACCCAGATCGCCCAGGACGGTCGCGGGATGTCGATGGTCCAGTCCCCCACGTTCTGTTGGAAGCGATTGACCGTGGCATCCAGACCCGAGAGGTCCCAGCAAGAAGGATCGAGGGCGCACTCCTCGGGAAATCGACGGTTGAGATCGGCAGGCCGGGTGTCGAAGATGAACTCCCCTCGCTCGAGCAGGTGCCACTCGTCCCCGTCGCGCCACTTGAGGAACTCCCCGCCGATTTTCAAGTCGTGCGTCCCCTTGTTCCAGTTGACCTGGTATCGGGCGGAGAACAAGTCCTGCGTGAATCTCTGCGGGAAATTACGCGGGGGGCCGATGGTCAAACCTCCGGGGAACACGTAGTTGGGCTGACAGGTCGTTTGATCCGTGGTCGAGCCGAACTCCTGGGCGCAGCCCGCCACCTGCTCCGGATAGGCGAGCAGGTTTTGCCACTCGAAGCCGTTGTAGCCGACCTTGAGCTCGGAAACCATCTCGGCGTTCCACAGCTTGGTCCAGGTCCCGAGCACGTTGAGTGAATTCTGGGTTCTGGCCCTCGCGTTCGACGGATGCTCGTTCGAGGGCAAATCCGTAGGAGTCTCGAAGTCCCAGTAGGACACACGGTACGAGAGCTGGTCGTTCGGGCTCGGGGCGTGATCGACGCGGGCCACGAGGCTGTTCTGTGTCGAGGGTGTCGGGATCGTGAACGACTGTCCGGGAAGAAGAGGCGGCTGCGCGAAAACCGTCGTCGGCTGCCGCTCGTACTCGTAGGAGACGAAGTAGTGCAGCTTGTCCGCTACGATCGGCCCTCCGATGGCGCCGCCAATCTGCTGGTTCTCGAACGGAAGCACCGTGCCGGCGACGTGATCGGCGGCGTTCAGAGCATCATCGCGAAAGTAGCCATAGAAGCTTCCGCCGAGCGTGTTGGTGCCCGATCGGGTGATCGCGTTGACCTGCATTCCCGCCGAGCGTCCCTGCGTGACGTCGAACTGATTGGTGACGATCTCGAACTCCGCGATCGCCTCCCGGCTGAACTTGGGCTGGCCGAAGAAAGAGCTCGCGACCCTTTGGGTGACCTGCTGCCCGTCGAGATTGAGCTGAAAGTGCTCGTCCCGAACGACACCCGGCCGGTTGTTGCTGGTGTCGTTTCCCGTGACCCCCTTGACGAGAAGCGACAGCTCCATCCAGTTGCGGCCCTGGACGGGAAGCTCGTCCATCATGCGCCGGTCGACGTTGCCCGCGATCTCCGAGGTGAGCAGGTCCACGAGCGGCGACTCCCCGGTCACGGTGATCGTTTCCTCGACCCCGGCGAGACTCATCTTGAGCGGAACGCTCGCGCTCTGCCCCACGAGAAGCTCCAGTGCCGGCACGGCGAGCTTGGCGAATCCCGAAAGGTCGGCCTCCAGGCGGTAGGTCCCTGCGGGCAGGACCGGAAAGCGATACCGGCCGTTCTCGTCGGTGACGGAGACGTGCTGCCGGCCCGTGCTGGTTTCTGTGACCGTTACCGTGACGCCCGGGAGCACACCTCCCTGGTTGTCCGTGACCGTTCCGGACAGGGTCGTGGTTTGCGCTCCGGCCAGGGCCGGCAAAACGAGGATGAAGATGACGAAGAGGGTACGAACGAAGCCACGGGATCTAACCATCGACCCACCCCTTTCCTCAGATGAGGCTCGGTCGATCCACGCTGCGAGAACCGGCGTCACGCTCGCCGGAACGCCCCGGCGAAACGCCACGCAACCGTTGCTATCGTCGAATCGCGCCTCGGTTCGATCTGGACCTTGGTCCTTGCCAACGCTGGGGGTGACGCTACCTCCGACCACCGTTCCTGTCAAGAGCCATCAGTTCCGTTACCGCTCTCGAGCACGGTACGGCTTCCTCTGGCGGTAGAGATCGAGTCGAGCTCGAATCTCGTCGGCGAGCTCCGACCGGCCTCCGTCGAGAGCTGCCACCAGCGCTTCCTCCGCGACCTCGACCGCATCGCGGTATCGGTTGACCGATGCGTAGGCGGCCGCGAGCCTGTCGCGGGTCTCGGCGTCGTCCAGGTTCTCCCTCGCGCGCTCGGCGAGGCGCACCGCCTTTTCGGGCTCGCGAAGGTCGTCTTGTGGGTGAACGGCCAGAATCCAGGCGAGGCCCGATAGTGCCTGGGGGTCGTCCGGCCGCAAACGAACCGCGAGCCGATAGTGGGATAGCGACCCCGACAGCCGCCCCGACTCCAGCAGTACGGTGGCGAGCCCCAGATGCGCGGAACCGTCGTCCGGTCGAAGGGAGATGCTCTTTCGATACTCGATCGCGGCCTCGTCGAGCTCGTCGACCGCTGCGAGCGCGTCCGCCAGGTTGAGGTGTGCCAGAGCGTAGTCGGGCCGAAGCCGTACCGCTTCCCGCAACGGCACGATGGCCTCTTTCGGGCGACTCAAAGCGGAAAGGACCCCGCCCATGTTGTTGAGCGCTTCGGAATAGTCGGGCTTGGCCTGAACGGCTCTTTGGTAATGCGCGAGCTCCTCCTCGAGCCTGCCTTCGCGGCCAAGAGCGCTCCCGAGCGTGTAATGGGCCTCCGCGTAGCTGGGATCGATATCCACGGCTTTCTCCAGGTGCACGATGGCCTCAGACACCGCTCCCTGAGCGAGAAGGGCACTGCCGAGGTTGTGATGGGCGAAAGCGTAATCCGGTCGAATCTCGAGGGCTCGGAGGTAGCTAAGGACGGCCGCCTTCAGCCGGCCCTCGGACTGAAGCAACACCCCGAGATTGTTGTGGGCCTCCGCATAGCTTCGGTTCGCCTCGATCGCTCTCTCGAAGGACAAAACCGCCTCGTCCCGACGTCCTTCGCTCGCGAGCGCTCCTCCGAGATTGTAGTGCGCCTCGGCGAAGGCGGGTCGGGCTCGCACGACCCGTCGGAACGAAGCGATCGCGTCCGCCGCGCGGCCGAGCTCCATGTAGGCGAAGGCGAGCTCGTGGCGGATATCCGGATCGTCACCGTCGTTCTCGAGCCTCTTCTCGTAGCCCGCGACTTCCTGGCGCAGCTCGTTTCGGCGGAAGTCCTCTCGCAGCCCCGCGAGCTCTCCGGGGTCCCGGGGAACGACCATCAAGAGCAAGTCCCCCATCTCGTCCGAGGAGCGCGATCCGAAGCGAACTCGTCGGGGTGGGTCGAACGGGTTTCGAGGATTCGAAGCGCTGTTGTCATATACGTAGCGCATCGTGATCGTCGTCCCCCGGGGAAGAGCGACGGGAGCTTCGTAGCGGTACTCGTCCTGCCAATAGAAATCCCAGTTTCTGATCCACAGAAGCCAGGTGCGGGTCCCGTCGGGAAGTGTCGCGAAGGCCTGCATTTCGTGGCAGAGGAAGTGGGCGTGCGGATAGATTCCGATCACGTCGACGTCCGCGGGCAAGACGTAGCTGTCTTCGACGGCGTGGGATGGTTCGCCAGGCGGTATGTCGATGGTTCTCGAGCCGAGCTGCAGAACGGCGGCGCGTTTTTTTGGCGGCTCATCGGTGAAGTAGAGGCCCACGGTTGCGCGGATCTCCTCGGGCTTCCCGCTCGGCATCAGGTGGAGCTGGAGCACGAGATCGGTCGATGGCTCGAGGGGCCAGACGAGGGCCTCCTCGCCTTCGATCGGCATCTTGCCGGGAGACCAACCGAGAAAGAGACCCTCGGGGAACTCCCCGCCGTCGACGAGCATGCCGTCGTAGCCGGGCTCGGCATCTTTTTCGTCGAGACGGCGGGAAACTCCCGATCCGTCGACGAGGATTCGGGCATGATGCACGATTTTCGGATTGCCGGGATGGAGGTCCACGGCGCGAACGAAAGTCGGTGTCTCGATCGGCACGGGAACGACGAAGTTTCGATAGACGTCCTCTCCGCCCGGAGCGCCTGGAGGGAGCGTATAGCTCCGAGACATCGCGACGACGAGATCCGGCTCTCCCAGCGGCCAGGTTCGGGAAAGCGAAGGCGAGACGATCCGATCGTTCCCGTCTCCTTCGGGAGCTCCGCCCTCGACCCACTCCCGAAGCATGGAGCGCTCTCCCGGGGTAAGCCTCCTTTCTCCCGCGAAGGCGCCGAACCCCGGCTCGGGGAGCCAGGGCGGCATGAGCCCGGAGTCGATCGCCTCGAGGATCTGCCGACCTCGGCTTCGAACGTCTTGATAGCTCACGAGGGGGAAGGGGGCAAAGCCCTCGGGTCGATGGCAGGACCCGCATTTTTCGAGTACCAGGGGTAAAACGTCGCGGTGGAAGGTCGGGAGACGCGACTCGCTCGTCTCCTGACCGAACGAGCCGGGAGCGAGGGCGATCAGAAGGGCCGCCGCCGTCCGATTTCTCGTCATCGATGCTTCTCGATTAAGTGACATCGCCGCCCGCCTTGTCAACGCCTGCTCGGAGCTACGCGTGGTCCCGAGCGCGACAAACGAGTTGAGAACCAGGGAGATCGGCGACTAGAATGCGGCGCGATCGAACCCCCGAGGCCGCATCCCCCGCAGCGACTCAGGCGTTCGCCATCATCGTCTCCAGGCGTTTGGCACTGAGAAACAGGCGGTAGGGACGTCCGGGCAGTTCCTCGAACTCCCATTGTTGATAGAACGTCTTTGCGGCGTCGCTGACGCAGTCGAGAATCACGGCAACGAAGGCGAGCGTCTTCCCGGCTTCATAGCAGTCGCGCAGGGCCTGCGCCAGCAGGCGCCGACCAAGCCCTTTCCCCTGATGCGCCGCATTGATCCCCAGCCACGCCAGAATGGACACTGGAAGCATACGACGCGGCAAATGCCGCGCGACCTCGACCGGCAAATCGCCGAAGTCGACCTGCCCCGCGGCCAAGGTGTAGTAGCCTGCAATGGCGCCTTCCGCGTCGAGCAGGACGTTCGTCACCGAAAGATGCTTTCCCTGGTGCTGGAGCGCCTTGGTGGCCAGCCAGTCGTCAACCTTTTCCTCGCCGCTTTCAAACCGGCGACGCTGATGCTCGCGCCGCAGGCGTTCCAGCCCGTAGCCCTCGGGAAAGCGGACGTCGTTCAGGACTTGCCCCGCATCAGAGAGCCCAATCGCCGTTGCGCTCCCGTCAGCTTGGGCGTCTGACTCAAGGCGTTCCAGAAAGCCAGTTGCTCCTCAGGCGTCATAACAAGAACTTCCCCGCGAGCCGCCAGCACCTCCCGGCGTGCCTGAGGGATGGTTACCGTGCGCACGTAGTCGCTTCTGCTCATCTGCCGCAGCTCTGCTGCCCGGGTGAGGTACCGTTTGCTCTCAGCGTCCAGGCGCACCATGAGCAGGCTCGGCTTGACGACCTTTTTCGCTTTCCTGGCCGTACGGGTCCGTCGCATCGACAATTCCTCCTGGTGCAAGTGTACTGCAAAGCGCAATACAGTCAAGCGGCTGGGTCAGGCCAAGTGTCCGTGCCTGCTCTTAGACGCGTGGTCTCGAGCGCGAAAAACGAGTTGAGAACCAGGGAGATCGGCGACTAGAATGCGGCGCGACGAATCCCCGAGGCCGCTACTCATACGCGGGCGGGGATGAAAGGAGCTCCCCATGGGCGGACGTTGCGTTTATCTTCGGCTCGCGGTTTCGCTCTCAATCTTCTCGGGCTTCTCGGGTCTCTCGTTCTCTTCATTGGGCGAGGCCCAGGACGGTAGCGTGTATCCCTCCTCGAAGCACGGCGGGAACTACATGCACAACTTCTACTTTCCACCCGCTCCGAGCTCGACGCCATGGGGTCCCTCCTGGTCGCCGGACGGAAAGTGGATCGCCGTCGGGATGAGCGGATCGATCTGGAAAGTCGAGCGGGAGAGCGGCCGCGCCTGGGAGCTGACCGAAAACGAGAAGTACCATTCTTTGCCCGACGTCTCGCCGGACGGAAAGTGGATCCTCTACACCGCCGACGATGGTGGGCGAACCATCCAGCTCGAGATCCTGGACCTGGAAACGGGAAAGAGCGCCCCTCTCACGGAGGACGACTTCATCTACGTGGACCCGGTCTTCTCTCCTGACGGGAGCCGGGTCGCGTACGTATCGACGAAGCCGAGCGGGTACTTCAACGTCTATATCCGCCCGATACGAAACGGCGCTTGGGACGGAGACGAGATCGCCGTCACCAAGGACAACGACAACGGGAGCGACCGTCTGTACTTCGGAAACTGGGATATGCACATCACACCGTCGTGGCTCCCGGATGGAAAAGAACTCTTGCTGGTCTCGAACCACGGCGTACCCTTAGGCTCCGGCAACGTCGTCCGCGTTCCTGCCGAGGCCTTCGGCATGGCGAAGGCCAAGACCGTGCTGGAAGAGCAGACGCTCTTCCGCACGCGCCCCGACGTCTCCGTCGACGGAAAGCGGTTCGTGTACTCCTCGACCCGCGGCGCCGCGGATCAATTCGCGAACCTCTACGTTCAGCCGACCGCGGGCGGCGAGCCCTACAAGTTGACCTTCTTCCAGCACGATGCCTTTCATCCACGATGGTCGCCCGACGGCGAGTGGATTGCCTACATTTCCAACCAAGGGGGCCTGCCGCAGCTTGCGCTCCTGGAAACGTATGGCGGCGAGAAGCGGACGGTTCACATCACCGACCGGAAGTGGAAGCGACCCATGGGTGTGTTGTCGGTGCGGACGTTGGACGCGGGGACGGGCGAGCTCACGGGCTCCCGGGTCCATCTGACCGCGTCCGACGGCAAGTTCTACGCCCCGAGCGACGCCTATGCCCGGGCGAGCGGTGCGGACGATCCCATGTTCCACCACAGGGGTGAGTTCCGGGTGGAAGTTCCGGCGGGCAAGTTGAGCCTCCACGTCGTCAAGGGGTTCGAGTACTGGCCGAAACGCGAAGAGGTCGAGATTCGAGCGGGTGAGGTGAGCCGGATTAGCGTCCCTCTCGAGCCGATGACGGACATGGCGGCCAAGGGATGGTACGGCGGCTCGACCCACGTTCACATGAACTATGCCGGCAATCTTCAGAACACGCTCGAGAACTTGATGATGATGTCGGAAGCCGAGGATCAAGACATCGTCAACGAACAAATCGCGAACAAGGACAATCGCATTCTGGACTACCAGTTCTTCGTTGCCGGCGGGGGACCCCACCCGTTGTCGACGCCGGAGCGCGTTCTGGTCGTGGGGCAGGAGTACCGGCCACCTTTCTATGGACACGTGTTCATGTTCGGCATGAGGGACCACTTGATCTCGCCCTTCACGACCGGCTACGAAGGCACCGCGATCGAGAGCCTGTACCCGAGCAATACCGACATGTTCCGGAAGGCCAAGGCCCAGGGAGCTACCGTCGGATACGTTCACGCTTTCGCGGGTGAGAAAGACCCCCTCGACGGCGAGCTCGGCGGGGGAAAGGGCTACATGGTCGATGCCGCCCTCGGCACTACGGATGGTGTCGAGTGGTCCAACGCGGGAAGCGCCGGCTTCTACCCCTGGTACGCCACCCTGAACAACGGGCTCCGGGTGACGGCGACCGGAGGCGAGGACTCGATCAGCAATCTTCAACGCAGCAAGCTGGTCGGCTCGGTGAGAACCTACGTGTATACCGGCGAGCGCGGCCTTACCATGGAAGCCTGGTTCGAAGGCCTTCGCAGAGGCCACGCCTTCGTCACCACCGGTCCTTTGGTGGAGCTCACGGTGAACGGCCGAATCCCGGGAGAGGACGTGGAGGTCGCCGGCGCCGGAGGATCCGTCGACGTCGTGGCTCACGTGCGCAGCATCACCCCGCTCGAGAAGGTGGTTCTCGTCTTCAACGGCCAGGTCGTGGAAGAGTTCCCCGTCAAAGACGAGCGGACCCGATTCGACCTGTCGAAGTCCTATCCCATTCGCGAGAGCGGTTGGTTTCACCTTCGCGCCGAGGGGAGTCCAAAGGAAAGATATCCTCTCGATACGTCCTACGCGCAGGGCTTCACCAATCCCGTCTGGGTGCGCGTCGGAGGAAGACCTGTGCGAAACCGGGCGGCGGCGGAGTACTCGATCCGATGGATCGACAAACTGCGCACGATGGCGGAGGCATGGCCGGGGTGGCGATCCGAAAAAGAGAAGGAGCACGTGTTCGCTCAGTTCGACGAAGCACGCCGGATCTATCAAGGCTTCCAGATGGACGCGCCGGCGCCGACGGATTCGAGCCAAGATGGGGGTACTTCTCGTCGGTAGCCACCGAACCCAACGAAATGCAAGCGAGGCCAGCGAGGGTTGCAATCGCCATCGCGGCGGTGGCGATACCGGCTTTGGTCTCCGCCATCGGGCAGGACGAACGGCTCGCACGGCTCCCCGCCGAGTCCCGTAGCTGGCTTCAGGACGAGGTCGCCTACATTATTACTGACAGGGAGCGAGACGTCTTCCTGGCGCTCGAGACGAGTGACGAGAGAAAGGCCTTCATCGAGGCGTTCTGGCGGAAACGCGACCCGATTCCCGCTACTCCGCAAAACGAGCTCAAGGACGAGCACTACCGCCGCCTGGAGCATGCGGATCGCCATTTCCGGGAGATCGCCTCCCGCCCGGGACGAAAGACGGATCGGGGACGCATGTATGTCATCCTGGGTGAGCCGAGAAACATCGAGCGTTTCGATAATCACAACGATCTCTTCACGACCGAGCTGTGGTTTTACGACGGAGGACCCCCCTCTGTGGCGAAGGGCCTCCCGCCGTTTTTCTATCTCCTTTTCTTCAAGCCCCAGGACGTCGGGCAGTTTCGACTCTACTCCCCCGTGCTCGATACGCCCGGGGCGCTCCTTCGGGGCAACGCCGGTGCCGAGACGGCGCGCGCGGTCGACGTTCTGTATCGAGTTTCGCCCGAGCTCGCACGGGCCTCTCTCACCTTCGACGCCACCGCCCCGGTGAATCGCAGGGACACCTCGGCGGCGCTTCTCGGCACCGAGCTCATGTTGGCGAGGATCGAGCAGTCACCGAAACGCGCCGTTCGGACGGACTACGTCGACGGTTGGCTGCGCTACGGAAAAAGGGTCTCGGCGGACTACTCGTTCAATTTTGTGCCGAGCCGCAGCACGTTCGCGGTGCTCCTCGGCCCCGGGGGCTCGCAGTTCCTGCAGTACGCGGTCGAGATCGACTTCGAGAACTTCCCCGTCGAGACCGACGAGGCGGGAACCCGCTACTACACCACCGTAGACGTGAGCCTCGAGATTCGGGATCGGGAAGGGGTCCTGGTGCTCGCCGACGACAAGGAAAGCTTCGTTGAGCTTTCACGAAGTCAGATGGAAACGAGCGCCGGCTCGTCGTTCTCGTACCAGGACGGTCTCCCTCTCGTTGCCGGCGAGTTCAACGTCACGGTGATTCTCAGGAACCGGGTTCTGCACCAGTACACCGTCGCGGAGCGAGACGTGAAAGTGGACGCGACTCCCACCGACGAGCGGGCGCTGAGCGACATCGTTCTGGGTTTCCAGATCGAGGAGAGTCCGCCCACGGGAAATACCGGGGGTCTGAAGACGTTCGAGGCGGCCGGTCTGAGGGTTCACCCGGCCACCGACGGACTCTTTGCCATCGGGGACACCGCGCACGTCTTCTTTCAGGTCGCTTCCGCCGGAGCCGACGATCGGATCCACATCGTTCTCCTCGATGGCCAAAGAGTCGTCCAGGAGCATGATCTTTCCCCCACGGAGTTCTTGACCAAGCCCGTGGACCAACGACTCGACCTGTCGGAAATGGTGGGCGGCACCTACATCGTGCGGGTCGAGCTCGTGAGCTCGGAGCGTGTGCTCGTCGAGAAGGCCACAACCCTTACTCTCTCCCCTCGGACTGCCGTCCCTCGGCCCGCCTTCACCGCCCGGAGGAGCTTCGATTTCGATGAGCCGGGAATGCTCGCGATGACCCTCGGCGACCAGCTCTGGTCGCTCGGGCGGTTCGACGAGGCCCGTCTGAAGCTGGAAGAGGCGGTCGCCTTCGACAACCCGAAGCTTCCCATGGCCGACTGGAAGCTCGCGGGCGCCTACGTTCGCTCGCGCGAGCCCGAACGCGCGCTCGCGCTTCTCCTGCCCCTCGAGCCCGATTTCGGAGACCAATACGAGGTCGCGCTCGGGCTCGGTCTTGCCTACTATCTCCAAGGTGAGCTCGAGAGCGCGGCCCGTTTCCTCGAGCGCGCCGCGGAAATCCGTCCGGCCGGTACCAGCCTACTCAACGCCCTCGGCGATATCTACACGCGACTCGGGAGATCGGGCGATGCCCGGCGGGTCCTCGAGCGATCTCTCGCCCTCGACCCGGCACAGGAAGCCATCAGGAAGCAGCTCGCCTCGCTACCCGAGTCCGAGTGACGGCACGACGTACGTCACAGGGCCGGCAACCGTGACGGCCACGGTCACCGCGACCGACGATCTTTCGGGCGTCCTAAGAGGGTGTCTCCAGAACCTCTCGGACCTTTCGTAGCAGCTCTTCCGGAGTGAAGGGCTTTGAGAGGAGAACGATCCCCGGCTCGAGGATTCCGTTCTCGACGAAGGCGCGCTCGGAGTAGCCCGAGGTGAAGAGAACCTTGATCTCGGGCCGCAACTTCGTGACTTGAAGGGCGATTTCTCTCCCTCCCATTCGCGGAAGGACCACGTCGGTGAGGAGAAGATGAACGGGACCCTCGTGTCGCTGCAGCGTTTCGAGCGCCTCTTGTCCGTCCCCCGCGACGAGTACCTTGAAGCCTTTTCGGCTCAAGATCGCATGGGTAAGCTTTCGCACGGCTTCCTCGTCCTCGACGAGGAGGACGGTCTCCGTTCCCTTCGGCGCCGCCGCCGGCGCGACGCCCGTTTTTCTCACGGGCTCGACGGGCTGGTCGACTCGGGGGAGATACAGCCGGAACGTGGTGCCTCGCCCGAGCTCGCTCGAGACCCAGATGCTCCCTCCACTCTGCTTGACGATTCCGTACACCGTCGAAAGACCCAGCCCCGTCCCCTTGCCTTGCTCTTTCGTGGTGAAGAAGGGCTCGAACAGATGCGACAGCGTCTTCTGGTCCATCCCGCTGCCGGTGTCGCTTACCGAGAGGAAAACGTGCGGACCCGCCTGGGAGCCTGGATTTTCCTTCACGTAGCGTTCGTCGAGAACGACGTTTCCCGTCGAAACCGTGAGCTTTCCTCCCCTGGGCATCGCATCACGGGCATTTACCGCGAGGTTCATGATCACCTGTTGGATCTGTCCGGGATCCGCTTTCGCGTTTCCGAGGTCCGGGTCCAGCACGGCGGCGAACTCGACGTCTTCGCCGATCAGTCTCTCCAGCAGGTTCTTGGTCTCCGAGACCGTCTCGTTCAGGTTGAGCACCGCAGGCGCCAGGATCTGCTTGCGGCTGAATGCGAGAAGCTGAGAGGTGAGAGAGGCGGCTCGCTCCCCCGCTTTCGCGACCTCTTCGACCTCCGTCCGGAGGTCATTCCCCGGGGGCATCCGCACCAGCATCAACTGCGTGTAGCCGCTGATCACCGTGAGTAAATTGTTGAAGTCGTGCGCGACTCCTCCCGCGAGCCTCCCGATGGCTTCCATCTTCTGAGACTGCCGGAGCTGCTCTTCGAGAAGTCGATGCTTGGCCCGATCCTCGACCTCTCTCAAAGCACGTTGGACCTTGACCGCCAGACCCCCCAGACTGTCCTTCACCACGTAGTCGGTCGCGCCGTTCTTGAGACTCTCGATCGCGCGTTCCTCGCCGATCGTTCCCGAAACGAAGATGAAGGGAACCCCGGGAAGTATTTCCCGGACCGTCTTCAGAGCCGTCAATCCATCCATCCTCGGCAGCGAGTAGTCGGAAATGACCAACTCCGGATTGAATGTCTTCAGCGTGCGCACCAGGTCTTCACACGTTTCGACCGGCTTGGTTTGGATGTTCAAGCCGCCGTTTCTGAGCGCGCGCTCCTCGAGCTCGGTATCGATCGCCGAATCCTCGATGAACAGAACACGGAGTGGCTCGGGTACGGTCATCTCGCGTCAGCCTCGATCTCCCGGTAGCCCAGGAGGTTCTTCGACGTGGG
>Ga0214473_10008418_pt1 | contig 12190 bp, 9 predicted proteins | sample RVTome_7_FD_203509 | JGI IMG/M metagenome (GOLD analysis project Ga0214473, IMG submission 203509) | Soil microbial communities from uranium-contaminated site in the Upper Colorado River Basin, Wyoming, United States - RVT98D197 | ecosystem: Environmental > Terrestrial > Soil > Contaminated >... | reverse complement strand
CGTGGCGGGAGGAGGTGGAGGTGCCGGACCTCTCGGGGGGCGGGCTGATCCTGAGCGACCTGGTTCTCGCCAGCCGCGTCGAGCGTCTCCCCGAGCACGCCCAGGGGGCCTACAAGGAGCCGTTCCTGCAGGGACACCTGCGCGTCCTCCCCAACGTCGGGCACGTCTACCGCGCCGGATCCGATCTGGCCTTCTACTACCAGGTCTATGGCGCCGCCACCGACCCGGCCACCGGCAAGCCGGCTCTCGATCTGCTCTACCGGTTCGAGAGGAAGGAGGAGGCGGGGGCGCGGCCGGTGTCCACACCGGTGCGCCTCGAGTCGCAGGACGAATCGAGCCAGGGCTTCTCGTTCCCGCTCAGCGGCTGGCCGGCGGGCGCCTACCGGCTGACCGTCGAGGTGACCGACCGCGCCACGGGCCGGCGCGCCGCGCGCAGCGTCGAGTTCACCGTCGAGGGCGACTGAAGGAGAGCAGGCCGCGACGGGTGTCGAGCGTGGCCTGCGCCCCCAGCGGCAGCGAGCGGGCGCCCAGGCAGTGCCCGGCCCGCACCCCGCGCACCACCGGCACCCCCAGCGGCACAAAGAACTCGCGCAGCAGATCGATCTCGCCGAGCGACGGCCCCTTGGGGCGGCAGTGGGTGAGCTTCCCCACCACCACCCCGCGCACGCCGCGCAGCATCCCCGCCAGCCTGAGCTGCTGCAGCATGCGGTCGATCCGGAACGGCTCCTCGTTGACGTCTTCCCAAAGCAGGATGCGGCCGCGCAGGTCCGGCTCGAACGGGGTGCCCGCCAGGCTGGCCAGCAGGCTCAGGCAGCCGCCCGCCAGCTCGCCGCGCGCGACCCCATGCCGCACCACCTGGGCGGGGGGGATGCGCACGCTCAGGCGATCGAGCCGCCCCGCCAGGCCGGCCCAGAAGGAGGGGGCATGGTAGCGGGCCGGCTCGGCGAGTGTGGTGGCGGTGGGGCCGTGCAGCGCCGGCGCTCCCGCCAGGCGCCGGGCGGCCGCGAACAGCGCCGTGGCGTCGCTGAACCCGGCCAGCAGGCGCGGCCGCCGCCGCAAAGCCGCCCAGTCGACATCCGGCAGCAGGCGCAGCACCCCGTACCCGCCGCGCGCGACCAGCAGCGCGTCGACGCGCGCGTCGTGCAGCATCCGGTTGAGGTCGGCGGCCCGGCTGGTATCCTCCCCCGCCAGATATCCGTGGCGCGCGAAGACATGCCGCCCGAGCCTGACCCGGTACCCCCGCGCGCGCAGCAGCGCCACCCCGCGGCCCACGCGCGATCGCTTCGCCGGGCCCGAGAGAGCCACGACCCCGATCAGTGCCCCGGGTTGCAGGTTCGGGTGCAAGTGAGCAGGCATTGATTTACTGCTCATCTGCCTATCCGGGCTTGATCAGCCATCAGAATGGCGCTCCCGCGATATTTCTTCCAGCCGCCGGTGCCCGTTCGATGGCCTCCGGCTTCGAGCCGCCCGGGCATCACTAATTTCGCCTCCGCCTTTCCGATCTCACCAGGCATCAGAATGCCGCTCCCGAGATTTTACTTCCGGCCTTGTTGCCTATCCCGTGGTCCGAGCTCCTGCGGCGCGGAATTCAGCCCGTGCCGCCCGGCGCAAGGTGGGGCGGGTGAGGAGATCGAGCGCGGTCAGCGCCAGGACCTTGGCGCCCGCGAGCGTGGCGCGGCGGCCCGCCGCGGCCTGCGTGGCGCGCGCGAACTCGCGCGTGTGGCCGGCGATCGCCCCCGCGCCCAGGTCCACGTAAATGTGCACGGCAGGAGCGCGATGGCTGACGTTGCCCATGTCGAGCGAGCCCATGGCCGTGCGCGGCGCGTCGTTGGTGCGCCGCCCCAGGCGCAGCAGATGCTCGCGCGCCACCTCCGCCAGGGCGCGGCTGGTGCGCATCTCGAGATACGGGTAGTCGGTGGGGTGGATCGAGAAGCGGGCGCCGGTGGCGCGGGCGATCCCCTGCACGAGGCGGACCACGCGGCGGTGCACGGCGCGGCGCAGCGCGTGCGTCGGCGCCCGCACGCTGAAGCGGCCGACGGCCCGCTCGGGGACCATGTTGGGCCGCACGCCCCCCTCCAGGATCACCCCCGGGATGCGCACCCCGCGGCCGAGTGATTTCTCCATCAGGTCGAGGCCGACGTAGAGCTGCACCAGCGCGTCGAGGGCGTTGATCCCCAGCTCCGGAGAGGTCACGGCGTGGGCGGAGCGGCCGAGGAACACCACCTCGAAGGAGCCGCAGGCGAGCGAGTTGCTGAACACCCGGTTCTCGTACCCCGCGTGCACCATGAGAACCCCGTCCATGCGGTCGAAGATCCCCGCATCCGCCAGCACCACCTTGCCGCCGAACGTTTCCTCGGCCGGCGTCCCGACCAGGGTCAGCCGGCCGCGCCAGCGCCGGATCAGATCGGCGAGCGCCAGCCCCGCCCCCAGGCCGCAGGCGGCGATCAGGTTGTGCCCGCAGCCGTGCCCGACCTCCGGCAGGGCGTCGTACTCCAGCAGCACCCCCACGTGCGCCCCACGCCCCCGCCCGAGGCGGGCCGTGAACGCCGTCCCCAGGCCCGCCACCCCGCGCTCCACTTTGAAGCCCGCCTTCTCCAGGCGCGCCGTCACCACGGTGCAGGCGTGGCGCTCCTCCCCGCTCAGCTCGGGACGCAGGTACAGATCGCGCGACAGGCCGAGAATGTCGGGGCCGCGGCGGTCCACGGCCTGAACCACGAGCTTGTGCAGGGGGGAAAGGGCCGGGCGCGGCTCCAGCGGGGCGGGCGCGCGGCGCCGGCGCTTCTGCGTCATGAAGGGGGGCCGGGGGCCTGGATATGGCGCGGCCCAGAGAGGTCTTCCCCGGGCCGCGTCGAACCGGAGCTGGAACTAAGCCGAATTTTGTTCCCCCTTGTGGGGGCGATGGTCATTCCTCTAGCCCCGCGGTTACCCGCGGGATCAAGCGACCTACCCGGGAGCAACAGAGCGGGCCACTCCAGACGACTCCCTTATTTGGTCTTGCTCCGTGCGGGGTTTGCCATGCCATCCCGGTCACCCGGAACGCGGTGCGCTCTTACCGCACCTTTTCACCCTTACCTGACGAAGCTTGCGCCCCGCCCGGCGGTATGTTTTCTGTGGCACTTTCCTTCGCGTCGCCGCGACTGGGCGTTACCCAGTGCACTGCCCTGTGGAGTTCGGACTTTCCTCCCCGGGCCTAAGCCCGGGACGACCATCCATCCGGCTCCGGCTATCCCGAATCCTATCACGCTCCCCGAAGGGGTTCAACGAGGCCTCCGCGGGCGCGGGCAGGCGCCAGACCCGCGATGGTGTTCACGCAGGAGCTGAAGGTTCGTGTGTTCCTGACGTTTCTCGGGCGGCTGGCCCCGCAGGTGCGACGGCTCATCTTCCTGATCGTGGACCGACACCCCGTCCATCGGGCAGCGGCGGCGACGCGATGGCTGGCCTGGAACACCAGGAGGATCCGGATGTTCTTCCTCCCCGGCGACAGCCCCGAGCCGGACCCCGACGAGTTGCTCAACCAGGACGTCAAGACGAACGCGCTAGGCCGCCGTTGTCCCGAGGACCAGTGGGAGATGATGGATGGCGTGCGCGGTTGTCTGTGGGGCACGCAGCGCCGACCGGACATCGTCCGGGCCTGCTTCAATGAATCGCATGTGCGCTACGCCGCAGCCTGAGAACTGTCACCTATTAAATTAAGATACTCCCGGTAGTATCTTGGTATAATTTATGCTTACTTTTCTAGAGAAGCGGTCTAGGATGAAGGGACTGCGTGGCCCCCTTCTGGTAAGGGCGACCCGCGAGGCGGGGCGATGGCGCCGCCACCGCCAACCCGCCGTAGATCGCCCGGGGCAACTATGAAGCAAATGGCACAAAAGAAGAAATCGAGCCAGCCATCTTCCAAAACGCTCCCGAAAGCATCCACCGGCATCCAGGGTTTGGACGAAATCACGGGGGGAGGGTTGCCACACGGCCGTCCCACTCTTGTCTGTGGAGGCGCCGGTTCCGGAAAGACACTGTTCGGACTGGAGTTCCTGGTTCAGGGCGCTACACAATACAGCGAACCCGGCGTGTTCATATCGTTCGAGGAATCGATTCCAGACCTGACCAAGAATGTCGCTTCGCTGGGTTTCGACCTGGACCGGCTGGTGGCGGATAAGAAACTGTTCCTGGACCATGTGTCCATCGCGCGAAGCGAGATTGAGGAAACCGGCGCGTATGACCTCGATGGCCTCTTCATTCGAATTGCCGACGCTGTCCAGAGGGTCGGGGCGCGGCGAGTCGTCGTGGACACCATTGAAACGGTCTTCGCCGAGTTGCCAAACCCAGGTATCCTGCGCGCCGAAATCCGCCGCCTCTTCGGCTGGCTCAAGCAAAAAGGATTGACCACGCTCATTACCGCCGAGCGGGACCAGCCCGACAGGCTGACCCGGCACGGCATAGAGGAGTTCGTCTCGGATTGCGTGATCCTGCTGGACCATCGGATCCGGGAGGAGATCTCGACCCGGCGCCTGCGCATCGTCAAGTACCGGGGTTCGATCCACGGCACCAACGAGTATCCGTTCCTCATCGATGAACAAGGCATTTCAGTCCTGCCGATCTCCTCACTGGGCCTGGACCATGCGGCGCCCGCCGTACGAATCTCGAGCGGCATTGCCCGATTGGATGGCATGCTGGGCGGCAAGGGCTTTTATCAGGGGAGCAGCATTCTGGTATCCGGCAGCTCGGGAACCGGTAAAACCAGCATCGCGGCACATTTCGTGGATGCGGCTTGCCGCCGCGGCGAGCGCTGCCTGTTTTTCGCTTTCGAGGAATCACCCCGGCAGATCGTCCGCAATATGCGTTCGATCGGCATCGACCTCGAGCCATGGGTCCGCAAAGAGCTCCTGCAATTCCAGGCGGCGCGTCCCACCTACGGGGGGATCGAGCAGCACCTGTTAGTAACCCACAGATGCATCGCCAGCTTCCACCCCAGCGTCGTCGTGGTGGACCCGATTACCAATCTGCTCATGGTCAGCACCCAGAACGAGGTGCGGTCCATGCTCACGCGGCTGGTCGATTTCCTGAAGACCCAGGGGATCACCGCGATTTTCACCAGTTTGACTGCGGGAGGCGGCACTCTGGAAGCCAGCGAGGCGGACGTCTCCTCCCTCATGGACACCTGGCTCCTGCTGAAAAGCATTGAGGTTGCGGGGGAGCGGAACCGCGCGCTCTACGTGCTGAAATCGCGAGGCATGGAGCATTCCAACCAGATTCGCGAATTCCTGCTCACGGACGACGGCCTCCGATTGCTGGACGTTTACCTTGGACCCGAGGGCGTGCTGACTGGTTCCGCCCGGGTGTCGCAGGAAGTGCGCGAGAAAGCAGCGGGCACGTCCCGCCGGCAAGAACTGGAGTCCCGCCGGCGCGAATTGGAGCGCAAGCGCCGGATCTTTGAGGCCCGCATGGTTATGCTCCGGGCGGAGTTTGAAGCGGAGGAAGAAAGAATTCAACAGAACATCTCCGAATCAGAATTACTCGGCGAGGAACTGTTGCAGGACCGCACGCTGATGGTGCGGAGCCGGAAAGCGGACGCCTCCTCCTACCAGAAGGAGGGGCGCGCGCAAGGCGCGCGGGTGCGCTGAACGCCACCAACCAAGACAAGAGCTCGGGCGCGGCCTCGCAAACCGGACCCCGGGAAGCCGGGGGTTTGGAATCTGCGGCTCTACGTGGCGGGCCAGACTCCCAAGTCGATTCGCGCCTTTGCCAACCTCAAGGCGCTGTGTGAAGAGCACTTGAAGGACCGCTATCAGATCGAAGTGATCGACCTGATGGAGAATCCGCAACTGGCGCGCGGCGACCAGATCGTGGCAATTCCGACCCTGGTAAGAAGCCTTCCACAACCTGTCCGAAAGATCATCGGAGACCTGTCCAACAGCGTGCGGGCGTTGGTAGGCCTAGACCTGCGAAAGGCAGACTGACCCCGCTCAGGAAGGCCCGTATGAAAACGCCCCCGAAAAAGAGCAGCCCGGCAGGAGAGCGGAAACCCCGATTGGCCGGAAAAAAGAAGCAGGCCGCATCCCATTCTCGCCTGCCAAAGTACGTCTTGCATTTGTACATAAGCGGATCCACGTCGAAATCGGCGCTGGCTGTAGAAAATATCAAGCGGGTTTGCGAGCAGCACTTGAAGAATCGGTATCACCTGGATGTCATTGACATTTACCAGCAGGCGCATCTGGCCAGGGACGGCCAGATTGTGGCGGTGCCCACGCTCATTAAACTGCTCCCGCCCCCGCTGCGAAGGCTCATTGGGGACATGTCGAACCTGAAAAAAGTGCTCGCCGGACTAGACCTAACAATCCGGGAGTGAGTGCTGGCGGAAGGCGGAAAGAGGTTGGCACACAGGAAGAAAGGCCGCTCCTCGCAAAAACCGTCGGCCCTGCCGCGCCGGGAATTGGTCGCACGCCTGAACGAAGCCGAGGAAACCCTCCGTGCCATTCGTTCCGGCGAAGTGGATGCCATTGTTGTGAGCGGCCAAGCCGGGGAGAAAGTGTTCACGCTGCAGGGGGCCGATCATACCTACCGTGTTTTCGTGGAGAGGATGAACGAAGGCGCCGCGGTTCTGAGCAGCGACCACACCGTCGTGCACTGCAACCAACGTTTTGCCCGGTTCCTGGGAATGGGGATCCAGAACGTCATCGGTTCTTCCGTGCAGGAATTGGTTTGGCCCGACGACCATGCCAGGCTGGATGCCTTACTCCGGAGCGCGTCCCGAAAGAGCTGCCGGGGCGAGATCCGTTTGCAATCGCGAAAAGTCGTCCCTTTGCCCGTCCATTTCTCCTTGAGCCCTCTCCGCCTGGACGGCACGCGGGCTATCTGCCTGATCGCGTCGGATCTGTCCGAGGTCAAGCGCGCCGAGCAGGAAGTGCGTGCTTCCAGCGAGCAGTTGCGGAAACTTGCGGCGCGCCTGGTGTCCGTTCGAGAGGAGGAGCGGACCCGAATCTCCCGCGAAGTCCACGATGAGCTGGGCCAGTCGTTGACCGCCGTGAAAATGGACCTCGCCTGGCTGGCGGGCCGGCTGCCACGGAGAAGCGCCCAGATGCACGAAAGGATCCGCTCCACGCGGCAGTTGGCCTCCCGCATTATCCAATCCGTTCGCAGAATCTCGACAGAGCTAAGACCCGGGATTTTGGATCTGGGTTTGGCGGCCGCCGTGGAATGGCAGGTCCAGGAATTTCAGGCCCGAACCGGTATCCAGTGCAAGCTCCGGCTGCTCGCCCAGGAAGTGTTTACGCCAGACGTTTCGACCGCCCTGTTTCGTATTCTTCAGGAGACTTTGACCAATATCGCGCGCCATGCCAAAGCCACGCGGGTCGAGGTGGTCAAACAGAAGCAACGGGACCGGCTGATTCTGCGGATACGTGATAACGGTCGGGGTTTCGATCCGGAGGACCCGTCCTTGTCGAAATCCCTGGGTCTGCTGGGTATGCGGGAACGCGCCGCCATTTTGGGCGGCGGGGTGAATGTCTCCAGTGCTCCGGGAAAAGGGACCACCGTCACCGCCTGGATTCCGCTCCCATCGCCGGAGGAATCCGGCACCATACCCGCCACCATCCCATGATACGAGTCCTCATTGTCGACGACCATGCTATTCTCCGGCGTGGTTTGAGGGAGCTGCTTTCCGATGAGTTCCACGGGGCCGCATTTGGAGAAGCCTCCAATGCCCGGCAGGCGCTGGAAGAGCTTCGAAAAAAAGAGTGGGATGTGGCGCTGCTCGACATCACCCTGCCGGGAAAAAGCGGCTTGGATCTGCTCAAGGAATTAAAGGCCGAATGGCCCAGGCTCCCGGTTCTGGTCCTGAGTGCTCACCCGGAAGACCAATTTGCCGTTCGTGTCCTGAAGGCGGGCGCGGGAGGCTACATGACGAAGGAAAGCGCTCCCGAGGAGTTGGCGAAAGCCGTCCGCAAGGTCCTGGCCGGAGGGCGATACGTAAGTCCCGCGCTGGCCGAAAAGCTGGCCTTGGGATTAAAAAAGGATCTCACGCGCACGCCGCACGAGACGCTCTCCGACCGCGAGTATGCAGTCATGTCCCGTATCGCCTCGGGAAAGACCGTTACGGAGATCGCCGGAGAACTGTCACTCAGCCCAAAAACGATCAGCACCTATCGCGCTCGGGTCCTGGAAAAGCTCGGCGTTAAAAATACTGCCGAAATCGTCCAGTACGCGATCCGAAACGGCCTGGTGATTTGAGAACGTCCCCCATGTAGGGCCGACCGTCCAGCCTGCAACCGCCTCTCCTCCCAAGCCTCCCTGTAAGACAAACACCGACAATCTCCCCCCCCCAAAGTCCTACGAAAGAATCAGCCTGGGGCTGATGGACACTATTGGCGTCGGGACTTATTCTGCAGCCCGATTCTAAAAAGAAATCAGATTCTCGCGAAGAGCAAAATGAAAAAGGAGAAACCATGAGGAGAATTCTTCTCGCTGCTGCGCTGAGCCTGGTCATTGGGCTCCCTGCCATCAGCCGGCCCGCCCGCGTTGGCGCGACGATCCCTGCGATCACCGCGGGGTCTCTCACCCAAGCGCGCGTGGGGCATACGGCCACGATCCTTCCGAGCGGCAAGGTACTCCTCGCGGGTGGTGCAGGCCCCACGGGCGTTTTGGACACCGCCGAACTGTTTGATCCGGTGACGCTGAGCGCGACCATGCTGACGAGCAGCCTCACTACCGCTCGCATGGAGCATACGGTCACGCTGCTGCCGCAGTCGGAAACGCTCCTGATCGCGGGGCAGGACAGCATCGGGTTGCTTTTTAACACCGAGATGTTCAATCCGGCCAATCAGACCTTCCGAGCCTTGTCGCCCAACGTCCAGGTGCTGCGGGCGGGCCACACGGCGACGTTGCTCCTGGATGGGCGGGTGCTGATCACCGGCGGGCAGAGCTCGGGGGCCTTGGGTTGGGCGGAGGCGTTCAATGCCCAGACCGTCGTCGTCTTCAAGCCTGCCTATGATCCCGAGGCAGGGACCTTCACGGTCCTCCCCAACGGCCTGGTCACGCCCCGCTGGGACCACACCGCGACGTTGCTGGCCGATGGCCGTATCCTGATCACCGGCGGCCGCAACGACGCTGGCATTCTTGATTCCGCTGAGATCTTTGATCCCGCGACCGAGACCTTTGCCACGCTGGCGAATTCCATGACCACGCCGCGCGCCGGCCACACGGCGACGCTCCTCCCTGATGGCCGTGTGCTCATGCTCGGCGGCGAAGGGCCTTCTGGCGTCCTGGCCTCAGCCGACGTGTTCAATCCTTCCACGAATAGCTTCAGTGCGGTCACGCGCGGCCTCAGGACCGCGCGGGTGAATCATACCGCCACGCTGCTGCCGACAGGGATTGTGCTCATCGCCGGCGGCCAGAACAGGAGCGGAATTCTCGCCAGCACCGAGCTCCATACGCCGAGGACGGCCGAGACTATGGCGCCGGTGGTGAACCAAATCACGCCGCCCAGTGGGGCCACCGGCGTGGATGTAACCGAGATCCTCGGGGTGCGCTTCTCGGAGCCTATGGACGTGCGAACGCTGACCGCCAGCAGCGTCACGCTGAGCAGTACAGGCGTGGTCGCGGCCACGATCAGTCCGGGCGAACAGGGCCTCATGGTATTCGTGGTCCCCAGCGCTCCGCTTGCCGCCGGCACGACCTACACGCTGTCGCTCAGCTCGGACATCAAAGACACAGCCGGGAATGCGCTGGCACCGTTCACGAACCAGTTCACCACGGTCGCGGCGGCGACCCCGTTCACGGACCTGGCTGGCTCCACGGTCACCAGCAGCCCGACCGTGAGTGCCACTGTCCCCGCCCATGCTGCCACCGGTGCGGCCATCAACGGGAAAATTGCCGTCACTTTCAGTGAGGCGATGGACCCTTCAACGATCACCAAAGCAACCTTTGGCTTGAAGCAAGGTGAAGATGCGGGCGATGGCCGGGGCGGCCGGCAGGTAGCAGGCACTGTCAGCTACGCCGGTGTAACGGCGATCTTTGCACCAGCAGGCAATCTCGCGCCCAATACCGCATACACCGCCAGGGTTAAGCACAAAGCCAAGAACCTGGCCGGCGATGCGCTGGCCAGTGATTTTGTCTGGGGCTTCACCACCGGCGCGACCTCGGACACCACTGCACCCACCGTGAGTTTCACCGTCCCCGCTAATGCCGCCACCGGTGTGGCCATCAGCCAGAAAATCGCCGCTACCTTCAGCGAGGCGATGGACCCCTCAACCATCAGCACCGCCAGCTTTACCTTAAAGCAAGGGACCACGGCTGTGGCCGGCACGGCGACCTACGCCGGCGTGACCGCAACCTTCAACCCATCCAGCACCTTCGCACCCAACACCACCTATACGGCCACGATGACCACCGGCGCCAGGGACCTGGCCGGCAATGCGCTGGCCAGTACCTTTGCCTGGGGCTTTACCACCGGCGCGACCCCGGACACCACCGCACCCATCGTGAGTTTCACCGTCCCCGCCGATGCCGCCACCGATGTGGCCATCAACCAGAAGATCGCCGCCACCTTCACTGAGGCGATGGACCCCTTAACGATCACCACCGTAACCTTTACCTTGAAGCAAGGGACGACGGCTGTGGCCGGTACGGTGACCTACGCTGGCGTAACCGCAACCTTTAACCCATTAAGCACTCTCGCACCCGATACCACCTATACGGCCACGATGACCACCGGGGCCGGGGACCTGGCCGGCAATGCGCTGGCCAGTGATTTCGTGTGGAGCTTTACCACCGGCGCGACCCCCAACACCACCCCACCCACCGTGAGTGCCACCGTCCCTCCCCTGGCGGTGAGCTTCGCAGGCGCGACGGCGACCTTTGCACTGGCCAGTGCTGAGGCCGATATCGTTGCCGATACGGTCACCGGTGTGCCGATCAGCGGGAATGTCGCCGTCACCTTCAGTGAGGCGATGGACCCCTTAACGATCACCACACAGACGTTTACCTTGAAGCAAGGGACCACGGCTGTGGCCGGCACCGTGAGCTACGCCGGCGTGACCGCGACTTTCACACCCTTAGCCAATCTGGCGCCTCTGACCACGTACACGGCCACGATTACCACCGGGGTCAGGAACCTGGCGGGCATTGCGCTGGCCGCTGACTTCAGCTGGAGCTTTACGACCGGTGCGACCCCGGACACGACCCGGCCGGTCGTGAGTGCTACCGTACCCGCCAATGCCGCCACCGGTGTGGCCATCAGCGGAAAGATCGCCGCCGCCTTCAGCGAGGCGATGGATCCTCTGACCATCAGCACCGCCAGCTTTACCTTGAAGCAAGGGACCACGGCTGTGGCCGGCACCGTGAGCTACGCCGGCGTGACCGCAACCTTCACACCGGCCGGCACGCTGGCGCCTCTGACCCCATTTACGGCCACCGTGACCACCGGGGCCAGGGACCTGGCGGGCAATGCGCTGGCTACTGCCTTCAGCTGGAGCTTTACCACCGGCGCGACCCCGGACACCACCCGGCCGACCGTGAGCTCCACCGTCCCGGCCAGTGCGGCCACGGCGGTGGCGATCAACCAGACCATCAACGCCACCTTCAGCGAGGCGATGGATCCTTTGACCATCAACACCGCCAGCTTGAAGGTGACGGGACCGGGAGGAACCGCCGTCACAGGAACCGTCGGCTACGATGTCCCAAGCAAGATTGCCACCTTCACCCCGACAAGCACTCTCGCCCCCATCGCCGTCTATACGGCCACGATGACCACCGGGGCCAGGGACCTGGCGGGCAATGCGCTGGCCGCGAACTTTGTCTGGAGCTTTACCACCGCCGCCACTCCAGCCGGGCAAGCGCCCGTCGCCCTTGGAGCCGCGACCACGTTCGCCGTCCTGGCGGGCTCCACGGTCACCAACACCGGAGCGACCACGGTCAACGGGGACCTTGGGCTGAGTCCCGGCACCGCGGTGACTGGATTCCCGCCGGGAATAGTCAACGGGACGATCCACGCCGGCGATCCGGCCGCCGCCCTGGCGCAACTCGACTTGACCACCGCGTACAACGACGCGGCGGGACGAACCCTCGGTGCGATCGGGCTCGCCGGAAATCTCGGCGGACAGACCCTCACCCCAGGCCTCTACAAATCCACCTCCTCGCTGGAGATCTCCTCCGGGGACCTCACGCTCGACGCCCAGGGCGACGCCAACGCGGTCTTCAT
>Ga0214473_10008417_pt1 | contig 12192 bp, 16 predicted proteins | sample RVTome_7_FD_203509 | JGI IMG/M metagenome (GOLD analysis project Ga0214473, IMG submission 203509) | Soil microbial communities from uranium-contaminated site in the Upper Colorado River Basin, Wyoming, United States - RVT98D197 | ecosystem: Environmental > Terrestrial > Soil > Contaminated >... | reverse complement strand
AAGAGACTGCGCTTTTTTGGTTAGAACGAAAAGTAAGGATTGCCATTTCAGAATTAGAGCAAGAGCTTGCTAAAATTGAATTGGAAAAAAGAGAGTTATAATTGGCTAAACTTCATGCGCGTGATATTTTAACGCTTGCTGCAACCACCTCTAGCCTCAGCATCGGCTTTGGCTTAATTGGTAGCTATGTGCTGCAAGAGCTAGGATATAAGCCACAAGACTACGCTTTTAATATCTCAGTGGCTTGGCTTGCTTTTCATGCGCCGGTTATCTCTACGGCTATTAGCAACTTAAAATATGCACTTGGCGAAAAACAATTGCCAAACATAACAGCTAATAGTCATAGCACTAGTCGCCGTATCCCCTTTACCGCCAATGGTCATACTTCTCATATCTTTGCCTCATTACTCCCCGGAACTATGCCAAGAATGATAAAGGTTAAAAGTGAGAAGTTGGCTACTTTTACCGTTGGCTTAAATGGACAAAGCCATACTATTTCTATTATTGAGGTAGAACATTTTATTTGTACTGCTTGGCGTAGACAACGCCAAGGTTGGAATGGTCTTAGTCGCCAATATTGGACGCGGGAACATAGACCGCGATTGAAAACGCTTGAGTACAATTGTCAAATGACAATTTTGTCTCAAGCAGGTCTTGTCATAGATAGGTCAGATCGGCGAAGTGGGCGTCTTGTTCTTTCGCCGGAATTAGCGATAAAAGAGTTAGTACGATGAAATTCAAAAATATACAAGAAGCTATTACTCATTATGTAGAAAATAAAGCTTTTTTGCAGCAAGCATTAGGTGTAAGGGAACTCACGGAAAATAATGTAAACGCAAGTTGCTTACCAGATGCTTATAATGATACGCCGTATGATACCATTTTTAATGGTCATCGTGTTAAAACCGTCGGTGAATATAAACGGGCTATTGAAAAATCATATAAATATCGAGGTTAAAATGCTATTAAGAAAAATTACAATGACAAGAAATGGTATCTATGGTTTATCCAATCTCAGACCTAATCTAGTTGAAAAAAAAGTAATAGTAGGACAAAAAACTATTCAAGTTAGTTTAGAAATTGACAGAATATCTAATCCTCAACCTACGTTGGCGTTTTTGGCAACAGATGGATGGTATATTAAATTGGATGATAAATAGTAATAGTTGCTCTACGTTCTTCTTTCCAACCGCTCGATCTGTTTTTCAGCAACCTCTTTCAAAGCCTCTTTACCATCAATCTGCGCTTGTATTTGCTTTGTTTCCAAATCCCTCCGGGCCTGGTTCTCAGTTGCCGCCCGCGTTTCAAGCAATGCCTGTCCTTGCATTACCTGCCGCCTGAGCATCTCGAGTTCGACCTGCTGGCGGCCAATGATGAGCAATAGGTCATCAACTGTAGCAATCATAATGGTAGTACCTCATTTTCTAACCGCGTTCTGAGCAAAACATTAAGCAATTGAATAAAATGGCATATAATATGCTGCATCAGGCAATTGATTACCATCATCTTGGACATAAAACTTCAGCCAACCCACCAAAGTGGTTGATATTATATCTGCATTATCCACGATAGATTGTGTAAGTACCCCATTGGTTGATGTGCCAATAAAGCGTATGAATTCTTCAGATAAGTCAGCCTGATCAAGCGTCAAGGTTGGAATAGACGCCGTAGTCGAAGGCTGATCCACGTGCAGTTTTGCACCAATTCCACTGGCGATTCCTATTCCTACATTTTTATTTGTCGGATCGAAAGCCATCAGCTCATCCCAAGTGATATTGCTCCCCTGAGCTATTCCCGTGTCACCTTGGATAAGTAGCATATCTGCGTTTTTAATAAACCTAAAATTAGAACCTGCGTCACTGCTCTCGCTATCACTGCCACCGTCATAGTAGCAATCTATAAGAAGCTGCCAGTTATCATGAGACCAAATTAGTAGCTGTCCTACCGGATAATCATCTGTTGTTGTCGTCCATTGTTGATGAGGCCCATCCGTCGAACCGTTTGCACCATCCAGTGCCAGCATCGCCGCGCCAATTCCGCCATGGGGAACTGTGCTTGTTCTTATGCCAACTCGTTCATCTTCCGTGATAACCAAACCAAGGGTTGTGGTCGCTTGAGAAACAACAATATTGAGATAATCTGTGGCCGCATCCGTGACATGGAAATTGGCATATACTGCCGTTCCGGTGCCATCACTCTCCCGGATAATCAAACCAAATTGATCGTCCTCTGTCCGAATGTCGACGAATTGGTTTACGGCTGCCCCCGCTGTCAAATCTATAATTAGATGACCACCGCTGCCAACATATAAATCGGCTATTTCTGTAGTCTCTGCCAGACCTCGTAATCGTAAACCAGCCGTATTGCTACCAGTATCAATATCTAATTTAGTTGCCGGAATGGCAATTCCGATACCTATATTCCCCGTTGCATCGGCTTGCAAAGCTACCGCGCCAAAATCGCTTTCCCAAACTTGATAAACCTTAAATCCTCCACTTGGCGAATTGCTACCATGTTGAAAAGCGATAGGCTCAGTTCCCTTCACAAATAATAGATTGACATAATCATTGATAACATAAGCCATTCCCGCTACTTTAACAGCCGTGATATAATTTCCATCTCTTGGATCGCGCACAATAATATAGTCAGCCAAGCCTGAAGGTGCATCATTGATCACGATGGCATTAGGCAAGATGGTAGTCTGTTCTTTGGTACCACCAAGAATAGTAAGCCCATTTAGTAAATTTTCTAGCTTAGATAAAAGCGTTTCACTAGCTGGCATAATTTATTTCTCATTATTAAAAAGAAGTAAAAACTTATCAGCCTCAAAACGATCACTGTTTTTCTCTTCTTCTGAAAGATTTTCATAATATGTATTCATTTGTTTTTGCCATCTATCAACAGCCCATTTGGGCATAGTCCAAGTGCCATCTGAATTAAATATTCCTTTGGAAAACAAATATTTTGTCCATCCAGACCATTGGTCATGACATAAATTAGCTAATTTTTCACGTAGCATAGAGTACTCCTATTATATTTTCTTGCTGAAGTCCTAATTCCGTTACCGCACCAAATGTATCAGACCTTGATACTCGTATCTTATCAATGTAAAATGGCTCAGCTACAAAAGTCAGGCTAACTCCATTTCGCGCTGTTCCAGTATAGGTTATGCTTACCCGGTCAAATAATTCGAGATAAAGCCCCCACGCGCCTGCAAGTTGAATACGTAAATCGTAAGGCCGCGATTCAAAGCTAAATACCCTTTGTGCCAATTGGTCAAGCCGCGCTTGAGCATTGCACCGCAAATTAGTTACGCTTAATTTCCGACCATTGGAAGCGATATTAGCTGGATATTCAGAGCGCAAAATAAGACCAGTATCGGTTAAAGCTGAAAGCACTACCTGATCCATTTGTACCCGGTCACGGTAGATTGCTTCCGGTTGCGCGATAATCATATCATCGTCTATAGCCAATGTTATCGTATTCAACACTGTTTCAAAAACTGGACGAGGCTTATAGATAAAATCATCTTGCTTATTCATATAGCATACGTAATATTCATTTCTGGCGATACCTTGCAAGGTCTGCCAAATTGAATTAGATGCGCGAACCGTGTAAACATCCACCTTAGTAGATACCGTGGTATCAATCCCTGTTGTGTCTACCCATCCCCCGACCAAGGTTGCTGAATACGTCCCATTTGTATTCTGAATAAAAGCAGTAGAACTGATATTCGTATGTTGTTCTATAATATGCTGGACAATGTGACCTAAGCGCAAATTGGTATTTTGATGAGGATTAGATAACACTGCCGGGTCTGAAAAATAGATACCTTGCAAAGCTGCATTTTGGAGAAAGACATCCGTTGTGGCTACAGTCACATCGGTGCTGCTTTGGCGTATATCCCATCGTACTGACTGAGGAAGCACAGACCCGCGCATAGCTAATATCGCCGCCGCTTCCCATAAGCCCCCCCCCTCGGCTGTAAGATAAAGGTCTATGCGCCGACCAAATTCTACCTCATCTTGATCGTTGGCAAAACTACCAGAGGCTTGCCAGCCGCCTCTTTGCCCATCGGCTTCAATGGTATTTAGAATAAAGGTAGTAGATGCTTCAATAGTCAATTTAATCGCCTGAAACGAATTTTTTAGTTGACAATAACTCCGGTCACATCCTGTGTAACCGGCAAAGTTAAGGTATAATCTTCTAAATCTTGCCCCGTATTTACACTATAATCTACTACGTGAGTTGCCCCACTATCGTTGCCAAATATCACCTCTTCCACATTTATATCTAATCTATCCATAGCATGACAATCATAGCCCAGTCCGCTTTCTTTTTGTGACCAGGAAACACCATCGTCTATTGTTTCCTCAATTGCGCCGGCCGTATCGAATATCAATACCCGCTCATCGCTATCCGGCCCGATAATAAACGCGCTTACTGCGGTAAAAGTCCCGTCATCTTTAACCGTAAATGAAGTTCCCGCATCCTCTGATTTTTCAACTGTATTTGTCCCGTCGAAGTCACCCGCTACCCAAACCATATCAGCATCAAATCGCCCACACTGGACGCCTATATCAGTTCCCGCACCTGGATTAAAAACGATTGTACCATCAGCGTTTAGCGCCGTAGCAAGTTTAATAAGAATTGGCGTTCCACTTTGTAAAACTGCGATATATAGAAAATCACCATCTGCATCTACATCACAAGGTTTAGTCATCCCCGCTAAAGTAAACCCGGTTGAAAATATAGGTGTATTATCGTCTCTAAGAATAATTTCATCTACATAAATATTGCCGGTAGTAGCTATAATTTCATCTTTACGAAGAGTAAGATTAGACCCTGAAGCCATGTTGGTAAACATAGCACCATTGTCTAAAAGTAACACCTGATCTTTTAATACATTATTGATATACAGCGTTGCTATACCATCATTAGCAGCCGGAGCACTTTCTTTCTGCATAACAAATTCAATTTTTAATTCTCCGGCAGATAATGTATCACCATCTAAAAAAGCTACTCCCGCTTCAATATCAACTTCAAGTTTAATATTGCCAAGAGTACGCCTGATATTAAAAGCAATTACATCGTTGCCACCTGCTTCTATATCAGCAAAACTTCCTAATAAAATATTATTAGCTGCTGCGGCTATCGTATTTTTATTAAGATAAAAGCCAAATCTGAAATACGTGGCAGACCCGGAAATTGCAGGAGAGGTAAAAAATGCTGCGCTTGCTGTCCCTATATCAGCATCAAATTTAACTCCATAAGCTGTACCCCCCATGCCCGCTGCCGCTGCTATAGCCACATCACTGCCAGCAGGCGCAGAATCATACTCTGACCATGTACCATTGTTATGTGTTAAATGAAAAATTTCACTCACGTTGCTTCTATTCCTCTACTTGTCCACGATTCACCATTATTTGTTGTCTTATAAATCCATATTCGACTTGTGCTAGCTTTTACTCCCATTATGTAAATTGTCTCTTTATTAAGCGGATCGTAATCTACCCAATGAAAAGTTAATTCGCTTACTGTTGCTGCCGGACTATCACCAAATTCGACATTAGACGGGTCAGGTAAAGTCAGCCTGGCCCATCCCCGCCCACCATTGAAAGTTCTAAAGATACCTGTATCTGTAGCAATCATCAGTTCGTGATTAGCATTATTCAAGTGTCTTGTCTTAGGATGCTGGACTATATAATTTACGTTTGGTGTCGGGTCATCAAATTCTGTCAATTCGCTGGCTTGTGTAGAAATAAAAGCCACCTCTGCCGCTGTAAGTTCCACGTTGTAAATGGCTACTGCTAAAATTCGACCTGTAAATTTATTGGTTGCAACTCCGGCTTGATTATGCGCGCCAATAAACATAGCAATAGGACTGCCGCTATAAGTGCTAACTAAAGTTGAAACTAATGAACCATTTAGATAAGCTCCGTTTTTAGAGAGACATTGATTAAATCGATAAATGGTTTTTCCCGTGGCTGTTGAATTTCCACCAAATGATAAACCTGCATATTGCCAACTTCCTTGATAAGTTACGTGCCCGCTAATGATACTTGCATTAGCACTTAGCAAATTTGCGCCATTATTCACAGACTGGCCCATCATGCTCTTTGTTCCACCTGTGGCCGCAGTAATGGCTGCTTCAACAAAGATGGTATAGTTGGCTGTAGGCGTAATACCTGTAGTTAGATATTCGCTATTCGCAAAAGTCCAACCCGTAGCCCTGGCCCATCCCGGTGCAATGCCGGGCGCTGCATCATTCACTCCCGGATCAACTAAATTGATATAGCTATCAGCTAGACTTGTTTCGGCAAAAGGTTGATAGACTGCTACAATTTCACTGTCTAAAACCGTAGATGGTTTCCACCACTTTTTAATTAGGCCGGTATTGCGCTCAGTCCAACTTGGCATAGGTCACATGCTCATAAAGCCGAATAGGGAATTTGATTTTAACTTCAGGAAATACATAGCCATCTACCAGGCCATGTTCAATAATTATTGTACCAAAACTTTCAAAAATACTGCGACTAAAGATATTATTATCAAAAATTACGGTTCGGATAAAACCACCAATATATATTGATAAGTTCGGCGTTTCAAGCAACGGTGTTGTTTCCTTTAGATTTACACCCTCATACCTTATCTCTATTCGAGATACCATACTCCGTTACCATCCGTCGCTGCATAGATGCTTGTTAAAAGTAAAGTGTCAGAGCAATCAATTACATTTACCTCTACTTCAATGGTTTGCGTTAGTCCCGTCCCCTCCTCAATCGTAGCCGCAATCGTATATTCCCCCGCCGCCGCGTAGGTGTGCGTACCCGAAGATGCGCTGCTGCTCGAAGCATCGCCAAAGTTAATGAGATAACTTACGATGCTAGAGCCGGGTGCGTAGCTGCCCGCAAAATTCCAGCTTATGGCAGAACCAAGACAAACAGGATTAGGTGAGATAGCTAAAATAACTACAGGCTCTTTTGAGACGCCCATAATTGTATCGCTATCAATATTGCAGCAATACGCCCTAAATTCCCTCACTTCGCGTAGAACAGCTTCAAAGCGAAAACTCTGGCTACGTGCTTTGATTTTGGCAATTAGGGCTGCCGGAAGGGGAGGTGTTGGCATCTATCCTGTAAAAACCTCAAAAGTAACTGTTACACTATCGTAAAATGGTTGCCCGCGCGTGCGAGGGGCAATATTACGAATGATAAAATCAGTATAAGTTTCAGTGCTATAATCTAAATCTTGTCGGGTTGCGGAATAAGGGTCAGTCTCTAACTCCTGAAGTTGGCTATTGCCACTTTGCTGACTCGCAAAAAGAGTAGCCAAATCCTCATAGTCGCATCCTTCCAAGTTTGTGAATCGCCATTCGTGAAGTTTGTAACCGCTATTTATCGGAAGGCCATTAAGCCCGCTGGCTATCTCTTGCTCGTTCCAAGCTGTAGAGATGGGATACTCAAAGGTTTTATTCAAACTGCTTGACCGTATTCTATATGCGCCACCGCTAGACATTACGCCTCGCTAATCGTCCAATTGCAACCTCAATCGCATCTACCGTTTCCTCAATCGCCGCTTGCACTATGGCTTGCCCGGCTGCATCGCCGCCTGTAATACCAAAGCCACCCGAAATAGCCACATTAAGCATTTGGGAAGGAATAATAGGCGTACTCATTTTATGAGTTGGCAAAATTGTTTCTCCCCCTTCCGCTCTAATGAGTTGAGGCGAACCGATAGGGCCGGGAACTATTCCGCCCTCCTGGAAAGATGGAACGCCTAGCAACTGCGCTGCTGCCCGACCTGTAGGCGTTGTAGGTGCTGTTGTAGTTGGCGTGCTACCTCTTACAATATCTTCTATATTAGCAAATAAATCTTTGAAGTCGCTTTCTGTTCTATCCTTAAAGCCACCAAAAATAGCATCGGCCACACCTTCAATACCAAATATCTTTTCCAATTCTGTGGCAATCGCTAACGCCCCGGCCGCGGTTAAGTCTTTCTGTTCTGCTAAATTGCGTCCCAAATCCTCAAGTTGCCGCTCCTGGTTGATACGCCGGTCTTCCTCTTGTTCAGCAAAGCCTTCTAATAATGCTTGCCGCTGTTCTGCTTGCGCTGTTTGTTGTTCTAATAATTGCTCATCAAAGCCAGTTAGGAGTTCTGCCCTTTGCTCCTCTAAGCTAATTTCCAAGTTTCTTCTTTCCTCAGCTAGATTAGCTTTAAGTTCTTCTAATCGCGCCTGCTGCTCTTGTACTCGACTTTCCGATTGCGCTTGTTCGCCCTCTTTTGTCTGTTTTTGCTGTAAGTCAAAATTTTCTTGCGCTTCCAATTGTTCAACCGTGTGATTTTCTCTAAGCTGTTGTAAGCCAAGAATATCCCCCTCGGCGCGTAATCTTTTTTCATCTAATTGGAATCGCCGCTCGGATTGAGTTTGAGAAAGCCTGAATTGTTCTGCCTGCTGCGCTAATCGTTGCTGTAGTTGCCTTTGTGCGTCTATCTTTTCCTTATTGGCTTGTTCCTGTTCTTTGGCTATATCAGCTTCAGCCTTAGCAACGGCCTTAATTCTATTTTCCTCATTATCAGCCAGTTCTGAAAGCCGGTTTTTTTCAAACTTATCGAGGTCTTTTTGCTGTTTGATAAGCAGTTTTTCCCGGTCTTTGGCTTGAGTTCGAGAAAGTTTCTCTTGTTGTCTTTGTTGTTGTCTGGCTGCATCTTCTGCAGCTCTGGTAAAAGCAAATTGCAAATTTTCTGCCTGATTGACTAATTCTTCTAAGGCTTTAATCTGATTTTCTGTAGCTTGAGTTGCTGCTTTTTCTGCCTCTTTAGCTTGCAGGATTGCGTTTATGCGTTCTTTTTCTGCATCGGTAGCATCACGTGAGGCTTTACCGCGATTATCAAGAAACTTATTACTTTCTTCTACTCGTTGATTGTAAGCATCAAAAGCTGGTAATGCTTCTTGTATGGATTGTTCAAAAGCCTTAGTTGGATCTTGGAATTTAGCAAAAGCCTCCTCTGAACTAATCTTTCCTATAGCCAATTGAAAAATAGTACCCAAGTTTTGTGCAGTTGCACCTGCTTCAGCTAATTTTGCTCTGATTATGGTTAAAGCCTGAGAAGCAGTAACTAACACATCAGCAAATTTATTTGCCCCTATTGTTAATTTTTCGATGCCATCATCTTGTTTGAAGGTCTCAAAACGAATATCTATAAATAATTCAAAAGCATCAATGGCTCGTCCAACGGCATCAACCAATCCTAATAATTTTGAAAAGTCTATTCCATCTAAAAATTCAATTAGTCTTGTTGAGACGAAATCAGCTACACCGGCAACCAAATCTCCTATTGTCTCAGCCAAAATTTTGAGGCTATCTTCATTCTCATTCAAAAATCGGATAAAATCAGCACTTTCATCTTTAAGTACCTCGAAAATTGGCTCTCCTAAAATGGCTTGTAAATCTACAAATTTGGCTTGAATATCTCCAATATTTGAAGTTAATGCCCCTGAAATATTAGTCTTACCAAGTCTGGCAAATTCATCTCCCAAAACCTTAGCTAAAGCTCCGGCTGCACCCAGTTCAGGCGTCAATTCTTGAATACGTCTAATTTGTTCTCGTGGTAAGTCAAATCTATCACGCAGGGAAACAAAATCACCCGACAATGCTTCACGAATGGAGAAAGTCAGTCGTTCTAGTGGTTGGCCTGTTAGTCTAGCTTGAATAGCAGCCAATTCCAAGAGTTTGGTAAATTCTTCTAATCCCCCTGTTCGTGGCAAGATACTTTCAGCAAAAGCTGCTGCTTCAGTTCGATTAATTCTGAATTGGGCTGCTAGCTGATTAGTCATCTTAACCGCTGCTTCACCTAATTTTGGATCATTGAAAACATTACCTAGCACCAATCCAGATATTTCTGCTTGCCGATTAAGTGCCACACCACCGGCAATGACCTTAGTGCTAAGTCTGGCAAATGCTTCACCCGCTCGTGCAATAATATCTATTAGCTTAAGCAATCCAGCCGAAGCTAGATTTCCAGCCGCTACTGTTGCTGCACCAAAATTAGAGGATTCTTTTCTTGATTTTTCACTTTGCTTTTCGTAATTTCTAGCTGCATGTATTATTTGATCATAGCTTTTACCGGTGCCCTTAAATTGCTGATCAAAAACTTCGCGTTGCTTTTTTTCAATAGCATCAAGTTTACGTAAATATTCTTGAAAGCCTTTTGCTTGAAGATCAACACCAGCCGGTTCTAATGCCATAGTTCGATTGACTCACTATACTCTTGCTGCTACAATAAGTACCTGAACAAATCGCTTGCGTCTGCGTTTGACAATCAACACGCTCCACCCTCTGGCTTTAATTCCAGGATGAATAATTTTAACTTTAGATACAATTGGCCCAAATGAACCGCCTGGAAACGAACCAAAAGAGCCAACTTTAGTCTTGGCTGAATATCCTGATTGAAATACTAAACGCGGTTTACGTTTGGCCGTAATTGGATAATTTTTTCTTGTACCTTTATCTAACCAAACCCACTTACTAACCGCTTTCTCCGTTCCCGTAGGCCCAACCAATATACTTGCATCTTTCCCCGAAATATCAGCCAAAACTTCAAACTTTGGTCTTTCGCCTTTCCACGAAGCTGTAGTTTTTTTGAACTCGCCGGCAATGGCTTTTCCTTCAGCTTCTAATACCTTAATTATTGCTTGTCGTATCTTGGGAGTATTTAATTTCTTAGGGGAAAGTGGCTTATAAAGTTCTGCTACCATTATTTTTTTATCCTTATCGTCTCAATAATGGCATTATGTATATCTACTTTCATTTCCACCGTGGCTACTATCCATTCCCTTTGCCATATCGGAAGATTAAACCATTGGCTTAGACATCCTGCCTCATAAGCCGCTGAAGCCTCACGCCAAAACATTGGGTTTTCAGAGACAATAGAGATACTACCGCCGCTATTGTCTCTGCCTACTCCTATTCGTTTTCTTCCAACTTTAACTCCGAATTTTTTTTAATCTCATCTACATTATTGGCGTTAGTTCCGCCGCCAAGTTCAATCATCGCTAAATTAACTTTGGTTAAATTATAAGCATGAGCAAAAAGGGAATGGTCAAGCCAAATTTTCTTACGCAATATCGGATGTGCTGGATAGTTGCCATTCAGAAACATAGCTGCAATCGGGGGAGGTTGAGAAGTATCAGGGTATTCAAGGTCTCTTAGAGCTAATACATATCTGGCTGCTAATCGAATATCTGTAAGTTCATTCTCGTAGGCAGCATATTCTTTTTGCCACTCTTCCCAACCCTTATCACCTTCTTTCATTGCTCTATTTTGGCGTCCGCCCGTAGCCAATTTCATTTGTATCATTGGCTGTACAGGTTCAGGTCTATCAGGCCGGTAAGTCCAGATCATTGGCTCGGGCGTGTGGTAAACGCGCACAGTGCCAATACCATCAAGTTCAACATCTTTATAAGTTTCTTCTACTTGTTTGGCTAAAGCTAATAAATCAATTTTCATATATTCTCATCTCTAAAATTAGTACTAATGGCCTACTTGTAATTTGTTTCTATTTATGATACAATATATCTAAGATTGAAATTAAATTACTCGAAAGGAAACGGAAATGGCAAAGAAAATGAAGTATCAAGGTTACAAAATTAACAAAGGAAATCCTGAAAAAAAGTACAAGTTTACGGTCTTCGCCAGTAACAAAGAAGAAGCCACCCAAGAAGCTCTTGACGAGCTCAACCCGAAATACCGATCTGAATATCAGATCGAGTTTAGCGGGGAACCAACCCCGCAAGTAATCTTCACACCCGCCGCTGATTTTCATTCTCGAACCGGTTTGCGGATGACTGAATGGGAAGCCCGCGAAGGGCGCGAGGGTGCGGAATAAGAATGGACAAATTACCCGCCCTCCTCCGCCAAGCCCGCCGCGCTCGCAACCTGAACCAGCAAGAGGTGGCCGATTACCTCGGTTTCGCTCACCGCTCCCAGGTGAGCAAGATCGAAAAGGGGCAACTTGAATTGTCGGCCAAGAATTTGCTGAAGTTGGCAAATTTATTGAACCTTGACCTAAACTCTTTGAAAGGAGCATATATGAAATCCCTGAATTATGTCCCGACCAATGAAGAAATCGAAGCTGAATTAGAAACCCTTATCATCGCCATCGGGGATGAAACTATCGAACATCCCGACA
>Ga0214473_10008416_pt1 | contig 12192 bp, 11 predicted proteins | sample RVTome_7_FD_203509 | JGI IMG/M metagenome (GOLD analysis project Ga0214473, IMG submission 203509) | Soil microbial communities from uranium-contaminated site in the Upper Colorado River Basin, Wyoming, United States - RVT98D197 | ecosystem: Environmental > Terrestrial > Soil > Contaminated >... | reverse complement strand
GCGTTCCCATCAATCGTGAACGTGTCTCTCCTCGATCTGCAGGCGGATGCTTCTGACAACGTCGGAGTCGCCCTTGTGGAACTCTGGTATTCTCATGAGGGTTCAGCTCCTGCGCTCTTCGATAGCGACATCGCTTCGCCTTGGGAGTGGAGCGTCTACACTGATTTGCTGAGCGGCGACGGGAACTACAGTTTCTACTCCGTGGCGGTTGACCTTGCCTTCGGAACCGAGGACCCGCCGCCCACGCCTGACTTGAATGTCCTGGTGGACACTGCCCCGCCAACTTCCGTACTAACGCCGCTGCCGACGTATACCAACCAGAGCATCTTCTCAGTGACCGCTTCTCCGTCGGACCGGAACGGGATATCCTCTCTCGAACTCTGGCTTGACTTCAATTCGACAGGACGCAACCTGGTCGCGACCCTGAACTCCCCGCCATGGACGTTCTCCATCGACACTGGCACCCTCGGTGGGGACGGCGCTTATGCCTTCTTCACTCGAGCTAACGACGTGGCGGGAAACTGCGAGTTCGAGCACCAACTGCCTGACGCTTCGACAATTGTCGATACGACTCCGCCAAGAGCGACCACAGGGGCACTCCCGCAGTACACGGCCGCCTTGGACTTCACAGTCACGGCAGCTGCCTCGGACCTGAACGGTTTGGCGGCGGTTGAGCTCTGGTACAGATGGAATGGAGGAACATGGGCTCTCTTCTCAACGAAGTCCGTGGAACCCTGGTCGTGGTCTTTCAGTGCGGCATCGCTTGGCGAGGGTGCCTACGATTTCGCCTCTCTGGCGGTTGATGTGGCGGGAAACAGGGAGACGTGGAGCCCGACTCCTGAAGCGACAACGGTCGTGGATGTGAGCCCGCCTACCCTGAATATCATCGCGCCGAGTGCAAGCATGTGGATCAACGAAACCCACGCTCTGGTAGAGTGGACCGCGTTCGACGCCGTATCTGGATTGGGTGCTTTCCGCCTCGATCTCTCCGATGGCGGGACATGGACCGTTCCCGCCACGGCGACTCGGTTCACGATTGACTGGATCGCCGACGGGTTCCACACCGTCACGCTGACGGCGTGGGACCGCGCGGGGAATTTCGCCGTGAGGCAACTGACCATCCAAGTCGACCACACGCCTCCAGATCTGAATATCACCAAGCCAATCGATGGCGCTCAAACCGAATCGCCGATCACTGTCGAGTGGCAGGGACACGACAACACTTCAGGGCTCAACAGATACGAATACAGCGTCGATGGCGGTGAATTCGTTCCCTTCTCCGACAACACGACTGTCGCCATTCAGCTTCAGCCCGGAGCGCACGACGTGAGGGTGAGGGCGTACGATATGGCGGGAAACTTGCAGGAGACAGGAGTATCGTTCACAGTGAAAGCCGCGACCTCCACGCAGGCACTGACGGTCCTCCTTCCCGCCATCTTGCTGTTGATCACCGTGGTGACGATTGTCGTCATCCTGATTCTTCGTCGAAGAAGAAAGAAGGAACAGAAGGGACCTGTGCTGCCGCCACCGCCGAGGCTCTAGGATCTCAGGACAATCTCGATGTTCACGCCGTCGGGCACCTGAATCCTCATCAGCTGTCTAAGTGCCCTTTCATCAGCGTCAAGCTCGATGAGCCTCTTGTGCACCCGCATCTCCCAACGGTCCCACGTCTCGCTGCCCTCGCCATCGGGGCTCTTCCTCACAGGGACTATTAGCCTCTTGGTCGGCAGGGGCACGGGTCCGCTCATCTCGACGCCAGTGCGTTGGCTGATTGCCTTGATCTGCCTGCAGACGTCGTCAACCTTGCGAGGGTCCGTGCCGCTGAGCGAGATTCTCGCCTTCTGGGGCATTTACTACCACCAAGGTTGACGCGAATCGGGCCCGAGCACTTCACCGCTTCTCCACTTCGATGCAGTAGCCAGCGGCGACGGTTTGCCCCATGTCCCTCACTGCGAATCGCGCCATTGGCGGGAAGTCTGCCTGCCTCTCGATGACCAGGGGCTTCGTCGGGCGCAGCTTCACACGGGCCGCATCGCCCGTCTTCAGGAACTCCGGGTGCTCCTGCGCGACCGCACCGGTCTTGGGATCGAGCTTCGCAATCAGCTCCTCGAAAGTGCACGCGACCTGCGCTGTGTGGCAGTGGAAAACGGGCGTGTAGCCGAGGGTTATGACGCTGGGGTGATTCAAGACGATGATCTGCGCTATGAACGACTTGGCCACCGTAGGCGGGTTCTCCACCGGTCCGGCGACGTCCCCGCGCCTGAGGTCTTTCTTGTCTATCCCTCGGACGTTGAATCCAACGTTGTCGCCAGGCTCGGCCTGAAGGATGTTCTCGTGGTGCATCTCTATGCTCTTCACTTCTCCGACCTTGTCGGCAGGCTGGAAGCTTATCTTCGTGTTCGGCTTCAGTATGCCGGTTTCGACGCGGCCAACGGGCACGGTGCCGACCCCAGTGATGCTGTAGACATCCTGGATGGGGATCCTCAGCGGCTTGTCCGTCGGCTTCGGTGGAACGGTCAGAGTGTTCAAGGCGGTAACAAGTGCCGGTCCCTTGTACCATGGCATCTTCGCGCTTGACTTCGTGATGTTCTCGCCCTTGTATGCGCTGATTGGGATGAAGAGTATTGAGTCCGTCTTGTAGCCGATCGCCTTCAGCGGCGTGGTGACATCGCTCTTGACCTCGTTGTATCTCGCCTCGCTGTACTCGGGCTTCGTAGCGTCCATCTTGTTGATGACGACTATGAGCTGGCTCACGCCCAACGTCCTCGCGAGGAATATGTGCTCCTTCGTCTGAGCCTGGACTCCTTCAGCTGCACCGACGACGAGGACCGCACCGTCAGCCTGACTCGTACCTGTGATCATGTTCTTGACGAAGTCCCTGTGGCCCGGTGCGTCGATGATAGTGAAGTAATACTTGTCCGTGTCAAACCGCTTGTGAGCAATGTCGATGGTCAGGCCCCTCTCGCGCTCTTCCTTGACCTGGTCCATGACGAACGCGAACTCGAATGTCGCCTTGCCCAGGCGCTCCGCCTCCTTCTTGAGGTTCTCGAGCTCGTGAGGGTCTATGTTGCCCGTGTCGTACAGGACTCTACCTACAGTCGTCGACTTGCCGTGGTCCACATGGCCGATGAACACTAGGTTCAAGTGCGGCTTAGCTGGCATGCTTTTCTCTCCGTAGGCGTCCCTTATCATCTTGGCCTATTTATTCTTTGCTTGTTGCGCGTCGAGCTGTTCAAGCCAGACTACGCGGCGTAATAGTTCTCGTCGTACGGCTGCGGGCTCAGGCCCTTGCGCTCGCGGATCTTGCGGATGACCTCGTCCTGGAGGTTGCCCGGCATCGGCTCGAAGCCGGCGTTCTCCGTCGACCAGAGGACCCTCCCCTGCGTCGCGCTTCGTATCGCCGTGGCGAACCCAAACATCTCGCCGACTGGGACGCGGGAAGCGATGACTGTGACCTCGCCTTCTTGGCTTATGTCCTGTATGACGCCGCGCCTGCTCTGGACGTCGCCTATGGCGCTGCCCATCATGTCCTGCGGGACGTTCATGAACACCTTCTGGATTGGCTCGAGGAGTATCCTCTTGCCCTGGCACATCGCGCCATAGATCGCAGATCTCACCGCCGGAATCACCTGGGCGGGGCCGCGGTGAACCGAGTCCTCGTGCAGCTTCGCGTCTACTATCTTGACCTTGACCGCCATGCATTTCTCCTTGCCGAGAGGGCCTTTCGTCATCGCCTCGATGAACGCCTCCTTGACCAGCTCCATCGTCTCGTGCAGGTACTGTATTCCCTTGGTCGAGTCGACGAGCATGTTGGTGTCCTGTATCCAAGCCACGTCCTTCGCGTCGTCCTTGCTCATGCCGAATTCCTGCAGCTGCTTGGCCATCGCCTTGGAGTCCTTGATCCTCTGTTTCGTGGGGATAGTGCCTTCGAGAATAGCCTTCACGACCGCTGGCTCAAGCTGCTCAACTTCCATGTAGAACCTGTTGTGCTTGTTGGGCGACTTGCCTTCGAAGGGGCCGCCGTGACCCGCCACACATTCCCTGTAGACGACGATTGGCGTGGAGGCCACAATCGGAACCTTGTGGTCGTTGATTATCCTGTACTCTGTGATCTCCAGGTGCAGTTCGCCCATGCCGGACATCAGGTGCTCGCCCGTCTCCTGGTTGATCTCGACCTCTATGCTGGGGTCGGCCTTCGCTATCGACCTGAGGACTTCGACCAGCTTCGGCAGGTCGGAAGTGCTCTTCGCCTCAATTGCGACAGTCACGACAGGCTCAGAATAGTGAACGATCCGCTCGAATGGCTGCATGTTCTTGTCGTCGGAGACCGTGCTTCCCGCGATGGCGTCCTTCAGCCCGACGCAGGCCACGACGTTCCCCGCCGTGATCTCCTCGACTGGAATCCTGTCCGGGCCGACGATCATCGCGACCGTCTGCACCCTCTGAGGATTCGGCATGCCGATGACCCACAGCTCCTGGCCTCGTTTGATCCTCCCGCTGAACAGTCTCCCAGCCGCCACTTCGCCGGCATGCTGGTCTATGATTATCTTGGTGACCATGAAGCTCACGGGGGCGTTCTCCTTTACCTCCAGCATCGCCCTCCCGACTTCAGAGGTCAGGTCACCCTTCCAGACGACCGGTATCCTTGTCTTCTGCGCTTCTAGTGGGTTCGGGAGGTGCCTGATGACTGCGTCGAGCACGATCTTGTGCAGAGGCGCGATCTTGCTGAGCTCCTTCTGAGTCCCCTTCTGCAGGTGATTGTAGACATCCTTGAATGTGATTCCCGTCCTCTTCATGAAAGGGACCGAGATTGCCCACTTGTGGATCGCCGAGCCGAACAACACGTTGCCGACCTCGACGTTCAGCTTCCATTTGTCCTTCAGCTCGTCGGGGAGCAACTTCAGGATTCGCGTGTTGATCTCCGTGATGATCTTGACGAACCGCTGCTGCATCTCATCGGGTCCGACCTTCAGCTCGTTTATCAGGCGGTCGACCTTGTTGATGAAAAGGAGCGGCCTCACTCGCTCCTTCAGCGCCTGGCGGATGACCGTCTCCGTCTGAGGCATTATGCCCTCGACCGCGTCGTCGAGGATGATGACGCCGTCAATCGCCCTCATCGCCCTCGTGACATCGCCACCGAAGTCGACATGGCCGGGCGTGTCTATGAGGTTGACAAGATACTGGTGACCCTCGAACTCGTGGACCATCGAGGCGATCGCGGCGTTGATCGTTATGCCCCTCGCCTGCTCCTGCTCGTCGTAGTCCATGAACAGCTGCTGCCCCGCCAGTTCCTCGCTCATCATGCCCGCGCCGGCGATGAGAGAGTCGCTCAGCGTCGTCTTGCCGTGGTCTATGTGAGCGGCTGTTCCGATGTTGCGGATGTACTCCTTCTTGTGAATCAGGGTCTCCGCTTTCTTGATGTTGTCCTCTTTGCGTCCCATGCGAATCACCAGGCTAACTTACAGAAATGTATAAACCTTTTTGGGGCACCGGCCTGCGTCGCCTATCGTGCCGATGACGCGACCCGCTCCATCTCCTCCTTCCTGGTAATGGCCGCGGAGCTCATGTCGCCCTTCGCCGCCGCAAGAATCTCATCAGCAAGGCATTCGTGAATCGGCTTCACGTTCTTGAAGGAGGAGTGGACCGCTCCCGAACAGATGCTCCTGAGGGCAACGTCGAGCCGGCGAGAGGGGGCGATGTCCACCGCCTTGGGGACGGATATGCCGCCATACTTCAGTCGGGTGACCTCCTCGCGGGGAGCCGCCTTCTCCAGGGCGTCAACCATCACCTGGATGGGGTTTGCTTTCGACTTCTTCTCTATGGACTCCATGGCCATCCGGACCGCCTTGTAGGCCTTCAACTTCTTCCCGGTGAAGACCTCGGTGCGCATCATGTTGTTGATGAATCGCTCGATGATGTTCGTCTTCGCCTTGCCGAACGGCTTGCTCGCATACCTGCCGCCGGTGTGAGGTATGACAATCGGGGTGAGGTTGATGTACTTGCCCAGGCCGGCGTCGTGGACCACGACCTCCGTGATGTCCCACCTGTCGAAGATGAGCAACTTCATCGGGGGCTTCTTCTTCGGCTTCTTCTCCTTGACCGGCTTCGCTTCCTTGGGCTCGCCCTCCGGCGGCGGTGCCTCTCCCTCCGGTGGCGGTGGCGGCGGCGCAGTCGGTTGCTCGGGGGCTTCAGGTGGCGGTGGCGTCTCCGGAGCTTCCTTGACCTCTCCTTCGACCGCCGGTTTCTCTTCTCCCTCCATCTGACTCACCTCACCGGCTTCTCCTTCCTGCCTCTGACAAGCTCGTCCAGGGAAACGTCGTTGACCTTGATGACCTTGAACCGCACCCCGGGGATGTCCCCGTAGGACCGCCCCATCCTCCCTCCGATCCCCTCAATGAGGACCTCGTCGTGCTCGTCGATGAAGTTGATCGCACCGTCGCCAACGGCGAAGGCGGTGATCTGCCGCCCGTTCTTTATGAGCTGGATCTTGACGCACTTCCTCAGGGCGGAGTTCGGCTGCTTCGCCTCTATCGCAACTTTCTCCAGGACGATGCCTTTCGCCTGGGCTGCTCCTTCTAGAGGATCAGATTTCTCCTTGAGCCGCAGGGCTCGCCTCTTGTAGTACCTGCTCGACCAGCGGAACCTCTGGCGGTCCTGAGTCAGCTTTCTCGCGGCGCCTAGACCTCTACCCAAATATACTCACTCCAAGGGTGGTGCAGAGCCAAAGTAAGGAGTGATATTTAAGCGTAATCAATGAGGCGGACTCGTTGTACACGCCAAAGCCGGAGTCTCCCGCCATGCCGGGCGAGTCTTTTGTATGGTTGATCATACAAATGAACTCCCATGAACCGGGCTGGGCTCTGGCTCATTGTTGGCTGAGATGAGGCCGACTACGCGACTGACCCGTCATCCAGCTGCTTGATGATCGCCCTGCCCTGCATCGTGATGTTGTAGGTGTGCGGCGGGACGCCTCTCCTGATGGCCCGGGTTTTTTCCTTGCTCACCAGACAGAGGACCTCGAGGACCCTGAGGTGGTTGTACAGGCCCGGCTCAGAAAGAGCCAACTCCTCTGAGAGCTCCACAACTGTGCAGTCGGGGTTCATCGCGAGGAACTGCAGGATCGCCTTCTTGCTCTCGCTCAGAGCTTCTGTGGTCACCATCTTGGCGGGCTTCTCTGGCTCGAGCTTGAGCCTCTCGTAGATTCTCGTACCCTTCTCGGAAGGGGTGATGACGACATTGACAAGCTCGCTCTCCTCCGCCTTGATCAGGTGGCGGTAGACCGCTTCCGGCGCGATGCCGAGCATCTCGGCGAGCTCGGGGATCTGCGTGTCGCGGTTCTTGAAGAGCTTGTTCTCGACAACGATTGAAAGGACTTCCCGTTGTCGTTCTGTCAGCCCTCTGACCTCGTCGACGGTAATCATGCCTAGTAGATTGAGGCGCTAGGTCTTAAAGCTTCTAGCCCCGAATGACCGCCTGCGAGTATCAAAGCCGTCATTATGCGTATTGATAGATATTGGCGGGGAGCCGTCCTTTGTTGAACTCCTCTTCGAGCTGCTCGAGCATCAGGATTCGCTTGTATGTCGGCGGGTGAGTGGAGAACAGCTCGTTCGCCTTCGTCCAATGGCTCTTCGCCTCTCTCTCCATCGCCCTCTGGAGCTCGTGCTCGTCTATCTCGCCGTCCCTGTTCAGGTCATACTCTGACAGTTTCGCCTTGAGCTCTGCGCTGTCTTCACCCGCCTTCACTGGATCGCCAATGAAGAAAGCGCGGAGGCCGCTCGGCTCCTTCTGAGCCGGGGTGAGGGACAGACCGTAGGCTATCTTGACGAGTGCGGACCTGAGATACCTTGGATTCCCGGTGGCCGCCGCGGAATATGAGTCTGCGTAGTACTCCCTCGTCCTGGAGAGGTGGAGCACCAGTAGCTGGGTGATGTAGTAGACGCAGTAGGAGATGATGGCGACCGCCACCCCCGCCGCGACCGCCTGACCCTTCCCCTTGGATCCGCTTCCCCGACCGCTCGCCCTCACGGCTTCCATCGCCCCTCTCGCCAAGATGTAGGCTATTATCGGGATTACGGAGACAATCGTCATCGTGATGACGTCGCGATGCCTGAGATGCCCGATCTCGTGTGCCAGCACGCCCTCGATCTCCTGCTTGTTGAGTCTCTCCAGCAGGCCCCGGTGAACTATGAGCTCCGAGGACCTGAGCGTCCTCCCGAAGACGAAAGCATTGGGCGTCGCGTCACTGGCAACACCTATCCTCGGCATCGGCACCTGAGCCTTCTTCGCGAGGTCCGCAACCGTATCGTAAAGCCATGGATTGTACTCTCGGGTTACGTAGTACTCGATTCGCGCCGCCCATCGCACTATGGCGGGGGAAATCAGCCACTGCAGCAGGATGAAAGCCAGGCTGATTAGAACAAGTACGATGAGGCCCCACGGAAAGAAATCGAAATCCATGAAGTAGTCAACTGTCGCCACAATCCCCAGCAACAGGAGGGAGAAGAGAGTCAAGAGCAACATCACAGTGGCGAGCGACCCTCGTTTCAGCTGCCGCAGCGAGCCCATGCGGAAAACGTATTATGCCCCCGCCGATATCAGCGTTTCGCTAGACATGGTGAACCTCGTCGAGGCTCTCAACTGCCCTCATTGCGGCGCTCCTCTCGACCTGGGCCCGGGCGAGATCATAGTCACGTGCAGGTACTGCGGCTCCGACATCAGGATAGCCGGCGAGAAGAAGTTCCTGTTGAAGCACTCGATGGTCGCAACGACCTACCAAGAAGATGAGATCCGGCGGGTAATATCCTCCTGGATGGCGGGCGGCGCCTTCAGGCCGGACGATCTCGCGAGGGCCTCTCGGATTGACAGCCTAGAGTGCGTGTACCTTCCCTTCTACGTGTTCGAAGTGGACGCGTTCACGACCTGGCGGGGCGTGCTCTCGAGGACCGGGCAGCCGTACGAGAAGAGCGGGGATTTGCGGAAGGACTACTTCTGGAAGATACTCGGAAGGAGGTCGTCCCCGTTTCCGACGCGCGAGTACAGACTTCCTCTGACAGCGAAAACCACGTTCGACATGTCTCAAATGGTGAGGAATTCCAAATTCCTCAACGCTGAGATCGACGAGGACGAGGCGAAGAGGTTGGTTGAGGAGGAGGTCACCGACCACCAGAAGCGCCTCCTCCTGCAGGAGGAGGTGGACGACATCATCGAGGCGAAGACCGAGGTTGACGTGAAGGACACTGAGTTCGTTCACGCTCCAATCTGGTTCGTCCGATACAGCTACAAGAAGAAGCTCTACGAGATGACCGTCGACGGCGCGTCGGCAGACGTGATCAAGGCCGATGTCCCGCCGCCCAGCACCGGATTTGGCGGTCTCTTCTAGACCCCGGAGACGCTCTGCGGTTTTTCTCTCGTCGCGGATTCACGCAAATAGTCTTTTAAGCAGGACATTCATTGACCGAAGTGATTCAGCGGGGAGTGAGCGCTCCCCTTAGGGAGGACCTCGTTTGCCCGACATTAGAGACAGAGTAGAGGAAGACCGCGGACTCATAAAGCGCATACAGATGCACATACCGGGATACGCAGGCTACAGGCGCCGCGAGGATCTCAGGGCGGCGGACAAGCTGCTGCGCATCCAGCTAGCCGACAAGCTTACTGCGATCCGGAGGGACGTGGAGAACATCAGGGGCTTCATGACCAGGAACTACATGAAAGACAACATCGAGCAGCTCGGCAACCTCATCCTGAGCTTCCAAGAGGTAGAGGGCAAGCTGAGGTTCTCGGCGGGAGGCTATTCAGGCATCTCGGCGGACATCCGCATCGAGGAGAACGAGCTGGAGAGGCTCTACGAGTTCGACTACACGATGGTCACGGCCTTGGATGCCTTAACCCAGGCGGTGCCGCCAATCGATGCGGCCGTCAAGGCGAAGGACAAGAACGCTGCCGCGACTGGAATCGAGACCGCCAGGGAGAATCTCGACAAGCTCAACGGCGCGTTCAAGCAGAGGTTGCAGGTTATCACTGGAACAGAGGTGGTGAAGTAATGTCGTTTGCAGCACTGAGCACGGTGGCGCTGTTTGGCGGTGCGAGGAGGAGCGACCAGACGGCGGGGCACAAGGAAGGTCTGCTTGGCGGGGCGATGACGATCGCATGGGACGACCAGTTCAAGCAGAAGAACATCATGTGGAAGGTCCCGCGCAACATCAGGATGAACGACAACATCGTCGTGCGAGAAGACGAGATTGCCGTGTTCTATCGAGATGGAAAGGCGCTCGCATACCTCGATGTCCCCAACAGGTACGCCCTCACGAGCCAGAACGCTGCGGTCGTCGGCTGGTTCCAGCGCGTATTCACAGGCGTGCAGCAGCAGGCAGAGGTGTACTACCTGCAGAAGAGGATTTTCGATGGCAAGTTCGGCAGCAAGGACCCGTTCATCTTCGAAGACCCCGACTTCGACCTGATCGAGCTGAAGACATTCGGGGAGTTCAGGTACAAGATACTGTCCGCCGAGAACTTCATCAACCAGTTCGTCGGGACGTTCGCCATGGCGGCGAGCGCTGACATAGAGAACAGGATTAGGGAGGAGCTGGTCAAGCAGCTCTACGTGACGATAGGCAACATGAAGCAGCAGGGGATGAAGGTCACTCAGCTCGCGACGAGCCTGAACCAGATAGAGCAGTTCACCCTGGAGAACAGCAAGCCTCACTTCGGGAACCTGGGAATCGAGATAGTCCAGCTTTCAGGTCTGAACATACCTATACCCGAGGAGATCAAGGAGGCGATACGAAAAGCCTCTGGAGCGAGGGTGCTCGGGCGCGCTGGCCCTGGCGGCGTGGCTGCATACCAGCAATTCGCCGTCGCAGACTCGATGAAGACAGCGGCAGCGCAACCTGGTGGGGCTGCTGGCCTGGGTATGGGTCTCGGGGCAGGCGTTGGCATGGGCTATGCGATGGGCTCGCAGGTGCCCGGGATGATGCAGCCAGGGCAGCAAGCTCAGCAGACCAAGGCGTGTGTCAAGTGCGGGAAACAGATACCGGTGAGCCTGAAGTTCTGCGGAGAATGCGGAGCCGAGCAGGTCGAAGGCAAGCCGTGCGTGAAGTGCGGCAAGGCAGTCGCGCCTGGTCTGAAGTTCTGCGGAGAATGCGGATCAGCACAGACGATAGCCTGTCCGAGCTGCAAGACGGAGAACGCGGGCAACCTGAAGTTCTGTGGCAATTGCGGAAAGCCGCTGGGCGGATGAGGTGGTGCCTGTGTCTCAAGGCCCGGTCCCAGCGCCACCGCAACCCCAGATGGGAGCGTACGAGCCGTCGCCGACCAGAGCTGTTTCTAAGGCGGCGCTCGCCGTCGCGGTATTCCTGACATTCTTGATCATCGGACTGATCTATCTGTACATCTTCGTGTACAGTGGTTTTCCAACAGACCCGGCAAAGTACTGGTGGGCGGGCCTCACCGGGTTCATCTTCGCGTTCATTTTCTTCTGGATCCACGCCGCAACACACGAAGACCCGATCACCCGTGTCCTCAAGTGGCTCTTCTTCATCCTGGGCGCTGTGTTCTTCTACGCATCGATACTTCTGAGCGGCTCTGAGGCAGGTTCGATGTTCCTGTGGCTCATCGTCCTGTCGGTGATTGTCCTCATCGTGATGCTGTTCTCATGGCGGATGGAAGCGCAGAGAGCTGCCGACGAAGACAGAAGAGCTAGAAGGCACAGGACCTGACCCTGTAGTCTGCCCAGATCAGTGCTCGAACTGCTTGAATTCCTCATAGTCGCCCAGTAACGCCCCGCAGTTGGGGCACTCATCCTCATCCCATTCGAGCTCGTAGCCGCACTCAGGACAGCGTGGCGTGCCGAACCACCCTGAAAACCACATACGCTTCCCGTTCATAAACCAGACGGTTGGCTGCACCCTGAAGAATGAACCTTCTGCGAGCCGCCATCGAGTGGGACTGTTGCCACCAGGTCTTCTCAATTCAGCGCATGAACTGAGCCAAAGCCTCGATCGCCGCGGTCATGTTCTCCCTCTCGAGGACGAATATCGTGTCCGTGTAGCAGGACATCGCCTCGACGATGTTGATGCCGCGCGAGGCTAGAGCGCTGGAAAGGAACGAGAGAAGACCGGGGGTCTTCTCGACATTCTCAGGACTTGTCACGGCCAGCTCGACGAGATGCTTGTTGATGCCTATGATCTGGTCCTC
>Ga0214473_10008415_pt1 | contig 12193 bp, 11 predicted proteins | sample RVTome_7_FD_203509 | JGI IMG/M metagenome (GOLD analysis project Ga0214473, IMG submission 203509) | Soil microbial communities from uranium-contaminated site in the Upper Colorado River Basin, Wyoming, United States - RVT98D197 | ecosystem: Environmental > Terrestrial > Soil > Contaminated >... | reverse complement strand
GGCTTGCCTCGTGCTGTTGTGTAGGAGTTCGGCGGTGCGCTCGGACACTTTTTTTTCGAGCCCGACATTATATCCCTGGATGCTTTCGAGGGATTCCTTGAGCCTCACCCGCATCGTCTCGAAGCTCTCGCTCAAAAGCCCGATTTCGTCCCTCGAAGATGCACTGCTTATAGGCTCGTTGAGGTTGCCCCTTGCTATGCGCCAGGCGGCTTTTATCAGGGATTTTATCGGCGCCACTATGCTGTTGGTTACGCCCACGGCAAAGACGAAGGCGCTGACCATGTATATGAGGCCCAGGAAGATGAACGCGCTCCTCAGCTTTCTTGAGGGCGCAAAGACCGCGCTTTCGGGCTCTCTTACGGATACGCCCCACGGGGCCACCGAGAGGGGCGAAAACGCAAGGATATCCTCCGTCTTTGCGGCGCCGCCCGAGCCGTCATGACAGCGGTGGCATGTGGTTACCGCGGTCTTCTTTTGCGCTATGAGGTTGTTGAGGAACCTGTCGTGGTCGCTACAGGTAAAGACCGCCGAGGGGTTGTTGGATGCAATTACGGTCCCCCTGCTGTCTACGACCTCTATATAGGTCCCGGTTTTTTCCGGCACCGCCCTGACGACACTGCTTAAGAGATAGTTCGTGGGGTTCATCTCGCCTGCGGCAAGCCCCACGATATTGCTCATTCTGTCCATCAGGGGGACGAAGACGAATACGGTCTTTTTGCCCGTTTGCTGTATCGTATATATGTCGGAGACGACCGCCTTTTTCCCCTCAAGCGCCTCCCTGACGCCGGGCATGCCGAGCATGTTTTCCTTCTGCCTGCCGGGCGGGTGGCTGAGGAGCACATTGCCGTAGAGGTCAAGGAGGAATACGCCGTCTGAGAAGACCGAATACTGGTAGGCGGCCCTGAGGGCTTTCTCTTCGGGCTTCCATGTCCCGTCCCTGAAATCCACTGCGCCCGAAAGGGAGATGTCGTAGAGCCGCGTGAGGTTGTCCTTGAGGAAGGAGTCCGTATAGTCGGCTATGATGCTTGCGAGCCTGAGCCTGTTTTCTATGGAGCGCTCTATGCTGTCGGTTACGCTGAAATAGCTTATTATGCCTAAAGTTGCCAACGCTATGGCCACGCTAAGGAGAGTTGCTACGATAATCCTTTTTTGCATCTCTCCTTTTATTTTACAGCTCTAAGCGGGATAAACTCAATGCCCTTCCCGAATCTGCCGATAGGAAATCGTCATTGCGAGCCCTGCGAAGCAATCTCAACACTTCACGCTGAGATTGCCGCGAACCCTTCGGGTGCTCGCAATGACAGCCGTCTGTGTCATTCCCGCTTGTCGGGAATCCCTCTTAAGAAAGACTCCGGACAAGCCGGAGTGACAGATAAAGAATTCCTATTCGGGTGCTCGCAATGACAGCCGTCTGTGTCATTCCCGCTTGTCGGGAATCCCTCTTAAGAAAGACTCCGGACAAGCCGGAGTGACAGATAAATAATTTCTATCTCTGTTTCAGGGCTCTTTGTCGTCTATCTTGCCGAAGACCCTCTCGTATTCGAGCGGGTGCTCATGCAGCATCCTTTCCTTCGATATCTTTCCCGTAAAGATGGCCGTATCGAGGGGGAAGACCTCCGGGCTGAATATCGAGTTATAGATATGCCATATGACTATTACGAGGAAGGCCAGCATCGCCTCGTTGGTATGCGCCTCCTTTGCCGCGGGGATTATCTGTCCGGGGAGGAAGGGCATGAGGCTGAAGATGTCGGCCGAAAACCAGAGCGTGATGCCCGTGGCCATCATCAGCATGCCGCCCACGACCACGCCCCAGTACTCGAACTTCTGCTTGTAGTCGTAGCGGTCGCACCTTGCGGGCCTGTCCGTAAGGCCGAAGTAGAACTTGAGGGTTTCTATCGCATCGCTGAAGTCCTTCTTGTTTATCACGATTGAGGGCGGCCACTTCCTGAACAGGAGTCCGAAGGCCGCAACCGCTATGTGTTCAAGGAGGAGGATTGAAAAGACTATGCCGCTCCACCTGTGGATGAGCCTCACGGCGTCTATGCCGCCGAGGGCGAGGACGACCCATTCCGCCCACGAGGCGGTGTGGAACTTCTGGGAAAGGCCGGTCAGGACGAGCACGGCAAATACGAGGGCGTTGGCCTGGTGCTCTATTATCCTGTATGGGCCGAACCTTTTAACCTTCCCGGTGCTTTGCATCTAAGGACCTCCTTTGTCTAATTTTAAATCTTGATTCATTTTTCATCTGTTGACCGCATAGCGCCATATATGAAGCAGTATCTGAAGCGCAAGGCCTATCACCATAAACGGTATGAAGATCTTGTATCCGGCCCTGACTATATACACAAGCGGCGCCCGCTTGAATGTCGGCTCGTAGTGGCTCATCCATGCGTCCGGGAAATTCTCCGTGGCATTGGGATGGCACTTCCGGCACCTCTCGAGGAGTTTTTCCTTGAGGGCCGCGGCATCCGGGCCTTTGGTCTTCGTTATGTTGTGTATGCCGTGGCAGTCCGTGCAGACCGCTATGTGCCTGACGGCCTTTTTCTGCTTCTTATAGAAGCTCACCGTAACGCCGTGGAAGTCCTCTAAATAGGACTTCACTACCGAGGTGGAAAGGCCGTACTTCGCCATAAGCGCCTCGTTGGCATGACAGTTGCCGCACATCTCCGGGGTCATATTGCGGAAGTCCACGGTCCTCGGGTCCGCGATGTCGTGCGCCTTGTGGCAGTCCGAGCAGACCGGCACATCCTGATTGCGCTCCGAGACGAGTGCGTTTCCGTGCACGCTCTGGAGGTATGTCCCGTAGATTTCGGAATGGCACCGCTCACATCTCTTGGCGCTCAAGAGCTTTTCCTTCCTGCCCGAATGTATCGAATGACTGCCGTGGCAGTCCGCGCACACCGGCGCATTGAGGTTGCCCTGGCTTAAGATGTCGAAGTGGATGCCCTCGAGGGTTTTCGTGTACTTGTCGAAATGGCACCGCCTGCATCCCTCGGAGTTTATTATCGTCATGTCGCGCCTGCTTTTGAAGGCCCTCCTTGGGTGCTCCTCCGCGGAAAAACCGAAATGGCAGTCGTAACACCGGAGCATGCTGTGCACCGAGCGTTTTATCTCCCCGGCATCGACCTGCAAGGAAAGCTTCTCGCCGCCTGCAAATGTCATGACGATGCCGTGCCGGTGGCAGTCCGTACAGTGGTTTTCGCTTCCTTGTGCGGTCTTTACGGCATGGGCCCCGTGGCAGTCCGTGCATATGAGGTCTTTGACATCGAGGAGCATCTTCTTATGCGTGGCGCTCCGGGGCGTATGGCACTGCCTGCATATGCCCGATGCCTGGGCCTTAAATCCCCTCCGGGTCTTGAACTTCCTTTGAGGGTGCTTTTCGGCGGAAAACCCGCCGTGGCAGTCCGAGCATTCAAGCGCGCCGTGTGCCGAGCCCCTGAGGGCCTCGCCGTCCACGAAGGCCGGCAGTTTCTCGCCGCTTTCAAATGTTATGAGGATGTCTTTGCCGCCGTGACAGCCGAGGCATATGTCGGCCTCTGCGGCCTGCGCCGCGCCTGCGGGCAGGATTGGGGCTCCGAGCCCCTGCGCTATTAAGAGCGCAACGAAAAGCAAGACTTTTATCTTTGGCATTGCCCCCCCTTAAAAAAAAGGGGTCAATGAGGGTTTGCCCTCATTGACCTTTCTTTTTCTTCTTGCCGGCAAGGTAAGCCTCGCTCGGTTTCCACCTGAATGTGGCGCCCTTCCAAAGCCCGGGCACTACGCCTCCGAGGACCTTCCTGCCTGCCACTACGGTCAGCATCGCAATGCCGATGAACGGCAAAAAAACCGCATAAAGCAGGCCCAGGACGGGTGCGGCCACGAGCATCGCTACCGGAGGCGCCTTATAGTAGGTGTCGCCTGCGCCGCCGGGGAGGGCCCCCTCCGTCTCGATGTGGACCCTCTCGCCTGTCGAGAAGTTCCAGTAGTTGCCCCTTCCTACAGCCTCTCCGCCTATTTTCTTCAGTCCTAACATCTCCTGCCTCCTTCCGGGCCTAAGGCCCATTGTTTTTTTCCTTCGCCTGATCTTAGGTTAACAGAACCAAAAGGCGGATACAATCGGAAGAATTACCTATTTTCAATAGGTAAAATGCCTTATTCCGGACCGGAAAAACGCAGTATAAGGGTATAAAAGGGTCATTGACCCTCGGGAAGGAGGCTTTCGGTTATTTTCCGGAGTTCTTCGACCGGCCCCCTGAAGATGACCTCGAAGGTGTAGCCGCCTTCGCCGAGGAGGGCCTTGTTGCAGGGCCTTCCGTCCCCGCAGACCGCAAGGCTGAGCCTTACCTCTCTGCCCTTAAGAAGGACGGTGTCTTCTTTTATTATCCTTTCCGGCTCGATCCTCGAACTCAGCGGCCCGGCCCCCCTTGCGGTCTGGCTCAGGGAAAGTATAAGCTCGCCGGTCTCCCTGTGGGTGAAATGCATGAGGAGGACATCCTTGGACGCATAGATTTCCGAGGGCGGCCATCTGAGGGACTGCGGGAAATAAGAAGGCAGGTATATATCCCTCCTGCCGAGTTCTTCCCTTACACCCTCAAGCGTGCTATAGCGCCTTACCGTGTCTTTTTTGACGGCTAAGGGGAACCAGTTGACGACCATGAGGACGAGCACGACTGCGCCGACCGTTACGAGGAATAAAACCGCCGTTTTCAGTCTCATCATGCTCCTTTCATACCACAAAATAGCATATGCCTGCAATCGCGGCCACTGTGAGGGCATACCTGCCCCAGCCCGGGGCCCGGTCTATCTCCCTGTTTTCTTCGAGCCTCCTTATCCGTTCTTCCAGCAGGAGGTTGTGGCTTCTGGTTTCGACCGCTTCCCTGAGGAGGCGTATGCCCCTGCCCTGCGGGACGGGGAAGTAAAAAGACCTCAAGGTCGAGGCAAGGACATCCGGCCTGCCTGTAAGAGACACCGTCAGGTCGTCGCATATGAGTTCGTCGTCCTGAACGGCCCTCCTGAATGTAATGAGGCTTACGGGGTTATAAAACATAAGGAGCCTGAAGACAAAGACAAGGAGGGTCGTAAGGTTGGTCTTTCTTTTGATGTGGGCAAGCTCGTGCGCAAGGGCGCACTTCAGTTCTTCCCCGTCGAATGTCTCCATCAACCCCCTTGAAAGCACGATTGCCGGATGCCTTGAGCCGGTGGTGAATATCACCGGGGTTTCGTCGTCGCTTACATAAACGGGCGGCGCGGGCATGCCCGATGCCGTGGAAAGCTCAGCGAGGATGCCGCCGGTCTCCGGGCCTGCCGAAGGCCCATGGGCGGGCCGTGCGGCGTGGCCATGCCTTTTAGCCAGTAGGTGCCTTATGACCGGGATCATCTCTTGCACGAACATGAGGCCGGATGTGACCGCTATGGCCGCAAAGAAGACGCCTCCGAGGGCAACCTTCCCCCATAGGCTTATCTCCAGCCACCTCTGGGCGTCGAATACCGCGATGTCCTCCCTGAAGTAAAAGCCCCCCCGCCCGGGCGTTATGAGCTGAAAAAGCGGGAACATCAGGGCCGGAAGGACAATCACCGTAACCCTGTACCTGAACCTCACGGCAGGCTCCTCTATATGCCATATCCGGAGCGCCCTTTCGACCATGAAAAGCGCTATCGCCGAATGAAGCACGATCTGAACAAGGAACATCCACGGATATGCGCCTAAAAACCGCATCCTTTTATTTTAGCAGGTATCGTTCCCACCCACTCGGTCAATGACCCCTTCTATGCTATGAGCGTGCCGATGCCTTTTTCCGTGAATATCTCAAGGAGAAGGCAGTGCGGGACCCTGCCGTCTATTATGTGGGCACTCTTAGTGCCGCCCGAGAGGGCCTTGAGGCAGGCCTGAAGCTTGGGAATCATCCCGCCCGAGACCCCGCCTCCGGAGAGGAGCTTCTTTGTGCGGGCAGTGTTCAATGTGGAGACGACATCGCCCTTCCGGTCGAGCACACCGGGCACATCCGTCAGGAGTATGAGTTTTTCTGCGGCGACTGCGCCCGAAACCGAGGCGGCCACATAGTCTGCATTTATGTTGAGGGTCTCCCCGCGGGGGCCGACCCCGATGGGCGCTATGACCGGTATAAAGCCCTCCTTTTGGAGGCTCCGTATTATGCCCGGCTCGACCGAGGTTACCTCGCCGACAAGCCCGATGTCTATGATTTCGTCGGCGCCCGTCTCCGGAGATGTCTTTTTGAGGAGCTTCTTTTTGGCCTTTATAAGGCCGCCGTCTTTTCCGCTTAGGCCCATGGCCTTGCCCCCGTGGCTGTTTATCAGGGCGACTATCTCCTTGTTTATGAGTCCGCCCAAGACCATCTCCACTATGTCCATCGTCTCCCGGTCCGTCACCCGCTGGCCCTGAACGAACGAGGGCTTCTTGCCCATCTTCTTCATCGTGGCCGATATCTTAGGCCCGCCGCCGTGCACGACCACGGGGTAGACGCCTATGAAGCTCAGGAGCGCAATGTCCTCTGCAAAGGCGGCCTTGAGGGCCGCGTCCACCTGTGCCGCACCCCCGTACTTTATCACGAATGTCTTTCCGCGGAAGTTCCTTATGTAGGGGAGGGCCTCCACAAGGACGCTTGCCTTGTAGAAGACATCCGCCATGTCCTTAGCCTTTCGCAGTGTCATTTCCTTTCGCCCGATTGCGCAAGGGCTTGCAGCCCCAATATATTCCGCCGCGGGCCGTGCCCGCCCTCAAAACACGGGATGCATACGACCACGCCGTCTTTGAGCCTTGCGCGTGGCTCCATAACCTTTTCCCCGCATATGCCGCAGGCAACGCTCCCGAATACCCGCGCCTCGGGCGGGGGCGTGAGCTTAAGCCTCTTTATCTTGAAGATCTCGGTTTCCTTGGCCCGGAGGATTGCCTTTATCTTTTTTTCCCGCGTGGACTCTTCCGGCGGCTTCCATATAAACGAGAGCCTCAGGGCCTCCCCGCCCGGCCTCTTTATGAATGTGTAGACCTGCTTTCCGTAGTCCCTGAAGATGAGGTTGCCCTTACCCAATGTGCATCCGGTCATGAACTGTATGGCATCTACGGCGCAGGAGTCGTTTTCCACGACGGCCACAAGCTCCTCGTCCGTTGCCCGCTTGAACCTCTTGAGCGCGCTTAGGGCGGCCCTATAGCCTATTGCAAGGCCCGGACACATATGCCCGTGGAACTTGACGACCTCATCGAGCGTTTTCATATCCCAAGAAAACCCCTAATCATCGTCCGGGCAGGCGGCGGACTTGAAAGACGCCTCTGCGTTTTCAATCGCATCCTCCCTGCTGAGTCCGGCGTCTGCGTTTCTTTTTATCATGCCGCAGTATTGCTTGAGGCCGTCTGCCTCCGATGCGTCCCCGCCGTAGTGCCTCTCTATGTAATCGGCCATGGACTTGTCGGCAACGACCCCTGTCTTGTCGAGATAGCATGCGACGCCCACCGTCCGGTTTACGAGGTCGAGGCGCGCGCAGAATTTATATTTCGGCTTTTGGGGGCCGCAGGAGACGAGAAAAAGCAGGACGACCGTTGTTGTCAATGCACCTCTCACGGGTTTAAGAATAATACTTCGCACGGTTTTTTTTCAAGGGGCCAATGACCCTTTCCAACCGATATTGAAACCACCTACCGGTTCCGGAAGGGGCGGGGGCAGGAGCCTCCTTTTTTGCTTTAACAGGGGGGAGGGGGGGTAAATTTCCTTGACAGAAAGCAGGCGGATGTTTAGTATAATGCAGGCGGAAGTTCCTTTTCCATGGTTTAAGGTGAAGCGCATGAAAAAAGAAACCCTGAACAAGGTCTTATCCGGCGTGTCCGACAGGAATATAAGGTTCGAGGACCTGAGAAAACTTCTTCTGTCATTTGGGTTCAGCGAAAGAATAAAGGGCGACCATCATATTTTCAGCAAACCCCGCATAATTGAGATAATAAACCTGCAACCGCTCGGAGACGGAAAGACAAAGGCATATCAGGTCAAGCAAGTAAGGAGTATAATATTAAAATATAAATTACATGAGGGGGTATCGGATGCACAAGTATGAGGTGATAATTTACTGGAGCGAAGAAGACAATGCCTACATAGCGGAAATTCCAGAACTGCCGGGTTGCATGGCGGATGGAGCGACATACGAAAAGGCGCTGAAGAATGCCCAGATAGTCATAGATGAGTGGATAGAAACCGCAAAGAATCTTAAACGGCCGATACCAAAACCCAAAGGCAAGCTCATGTACGCATAGCCCCAATTAAAGACACGCCCCGTCCCACATCGAACAAAACCGCCTTTCCTATGGCATAGAGGGCTGGCGCCTTCTTATTGATTTCTGTATAAACAATGCACCGGATGGCTGTCATTCCCGCAAGCGAAGCGCGTCGGGAATCCTTCTCGGAGGGAAAGATTCCGGACAAGCCGGAATGACATCAGCAGGAACCGGAAGCCAAAAAAATGGGGGGGACTCGTGGGTAATTTTTCCTTGACAAGAAAAGAGGCGGATGCTTAGTATAATGCAACCTGTCTGCGTGCATCGCAATAACCGAATTTTTCAAAAACTCTTACGGCATCTTTTCCCGAAACATTGGAAAGGACGCCCAATTAGACCGTTACCTCTCCGACAAAGATTTCTCCCGCAGGCGGTATCTCAAGCCGTCCGTGTTAAAATATTCAGATGTCCATCCGAGAGCTTGTAATCGAGGGCGCAAGACAGAACAACCTCAAAGGCATAAACCTCCGCCTGCCGCATGACAAGGTGATAGCCGTAACAGGGGTTTCGGGCAGTGGGAAGTCCTCCCTCGCCTTCGAGACCATATTTGCCGAGGGGCAGTGGAGGTTCATAGAGTCCCTCTCGACATATGCCCGGCTTTTCCTTGAAAAGATGGACAGGCCCCTTGTGGATTCCATCGAAAACATAAGGCCCGCCGTGGCCCTCGAACAGAGGAACCCGGCGCGGGGCTCGCGCTCTACCGTCGGGACGCTCACGGAGCTTTACGACCTTTTCAGGCTCCTTTATTCCAAGGTCGCCACGCCTTTTTGCCCGAAGTGCGGAAGGGAGATAAGAAAGTGGGACGCATCCGGCATAGCCTCGGAGCTCCTTTCGGAATATGCGGGAAAGCGGGCGGTCATACTCTTTGAGACCGAAGAGTCCGTTGGTGAGCTTAAGAAAAAAGGTTTTTACAGGGCATGGGTCAACGGCGAGGCCTTGGAATTCGAGGAAGCCGGGACACTGCCGCCAAAAAAAGATGTCGTCGTAGACAGGCTCGTAATAAAGGACGAGCCGAGGCTTGCCGACTCCATAGAGACCGCATGGGGGCACGGCCCCCTGCGAGGGGCTACGAGCCCCCACGACAGGCACGGGGGCCGGAAGGTAAAGGTCGCAATAATAGACGGCCCCACGCTTACATTCACGGCAAGGAACGCCTGCGATTACTGCGAGATAGGGGCTGCGAGCCCCCGCGAGATAGGGGCTACGAGCCCCCGCGAGATGGAACTGCCCGAGCCCACGCCCCTTCTTTTTTCCTTCAACCACCCGGTGGGCGCATGCCCGGAGTGCAAGGGGTTCGGAAACATCCTTAAATATTCGGAAACCCTTGTAGTCCCGGACCCGTATCTCAGTCTTGCGGAGGGCGCGGTTGAGCCGTGGGAGAAGCCCTCCTACCGCTGGTGGAAACGGCAGATGCAGGCGGGCGCAAAAAAAGCGGGCGTGGACATGCACAAGCCCTACAGGGAGCTTTCAAAGAAAGACAGGGAATGGCTCTTTAAGGGGGGGAGCGGGATGTACGGGCTCAACGACTTCTTCGAGGAGCTTGAGCGCAAAAGATACAAGCTCCATGTAAGGGTCTTCCTTGCAAGGTACAGGGAGGCCTTCACATGCCCTGCATGCGGAGGCAATAGGCTTGGGCCCGGGGCCCTTGCGTATAAACTTTCGGGGAAGGACATAGCAGGTCTTTCCGCCCTGTCGGTTTCCATGGCCGTGAAATTCTTTAAGGAGATTGACCTCACGCCGTTTCAGCGGGATATGGTGAAGGAGCTTTTAAGACAGGTTTCATTCAAGCTCCAATACCTCCAAAGGGTTGGGCTCGATTACCTGAGCCTCTCAAGGCAGGGCAGGACGCTCTCCGGAGGGGAATACCAGAGGGTGAACCTCTCAAACCAGTTGGGCGCGGCCCTTACCGGCACCCTCTATGTGCTCGATGAGCCCACCGTGGGCCTTCACAGGCGGGACACCGAGCGGGTTACCGGCATTATGTCGGAGCTTTCCGCCGGAGGCAACACGATAGTCGTCGTAGAGCATGACAAGACGGTCATAGAGGCCGCAGACTGGGTTGTAGAGCTTGGCCCGGGCGGCGGGCGCTTAGGCGGCGAGGTCGTTTTTTCCGGCCCGATGGCCGAATTCCTCAAGACCGACACACTCACGGCAAGATATATAAAGGGCATAGATAGGCTCACTCCCCCTATAGGCCATCGGCCGGAAAAGAGGCGAAAGGAAGCGGGGGTATTTTCCATCTTAGGCGCCACGGGCAATAACCTCAAGTCCGTTGACCTCGATATTCCGCTTGAGACTTTCACTTGCATCACGGGCGTTTCCGGTTCGGGCAAGAGCACCCTGATAGTGGATACCCTTTACAAGGCCCTTGCAAAACACTTCATGCTCATGCCCGAACCCCCGCAGGCTTACAGGAAGATGCAGGGGCTTGAGCATCTAAAAGGGGTAAGGCTCATAGACCAGACGCCGATAGGCAAGACCCCGCGCAGTAACCCGGCCACTTATCTCAAGCTCTTCGACCCGATAAGGAAGCTCTTTTCCGCTCAGCCCGAGGCGATGGCGAGGGGACATGGCCCGGGGTTTTTCTCCTTCAATGTCCCGGGCGGCAGGTGCGAGACATGCAGGGGAGAGGGCTATCAGAAGGTGGAGATGTACTTCTTCGAGGACCTCTACATAAAGTGCGAGGAATGCGGCGGCAAGAGATACGGCCCCGAGGCCCTGAAGATAACTTACCACGGAAAGAACATATACGATGTCCTCGATATGACCGTGGATGAGGCCGCAGGGCATTTCTCCGGCTCGACCCCGCTCATGTTGCGGCTCGACCTCCTTCGGGAAGTGGGGCTTGGGTACCTGAGGCTCGGACAGCCCGCAACGAGCCTTTCGGGCGGGGAGGCCCAGAGGCTTAAGATATGCGCGGAGCTCGGGCTTAAGCCGATGAGGGACTTCCTCTACATATTGGATGAGCCTACGGTAGGACTCCATGCAAGGGATGTCAAGGCGCTTCTTCTGGTCCTTCAGAGGCTCGTGGATGCCGGCAATACGGTTGTCGTCATAGAGCACAACCTCGACCTCGTTGCGGCCTCCGACCGGGTCATAGACCTGGGACCGGAAGGCGGAGAGGCCGGCGGCAGGATAATAGCCTCAGGCACGCCGGAAGAACTGACGAGGGTCGAAGGCTCATACACCGGCCGGTATCTCAGGGAATATCTCGACTGAATTTATATGTCTCCGCGAGGAGGTTTTTTGCATTCGGGTAATCCGGCTCTATTTCCAACGCCTCTTTCAACTCCTGCCTTGCGCGCAAGACATCCCCTCGTTTGAGATAAAGGAGTCCGAGGTTATAGCGGGCCTTTGCAAAATCCGGCCTGAGCCCGAGGGCCGCCCTGAAGTGCTCCTCGGCCCTGTCGCCTGCCCCCTTTTCCGCATAGGCTATCCCCAATTCGTTGTGCGCCTGTGCATCGGGCATCTCCCTGAGGGCGGCCCCTAACTGCTCAATCGCCTTATCCGTCAGGCCTTTGGCCTTGTAGGCGAGGCCGAGGTTCATACGGGCCTCCGCATAATCGGGCTTGAGCCGCAGGGCCTCGGTGTAATGGCCTATGGCATCGTCAATCCGGCCTCCGGCGGAATATATATTGCCGAGGTTGTTATGGGCAGGCGGGTCGGGCTCGATTTTTAGAACCGCCTGAAACTGCTCTATGGCCTTATCCGTCTTGCCCTCCGCCTGATAGGCCAAGCCGAGGTTGTTGCGCGCAGGCGTCTTGCCCGGGGACTTCCTTACCGTGTCTTCCCAGAGGGAAACCCTGCTTACCCAGAGGCTGTTTCTCTTATATGCGGCGCCCGAAAATATTAGGGTTATCAGGCAAAGGACGACGACTGCGGTCTTCCTCCACGGCAGAAGACCGGCCCCGGCCGACACTGCGATAAATACGCCTG
>Ga0214473_10008414_pt1 | contig 12194 bp, 11 predicted proteins | sample RVTome_7_FD_203509 | JGI IMG/M metagenome (GOLD analysis project Ga0214473, IMG submission 203509) | Soil microbial communities from uranium-contaminated site in the Upper Colorado River Basin, Wyoming, United States - RVT98D197 | ecosystem: Environmental > Terrestrial > Soil > Contaminated >... | reverse complement strand
GAGTTAAAAGTTCAAAGTTAAGAACGCGGCGGCGTCCGGTCCCGTTCGCTCGTGCCGTCGCCGTACCGTCGCAAGCCCACTTGCAACTTTTAACTTTGCACTTTGCACTCAACAATGTGCCCGAGGCTCCGGTCAGGTTGACGGTGCACGTGGGTCCTGCCGGCTGGGCTGCTGCCTTCCGACCCTGACCCGTTGTCCGACCGGCGCACTGCACCGGCCCGACCTTACACCTCGGACACAGCCCCGCATGCTACCGCCACGCCGCCGGACTGGCCAGTCGCGGTGCCGCGAGTTGGCGCCGCTCCCCAAGGCGGTAAGTTGCCGGGCAGCGCGGGGGGCGCGTATAGTGACCCGCAGGCCGTCGCCGGCGCGCGGCCGACGGGGGCGCTGGCGCGCCAGGTGAGGGTGTCCTACCCAATCCTTCCGTCGCGGAGGCGCTATGAAAAAGGTTGTGCTCTTCGCCGGGGTCTTCGTGGTGGCCGCCGTCGCGCTGCTGCTGTGGAGCCAGCAGCGCCGCGGCCCGTTCTTCGTCTCCGGATTTCTCGAAGCGGATGAGATTCGTGTCGGCTCCCGCGTCGGCGGGCGCGTCAAGGAGGTCCACGCCATCGAGGGCCAAACGGTCCGTGCCGGCGACGTCCTCGTGGTCCTGGAGCCCTACGACCTGAACGAGCGCCTGGCGCAGGCCGAGGGCCAGCTCGCCGCAGAGCGGGCCCGGCTCGACAAGCTCAAGGCCGGCTACCTGCCGGACGAGATCGCGCAGGCCCGCGCGCGGCGCGATCGCGCGAAAGCAGTGCTGGAGAAGCTCGTGGCCGGGCCACGGCCGCTCGAGATTCAGATGCTCGAAAGCAAGGTCGCCGCGTACCAGGCCGACCGGGCGAAAGCCGAGTTCGATTATGACCGTGTCCGGCGACTGTTTGAGCAGAAGCAGGCTTCGGAAGAGGAGCTTCAGGAAGCGACGCGCACCGTGGACGTGGCGCGGGCCCGGTTTGCACAGACCCGCGACGAGCTAGCGCTCGCGAAAGAGGGGACCCGCGCCGAGGAAATCGCGGAGGCCCGCGCCAGCCTCGCCTTCGAAGACGCCTCGCTGGCGTTGTATGAAAACGGCTACCGCGCCGAGGACATCCGGCAGGCGGAGGCCAACGTCGCCGCCGGCGAAGCCGCCCGGGGCGCGATTCGCCGTCAGATGGAAGAGCTTCACATCGTCGCCCCGGGCGATTGCGTGGTGGACGCCGTCGATTTGCAGCCTGGCGACCTGGCCGCGCCCAACGCGCCGGTGATCTCGCTGGTGGCCGCGAACTCGTTGTGGGTCCGCGCCTACCTGCCGGAGAACCGGCTCAACGTGCGGGTCGGCCAGAAGGTCGCGATTGGCGTCGATTCGCTGCCCGGCCGGCGTTTTGCCGGCCACATCACATTCATCTCGCGCAAGGCCGAGTTCACGCCCTCCAACGTGCAGACGGCTGAGGAGCGCAGCAAGCAGGTCTTCCGCATCAAGGTGGCGCTGGACGATGGCCTGGACGTTTTGCGGGCCGGCATGGCCGCCGACGTTTTCCTGGAGTCGCCGCCGTGAGTCCGCGCGATCCGCAGCGCGACCCGATCGTCGCCGACGGCCTGACGCGACACTTCGGCGACCTCGTCGCGGTGCACGAGGTCAGCTTCAGCGTCGCCAAAGGCGCGATCTTCGGTTTTCTCGGCCCCAACGGCAGCGGCAAATCCACGGTGATTCGAATGCTCTGCGGCGTCTTGCGGCCGACGCGCGGCCGCGGTTGGGTGCTGGGGCACGACGTGGAGCACGATCCGGAGGCGGTCCGCCGGCAGATCGGCTACATGTCGCAGAAGTTCAGCCTGTACGCCGACCTGACGGTCGCAGAAAACGTGGCGTTCTACGCGCGCGTATACGGCCTGCGGGGCACCCGCCTGCGCGAGCGGACCGACGCGGTCCTGCGCCTGGTTGGCCTGCTCGACCGCGTCAACCAACTCGCCGGCCATCTGTCGGGCGGCTGGAAGCAACGGCTGGCGCTGGCCTGCGCCCTGATCCACGAGCCGGATGTGCTTTTTCTGGATGAGCCGACGGCCGGTATCGACCCGGTGGCCCGGCGCGAGCTGTGGGACCTGCTCTTCGAGCTATCGGGCCGCGGCGTGACGCTCTTCGTGACGACACACTACATGGATGAGGCGGAGCGCTGCACGCACGTGGCGTACATCTACCTCTCGCGGCTGATCGTCAACGGCCGGCCCGACGACCTCAAGCAGCTCGACGCCGTTACACCGCCGGGCACCCGCCGGCTCGAGCTGCGCTGCCCCCATCCGGCCGCAGCCCTTCAGCGTCTCAAGCGCGTCGCCGGCGTGCGCGACGCGACGCTCTTCGGCGAAACGGTTCATTTGCTGGTTGAAACGAGCGGCCAGGACCGCGCCCTGGCGCAGGTTGCGGCCGACGATCCCGCCGCGGTCGAGATTCGCCCGATCGCCCCGACGCTCGAGGACGTGTTCGTGTCGCTCACGCAGCAGTTCACCCGCGAGGATGCGGCATGAGCGGGCTCCTGGCCATTCTGCTGAAGGAATTCACGCACATTCGGCGTCAGCCGACGACGCTCTTTTTCGCGTTCGCGATCCCCGTGCTCCAGATGACGGTGTTCGGCTACGCCATCGACATGACGATCGAGAACATCCGCACGGTCGTGCTCGACCTCGACGGCCGCCAGGCCGGGCGCGACATCGTGCAGGCCTTCGTCAATGCCCGCACGTTCAAGATCGTCGGCCGCGTCGCCACGCACGCGGAACTGGAGCGGGCGATCGTGTCCGGCCGGGCCAAGGTCGGCATTGTCATCCCGCCGGAGTTCTCGGAGCGACTGCTGCACAGCGAACAGGTCGGCGTGCAGGTGTTCATCGACGGCAGCGACTCGCAGGTCGCGACGACGGCGCAGCAAGCGGCCCTGCTGATCGGCGTGAATCAGTCGCTTCAGCGTGGCCGGGCGGCGATCGAGGCGATGCAGATCGCGCCGGCCCGCGACCCCTTCGGACACTTTGCCCTGCCGGTGGAGGTGCGGCCCCGGATGCTGTTTAACCCGGACTTGCGCAGTGAGCGTTTCTTCGTGCCGGCGCTGGTCGGCATCATCATGCAGCTCGTCACGCTGTTTCTGACCTCGTTTGCCATCGTGCGCGAACGCGAGACCGGCACCCTCGAGCAACTTTTCGTGACGCCGGTCGGCCGCGCCGGCCTGCTGCTCGGCAAGCTCATTCCCTACGCGGTTTTGGGTTTCCTCGAGACGCTGCTGGTGCTGCTGGTGATGGTGTTCGTCTTCAACGTGCCGATCCAGGGGCACCTGCTCACGCTCTTGGCGCTGATGCTGCTCTTTTTGTTCACGGCGCTCGGCCTGGGGCTGCTCGTCTCGACCCTGGTGCGGACGCAGTTGGAGGCGATTCAGGTCGCATTCATCATCATGCTGCCTTCCATCCTGCTGTCGGGCTTCCTGTTCCCCCGCGACGAGATGCCGCTGCCGATCTACGTCATCACGTTTTTCATCCCGGTGACTTATTTCCTGGAGATTCTGCGCGGCGTCATCCTGCGGGCGGCGGGCTTTGCCGACCTGCTGCCCCACATCGGTGGGCTGGCGGCCTGCTGTCTGGCGATCCTGGCCCTCAGCATCGCGCGCTTCCAGAAGCAGTTGGATTAGCAGCGAAGACGGGGCGGCAGGCAGACCGCCTGCGGAGGCGCAGCCGTCATTCACACGCCGACGAGTTCCTCGACCGGCTCGCTTTTGGTGGACCCGGCCAGCAGATCCACGAACCCGTCCAGCCCGGCGCGGAGCTGCTGCGTGGACCAGCTCTCGACCAGGTCCGTCACGCGGGTCGTTAGCTTCGTCAGCACGGGCTCGCTGCCCGGCACAAAACTCTCGACGTGCAGCTCGAACTCGCCGACGCCCGCGGAGCGGAAGATCATCAGCACATACGCATTCTCGGCCAGCTCGAACTTGAACGAGCGGCGACCCGGCTCGCGCAGCGGCACCGAGAAGCGGAAGCCGTTATCGGCCAGAAACGTCTTGTAATCGTCGCACACCGGCAGAAAGTTGTTGTCCAGCGCGTCCTCAAAACGTTTCACCCAGTGGGCCTGGGCCTGGTTGAGCTTATCGAGGAATGTGCCTTTCCATTGATCCATGTCCGCACCTCCGCAACGGGCGCCGTGACGACCGGCGCCCCACCGCAACTTCGCGTTTGTCCGTGCCATCGGTTCGCCGCTCCGCTACGTTAAAGTGTAGAAAATGATCGCGGCCCGTGGCGGGAGGGCGGGCGAATTGCGGAAACTTGAGCGGCTCGCCAGTAGAGTATATGAGACGTTCCCGCCCCGCGGCGGACGGAGGTCAGCGCATGCCCCGGATCACCAAGGTCTACACGCGCACCGGCGACGACGGAACTACCCGACTCGGTACCGGTGCCCGCGTCTCCAAAACTTGCCTGCGGATCGAAGCGTACGGCACCGTCGACGAGCTGAATTCGCAACTGGGTGCGGCGCTCGCGGCGACTCCGCCGAACGGGCTCGTCGATCCGCTACGGCGCATCCAGAATGAGCTCTTTCACCTGGGAGCCGACCTGTGCGTACCGGAGGCGGGCAAGGCGACGCGGCCGGGGCCGCGAATCGAGGCGCGGCACGTCGCCGCGCTCGAGCAGCTCATCGACTCGCTGAGCCGGGACCTGCCGCCGCTGGCGAACTTCATTCTGCCCGGCGGCAGCCCGGCCGCCGCGGCGCTACACGTGGCCCGGGCCGTGTGTCGCCGTGCGGAGCGCCTGGCCGCGGCCCTAGCCGCGCGCGAGCCGATCGGCCCGCACGTGATCCCGTATCTCAACCGCCTGTCGGATGCCTTCTTCGTGATGGCCCGCTACGGCAACCAGCGTGCCGGCGTCAGTGAGCCGCTGTGGGACAGCCGCGCGTGACGCGTTTTGTGAACGGACCTTCGGTGCTATCGCCGGCCCGCGTGTGAGGAAACCGATGTCGTACAAGTATGTCGTTCTCGGGGCCGGGCGACAGGGTACGGCCGTCGCGTATGACCTGGCCCGGAATTGCGCGGCGGAGCGGGTCGCGTTAGTCGATGTCGATGGCGACGTAGCGCGGCGCAGCGTTACTCGGCTAGAGGCCCTCCTGCCGAACACTCCCGGTCGGCTGACGGCCGTCACGTGCGATATCAGCAATCCGCCGGCGGCGTTTCCGGCGCTGCGCGGTGCCGACGTCGTCATCTCCGCCGTGCCGTATCGGTTCAACGTCGCCCTGACCGACCTGGCTCTTCAAGCGGGCGCCTCATTCTGTGACCTGGGTGGGAATACTGAAGTCGTCCGCCAGCAGCTCGCGCGCCATGACCAGGCCGTCCGCGCCGGCGTCAGCATCGTCCCGGATTGCGGCCTCGCACCGGGCTTGGGCAACATTCTGGCCGCGCACGGCGTCGAGAGTATGGACCGGCCGCAGCACGTACGCATTCGCTGCGGCGGGCTGCCCGAGAAGCCCGTGGGGCCGCTCGGCTACAAGCTCGTCTTCCACTTCCAGGGGCTCATCAACGAGTACAGCGGCTACGGCGAATTCCTGCGCGACGGGCGAGTCGTCGAAATCCCCGCCCTCACGGAGCTGGAGGAAATCGAGTTTCCGCCTCCCCTGGGCCGCTGCGAGGCGGCGGTCACGTCCGGCGGAACCAGCACCTGCCCGCACACGTTCGCCGGCCGCTTGCAGACGTACGATTACAAGACCGTCCGGTACCCCGGCCACTTCGCGATCTTGCGGGCCCTGTTCACGCTGGGGTGCTTTGAAGAACGCCTCACCCTTGCCGATCGCACCGTCATCGAGCCGAGAGCTTTGCTGCGACGTCTGATGGAACAGCGCCTGAGTTTTCCCGACCTGCGCGACCTGGTTGTCCTGCGCTGCACCGCCGCCGGTGAACATCAAGGCCGGCCGCGAACCATCCAGTACGACCTGTTCGACCGGCACGACGAGGCCACGGGCTTCACGGCGATGGAGCGCACCACGGCGTTTCCCACCGCGCTCGTGGCGTACATGCAGGCCCGCCGACTCGTGGCTCCCGGCGCCCGCCCGTTGGAAGTATGCGTCCCGACGGCGCAGTACCTGGAGGAGCTGCCGCAGCACGACATCCGCGTCGCGACGCGTACTCAATAGCGCCCACCGCGGCCGGGGCGTTCAGTCGTGCGCCGACAAATCCTGCGTGAACGAGTATAGCACGATGTGGTTCTCGTGCTCTTCGTGCCGCGCCACGTGCCCCAGAAACACCTGCACCCGCGTGCAACAGTCGCGGATCAGGAGCGGATCTTCGGGCGACAACTCGTGTACCGTCCGCTCCAGGTCGCTCATCAGCTTGCGCAGCTCGTCGTGCTGGTGCCGCAACTGCTCGACTTCCGTCACCAGCGTATGACGCTGCTCGATGACCGGGAGCAGGTAGCCGTCCTCCTCCTCCATCTGCATCATCCGCCGCAGATGCGCGCTGAAGTGATTGAAGCGCCGCACGAGCTCGCGCAGCCAGTCCTGCACGCCGGCCGAGGGAATCGTCACGACGTGCTCCCGCAGGCGCTGGGCCAGCTCGCTCACGCGCGTCCCTTCCGCCTTCATCCACGTAGCCAGCTCCCGAGCCTCCATCGCATGTGCTCCTGCTACCGGTTCCGCGCCGGGCGGTCGACAGCGCTGGGTGGGTCAAGTGATCGCGCCGCACCGGCGTAACGCCAGGCAGATCAGCTCAATCGCCTCCGCGTGGGTCAAACGTTCCATGTTGATGCTCACGTCGTACCGCCCCGGGTCCTGGGCCCGCTTGCCAAAGTAGTGCCGCAGAAACTCCTCACGCTCGCGGTGAATCCGCTGAAGTTCGGCCCGCGCCAGAGTTTCGCTGACGCCCGTGCGGCGGGCGAATTGGCCGGCGCAGTATTCCTCGGACGCGACCAGGCAAACCCGCAGCCCGCGGTCCCGTGGCAGCATCAGGTCCGCGCCGCGTCCCAGAAACACCGCATGCCCCCGGCGCGCCAGCGCGAGGATCGTCTCCGTCAGCCGATGAAAGTAATCTTCTTTCCGGAATTCGCCCTCGATGAGCCAGCGGAGGGTATCTTCGAGCCAACCGAGGTCACGCTCGTCCAGGCTTTCGTACAGCCGCGCCCGTACCCGGTCGTCGCCGGCCATGACCTGAAGAACCTCTCGATCGAACACCGGCCAGCCCAGGCGCTCACCCAGTTGTGCGGCGAGTTTCCGCCCGCCGGACCCGACCATCCGCGAGATGGTGACGAAATCCTCGACCTGCCGCGTTGGCGCCGTCTGCCGCGGCTCAAGCTGCTGCGCCCGGCAGATTTCCCAGTTCCGCATCTGCTTTTCGACCAGCTTGCCGATGTCCGACCGCCCGCCGGAAGGACTGCCAGGCATACCGCACCTCAACCGCAATTATAAGGGGTCGCCCCAGGACGCACGAGCGCGTGCGAGCGGCGTTCACCCGCGGTCAGCCATCGGCGGGCCGAGCCGGTCCGGCTTACGCCGACACGACCAGGAGACGCGCCGTTCGCCCGCGCGCGCCAGGCTGGGTCAGCACGTGCTCCATGGCCTCCACCGCGGCGGCCTCAAAAACACGGTGGCCGCACGCGCGGCAAACCAGCGCCGCCACGCGCTCAAACAATACGTGCTGCCGACCGCGGCGGCGATAGACCGACACGCGCGCGGCGCGGAGCGGTTCGCCGCAGTGTTCGCAGGACTTCTCCGGTTTGGCTCTACCGGACTTCATACACCGTTATGATACGCACGAGGCCGCGGGTCCGTAAGTTACGTTGGCGTTCAGGCGTAGCTGCTCAGCACCTTCATGTAGTTGGCGCGCTCGAACGCCGTAGGGTCCGGGCAGGCGCGCTGGCTCATGCTGCCCGTCATCCGGCGCGTTGACTTGTCCTCTCACACTCGGCGCCATCCCAACCAGAGGCTGGGCTTTCAGCAAGACGGATCAGGTCTTGCGGCCACCGTACAATCGTATAAGCCGTCGGTGTGCCGGGCGCTGATAGACGCGCCCTCGAGGCCTCAGGATGTTGCCGTTGGTGAAATCGCGGTGGAGGTCTTGGTCGCGCGAGCACAATAGCCGGGCCCCTGAGACTCGCGCCAGCGCGATGGTATGCGGGTCGTCGGAGACACACAGCCCCTCGTCAGCAATGACCTGCTCGGTATGGTCCACCTTCGCGTCAGCGTACCGCCACAGACTGCCTTTACGGTCCAACTCCCTCAGGATCCCGCGCAGCGCACGGAGGGCCACGTACTCCCGCGTCAGCCTCCCTCCGTGAACAGCCACCGCTTCGCACCGGAACAGCGCTCGCTGAACTGGCGTGAAGTCATTCTTGGCGTCGGACGCGAAGACGTCAGCCGCCACGTTGGCGTCGACTATCAGCGGCATCCCTAACCCGTACGGCTGAAGAGCTTCAGTTCCTCTTCGAGAAAGAAGCTGCGGTACTCCGCCGGCGCGTTTTCCACGTTGCCGAACTTGTCGAGCTGAAGCTGGTACACGGTCGTCTCGAGTTTCGGCTTGTGAAAGAAAAGGATCAGTACCTTGTCCTTGTCAACCCTGCCGGTAGCCACTTCCTGTCGCACCCGATCCACCAGGTGGTCACTATGCGTCTCGACCACCATTACGCGGTTGTGATCCACCACAAGGTCCACAAAGAAGCTGCCCAAGGCAGCCTGTGCGCGCGGATGAAGATGAACTTCGGGCTGTTGAAGAAGCAGGACGCGGCTCGTGGTCCTCAGGACGCTTTGAACGACGATCGGCAGAGCCTGACTGACACCGTACCCTACGTCCGCGAGGTTGACAGGCGGTCCGCCCACCGCCACACGCAGTTGGAAGGGGTCGCCGGGGCTGGCTCCCAGTTTTTTCACGTCCACGTCCCGAAACAGCCCCGACTCGCTCCCAAACCGCACGAGCGCCTGCCGTACGCGCGCACTGTCCGATGACGGCTGTGCTTCTCGCAGGAGCCTCGCTAGGAGCGTCGGTATGTGGTCGCCCTCCGGGCTGTACTCTTCGCTCAACTCGTCGTAAGTGCGGCGCGGCTTCGACCGTATCGGGGCATACGAATACGACGACCGATACGGCGGCCGCGCGCGCTCCATCAGCCGCGCGACCTGCTTAAACGTCGCTGCCCTGCTGGCGGCTCGCGCCGCGGGGGCGAAGGGAAGCCGGCGCCCCAGAGCGTAGAACAGCACGTTGGGCCACAGGGCTCCTTCGGACATCCCCATCACCGGAAGCCTGGCCCCGAATTGCACGCTGGAAGCGTTGCCACCATCCGCCTGGAGCGAGATCGTTCCGGTGAGACGACGACCAGAGAACGTCATGTCGAGCGTGGCGCGCTGGGTCGCAATGGAAAGCCGCGTGAGCGTCACCTTGCCCAGGTCGCTTCCATAGGTTGCCACAACGCTGGTGTGCTCGGCCTTTTCTGATCGAGAGGTGGAGAATCCGATCGAAAACGATTTGTCGCGGCCGTACTTCCCGCCCTTATACGTGGCGATCGTGTCGAATGTTCCGAGATTGTACGGGGGCTCATTCAGCCCGGGGTTGGTCGGAAAGCGTGACGCGTTCAAGGCGGATGACACGATGGCGAGGAAAGTCGATTTGCCCGAGCTGTTCTCTCCGACCAGCAGCGTCAAGGGTCGTATTGGGATGGTGTGCCGACGCGCGAAACTTCGGACATGTTCAACTATGATATCCATGGCGCTGCAACCTCATGAGGGCCGCGTCGCACCGCGCGGGCGAAAGTCGCACGCCCGGCGTATGAACGTGTGCGACAGCCCTAAGACGATTGTACCGGCCGTGGCGCGTGCGCAATAGTCCCTCTCGGCCGCGGGGGCGAGAGCTTGCAACCGCCTTGGCTCGTCGGTGTGATCGACCTCACGTGTACGTGCTCAGCGCTTTCATGTAGTTGGCCCGCTCGAACGCCGTGGGGTCGGGGCAGGCCCGCTGGCTCATGCTGCCCTTCATCTGGGCGACGGACTCGTACTCGTGCTCGGTCATCCAGGTCGTCAGCGCGTTCAGGATCGTCGCGATTTCGCCGACACCCTTGCGCAATAACACGGAGCAGACCTGCGTCGCGTCGGCCCCGGCCATGAGCAGCTTCGCCACGTCCGCGCCCGTCGCGATCCCCGTCGTCGCCGCCAGGCTCGCCTTCACCTGACCGTGCAGGATCGCGATCCAGCGCAGCGGCAAGCGCATCTCGTGCGGCGTGCTCAGCACCAGATTCGGCACGACCTCCAGCCGTTCCAGGTCGATGTCCGGCTGATAGAAGCGGTTGAAGAGCACCAGCCCGTCGGCGCCGGCGGCATCCAGGCGCAATGCCGTCGCCGCCGTGGAGCTGAAGAACGGGCTCAGCTTCATCGCCACCGGGATGTGCACGCTCTTCTTAACGGTCTTGAGGATATCTTCGTACAGGCTCTCGACGACGCGGCCCGACAGGCTCGGATTGGCGGCGACAAAGTACACGTTCAGTTCGAGCGCATCGGCCCCGGCCTGCTCCATCTTGCGGGCGTAGTCAATCCAGCCGCCCACGGACACGCCGTTCAGGCTCGCGATAATCGGAATATCCACGGCGGCCTTCGCGGTCGCGACGTGTTCGAGGTACTCCTCCGGGCCGAGGCGGTATTCGCCGGCCGACGGAAAGTAGCTCAGCGACTCCGCGAAGCTCTCGGTGCCCTTGGTCAGGTGATGGTCCAGCTCGGCGGCTTCGTGCGTGATCTGCTCTTCGAACAGGGAGTGTAGCACGATCGCGCCCGCGCCGGCCTCCTCCATCTGCCGGATTGTTCCGATCTGGGCGGAAAGCGGGCTGGCGGAAGGGACGATCGGGTTTTTGAGCCTCAAGCCCAGGTAGGTGGTGGAGAGGTCCATCGCGAGTGGTTCCTTTTGAAATGGCTAATAGGCAATAGCTAATAGCTAATGACCACACCGCCAGCGGTGTCTGCGCTCCCTCGCGAGTCCTCAATTAGCCATTTGCTATTTGCCATTAGCCATTCTTCTCTTCCGCTTGCGGCTTGCCGTTGCCGTCGCCCGGGCCTACGCGCAGCGCCGCGAGCTGTTCGTAGAAGTTCCACCGCGTCCACGCGTCGCGCTGCGCCAGCTCCAGGAGCCGCTTGGCGTCCTCGGGCTTGCTCTTGGTCAGCATCTTGAACCGCGTCTGCTGATACGCGAAGTCGGCGTAGGGGATGGACGGTTTCTTCGAGTCCAGTTGCAGCGGGTTCTTGCCCTGCGCGGCCAGCGCGGGGTTGTAGCGGAACAGGGGGAAGTGCCCGCTCTCCACGGCGCGCTTCTGCGTCTCCATCCCCAGCCGCATGTTGATCCCGTGCGCGATGCAGTGGCTGTAGGCGATGAGCAGCGACGGCCCGTCGTAGCTTTCCGCCTCGATGAACGCCCGCACGGTCTGACCGTCGTTGGCGCCCATCGCCACCGTCGCCACGTACACGTGCCCGTAGCTCATCGCCATCAAGGCCAGGTCCTTCGGGGCCTGTGGTTTGCCGCCGGAAGCGAACTTCGCGACCGCCCCGCGTGGCGTGGCCTTCGAGCACTGCCCGCCGGTGTTCGAGTACACCTCCGTATCGAGCACGAGCACATTGACATTCCGCCCGAGCGCCAGCACATGATCCAGCCCGCCGTAGCCGATGTCATACGCCCACCCGTCGCCGCCCACGACCCACACGCTCTTCTGGACGAGCATCTCTGCGATATCGAGCAGCCGTTGGGCCTCCGCCTGGACCTCCGTAGCGGCCGGGCTCTGTCCCGGCCGAAGGAGCGCCGTGAGCTTCTCCCTGAGCGCCGCCACCCGCCGGCGCTGTTCGTCGATCTCGGCGTCCGTCTTCTGTGTCGCATGGAGCAGACCCTCGGCCAGGTCATCGCCGATCTGGCTCCGTAGCTTCGTGACCAGTTCACGGGCGAACTCGGCGTGCTTGTCGATCGTCAGCCGATACCCGAACCCGAACTCCGCATTGTCCTCAAAGAGCGAGTTGCACCACGCCGGCCCGTGCCCGGCGCTGTTGATCACCCAAGGCGCCGTCGGCAAGTTCCCCCCATAGATCGACGAGCACCCGGTCGCGTTGGCGATGATCGTCCGGTCGCCGAAGAGCTGCGACAGGAGCTTGAGGTAGGGCGTTTCGCCGCAGCCCGCGCAGGCCCCGGAATACTCGAACAGCGGCTGGAGGAACTGCGAGCCCTTGACCG
>Ga0214473_10008413_pt1 | contig 12194 bp, 9 predicted proteins | sample RVTome_7_FD_203509 | JGI IMG/M metagenome (GOLD analysis project Ga0214473, IMG submission 203509) | Soil microbial communities from uranium-contaminated site in the Upper Colorado River Basin, Wyoming, United States - RVT98D197 | ecosystem: Environmental > Terrestrial > Soil > Contaminated >... | reverse complement strand
GGGGTGCGGTTGATGCGCTCCGGTCTGGAGCGCAAAGAGATCCAAGGCCAGATCAGGGATATCGTGGATGCCCTCCTGGTCAACATCCCCTCGGGGGTAGGGTCGCACCGCAAGGACCTCAAGCTCGATAAAGGGCAGCAGCGCAAGGTCCTTGAGAAGGGGGCTCAGTGGGCGGTGGACCAAGGCTATGGCCTGTGGAATGATCTGGAGCACATCGAGGAAAAGGGGCGTATCCCCGACGCCGATCCCGATCTTGTCTCGCCGAAGGCCCTCGAGAGAGGCAGGGCCCAGTTGGGGACCCTCGGCTCAGGCAATCACTTTGTCGAGGTGGGATATGTGGCAGAGATATACGACGAGCCCGTAGCCAGGGAACTCGGCCTGGCCAAGGACCAGGTGACCGTCATCGTCCACACCGGCTCCCGGGGCCTGGGACACCAGGTCTGCGACGATTTTATCCGGGTGATGCTCCACGCCGCGCAGAAATACGGGATAGAGCTTCCCGACAAACAGCTCTGCTGTGCACCTATCTCCTCAAAGGAGGGGAAGGATTACCTCGCTGCCATGGCCGGCGCCGCCAACTTCGCCTTTGCCAACCGGCAGCTCATCACCCACTGGGTCAGGGAGACCTTTGAACAGGTCCTGCGGATGGGCCCCAGCACCCTGAAGCTCGACCTCATCTACGACGTCTGTCACAACATCGCCAAGCTGGAGGCCCACACGGTTGAAGGCAAAGAGCGCCGCCTCTGCGTACACCGTAAGGGTGCGACCCGGGCCTTCCCCCCCCGTCACCCGGATGTCCCGGCTGACTATCAGGAAACCGGGCAGCCTGTCCTGATTCCCGGCGACATGGGGAGATGCTCCTACGTATTGGTCGGCACCCAGCAGGCCTATGAGGAGACCTTCGGCAGCACCTGCCATGGGGCCGGAAGGGTCATGAGCCGTCACCAGGCGAAAAAGACCGCAGCAGGCCGGTCAATAACCAAGGAGCTGGAGGCCAAAGGGATATATGTGCGGGCAGCTAGCCACGCTACCATCGCCGAGGAGATCCCCGAGGCCTACAAGGACGTGAGCGATGTGGTCGATGTCGTCCAGGGGGCCGGCATCGGCAAGAAAGTGGCACAGCTCAAACCCATGGGTGTAATCAAAGGATGAACGGCATGATAAAGGTTGGCGTGATCACTATCAGCGATCGGGGATACCGCGGGGAGCGGGAGGATGCAAGCGGCAAGGTCATCCAGGAGATGGTGCAGGAATTGGGTTTCGAGGTGGCCTTCAGCACGGTGATCCCGGATGAGCAGGAGGAGATCAAGCGGGTGCTGATACAGGGGGCGGATGAGATGGGATTGGACCTCATTGTGACCACCGGCGGGACCGGCGTCAGCCCCCGCGACGTTACCCCCGATGCCACCAGGGAGGTGATCGAGCAGGAGATCCCCGGCTTTGCCGAGGCCATGCGCATGGAAGGGCTGAAGAAGACCCCCTTTGCCATGATCTCCCGCGCCGTCTGCGGTGTGCGAGGCAAGACCCTGATCTGCAACCTCCCCGGCAGCCCCAAGGCGGTGCGGGAGGGGCTGGAGGTAATCCTGCCGGTTATACCCCATACCATCGCCAAGCTCCAGGGCGATCCCGGGGAGTGCGGAGGGTAAAGAGGTGCGGTGTCTGATATAGCACGTAGCAGTTATCGTTAAACGCCAAGCTTGTTCCTTCTCGCCGAAGAGGAATAATAATGTTCAGATCCTCTCTTTTAAAATTGACTAAAGGCGACATTGATGTTATTACAAGAATAACGATGGATTAGGAAGTGAGGTCGACGTGAGGCCTGTCTGTATGCACCATTCATGGAAAGGAGGAGATTATCAGCTCAAAAGTCTTTGTCGGAAACCTCAGTTTTGATACTACCCAGAGCGAACTCGCCAGCCTCTTTGCGGAGGTGGGACACGTTACCGAGGTGTTTCTACCGGTTGACCGGATCACCGGTCGCCCCAGGGGGTTCGCTTTCGTTGGGTTCGCGGACGAGACGTCTGTTGCAGAAGCTATCGAGAAATTCAATGGCCGAGAGTTCAACGGCCGGAATATTCGTGTCACCGAGGCCGAGGATCGTGCGCGGCCTGCTATGGGTGGACACTCACCTTCCAGGCCCGGAGGATACAAGAAGTCAAAGCCGAAGGGCAGCCGGAGGAACATCCGAGGCAAGAAGCGGAGCCTCTAGCCGCGCTAGGCCGAAGGCTGACGGCCCGTTGTCACATTTCCCGCGACCCTCTCTCATGCAACAGGTAACCTTAGTGCCTTGAGAAGAGGCGGCAATCTCCCGCCTCCTTCAGGAAAGGAAGTTTCATCTGGTAACAAGCTAGGTTTAAGATCTTTCAGCATACCAAAGCGCTAATCTAAGGAACGGAGCAACCCTGAGACCATTGGCACCGGGATTGCTCCGTCGCTGATGCTTATCGCAATTACCGTTCGAAAAATCTCTCTAAAGATTGGAGTTTATTGTGGATAGTACAAAACCGAAAACCCCTTTTAGTCATCGCCTTATCCTCGCCTTGATTTCTCCTCTCGTGGCAGTGATCCGCTTGCTCGGCCTTACCATGCGCATTAAACTTATTGATCCGCACCGCACCTCCCCTTTTAACAAACCAGTCAAACCAGCCATTTTAGCGTTCTGGCATAACCAGCAGCTCCTGGCCGCATACGTTTTCCGCAATCTTGGCATCCGAGTGCTGGTTTCTAGATCAAAGGATGGAGATTATATTGCCAGCATTCTGGGACATCTTGGATATGGCACCGTGCGATCTTCCACAAGCACTGGCAAGGTCAACGCTCTGCGCGGCCTGGTCCGGGAATTGGAAGCCGGCTATCATGCTGCCATAACCCCGGATGGACCGCGCGGCCCGGTTTATCAGGCGCAGCCCGGAGCAGTATTTTTAGGCGCGCTTTCCGGACATGCAGTGGTGCCATTTGGATGCGCGGTTAACCGGACCTGGCAATTGCGCAGCTGGGACCGGTTCGAAATTCCAAAGTTTTTCAGCCGCGCTGTGATAGTGTTTGGCAAGGCCGTGCCTATTCCGCGCGAACTTCGCCAGGAGACTGTGCAGCAATTTACCCGCCAGATCGAGCAGCACATGAATGATTTGCGGGATAAGGCCAGGGCCTTGCTTAACCCGGCAAGAAAAGGTTAATCAGAGCATGATCTGGTCGAACTCAAAAACTGGATAAGAGGCACGGGTATCCGATCTGCGCTATTAAAAAAGTGGAGGAACGTGCTGCGCTGCCGGAAAAACTGGTGCGCTGCCTTAAAGTACGGCTATCTCTTCCATGTCGGGAAAGAGGAGTGAAAGATGAAACTATCCGCTGAACAGCTCCTGGAAATCGCCCAATACGCATTTGTCCGCATGGATGGTGCGTGGTTTCTGGCCTTAGCCAGGAAGTTTGGAAAAGAAACCGCCCGGGAAATGGCTATCGAAGCCAGGGGGATAACTGCTGCGAAGTAATCATCTCCCGGCAAATCCAGTAAGATAGCGGACAGAGGGGGTTGATCGAAGTAACCTGCCGATATTAAAAACAAAAAATGTTAAACAGCGCGCCTGCCCGGTTCTACGAACGTCAAAGTTGCTTTAAAAAATCTGATTTCTACAAAACCAAGATGCAGCAGGCAACTTGACAGTACCTCCCACGGTATGGTCGGGGCTGCAGCTATAGATGCCTGAGCAAGAATTCCTCTTGCAATTTGCATGAGACAGATTAAGATAGTTTGGTCCGATTCTGACGTTTCTCGGATCTCATGGCAGGATCGGCCCATCCACGGTAACGAGGTACAGAGTATATGAAGTGGACAGGAAGATTAGGATTATGGTCAGTGATCGCCCTCTTTGTGGCTACGTGCGCTTGTGGAAGCAAAAAAGAGCAGGGTCCTGCCAGGGCGATACCCGTGCTGGCCGATACCGTGATCCAAAAAGCAGTGCCTGTGGAGATTCGTGCCATTGGGAATTGCCAAGCCTATTCCACGGTGTCGGTGAAATCCATGGTAGGTGGAGAGATCAGCCAAGTCCATTTTACCGAAGGCCAGGATGTAGCAAGGGGAGACCTCCTCTTTACCATCGACCCCCGCCCCTTTGAAGCGGCCCTCAAGCAGGCCCAGGCGAACCTCGAAAGGGACAGAGTCCAGGCGGAAAATGCCAAAATAAATGCGCAACGGTATGAGGTCCTCGTGGCGAAACAGGCCGTCTCCAGACAACAGTATGATCAGTTCCGCACAAACGCAGAGGCCCTCGAGGCAACGGTCCGTCTGGACGAAGCAGCCGTAGAAAACGCCAAGGTTATGCTGAGTTATTGCTTTATCCATGCCCCCATAAGCGGTAGAACCGGAAATCTCCTCATTACCAGGGGAAACATCATTAAGGCAAACGACATCACCTTGATCACCATCAACCAGATCAGGCCGATCTATGTCGTCTTTTCCGTTCCCGAGCAGAACTTGGCAGAGATCAAAAAGTATCGGGCGGCAGGAAAACACCTCAAGGTTGCAGCACTCCTCCCTAACGACGCAACCGGTCCTGAGCAGGGTGTCCTGACCTTCATCGACAACACCGTGGATAAAACCACAGGGACCATCCTGCTCAAAGGGACCTTTCCCAATAATAAGAAACGCCTCTGGCCTGGTCAGTTTGTGAACGTAGGCCTGACCCTGACCACACAACCCAATGCCATCATTGTCCCCTTCCCGGCCATCCAAACCGGACAGCAGGGCCAATATGTCTTCGTGATCAAACCCGACTTCACGGTGGAAGCCAGGCCGATCGTCGTGAACCGGACCATCGATAATGAGGCGATCATCGATAAGGGGCTCAAGGCAGGAGAGCGGGTGGTGACCGACGGCCAGCTTCAGCTCGTGCCGGGCGCAAAGGTAGAGATAAAGGGGAGCGTCAACAGCTCAGAAAAGGGCTCATGAACATCGCGGCGTTCTGCATCCGGCGACCGGTCACCACCACCCTCATCATGCTCGCCATCCTCTTCTTCGGCATTGTCGGATATCGCCTGCTTCCGGTCAGCGATCTCCCCAATGTCGATTTTCCGACCATCCTGGTGACGGTGAATCTGCCGGGCGCAAGCCCCGAGACCATGGCCTCCTCCGTCGCCACCCCGTTGGAAAGGCAATTCTCCACTATCGCGGGTCTCGACTCCATGACCTCTACCAATGCCTTGGGGACGACCCTGATCACCCTCCAGTTCAACCTGAGCCGGGACATCGATGCCGCTGCCCAGGATGTCCAGGCAATGATCACCAAGGCCTCAAGCCAACTTCCTCCGGATCTGCCGAACCCTCCTTCCTATCAGAAGGTCAATCCCGCCGATGCACCCATTCTCTATCTCGCCCTGAGCTCCCCTACCCTCCCCCTCTCGGTGGTGACTGACTATGCAGATACCTTCATCGCCCCCCGCATCTCGATGATCAGCGGGGTGGCCCAGGTGATCATCTATGGAAGTCAGAAGTTCGCCGTCCGCATTCAGCTCGATCCCCAGGCCCTGGCCACGCGAGGCATCGGCATCGACGAAGTTGCCGCTGCCGTCCAGAAGGGAAACGTGAATCTACCGACCGGCACGTTATGGGGGCCCTATCAGGCAGTCACCTTGCAGGCCAATGGTCAATTGATGGCAGCAGACGCCTACCGACCTTTAATCGTGGCTTACCGGAACGGCTCGCCGGTACGCCTCCAGCAGATCGGCAAGGTCATCAATAGCGTGGAGAATAATAAGACCGCCAATTGGTATAATGAGATTCCTGCCATCGTCCTGGCCATCCAGCGCCAGCCCGGAACGAACACGGTGCAGGTCGTCGACTCCATTAAAAAATTGCTTCCCAGCTTTCGGGCCCAGATGCCGTCAGGGATTAATCTCGCCACCCTCTACGACCGCTCGGTATCGATCCGGAATTCCGTAAACGACGTCAAATTCACCCTGTTTTTGGCACTCTGTCTGGTTGTTCTGGTTATCTTCCTCTTTCTCCGCAACATCTCCTCCACCCTCATCCCGAGCTTGGTGCTCCCCTTCTCCATCGTGGGCACCTTCTCGGCCATGTATCTCTTAAACTTCAGCCTCGATAACCTCTCGCTCATGGCCTTGACCCTCTCCGTCGGGTTCGTGGTCGATGACGCCATCGTCATGCTTGAGAATATCGTCCGCCATATCGAGAAGGGGGAAGGTGTTTTGGAAGCAAGCCTCAACGGGGCAAAAGAGATCGGCTTTACCATCATCTCCATGACCCTCTCGTTGGTTGCCGTCTTCATCCCCGTCCTCTTTATGGGCGGGATCATCGGCAGATTGCTCCATGAATTTGCCGTCACCATCGGCATCGCCATCCTGGTCTCCGGCGCTGTCTCGTTGACCCTCACCCCCATGCTCTGCAGCCGCTTTCTCCGCCCCGCACATGCGGAACGCCATACGCGCCTCTATGATGTATCAGAGCGATTTTTCCAGGGAATGCTCGGGGGCTATGAAAGAAGCCTCAAGATTGTGTTGGAGCACCGCTTTGCAACCCTCGTTGTCGCGAATCTCATCTTCGCCCTGACAATCTATCTCTTTGTCGTCATCCCGAAAGGTTTTCTCCCGAGCGAGGATATAGGGCAGGTCTTCGGCTTTACCGAGGCGGCCCAGGGCATCTCTTTTGATGCGATGAAAGAGCACCAGTTGAAAATCGCCGCCATCGTTGGCCAGGACCCCAATGTCGGCTCATTTATGTCCGGGGTGGGGCCGGTCGGCACCTTGGTGGGTACCAACACTGGCCGCGTCTTCATACGTTTAAAACCGCGGGCAGAACGGAGCCTCAACGCGGATCAGGTCATCCAGGAGCTCCGTCCGAAGCTGGCACAAATTCCCGGCATCCGGGTCTTTTTACAAAATCCTCCGCCGATCCGCATCGGAGGAACCCTGACAAAGAGCCAGTATCAGTTCACCCTGCAATCGCCGAACACGAATGATTTGTATGCCGCCGCCCCTCTGCTCGAGGCAAAGCTCAGGGAATTGCCGATGCTCCAGGATGTGACGAGTGATCTGCAAATCAAGAACCCGCAGGTCAATATCGATATCAACCGGGACAAGGCCTCGGCCCTGGGGGTGACGGCCCATCAGGTGGAAGATGCCCTGTACACGGCCTACGGCTCCCGCCAGATCTCGACGATCTTTGCCCCCAATAACCAGTACGATGTCATCATGGAGCTGGCCCCTCAGTACCAGCTCGATCCCAACGCCTTATCGATGCTCTATATACGCTCCGCCGCGAATCAGCTCGTCCCCCTGAACGCCGTCGCTAACCTCTCTAAGGGAGTAGGTCCGCTCACCGTGAACCATCTCGGGCAGATCCCTGCCGTCACCCTCTCTTTTAACCTTCGACCCGGCACCTCTCTCGGACAGGCAGTGGATACGGTCCGCGCGGTGGCGGCAAAGAACGCCCCGGCAACGATCAGCACCAGCTTTCAGGGCACGGCGCAGGCCTTTCAATCCTCCATGCAAGGTCTCGGCCTCCTGCTGCTCATGGCCATCCTCGTCATCTATATCGTCCTGGGGGTTCTCTACGAGAGCTTTGTCCATCCCCTGACCATCCTCTCCGGCCTCCCTTCCGCCGGTGTGGGCGCCCTCTTGACTCTGATGATCTTCCACATCGACCTCAACATCTATGCCATTGTCGGAATCATCATGCTGATCGGCATCGTCAAGAAGAACGCGATCATGATGATCGACTTTGCCTTGGCTGCGGAAAGGAAGGAAGGCAAAAGCCCTAGGGACGCGATCTTTGAAGGCTGTCTCATCCGCTTCCGCCCGATCATGATGACCACAATGTCCGCCCTGATGGCAACCCTGCCGATTGCGCTGGGCTTCGGAGCCGGCGCCGAGTCACGACGCCCCCTCGGGCTCGCAGTCTTCGGCGGGCTCCTCTTCTCGCAGGTTATCACCCTCTATATCACGCCGGTGGTCTACACCTATCTCGATACCCTCCAGAAAAAGGCAGGCCGCATTCCGATCTTCCGCTTTCACGCGGCGGATTGATCTGGATTGAGAATCGGACTAGGATAACATCCTAGGGTTATTGTCGCTGGTCAAGAATAGACCCTTACGAACAATTGAGTTTAAAGAGAGTGCCCAACCACTGATCATCAGGCAAGAGTCACGGAAATGGTCGGCCCTTGTATTGAACATGTCAGGACTATTACGGCATAGAGCGAGGTGTTAGGCATTACGAGAATGGAGGGTATGATGGATTCGATCAAGAGGTTAGGCATCAAGGCAATGGTCGTTACGCTTTGTATTATGCTTATTCCCCTGTACGCGTTTAGTGTAGAAAAGAGCCAATCAAGTCTGCTTCCAGCCTCAGACAAAAAGGTGATAACGGGCGCCGCAAAGGGCCCGCTTGGTGACCGGATGATTGCGCGTAACACCACTCAGGCAGCGTATGAGATCGACGATGAGGACGGCCCCACCTCGTGGGACCACGCATCGTTGCCTGCAAATATCCAAATCGTGCGCGATGTTCCCTATGGCGGCAACGCACGGCAGCGCTTTGACGTTTACCGCCCGGCACTGTCACACGGAGCGCCGGTGATATTCATGGTTCATGGGGGCGGATGGTCCCGAGGAGACAAGGCATCACAAGTTGCAGTCGAAAAGAAGGTGAAACGCTGGGTACCGAAGGGGTTTATTTTTATATCGACCAATTACCGGTTACTGCCCCAGGCTGACCCCAAAGAACAGGCCAGGGATATTGCCCGCGCCATTGCAGTCGCACAGGACAAAGCTGCATCGTGGGGTGGGGACCGCAGCAAATTCATCGTGATGGGCCACTCCGCCGGGGCTCATCTGGTCTTGCTCCTGGCGACGGACCACCTGATTTCATCGAACATCGTTGTAACACCGTGGCTGGGCGCCATTGCCCTCAACAGCTCGGTGTACAATGTTGTGGAAACCATGGAGAGCCGTCATCCGCCCTTCTACGACAAGGCGTTTGGCCGCGACCCGGCCTATTGGAAATCGGCATCGCCTTTCCACGCACTAACCAAGAAAACTCGTCCGATTCTTACGGTGTGTTCCACCCGCCGCACCAATGCCTGCCGCCAGGCCCGACGATTTGCCGCGAAGGCAGCTTCACTGCGTGTGCCGTGTACTGTCCTGCCGAAAGATCTTTCGCATAGAGAAATCAATCAGCGTTTGGGAGAAGAACGGCGTTACACGGCGGAGGTCGAGTCGTTCATGGATAGCCTCGACAAGTCAGTGGCTAACAAGCTAACGAAGCAACCCAGCGGACCGCACTACGGCGGCCGCTGATTCCCGGCGTTGCCGAGAGATGGATGTTGTGCCTATCTTAAAACGATATGGCGCGTACTTCATCAGGCCCTTCCCCAGCACCCAGGGCTTCTCTGCCTATCGCTTCCCCGGTATCCTGGTCCATCTCCCCCTCTTCCTTATCTTCCTCTTCCTCGGCCTCTATCTGAATCTCGGCACCATGTGGCTTTGGCCTTTCATTATCTTGTACATCGTCATCGGTCTCTACTTAGGCAGGGACATCGCCGTTTATGCCCATTACAATCCCCTGATTACCCTGGCAGTCATTCTCTTCATCATCTTTTCCCCCGCCCTTATCACGAAATGCATACAACCTTTAAAAACGACCCTGGGTGAAACGTTCCCCTTCTTTGCCCTGGTCCTGGATTTGAGCTGCCTTGCTGCTTATACTTTCTATGTTCGTTCCTGGGTCAAAAAGGCGGCATAACTAAGCACAACGAAAGGGGGACAGTATGGATTTCAAGGATGTGATTCTCAAGAGACGGGCAGTGAACTTCTTCGATCCCAATAAGCCTGTGCCGGATAGTCTGATCAAGGAGATGATCGAGATGGCGGCGCAGGCCCCTTCCAGCTTCAACCTCCAGCCCTGGAACCTCATCATCCTCAAGACACCGGAGGAAAAGATGCGACTGAGAAAGCTTGCCTGGAATCAGCCCAAGGTGAGCGAGGCGCCGGTGGTCTTCATCTGCCTCGCCGACCGGTCAGGCTGGAAAAAGGGGCATTCCTTTGTAGAGCGGAACTTCCAGGAGATGGTCAAGGCAGGCACCATGAAAGAGGAGCAGCACGAGTGGTTCCTCAACGCCTGCCAGGGCCTCTACGGTGCACGGCCGGAGATGGAGCAGGCCTTTGCCTGCAAGAATGCGGGGTTCTTTGCCATGGCCCTGATGTTTGCCGCCAAACACCTGGGCATGGATAGCCATCCGATGGACGGCTTCGACCATGACGCCGTGCGCAAAGAATTCCAAATCCCGGAGAACTACTGGATCCCGCTCCTGCTGGCAGTCGGCTACTTCGATCAGACCAAGACCCTCTGGCCTCCGAAGTGGCGAAAGCAGTACGATGAGATCGTGCTGAAGACGCTCTAGCGTGTTGATCGCCGGCGAGAAGTTGAACAGCGCCGGGCCCCGCACAGGAAGGAGAAGAGCCGTTATAACCGCCGAAGGTGGAGCTTCAAGGTCTTTTTGGTTTCTGGGCGGATCTTAAAGCGCTCATCGATCCGCCATCCCGCCACCCAGCAGATGGCATCGTCTGAGATCACCAGGGGTATCCGCGGCCGCTCTGCACGCGGTATCTTGAGGTCTATAAAGAGGTTCTTGAGCTTCTTCGGGCTCTCCATCCCCAAAGGTATGAAGCAATCACCCGGTTGAAAGGTCCGGCAGCGCAGGGGAAAGGCCAGTTGATGATAGTCGAGAAACGCGGTATCGGGGTCTGCCCCGGGGTCCGGGCGCCCCTTGGCCGTGGCAGCCTCCAGCTCCATTGCCAGCCCTTCTAATCTTGTCTTGCCCGGGATTGTGATCTCGATCTCCCCTGCCATCCCTGCGGGGCTCTCCTCCTGCTTCCCCAGAATAAGGGTTTCATAGGACCGCTTGGCCCAATACCCGCCCGGAAGGGCCACCTGCTTGCTCCCCCCTCCTTCCCTAATCAGCGCCATGACATTTGTTATGTGGGAGTATTCCAAGATCCCTTCTGAAGAGAGGCTGGCAAAGGCGTGCTGCAGGACCCTGGCCTGTAACGCCGCAGGCAGCGAGAGGAGCGAGGGGATAGGGATGGAGACTTCATCCCCCACCATGCAGATCCCCTTGGCGATCTCTTCGGCGAGCCCTTCGAGATAGCTCTCGTCCGCTGCCAGGACCTGGGCCAGGTGCAGGAGGCGCTCTTTGATATTGGGGTTGTATTCGCTCAGGGCCGGCAGGAGCTCATAGCGGATCCGATTGCGAAGGTAATCCTTCTTGAGGTTGGAGCTGTCCTGGACAAAGGGGAGCCCCTGGTGACGAACGTATTGGAGAAGCTCCTCCCGCCATACCTCGATCAGGGGGCGGATGTATCGTTCCCGCACAGGGGGTATGCCTTTGAGCCCTCTCGCCCCCCCTCCCCTCACAAGCCTCATCAGGACCGTCTCGGCCTGGTCATCTGCTGTCTGCCCGATAGCCACCTTGTCCAGGTTGTGGGTCTCCATCGCCTGCTCAAAGAAGCGATACCTGAGCTCCCTGGCAGCCTCCTGCAGAGAGAGGGAGTGCTCCTTTCTATAGGCCGGCACATCAACCTCTTGGCCGAGATAGGGGAGGGAATAACGCTCGCTCAGCTCTTGGACAAAGCGCTGGTCCCTAGCCGCCTCTTTACCCCTGATACCGTGGTTGAGATGGAGTACAGTCAAGGCAATAGGGAATTCTTGCCGCAAGCTAGCCAGGATGTCCAGGAGGGCCACGGAATCGATCCCGCCTGATACCGCCACCCCGATATGGGAGCACGGCTCTATCATGGAGTATCGGCGAATGGTCCCCTTGATCCGCGAGAGGATGTGGGGGACGGGGTTGCGGGGCATATCAGGAGGCCTCGGAGACGAGCTGCTTGAGCTCCTCTCCGTTAATGACCTCTTTCTCCAAGAGGATCCGGGCCACCTTGTCCAATATCGTCTTCTTTTCCCTGAGGATCTCCCTGGCGCGCTGGTGGGCCTCATCCACGATCCTCTTGATCTCCGCGTCTATCTCACGGGAGGTCTCTTCGCTGTATTCCGGAGCGGAAGGGAATACCGAGGCCTGGAGATAGAGGGCCTCGCGACCCCGTTCAAAGGCCACGAGCCCCAGGCTTTCGCTCATGCCGTATTCCTTCACCATACTGCGGGCGATGTCCGTTGCCTTGACCAGGTC
>Ga0214473_10008412_pt1 | contig 12195 bp, 7 predicted proteins | sample RVTome_7_FD_203509 | JGI IMG/M metagenome (GOLD analysis project Ga0214473, IMG submission 203509) | Soil microbial communities from uranium-contaminated site in the Upper Colorado River Basin, Wyoming, United States - RVT98D197 | ecosystem: Environmental > Terrestrial > Soil > Contaminated >... | reverse complement strand
CCCGATCGAGGTCGCCAATGACGGCCCAGCGGAGACGCTCCGGGTGACGCGCCTCATCGCCACCGCGGTTGAGGACATGATCGCCACCGCACCGGACCAGTGGTACAGCTTCAAGCCGATCTGGCCCGACACGGACGCCGAGAAGCAGGCGCTGGCCGACCGAGCGGCGCGGATGGAGGCGAGCGCGTGAGCGCCGGCGCAGAAGCCCAGGCCGCTCCCCGGGCGAAGGCGCCGCGCAGCAGCATCAGGACGCGGCTGCTGATTCTGGCCGCGAACGTGCTGCGCCACCTGCCCGCAGGGCTGAGCCATCGCGCAGCGTACGCCCTGGGCGGCGTCCTGTACCGCGTCCAGCCAGCGCGGCGGCGGCTGGTGCGCTCCAACCTGCTGCGCGTCTGTACCTGGCTGGCGGAGCACGAGATGGCCGGCCCGCCGGCCGCCGCCGCCGCGCGCGACGGCCGCGCGTTGGATCGGCTGGTGCGCGCCGCGTTCGGCCACTACCTGCGCGGCTACCTCGAGAGCGCCATCCTGCCGGTCTACGCCAGCGCGGAGAAGCTGAAGCGCGTCCAGGCCGACGATTGGGACCTGGCGGCGCAAGCGTTCCCGCCGGGCAAGTCGGGCCCGCTGATCATCGTCGGGCTGCACTTCGGGGCAATAGAGATTCCCGCCCTATGGGCGACGAGGACGCTCGGGCGGCACATCACCGCGCCGATGGAGACGATCGGTGATCCTGGCCTGCAGGCGTACTTCGAGCGTGCCAGGGCACAGACTGGGATGAACGTCATCCCCGTCGAGGGTGCCGCGAGCGAGTTGCGTGCGGCACTGCGCCGGACTGAAACGGTAGCTTTGGTTGCCGACCGCCCGGTTGGTGGAGTGGGCAGCACGGTCGAGCTGTTCGGTGCTCCGGCTCGGCTGCCGGCGGGACCGGCGGTGCTCGCCGACGAGACCGGCGCCCCGGCGTGGCTGATCGTCACCCGGCGCAGCGGATGGACAGATTACCGCTCGCGCATCGAGCGGATCGAGACCGCACCCGGGACGCCAACGCAGACGCGGCGCGAGCGCCTATCGGCATTCCTCGAGGCTGAAGCGCGCGCCTTCGAGCGCGCCGTTGCCGATGCGCCCGAGCAGTGGTGGACGGTCTTCTTCCCGATCTGGCAGGACATCCGATGACCGGCGTGTCGGTCGACCAACAGCGGGAGCCACACGGCCGCGCGGACCTGCACATCCACAGCCTGGCCTCTGACGGCGTCTCGTCGGTGGCAGAGATCCTCGATGCCGCCGAGCAGGCCGCGCTCGACGTGATCGCCATCACCGACCATGAGCGCCTCGACGCCGCCCTTGCGGCGCGTTCTATGGCCGAGGCGCGCGGCTCGACGGTCAGCGTCATCGTGGGCGAGGAGGTGACGACGCGCAGCGGGCACGTCATCGGCCTGTTCATGCGCGAGCGCATCCGGCCATGGGGCTCGCTCCGCTCGACAGTGGCGCGCATCCATGAGCAGGGGGGCTTGGTAGTCATTCCCCACCCGCTCGTGCCCTACCCGCTGTGCGTCAGTGGGCGCTCCGTGCGCGGGCTGCTCGACGAGGCCGACCCGGTCTACCACCCAGACGGCATCGAGGCGTTCAACGCGACCACCGCCCGGATGCGCTGGTCGCGCGCGGCCCCCGACTTTGCGCGTCAGACCGGCCTCGCCGTCATGGCCGGCAGCGACGCACACCGCGCCGAGGATGTCGGCCAGGCGATCACGACCTTCCCCGGCGCGACGCCGGATGACGTGCGCGCCGCGATCACCGGGCGCAGCACGGCCTGGGAGGGCCAGCCGTACACCTGGCGACGACAGCTCGACATGTTCGTGCGCCAGCAACAGAAGAACGCCCGCGCGGTCGGCGCGACGGCGCGCCACCGGCTGGCCGGCAGGGGCCTGGGGCGCGACCTGGGCTACCCCCGACCATGAACACCGGTCAGCGGCGATGAAGATCGGCCTGGTCACGCCGTACATCTATCCGCTCCCCGGCGGGGTCAACGCGCACGTCCAGTTCCTGTACCAGAACCTCATCGCGCGCGGCCATGACGTGCGCATCATCAGCAGCGTCCACGGCGCCCAGCGACACGATGAGGGCGACGTCATCCGCCTGGGCCACGGCTTCTCAGTGCCGGCCAATGGGTCGGTGGGAACGCTGACCGTATCGCCCAACTACGCCAGCCAGGTACGCGACATGCTCGAGCGCGAGCGTTTCGACGTGCTCCACTTCCACGAGCCGTTCGTGCCCTTCCTGTCGCTCGTCGTGCTGCGCGAGAGCCAGAGCATCAACATCGCCACCTTCCACGCCTATGCCGGCTGGAGCCCGGCGTACGAGTTCGGCAAGCGCATGCTCGGCCGCTTCGCCCGGCGGCTGCACGGCCGCATCGCCGTCAGCGCCGCCGCGCGCCACTTCATCGACCATTACTTTCCGGGCGATTACAAGGTCATCCCCAACGGCGTCGACATCAACCGCCTCGCGGCCGCCCAGCCCATCGCGCGCTATCGCGACGGCACGCTCAACATCCTCTTCGTCGGCCGCTTCGAGAGCCGCAAGGGCGCGCTGTACCTGCTCAAGGCATACCGGGCGCTGCGCAAGCGCGGTTTCAACTGCCGCCTGCTGCTCGCTGGCACCGGCCCGCAGGAGCGCGAGATCAGGCGCTACATCGCCACGCGACGGCTGACGGGGGTCGAGTTGCTGGGCAGGATCAGCGACGACGACAAGGCGCGCTACTTCGCCACCGCCGACGTGTTCGTGTCACCGGCGACCGGAGGCGAGTCATTCGGCATCGTGCTGCTCGAGGCGATGGCCACGGGAACGCCCATCGTGTGCAGCGACATCCACGGCTACAAGGGCGTGGTGCGACGCGACCAGCAGGCACTGCTGGTACCGCCGCGCGACGTCAAGGCACTGACGGAGGCCCTGGCACGTGTCCTGGGCGACGCCGATCTACGCGCCCGGATGGGCGCTGCCGGTCGCGCCCGCGCGCCCCAGTTCAGCTGGGAGAACATCACCGCCAAGGTGGAGGACTACTACCTCTTTGTCGCTCGCCGGGTGGCGGTACACGGCCACCTGCCGGCGCACGTCAACCCGTCGCTGATACGCGAGCCGATGTCGATCAACTCGCTTCGGGCACCGGGCTGACGTCAGGTAGCTGGCGGGCAGCGCATGATTCCGGCCCACCAAGTCGGTCCCGCCGAGCCGCTGCTGACGGACGGCATCAGGCGCGCCTCATTAACGCTGAAGATCCTGGCCGGCATCTACGCGTTGGGCATCATCTTCGCCACGATCCCAGGGTCAGCCCCGGTGTCGCTCCTCGAGAGTGTCGCGTTCAATGTCGGTTCCGCCGCCCTGGCGGTCCTGTACGCGCTGGTCGCTCGCGCGCTTGATCAAGGTCGGCCATGGGCTGTCTCGGCCATTCGACCGTTGCTCTGGCTGCTCGTGGTCTGGGGGGCCTACACGTTCGTGTCGGCCCTGGTCGCGGGAACGTTCCGGATCCCGATCACCATGTTGGCTGCCGGTTTGGCCCTGCTCCTGCCCGCCGAGCGCTGGCCCGTTGCGAGGCTCGGTGGCCGTGGTGGCAGCGTCCTGGTGGCGGTCGCCGCGCTCTGCGCGCTGGAGCTGGCCAGCCAGCCCCTGTTCGGCTGGGGTGGCTACTTCGACGTGGATGACCGCGACCTGGACCCGGCGCTCGTGGTCGATTGCAGTGCCGATCACCCTCCCGAGCGGCTCTTCATCTCGTACGAGTGGTCATGGTCGGCGAGCACGCTGCTGCCGAGCGAGGAGGACCAGATCGTCGTCGGCTGGAACGGCGACAACGCTGACGGTCATCCTGTGTACGTCGTCGGCGCCATGCCGGACGAATCGGAGGGGGTCAACGTAGGGATCTCCAACGGCGTGAGCGCCTCGATGGCGCGTCAGGCGGCCGTCCCATGGCGCGGGACGTTCATGATGCGCCTCGACCTCCACACACTGGGCATCAGACCTGGGCGAATCGAGTTCGTGCTCGTCCGAACAGCGGCGGTGTCGTCGGAACAGCAGCGCCTCACCCTGGGTGCCGCGTACATCCACTCCGGCGTCTGGCGGAAGGATGTCCCAACGGTGACCTGTTCCTGGTAGCCCTCGCCGGTCCCGGGCAATGCTCGCGGGTCGCGCTCAAAAGGGAGTCTGTCGGAGCCCTACCGCGATCAGCTCGGTTCGGGCAGCCCGCTGACCTCATCGCTCGAGTAGCGCGCTGCATTCCACGAGCGCGCGGCGTAGACCGCTGCGACGCACAGACCGATCACGGCCACTGCCAGCAGGCCGACGCTCGACCAGCTGATGGGCGAGGTCACGGCCGGATCTCTGTTGACCGCGAACTGGAAGCCGTAGGTCCACGTCGGCAACAGGCCGAGGTGGATCTGCGACAGCACCGTCGGCACCGGCAGGCTGGCGATGTTCGGATAGAACGCCACGAACCAGATCACGACCGCGGACAGCGCGCCGACGACGAACTTGCGTGGGTCGCTCGCGCGCAGCACGAAGTACGCCGGCACGGCCAGCAGCACCAGCGCCACCACCGCCGGGTACTCGGCCCGAACCCCGGCCGCATACACGACATCTTTCGGTTCATGCGGCAATCCCGCGCCGATCGTGACGATGGTCACACCAAGCAGGGCGATCGAGAAAGACACCGGCGCCGCCAGCGACCAGGCGCTCGAGCGCGGCGCGCCCTCCGCGGCCGCACGCATGCCCAGGTACACGAGCAACCCGGCCGCGATCAACCCGCCCACGCCGAGCAGCAGACCGATTGCCTGCAGGTTGGTCAGCTCGAACTGGCGCGACAGCGCGCCGCACACCTCCGTATTGGGACTGACCGCTTGAGTATTGGCCAGGCCGCACAGCGGCTGGCGCAGCAGCCACAGCAGCGGTGCGCCGATCACAGCGGCCGCGGCGCCAACGCGCGCGACCACCCAGGTGCCCGGTGACGGCCCGTGCCACAGCTCGGCCAGGAAGTAGGCCAGCGCCACGAACGTGAATGGCAGGGTGGTGAAGATGTGGTACTGGAAGGTCGCGCGGTCGATGCGCGCCCAGGGCAGCCACAGGCTGGCGATGGCGACCGCGAGGAAGGCGAGCGGCAGGCTGTGCCGCTTCCAGGCCTGCCAGCACGTCCAGCCGATCGCGGGGATGGCCAGCCAGAACGCGACCAGGTTGCCTGTGTCGTAGATGACCGCAGTCGTGCCGCCGGCGTAGTCGTTCTGCTCAAACCAGACCGGCTTCAGGTCGAGCAGCCAGGCCCACCAGGGCGACGAGGCGGGGTGCGTCGCGCGCAGGTTGTTGTGGTAGTCGTACATGCCCCTCTGGAGGTCGAGGAAGGTCTGGCCCGTGTGGCCGCCTGGGAAGTCGGTCGTCCAGCGGTTGCCGAGCTCGATCCACGGGATGTAGCTGATCGCGTAGACGACGATCGGGATGACCGTGATCGCCCCCAGGGCGAGCAGCCACGGCAGCCCCAGGAAACCGGAGCCAGGGCGCAGCCAGCCGCGCGGCGCGGGCGGCTGCGCGGGCGTCTCACCCTCATCAACGGTCCGCCGCGCGAGCGGCCCGTAGCCGCGCCGCCCGGCATACCACAGGCCAATGACGGCGGCGACACCGACCAAGGTCAGCGCGCCGCCAAGCATGGCGATGCGGCTGGGCGTGAGGAACGTGCCCAGGACGGGCGGCGGGCCGCCCTGGGCCATGCGGAACAGGCCGTAAGCGAGGATGAGCGGGCCGGGCACGAGCGCGGCCAGCGCTCCCAGGCGCAGCTCCTCTGTCGAGAAGCGCATCGGCCGCAGGTAGATGCCCACGGCGAGCAGCGTCGTCAGCCCAACCATCACCAGCAGGAACAGGTAGTTGAGCGACGGGTTGGCAACCGTCGCGGGCGGGGTGATGGCGATGTATCCCAGCAGGGCGGTCATGCCGATCATCGCCACGAGCGCGATCAGCCGTCCCAGTGCCGAGCGGAAGAGGATCAGCAGCCCGACCGCCCCCATGGCATAAAGGCCGACCCACTTGCTGGCAAAGGCGAGCCCGAGCAGCACACCGACGGCGACGAGGCCGGCAGCGATCACGGGACGGCTGCGCCACCGACCCAGCCAGAGCGGCACGAACACCGTCAGCGCGGCGACGATGAAGAAGGCCACGTAGGTGTCGTTCATGGCGATGCGTGCGTTGGCGAAGAACATGCCGTCCGCGAGAACCAGCAGGGCGACCATCAGCGCCACCGCGCGGCGGGCGAACAGGAAGCGCGCCAGCAGGTAGATGAACGCGGCCATCAGCGCGGCCACGAGCACGCCCGGGAAGCGAAACGCGAACTGGTTGTTGCCGACATCGATCGTCGCCAGTTGGCCGCTGCTGCTGAGCGCCAGCAGGTCATCGCGATCCTCTGCCGGCCGGTCGGGCTGGACGTCCATCACCAGCGCCTGCGGCTCAAACGCCAGCGCGGCATCGGCGAACACGGCGTTGGAGCGCGGCTCGACCACGTACACGGTCGGCGAAGAGCCGTTCTGCGTCCGCCCGAGGACGTGGATCATCGTCGTCGCCCGGTTCCAGAGCACGTCTTCGACGCCGGCGGGCATCGCCACCGACGAGCCGAGCGCCGCCGGGCCGTCGTTGGGCAGGCGCAGCGTGACCAGCTGGGAGCCGCTCGCGGTGTAGATCGTGGGCACGTCCGGACCGCCGGTGACGATGGCCATTCCGCCGACGGGCTCGTCCGTCCCGTAGAACTTGATCTGGGTCAGGGTCGCGGCGTCGAGCAGCGCGATGCCGCTTGGCGTGCTGACCGCGACCATCGACCGGCTCTCGATGGCGGTGCCGGGCAGGCGGCCGTCGTCGATCGCGGCTTGGACATCCTCCATCACGGCGCCGATGTCGCCCGCGACCACCGTGCGCTGCCCGTTGGCGGCGGCGATCACGCCCTCGATCCGCGCCGCGTCGTCGGAGATCAGCCCGGCCAGCGTCTGTGCGTAAGCGGCCGTGTCGGTCAGCGTCGTCGGATCGACCAGCACCTCCGCCCGCGGCTGGACGCCGACCAGCGCCCTCGCGCCGGCGATGGTCGCGCGGCCGGTCGGCGCCCCGGTGAGATCGAAGCTGACGAGCGAGCCGCCCTCCGAGAGCGCGAGCAGCTGGCCGCCGGTCACCGTGAGCCTGGTGATCGGCCCGTCCACGTCGCTTGCCTGGGCGAAGGGCTGCAGCACCGGTGCGGGCGCCTGTGGATCGGCGCGCATATCGTCGAAGTCGGTCGTCGACAGCGCGAACACGACACCGTTGCCGTCCGCCGCGTAGAGGACATGCGTCGTCTCATCAAGGGCGAGCGCATTGACCGCGCCGGCCAGGCGCGCCACCTCGGCCCGCGTGACCAGGTCGTAGACGCGCACGTCGGCGCCCGTGGCCACGTACAGCCGATCGCCATTGCGGCCGTTGGGCTGGGCGGCTGGGCTCCAGCGCTCCTCCGTCGCGGCGTCGCTGACCGATGTGCCGAGGTCGCGCGTGTCCATGACCCGGTTGTTGCCCAACGTCATGATGCCCAGCGCCATGGCGTACTTGGCCAGGTGCGGGTGGGTGAACTCGTAGATCGAGTGGGGCATGCCGTAACGCCAGTCCTGCAGGAACTCGATCGCGGTGCGCGCGTGGTAGACCTCGTCGAAGTGGGGCCCGTACGGGACCTCGAGTCGGTACGTGCGCAACAGGAGCGAGCCGGCGAAGACGAGCAGCAACAGGGCCACGTCGCGCCGATCGATCCGGCCGCCGCGCTCGTTGACCAGTAGCGCGCTGCGGTCGCGCCGGACTGATGGCCGATCGAGCAGCGTGCCGGAGCGCTGGCGTAGACGCCCCAGCACACCTTCCTGCGCCGTGTCACTCGGACCGGGCATGATCGGCTCACCCATGGGCTGGAACTCGAGGTCGATGGCGGGGCCGCCGGCGCCGACCGTGGCCGGCGCGGTGCTCCAGGGGCTGGCGGTTGGTGCCGTTCCAGCCGGTGCCGAGACCACCGGCGCGCGCGGCACCCCGGCTCGTTCGGCCAGCTGCGCCCGTCGGGCCGCTGCGACGGGGCGCATCTGCCACGCGATGACCACGAAGCCGAAGATGTTCAGGAAGATCGCCGTGAGCACGCCGATCGGCTGGCGGAACAGCTCGCCAAAGGGCAGGTGCTCGAGGTTGGCCGTGGCATACAGCTCGGTCGTCAGAATGCCGTGCAGGTTGATGAAGGCAGCTATCGAGAGGGCGACCGTGGCCACCATCCAGCGCCGGTCGACCACCGCGAGCAGTGGCAGCAGGCCAAAGATCGGGAACATGTAGCGCTCATGGACGCGCGTCGGCAGCATGAAGAAGCCCAGCGCGAGGAAGATCGTCACCGCGACGACGCTGCGCCGGTCGTCCTGCCAGGCCAGGCGCAGGATGCCCACGGCAAAACCCACCGCGAGCAGGATGCCGCCGATGACCACGCCTGGCAGCGGCCCGAGCAGCGGCACGACCTCGCCGGCTTGGTTGACAAAGTCATAAGACCAGCCGCCCCCGAAGGCCAGCGGTTGGGCACCGCCGGCGCCGACGAGCGCCCAGGCGTTGTACGCGTTGACGCTTAGCCATGGGTAGCCCCCGGCCGTGCCGGTCATCTGGTTGATGAAGCGCACGATGTCCATCGAGAAAGGCATCAGGAATAGCAGGAGCACGATCAGCGCGCCGACCGTCGACGAGACGATTCGCCAGATGCCGTCCTCTACCTCGAACCAGCTGCGCAGCCGCTCCGGCAGCAGCACCGGGTTGCGCGGGTTGGTGCCCAATCTGTCCTGCCAGCGGATGCGTAAGCCCAGACGGCGGAGCAGGTGAACCAGATCGTCCACGACTCCGTGGCGAACCAGCAACACGATCGCCACGACCGGCAGCGCGACGACGCCGAACTGGGGCTTGATGAGCGCGGCCACAACGGCCAGCACCGACGCGCCCTCTGAGTTGCCGCGCATCAGCGCGGCCAGGGTGAGCAGGATGACCAACGCGCCGGCGGCGTCCGTCTGGCCCCAGACGGCCGAGTCGTACCAGGTGACCGGGTTGAGAACGTACAGCGCGGCCGCGGTCAACGCCAGGCGCGGCGCGTCAGGGCGGTTGGCGCGCCAGGTGCGGACGAGGTGATACAGCAGCGCCCCGACCGCGATGTCCATCAGCATCGGCGGCAGCTTGATCAGCGCCGCCGTGGCCGCGCCCGCGTCACCGTTGGCTAACGGGGCGAGCAGGCCACCTAACCCCCCTAAAAGCCACAGGACGTATAGGTACCCCGGCGGGTAGTCAGCGAACCCGGCGGTGGCGTAGAAAGTGCCGGGACCGTGCTGACCGAGCTGCAACGCCCAGGCGGTGAACGTCCCGATGTCCGATTCGAAGCCCGAGCCGGGCAGCAGGACGTATGCAATAGTTAGGCGAAGGAGTAGACCGACGAGAAGCAGGACTGCGAGGCTGCCGACGGCCGCTCGCGCCCCCCGCTGGCGCATCACGCTCGACCGAACCTCCAGGGGTTGACGAAGTGCAGCGGAGTATAGCAACGACGTACCCGCCGGCGGGCCATGAGCAGGTCCGCCGGAGCGACCTGCTGGGGCGCCTGCGCACCGCGCTCGACCGCGCCGATCCAGCCTACATCGGGCTGTTCTTCGTCACCCTGGCGATCGGCATCTACATCTTCTCCAACCCGGCGCGCAGCGGCTGGTACAACCACTTCGTCTGGCAGGCGGACGCGTTCCTGCACGGCCGCTTCGGGATCGCCTATCCGGTCGTCGACGGGCCGTTCGTCAACGGCTTCTTCCAGGACATCATGCCGCTGCCGTCGGCACCGGGCACGCCGAGCTACGGCCTGCTGCCCTTCCCGCCGCTGCCGGCGGTGCTGCTGATGCCGTTCGTCGCCCTGTTCGGCCTGGCGACGGATGCGCAGCTCTTCGGCGTTGTCCTTGGCGCGATCAACGTCGGACTGGCGTGGCGGCTGACGACGCGCGTGACCGACCAGCGCGCGGCCGCCTTCACCGCGACCCTGTTCTTTGCCTTCGGCACGGTTCATTGGTATGCAGCCATCATCAGTACGACGTGGTTCCTGGCCCACGTTGTGGCGATCACCTTCCTGCTGCTTGGCATAACCCTGGCGCTCGACGCCGAGCGGCGCGAACAGATCCGGCGCGCCTTGCGTCTCCGTGGGCCAGACGGACCCCACAAGGCATCGCCCAATCCGCTGGCAGCCACGTTCGAGCAGAAGAGCCTCTTCGTCGCCTGGGGGCGGCGCCTCGCCGGCCAGATCGACGGGCTGCAGTTCATGGCCGGCTTCGTCTTCGGCCTGGCTGCGCTGTCGCGCCTGACGATCATCTTTGGGGCACCATTCTTCGTCTTCGTGGGCGGGGGCGGCTCGTATCGCCGGCGGGCCATATCGGCCGGCCTGGGGGCGGCCATCCCGGTCGGCCTGCTGCTCCTCTACAACTTCGCCAGCTCGGGCCACTTTTTCAACCCGATCTACGAGTTTCTGTTCCAGAAACAGTTCGAGGGCCAGGGCTACGCGCCGCCCGGCATGTACGGCGAGCGCGAGTGGGGCGTCGAGAACCCGCGCTTCATCCCGATCAGCTCGATCATCATGTTCCTCTGGCCGCCAACGCTCTTGCCGCACGGCATCGACTGCGGGCTGTCCCTGCTCAAGCCGACCTGCCCGATTGCCGTGCCCAGCCCGTTCGGCATGAGCATCCTGCTGACCAGCCCGGCCTACCTGCTCATCGCGCTCATCGCTGGCGCCGCCTGGCGCAAGCGGGTGGTGCTGGGGGCACTGGCCGCGGTGGCGGCCATCGCCCTGGTCAACCTGGCCCACTTCAGCCAGGGTTGGGTCCAGTTCGGCTATCGCTTCAGCAATGACTTCGCGCCGTTCGCGCTGGTGCTGGTGACATTAGGCACCGCATGGCTTTGGACAAGGCGAGTTCATCCTTTTGGCTGGATGTTCAGCCTGATCTTCGCCCTACTGCGTCTGTCGCTGCCTTCTTTCATTAGGGTGGTGGCTCAGTTTTCAGTGTCCGGTCGAAACATCGCGCTCCTGTTGGTTGCGCTGTCGATCCTGGTCAACGCGTGGGGCGTCTACTGGGGCGTTACGCTCGGATGGTGACGCGAGTCCCGGCATTGTCGTTCTTCTTCCCTGCCCACAACGAGGCAGAGAACATCGAGGCGCTCGTGGCCGAGGCGCTCCAGGTGCTGCCCCTGTTGGCGGAGCAGTTCGAGATCATCGCGGTCGACGACGGCAGCCGCGACGCCACGCCGCGCCTCGCCGATGAGCTTGCCGCGCGCCATCCTCAGGTCCGCGCCGTGCATCACGAGGTCAACCGCGGCTATGGTGCGGCGCTGCGCAGCGGCTTTCGCGCCGCGCGTTACGAGCTGGTGTGCTTCCTCGACGGTGATCGCCAGTTCCACGTCGAGGACCTGGCCCGGCTGCTCGAGCGCCAGGCACAGGCCAATCACCCGGACGTCGTCGTGGGCTACCGGCTGAAGCGCGCCGATCCGTTCGTCCGACTCGCCTACGCGCGCGCCTACCGCCTCGCGCTGCGCATCTTTTTCGGCCTGAAGGTGCGCGACCCTGACTGCGCCTGCAAGCTCTTCCGGCGCTCGGCGCTCCAGGGCATCCGGGTCGAATCCGACGGCGGCTTCCTGTCGGGCGAGCTGCTGGTCAAGCTGCTCGGTCGGCGACGCACGATCGCCGAGGTGGGCGTGCCCCACTACCCGCGCCTCGCCGGCCGCCAGACCGGCGCCAACCCCAAGGTCGTGCTGCGCGCGGTGCGCGACTTCTGGCGGCTGCGCCTGCGGCTTTGGTTCCGGCGCGGCACGGCGCTCGATCGCGGCGAGCCACTGCTGGCGGAGGGCTAGGCGGGGCCGATTCCGCCGGGGCCTCTTAGTCGGGCCTCCGTGAGCCCTCTTCGGGCTCGTCTGGCAGGTCGACGTTGAGCGAGTTGACGAAATCGCGGAATACAGACAGCTTCTCCTCGTCGGCACCCTCTGGGACGACGCCGGCGCGGTCGAGGACAGAGTCCGTGGCGAAGATAGGCACTCCGCTGCGCACCGCGAGCGCGATCGCGTCCGACGGCCGCGCGTCGAGATCCAGTTCGCGGCCGTCGACCTGGAGCAGCAGGCGGGCGCGGAAGGTGTCCTCTGCCAGGTCGGAGA
>Ga0214473_10008411_pt1 | contig 12195 bp, 13 predicted proteins | sample RVTome_7_FD_203509 | JGI IMG/M metagenome (GOLD analysis project Ga0214473, IMG submission 203509) | Soil microbial communities from uranium-contaminated site in the Upper Colorado River Basin, Wyoming, United States - RVT98D197 | ecosystem: Environmental > Terrestrial > Soil > Contaminated >... | reverse complement strand
CCGAACCCCGCACTCTCTAGTTCGGAGGTCCGGTTCATTAATTTACCTGTCCCCCAAATTGCCCAAATTGCGCATGCGCCGGCGGAAGAGCGCGAGCGCGGCCAACCCGATGAGCACGGCCCACCACAACGTGGCGAGGCGCACGAGGATCGTCGCCGCGGTCGCGATGGCCGCGGTCATCGCTCCGCCCCCGAGGGTCTGTAGGAGCCCGGTCATGCCCGCCTCGGTGACGCCGAGCCCGCCGGGCAACATGGCGAGGGCGCCCGCGATGGTGGAGGCCGAGTACGCGAAGGTCGTGGCCTCCCAGCCGACTTCTATCCCCTCGAATCCCGCGAGAACCGCCCCGAGCGCGACGACTTCCATGCTCCATGCGGCGACGGCGAGTACGGTCGCGATGAGCAGTGGCATGGGCCGCGTCATCCGATGGAGCGACTCGTAGGCCTCCCGAAGTCGCGGCACAGCCCGCTGCACCACGGGAATCCGGTTGGCGACACGCAGCGCGAGCTCGGCAAGCGGCCGCCACGCGCACGTGGCGAGTACGACGGTGACGATCACGGCTCCCGCGATGGCGATGGGAACGCCCTGCTCGAAGCTCAGGCAACCGAGCGCGGTGAGTGCCACCAGGGCCATCAAGTCCGTGAGCCGCTCGGCGACGACCACCGGCGCCGTGAGCGCGATGGACGTCCCTCGCGATTCGTACAACAGCAGGGACTTGAGCACCTCGCCGAGCTTGGCGGGCGTCACGCTCATGACAAAGCCCGACAGGAAGACGAGGGCGCTCTCGCCGTGCGGCACCTCGACTCCGATGAGCCGGAGGTAGTAGTTCCAGCGCAGGTATCGAAGCACGTAGTTGCTCGTGGCGAGGGCCACGGCGAGGGCGAACCATCCCCACGCGAAACGCCGCAGGTTGCCCACGAGGGCGTTCACGTCGCCGTAGACCGCCAGCGCCGAGAACACGAGAATGGCCAAGCCGGTGGCGACGAGGACGTTCCGAGCGAGGCGCGAGCGCCTCAGCGGCGCAGGCGCGGATCCTGGGGTGGCGCCGACCACCCGCTCGCTCAAAGTTTCCTCCGCAGCGAGCGCATCACGAGCAACGCAGCCGCTGCGGCCACCACGAGCGCGCCCGTCGTCATCACGACCCAGCTGGCCACCGGGACGCTCCCGCGGCGCAGTCCCTCCTCCGGTCTGACGAGCCGATAGCGTTCCCCCGTGCGCGGGTCCACGCGCACCGGGCCCGCGTCCACCGCCGCGACTCCGGCGTCGTGCTGCGCGAGCACGGCCACGGCTGGAGCCTGAACCGTCGCCCACATGACGAATACCAGCACGCGGAACATGGCGTCGCGAGCCTGCCACGATGTGGCCGCCGACGCCAAGGAAGCATCGAGGACTTGGCCTCTGGGGGTCGCATCATCGGGCCCAAGGGTCGCGCCAGAGGTGCTACGCTGCTGCTCCGCAGATGTCCGACCTGCCGACGCACGATCCAGGCGAGACAGTACCCACGCTGCCCGGCACGGAGCCGGCGGACGACGACTTCCTGTTTCACCTCTACCGCGGCAGCGAGTTCCTGATGCAGGACCGCGTCGTCGAGGCCAAGGGCGAGCTCGAGCGGGCGCTCGCGCTCCAACCCCAGGATGCCAAGGGACAGGATCTGCTCGCGGGCGTGTACTTCCGGCTGGGGCTCTACCCGCGCGCCATCGAGATCTGGCAGCGTCTCGTCGGCGCCTACCCGCGCGAGCCCGCGCTGCGCATCAACCTCGCGCTGGTCTTGCTCAAGACCGGCCAACCCGCGGATGCGGTCGCTCACATACACACCGCCCTTCAGATCCGGCCGGATCACGACCGCGCATGGGGATACCTGGGGCTGATTGAGTGGCGGCTCGCCAACTTCTCTGAGGCCCGAGAGGCCTTCCTGCGTGGGGGACAGGGTGCCATGGCGCGACGCATGGAGGAGGTCGTTGGAACCGCTGCGAGCCCCATTGATCCGCAGGAGCCTGCGAACGCCGAACGGGACCGGGCCGCCATGCGGTGGGCGGCCGAGAAGGCCATCCAGGAATTCGAAGCCGAGCAGGTCGCCATTGCCGTCGATGGGGTCATGGCCGCGCGGCCCACAGGCCTGTGGCGTGTGGCCGAGCCGGGTGCCGAAGCCACGCCCGGACCGGTCCGACCCACGGTGGTGAGGCCCATCGCGTCGCCGCCTACCCTCGGCGCGCTCCTCGAAGGGTGGCTCGTGTCCCTCCCGGAGCGGACGTCGCTCGCGGTCTCGTCGAACGGCGACCTCTTCATGCATGCGGCCCACGACATCTACTCGCGCCTCGAGGGCGTGCGGGCCTTGCGCGGCGAGCTGCGCACCTCCCCCGTGCACCGCAGGGCGCGGGGGAAGGACCAGAAGGGGCTCCTCGGGGGCTCGACCCCGTTGCTGCTGTGGCGCGGTCCCGTCTCGGCGATCATCCGGCCTCGCGAAGGTGCGCGCTTCCACGCTCTCCACCTCGACGACGAAACCCTGTACATCCGCGAAGAGCTCGTCTTCGCCTTCAGCGATAGCCTGAGCTTCGAGAGCGGCACCCTGCCGTTGCAGAAGGGAGAGGACACGTCACTGCTGCAGCTGTACGGCTCGGGGGACGTCGTGCTGTCCCTGAGAGGTGCGCCCTCCGCACTTCGCGTCGAGCAGGGCCAAGAGGTGCGCGTCGCACCTGAAGCGCTCCTCGGTTGGACGGGTCGTGTCCTGCCACGTCGGATGCTGGACAGAGCCACAGAGTCCCACGCGGCGTCCGCACCTCCCCTGGCCTTCGTCGGCGACGGCGTGCTGCTCGTGACATGACACCGTCAGCCAAAGCACCGCGCCGCCGCAGCATCAGGCAGGACGCCATCAACGTCCCGAACCTGCTCACGATGCTGCGAGTCGTGTTGATTCCCGTGGTCCTCTGGCTCCTCGCGGACGGCACGCCCCGGGCGAACTTCTGGTCCGCCATGGTCTATCTCCTGTGCATATTGACAGACGCCCTCGACGGATGGCTGGCCCGTCGGGCGAACCTCATCAGCGTGCTCGGCAAGTTCCTCGATCCGCTTGCGGACAAGCTGCTCGTCATGGCGACGCTGGTCTTCCTCGTGCACATGGGCCGACTGCCCTTGGTCGGGGTCGGGGCGGCCATCCTGCTCGTCGCCCGGGAGCTGTCCATCACGGCGCTCAGGTCGATCGCCATGAGCGAGGGGGTCGTGATCGCGGCGGGCACGGGTGGGAAGCAGAAGACGGCCTTGCAGATGGTCGCCATCCTCCTGCTCATCCTTTATCACCCCTACGATGTGAACTTCTTCTTCTACGAGACTCGCGTCGATCTAGGTCAAGCGGGTCTCGCACTTCTCTACCTGAGCGTGTTCTTCGCGATCACGAGCGCGGGCGAGTACATCGGGTTGTTCGTGGAGGCGGTCGAGGCCAAAGAGAAGCGCCTCGCCGAGGGTGGCGTGGAAGACGAGCAGGGCGACGGCGGCGACGCGTGACGCCGAGGCGGAGACATCCAGTGAGGGCGTTGTCGACGGCGGCCCTGTCGCTCGTCGCGCTCATCATCCACGCCGGTCCGGTCGCGGCGCAGGGCAGTGACGCCGCGATCGACGCCCAGACGCGATGGCCGACCCTGTCTCCGGGTGACCTGGCCCTCGTGCGCGGGGACGCCGTCCTGCCCCACCTCGAGACGGCCGTGGCCGTGGACTTCGATGTGGTGCGCCATCCCATCGTCGTGCTCGACCGGGCAGTCGCTCTCGAGCGCGCCGTGGTGAGCACTCGGCTCACCGCCACGGCGCTCTTCGCCGTCGGGCTGTTCGACCGCGCCCAGCTCACTGTCGCCCTGCCGGGCGTCTGGCAGGACGGCGAGGGGAGGGCGGTCCTGACCCACCTGGACTCGGACGCCCTGCCCGCCGCGGCGGCGGGCGACCTTCGGCTCGACTTCCAGTACGCACTGCCGCCCCCGGGGTGCGGTTGCGGGCGTGCTTGGGGCATCGGCGCGGCGAGCGGACTGATCATTCCCATCGGTGACGCATCCAGCTTCGCCGGTGGCCCGGGCTTCGCGGGCTACTTGGACGGCTTTGGTCGGTGGGCCAATGGACCGCTCAGGCTGCAGGCGCAGGTCGGGCTGAGATTCCGGGAGCCTGCTGCCTTCGCCGACAGCCGCGTCGGCTCACAGGTCCTGCTGTCCGGGGGCGCGGCCGTCGATGTCCTCGAGGACGTGGTGACGATGGCCGCCGAGGGGCAGATCCTCCTCGGCCTGGTCGAAGGCTCGCCCCTGCCTGCGCTCGCCTTGGTCGAGCTCCGATTGCGCCTCGGAGCGGCGCGCGAGGGGGAAGTGGCGCTCGGGGCGGGGGTGGGCCTCGGCCGCGAGATGCTCTCCCCCTCCTGGGAGCTCGTGCTCGCGTTGCGCTACATTCCTGCGGCCGTCCGTGCTAATGACGCGGGTGCATGATCCTGTTCGAGAGCCGAAGGGTCCGACGGGTGATCGGGCGGCTCGAGCGCGGTGAACGGCTCCCCGACGCGCTCGCTGCCATCGCGGAGCAACGGCGCATCACAACCGGCTGGGTGACGGGATTGGGCGCCTTCGAGTGGGTCGAGCTCGCGGAATACGACCAGAGCCTGAAGGAATACCGTCCCCCGAAACGCATTGCGGGCCCATGCGAGATCCTGTCGCTCGTGGGCAATGTGTCCTTCAAGGACGGCGCTCCGTTCGTCCACGCCCACGTCACCGTGTCTCGCGAGACCGAGCACGGCATCGAAGTGTCCGGCGGACACCTGATCGCCGGGTGTGTCTTCGCGTGCGAGCTCTTCGTCGAGTGCTGCGACGACCTGGGGCTGCGGCGCGACCGGGACGATGCGACTGGCCTAGCGCTCTGGAGCGGTCTGTCGCTCCCCGTCGTCGGTGGGTTCGATGAAGGGACAGCCCAGCCCGCCGTCCGCCCGCCGGTCGAGCGCGCGGAAAGTGGCTCGGCACGAGCTCAGGTCTCCCGCAGCGTATCCTGGGCGGATGCGGCCGCGGCGAGCCAGAGGCGCGAGCAAGCCCCGCAGGGCAAGCCACGTGACCGCCCCCGCGCGCCTCCGGCCCGGCAGCCAGCGCCGGCGCGGGGATTCGTGCCCGACCCGTTGCCGGAGCGACGCCGCGTCACCGAAGAGGAGTTCCTCGCCGAACCGGTCCCGCAGCGTGGAGACTGGGTGGACCATCAGACCTTCGGACTCTGCCCCGTGCAGGGCGAAGATCACGAGGGCGGGATCATCATTCGGCTGCCGAGCGGCGTCCGCAAGGCCATCAAGCTCGATGTCCTCGAGGTCAGCGAGCCGCGCGTCGAAGAGGGCAGGCGCATATTCCCGCTGGCGCCCCGCAGGCGTTGAGCGCTGTTTGTTTCGCCTCAGGAGCCGGCATGCCGCCCGCGGATCAGCTGGAGCCGGAGGCGGTCGAGGGTGCGGGCCACGTCGGTGGCGCCCGAGCCCACGTGTGACAACAACCGATAGAGCACGTGTCCGTGAGGCGCCTCGTGGGGCTGATGGTCCAGCGCCACCTCGGGCAGTGTCATGTCGACGACCAGCAGGTCGTCTTTCCATCGCGTCTCCACGTCGGACGACAGGCTGCGCAGCAGCGCGAGGATCGGCTCGTTGTCGGGCAACACCTCCGCGCGGAAGGTGTGCACGCCGCGCTCCGTGGCTGCGGCGCACAGACGCAGCAGCAGGTGCTTCCCCAGGCCCTTCCCCTGACAGGCGTCCACCACGGCCACGGCCGGCTCGGCGACGTGCGGATCCTGGAGGCGGACGAAGCGAGCGACTCCGACGCCACGCGTCGCTCCGGCGGGGTCTCGCTCGAGCGCTCCGAGCGCGAAGTGGCGCTCGCCGTCGAGCTCGGTCAGGTAGCGTAGCTCCCCGGTGCTGAGACTCGTCTTGTGCGTGAAGAAGCGCCTGTAGCGGGATTCGTCCGACAGGCGGGCAAGACCCTCGACGAAGAGGTCCTTGTCCTCAGGCCGCACGAGACGCAGCGTGATCTCCCGCCCGTCGGCGAGGGTGACCTGCTCGGTCCAGTGCGAGTCGAAGTGAAGCGTCGAGTCGACCATGGCCCTCCCTATCTAGCCCCGGAGCTGCCGCTCGTCGAGTCCGTGCCGGGCTCATGGCGAAGGGGTTGCTTGCCGCGTCCGCGTCGCGCGAGCAGCAGCTCGCCCGCGGCGGCGAGGATCAGGCCTGGTGCCATGAAGACCAGGATCAGGCGCACACAGAGGAGCATGGCGAGGCAAGGTCCCGCGACGATGCTCCGCTGGTCGACCGGGCCCACCAATGCCTGCATGCCTCCGACGTCGGCGACGATCCATTCGAGCGCGAGCTGGCACGGGACGAGCGCTGCGAGGAGAACAAGGGTGGCGACGGGAGGCCGGCGGAGCCACCGGAGGCGTCCGACTGTCGTGGCGCCCCTCACAGCCGATCTCCGGTCGAGGCCGCCGTGGCGGGTCCGGCGGTCAGCATGGCCAGCATGATCGCGTCGCCCAGGGCTCCGCCCGTCAAGTAGTGTCGGGCGCCGTCGCTGTCGCTCGGAAGGCCGAAGAGGTGGAGCGTGCGGACGAGCGTCGTGAGCCGATCGCGGTCGCCGTGGATGCGCGAGCCGGCGATCGCGAAGCCAGTCGCGGCCACGCCCACGCCGAGCAGAACCGGCCCCGAGTCGATGTCGGCGGAGTCCGCCTGGGAGTCGACAGGATGCTCGCGTATCCCGCCGAAGCCCAGCAGGTCCGTGGCGCAGCCTGCGCGCAGGGACTCGTACAGGTCCCGTGACAGGGTCGAGTCCGCGAAGGCCGTGAAGTACACGGCGATGGCGGTTCCGGATCCGCGGGCCAGATCGGCAGGCTCCCCCGTCTGCGAGCGCACGGCCTGGTAGAGCAGGCCCGAGCGCGGATCGCGATAGCGCGAGCGCACGGCCTCGGACCAGTCGGCCAAGAGCGTGTGGTGATCGGTCCCCGTGGCCCGTCCGTGAAGCCCGATGGCACCGGCCACGGCGCTCACGTCGGGGGGGTAGGTCTCCCCTGGATAGGTCTCGATCATCATGTGTGGCGACTGGCGGAGTCTGCGGGCGAGCGCAGTGACGAGCCGGTCGTGCAGGTCCGCCTGCGGCATGTTCGAATCCAGGAGCCGCGCCATGCCGAGTGCGAGCGCGAGGTAGCCGAGGTAAGCATGTCCCTCGTCGTCGTCGAGCGCCTCGAGGCCCGCGCGCCCCCAGGCCTCCGTTCCGAAGCGGAGCGCCTCCGGCGCGATCATGCGTTCGACGGCCCGCGCGATGACTGGCGCGTACTCGGTCTTCAGCTCGGGGTGGGCGAGGACGACTTGGCCGAGCCCGAGCACAACCATTTGATGAGTCACGAGGGCCCACTCGCCGTCGAAGCGTGGGTTCCCGGTGCCAAAGCTCTCGGGACGCACGCCCGACTCGATCCACGCTGCCGCGCCCCGGGCGAGGCGGCGCTGCGCCTCGATGTCGCCACGGGCGTAGTCGTCCACGTCCCGCCCGCACCACCAGCGCGGAAAAACGCCCGCGAGCGCGACGACTGTCGCCATGACCAGGAGCGGTCGCGCGACGCGTCTCATCGCTGCTTCGGGTCCCGGAGCCGCGCGACCCGTTCGCGTAGGTTCGCTGCGTCGGACGAGGACGGGTCGAGCTCGAGGGCGTGGGCATAGAGCCGAGCCGCAAGGTCGTCTTCGCCCGCCCCCTCACCCCGCTCCGCGGCTGTCACGAGCAGGGCGCGGGCACGGGGCAGGTCGCCGCCCAGCATACGAGCCCGGTCGGCGCACCAGGCCGCGCGACGCAAGTCCGAACGGTCCACGAATGCGCGGCCCAGCTCGAGAACGGTCGCCGGGTCGAGGCTCACGCTCTCGCGACGGCTCCAGAGCGCGACCATCGTTGTCGTCGCCGTATCGACGTCGCCCACGAGAACAGCCATCTGCACGGCCTCGGACGCGGCGCCGCAGGCTTCGGAGACGCGGCCCGCCGCCAGGAGCGTGCGTGCCCGCAGAGCGGCGATGGGAGCGCTGCGCGGCTGTGCGATCGCGAGGGCCTCGATCTCGGCCAGAGCGCCTGCCGGGTCGCTCGTGGCCCTGGTCTCCATGTCGCGGAGCGAGTCAGGCTGCGCGGTGGCATGTCGCGCAGGCGCCGGTGGCGGGAAGGACCCGTCGAAGGCGATGGGCTCCACCAAACGCCCTGGGCCGCGTCCCAGACGGCGAACACCGCGGAGGTCACGCATGACTCGGTCCCTGAACGCCTCCTCACGGTCGCTCCGGTCCGCCACGACGTAGGCGTACCAGAACCAGACCATGCCGATTCCCAGCGCCGTGCCCACGGGGAGCGCGAGCAGGACCCCCACGCAACCGAACATCTTGCCAAACGTGATAGCTGCCCCGACCACGGTGAGCGGTGGGAGCCACACGATCGGGCGAGCCAGGGCCCGCACCAAGCGCTCGAGCTCGTTCACTTCGCGCTCTCGATCCGGATCCGCGGGTCCAGCCCTGCGACTGCCAAGTCCGCGAGCAGGTTACCCACCTGGACGGTCGCCGACACCATCACGACTACGCCCATGATGATCGGCGCATCCATCGTGTGTATAGACTCGATGGCGAGGCGGCCCACGCCGGGCCATCCATAGATGGTCTCTGTGATGATGGCCCCCGATACGAGTGTGGCGAGCTGCATGCCCATGATCGTCACGATGGGCAGCAGGGCGTTTCGGGCCCCGTGGGCGAAGATGACGCGCAGCGGGCCGAGCCCCTTTGCCCTCGCCGTGCGTACGTAGTCCGCCTGCAGTGTCTCGAGCATCTCGCTTCGCATGACGCGCGCGTATGTCGCCGCGCCGATGATGGCGAGGGTGAAGGCTGGCAAGAGCGCGTGGTAGACGTGGTCGGTGGGGCTGGTTCCCCAACCGCCGACGGGAAACCACCCGAGCCTGAAGGCGAAGAAGTAGAGGAACAGGATGCCGCTCAGAAACGTGGGCGCGCTGATGCCGACGAAGGACGTGGCCATGACACCGGTGTCGATCCAGGTGTTCCTGCGAACGGCCGCGAGCACGCCGAAGAGCACGCCGATGATCACCTCGAAGCCCATGGCCATCCCGCCGAGGAGGGCGGTGCGCGGCAAGCGTGCGAGGATCACGTCTGTCACGGGCTCGTCGGTCCGGTACGACTTGCCGAGATTCCCGCGAGCTACGTCGCCGAGGTACGCGCCGAGCTGCTCGAGGACGGGACGATCGAGCCCATGCTGCTCGCGAAAGGCCCTCAGTTGCTCGGCGCGCGCATGCGGACCCAAGCTCGCGGCGGCCGGATCACCCACGACGTGCATCAAAACAAACACGATCACGATGGCCGCGATGAGCACGAAGACGGAGGATGCGACGCGTTTGACGAGGAGCTCCGCCATCATCGCCTCCAGGGGAACAGGGCTGCGAGCTGGCCGTGCGGCCCCCGCAAGCCATATCGGAGCGCCAGCCTCCGCCGCGGCAGGTCGAGCCAGACCCGCCGGTAGTCGTTGGCCCAGACCATGTTCGGCTGGTAGTTCCTCACGTACGGTTGCCAGATCTCGAATCGGAGGCTGTTGAACACGAAGGCCCACGGGGCGTCGTGGGCGACGATGTTCGACGCGCGCTCGTACATCTCGCGACGCCGGTCTCGATCCTGTTCCACGCGCGCCTCGTCGAGCAGGCCGTCGAGCTCGGGATTGGAGTAGAACGCGCGATTCTCCGAGTCCCGATCGTGGATCGAATCTGTGTGAAAGAGGATGTCGAGGAAGTCGGCCGGATCCGGAAAGTCTTGGCTCCAGCCGGCCAGCAGGCTCTGGGCCGTGCCCCGCTTGCCGGTCTCTTCGAAATACGTGGCGGCCGAGACCTGCTTGAGGCGCAGACGAATCCCGATTCGCGCGAGATCCTGCATCGCCAGCTCGCCGTAGAACCGCCCCGTCTCACCGGCCCCGAGCCAATAGTCCACCTCGTCCTCGAGCCCGTCCGGATGACCCGCCAGCCGCATCTCCTCGCGCGCCCGCCGCAAGTCGCTCGTCTGTCGTTCGGAGAGCGCCTCGTCGTACCCGAGAAGTCCGGGCGGCAGGGGCTGTCCCGTGGGCCGGAGGCGATTGGCGCGGGCGCGACTCCAGCCCTCACGGTCGATGGCAAACGCGACCGCGCGCCGCAGGTGCACGTCGTCGAAGGGCGGCATGCCGCAGTTCATGGCGATGCCGTAGACGTCGCCCGTCGCCCGCTCGACGGTGTAGGGATGCCATGCATCCGAGCGCTTGAAGAAGAGGTAGTCAGCGGGCGTGAGGCTGTGGAGGTGGTCGATGTCTCCGTTGCGGAAGCGCATGGCCGCGATTCCGCGGGCGAGGTTCAGCAGGAACACGAGCCTGTCGATGTTGGGCTCGCCTGGTCTCCAGTAGTCGTCGTTGCGGCGGAACACGAGTCGATAGCCGCGCTCCCATTCGACCAGCCGGAAGGGACCGGTGCCCGGAGGCGGCTGGGCCGCGTCGGCATGGGGGGCGTCATAGCCCTCCCGCGCCACCGGATAGGCGAACGTCATCGCCATGGAGTTGAGGAACGTCTGGTCCGGATCGGTCAGCGTGATCTCGAACGTTCGCGCGTCGAGCACCCGGATGCCGCGGATGTGCTCCGCGCTTCCCTGCCGGAGCTCCTCGACGCCCGCGATCTTCTTGTAGAACGAATAACCCGGGGAGCCGGTCTCCGGGCGGAGCATGTGCTCCAGCGACCAGCGCACGTCGTCTGCGACGAGCTCGCGTCCGTTGTGAAAGCGAATGCCGCGGCGCAGCGTGAACCGAAACGTGCGCCCGTCGTCGCTCTGCTCGGGGAGGGCCTCTGCGAGGCTCGGCACCAGTCGGCCCTCGTCGTCGTAGTCGAGCAGACCGTCGAAGAGCAACCGGATCGCCATGAAGGAGAGCTCGTCGAATGCCCGTTGCGGATCGAGGCCCCGGATGTCGCTCTCGTGGTGAACCACCAGCGTGCCGCCGCGCGTGGGGCCGTCGTGACCGGCCGCTGCCCAGCGCGGTCCAGCGGGCGGCTCCGGTGCCAGCGCCACGGCCAGCGCGACCGCGGACACGAGCAGGACCACCACGGTCACAGCGGCGGCTTTGCGCACCGCTTCATTCCTTCGGGTCGAAGGCATCGCGGAGCCCCTCCCCCATGAGGTTGAAGCCGAACACCGTCGCCATGATCAGCAGGCCGGGGTAGACCACCAGGCGCGGCGCGTGTGACAGGAGATCCTCTCCTTCGCGGAGCATCGAGCCCCAGCTCGCCTCGGGCGGAGTCACGCCCAGCCCGAGGTAGCTCATGGCCGACTCGGCGATGATCATGTGGGCCACCATGGTGGTCCCGATGACGATCGCGGGACCGAGCACATTGGGAAGGACATGGCGGAAGATGATGCGGCCGTGGGACATGCCGAGCGCCCGCGTGGCCTGGATGAACTCCAGCTCGCGGACCTGCATTGTTTTGGCGCGCGTCACCCTCGCCAGGGTGGTCCACGACAGGAGCCCGAGGATCAGATACAGCCCCCACAAGCCCGGGCTATCGACGACTCGCTTGACGGCGATGGCGACGAGCAGGAACGGCAAGCTGAGAAGCACGTCCACCACGCGCATTCCCGCGAAGTCGACCCACCGGCCGAAGTAGCCCGTGAAGATACCCACTATGAGGCCGATGAGTACGGCGAGACCGGTGGCCAGGAAGGCGACCTGCAGCGAGACCTTGCCGCCGTGCAGCAGGCGCGAGAGCTCGTCGCGGCCGATGGAGTCGGCACCCAGCGGATAGCCCGTAACCTCGCTTGGGGCGGCGGGTGTGCCGTCGAGATGGAGCAACACCTCCCGCTTCTGCTCCGCGGGATCGTGGGGCGCGACGATCGGACCGAGGAACGCCGTACCCGTGACGAGAGCCACGAGCGCAGCACCGGCGATCGCACCCTTGTTGCGCCGGAAGCGACGCCAGGCCCGAGGGTCTGCGGGCAGAATCGACACGGCCGTCGAAAGAAAGCTCCCCTTCACGGTCCGCCGGTCTTGCTCAGGTGGCCGCAAATGAGCTCCGCGGTCCGCTCGGGCTGCTCCTCGTTGGCCGCGTGACCGCATCCTTCGAGGATGACCAGCTGGCAGCTCGGCAGCTCGCGCACGAGCCTGTGCGCCAGGCTCACCGGGAAGATGCGATCCTCCTCGCCCC
>Ga0214473_10008410_pt1 | contig 12195 bp, 5 predicted proteins | sample RVTome_7_FD_203509 | JGI IMG/M metagenome (GOLD analysis project Ga0214473, IMG submission 203509) | Soil microbial communities from uranium-contaminated site in the Upper Colorado River Basin, Wyoming, United States - RVT98D197 | ecosystem: Environmental > Terrestrial > Soil > Contaminated >... | reverse complement strand
CCCAGGAAGTAGTCGATATTGGCGCTCGCCTGGCCGCCAGCGACCGTGTCGCCGCGGCCGTCGCCGGTGTAGAAGAGGACCGCCACGGCCGCGTCGGCGCCGACCGTGAGCTGGTCATTCAGATCGTGGTCGAGCCGCCCGCTGACGACGCCGCTCATGCGGCTCGGGGCCCACAGCCACAGGTCCCACGCCGCGCGGCTTCCCATCGCGAGCTGCAACGCGAAGCTCTCGGAGAGCGAGCCCTCGGACGCGACCGGGAGGGTGATCCCGGCGCCGAGCGAGTAGCGCGTTCGCCCGCTCCGTTCGATGAGCCACTCGCCGCTCACCATGGGATTGCCGAAACGGAACGCCGTCCCGCCAGGCTCCGTGGTCGCAGGGCCGACCACCTCGGAGTGGATCACCAGGGCGAGGCCCATCTGGGCGCCCACGCGTATCTCGGGTGTGATGGCGTAGGCCGCGCCGATCATGGGCGAGAGGCTCGCACCGTCGATGGTCGTGGCGAGTGTCGTGTAGGTCCCGACGAAGAGCCCTCCCTCGACCCATCCGATGAGCCGCGGGCCCATCTCCTCGTCCTCGACGCCGTCCGCTTCGGCCTCGGGTGCCTCATCGGCCTCGGGCTCGGCCGGCTCGGGTGCGGGGGGCTCGGGCCCTTCGACCGCGCCCGTGTCTTCGGCGCGGTCCCAATCGTCGCCCTGCGCGCGGGCGAACCCGGTGCCGAGCAGCAGCCCAGCGGCGACGAACACGAAGAATCGTTCCCTCACGGTCGCCCAGTCTATCGCACCCCCCGCCCGTGCGGTGGATCTACAGAGCAACGGCGGTGATACCCGCCCGCCGCGTCCGGGGAAGCGGTATGATTCGCGACCGCCGGTACGATCACACGAGCCAGGGAGACAGTCCGTGAGTCGAATGAGAGCGCGCCAGCTCGGTCTGAAGCTGGGCAACCACCGCCCGGGCAAGCACAACGCCATCACCGACGTTCGCGGCGTTCGCGTTGGTCACAGCACGATCATCGAGAAGTCGGGACGGCGGCGGACAGCCCGGGGTCCGGTCAGGACCGGCGTCACGGCCATCCTGCCCAACGCCGGCAACATCTTCGAGGAGCGCGTCGTCGGGGCGGGCTTCGTGCTCAACGGCGCCGGCGAGGTGGCGGGCTTCACGCAGGTCCTCGAGTGGGGCCTGATCGAGACGCCCATCCTGCTCACCAACACGCTGTCGGTCGGGAAGGTCTCGGACGCCACGGTCAAGATCATGGTCGACCGGTTTCCGGGCATCGGGCGAGAACAGGACGTGATCATCCCCGTCGTCGGCGAGTGCGACGATTCTTGGTTGAACGACATCGCTGGACGCCACGTCACGAGCGAGAACGTGGCCGAGGCGATCAACACGGCCGCCAGCGGACCCGTCGCCGAGGGGAATGTCGGCGGTGGCACCGGCATGATCACCTGCGACTTCAAGGGCGGCATCGGAACCTCGTCACGGCGCCTGTCGGAGGAGGCGGGCGGCTACACGGTCGGTGTCCTGGTGATGAGCAACTTCGGCCGGATGCGCGATTTGCGGATGGACGGTATTCCGGTCGGCAAGCTCCTCGAGCCGCTCTTCAAGGACGCGGACAAGCGCGAGTCCATCTACGGGAGCATCATCGCCGTGCTCGCGACCGACGCTCCGCTCCTCCAGCACCAGCTTGCCCGCGTCTGCAAGCGAGTCGCCCTCGGAATCGGCCGGGTTGGCTCCTACGCAGCCCACGGCTCGGGTGAGATCGTCATCGGGTTCTCCACGGCCAACACCGTTCCCCGCCAAACCCGACGCATGGTCGCCAAGATGACCTTCCTGCTCGACCCGCGGCTCGACGCGATCTACGAGGCGACGATAGAGGCCACGGAGGAGGCGATCCTCAATGCCATCTGCATGGCCGAGTCCATGATCGGCGTGGACGGACGCGTCGCTCGAGCGCTGCCCCTCGACCGCGTTCGGGAGATCATCGCGGCCTATTACGCCACGGTCGCCGCCGTGACGGACGTTTCCCAGACCTGAGGCCGGACGGCCCCGCGCTCGAAGGGAGATGTGCTGATTCGATGCTGATCGCGTTCACCCACAACCTGCAGCTGTCCACAGACGAGTCCCAGGCCGAGTTCGACACGCCCGAGACGGTCGCGGCCATCGCGCAGGCCCTCGAGCGGTGTGGTCACCGCGTCGAGCCCGTCGAGGTCGGCGGTCCGGCGTCGCGCGTGGTCGCGCGCCTCGAGGCGCTATCCCCCGACCTCGTGTTCAACACGGCCGAGGGCGTGCAGGGCCGCTACCGAGAGGCTTTCTACCCGGCCCTCTTCGACCAGCTGTCGCTTCCCTTCACGTGCTCCGACGCCTATGCGTGCGCGCTGACGCTCGACAAGCACCTGACCAAGACCCTGCTCCGGGACCACGGAGTCCCCTTGGCGCGCGGGGGTCTGGTGAGGTCTCGATCCGATTTGGATGCGCTCGAGCTGTCCTTTCCGGCGATCGTGAAGCCGAACTACGAGGGTAGCTCCATGGGCATCACGGGCGACTCCATCGCGGAGAATGGGCAGGAGCTGCGGGATCGGGTGATGTCCCTCCTCGAGCGCTACCCGGCGGGTGTGCTGGTGGAGGAGTTCGTCGTCGGGCGCGACCTCGTCGTGCCGTTTCTCGAGGCGGCGTCGCCCGAGACGGGAGGTGTCCTCGAGCCGGCGTCCTACAGCTACGCGCCGCGGGGGCGTGACGGCCGTTATCGCATCTACGACTATCACCTCAAGAGCGTGGACCCGAGCTCGGTCAGCGTCGTGTCACCGGCCGAGATCACGCCGGAGCAGCGCGAGGATGCCATCCGAATCGCGCGGCAGATCTACGTGCTGCTCGGGATTCGCGACGCCGGTCGCGTCGATTTCCGGGTGGGCGATGACGGGAAGCTTCGGTTCCTGGAGATCAACGCGCTGCCGAGCTTCGAGCCCGGCGCGTCGCTCTACGCGAGCGCGGCCCGCGCAGGACTCAGCAGCATCGATGCCGTGATGGACGCGATCGTGCGGAGCGCGGCCCGCCGTTACGCCCTCCAGCTCAAGACCCGACTCCGCCGTGCCAAGGCGCGGGTCGGGCTCGCCTTCAACGTGCGGCGCGAGCTGGCCCTGGACACGGCCGAGCACGACTCACCCGAAACCGTCGTCGCCCTGCGTCAGGCGATCCAGTCCTACGGTCACGAGGTGGTCGAGCTCGAGGCGACGCCCGAGCTGCCGTCGCTGTTGCCGGCCATGAAGATCGACGTGGTGTTCAACGTCGCCGAGGGATTCTCGGGGCGCAACCGAGAGTCGCAGGTTCCGGCCCTGCTCGAGCTCCTCGGGATTCCATACACGGGCTCGGATCCCGCGACGCTGAGCCTCGCCCTCGACAAGGGGCTCGCCAAGCGCCTGGTCGCCCAGGCCGGGTTCCGGACGCCGGCCTTCTGCGTCATGACAACCGGTCGGGAAAGGCTCCCGACGAACCTGGAATTCCCCCTGATCGTCAAGCCGCTCGCGGAGGGGAGCTCCAAGGGCATCGTGGACTCGAGCGTGGTCGAGACCGAGCAGGGGCTGCGCGAGCTCGTGCGAGAGGTGGTGGATCGCTACCGGCAGGCGGTGCTGGTGGAGAGCTTCTTGCCCGGGCGGGAGTTCACCGTTGGGCTGCTCGGCGAGCGGCGCCCCAAGGCCTTGCCCATCATGGAAGTGTGCTTCTCGGGCACAGATCGGTTCCCCACTTACTCGTTCACGCGGAAGTTCCAGGGGAAGGACGTCCTTCTCCAAGTGCCCGCGCAGATCGATCCGCCGCTACGCAAGGAGCTCGAGCGCGTGGGACGCGGCGTCTTCCGCGTGCTCGGCTGCCGGGATGTGGCACGGGTGGACATGCGCCTCGACCACGCCGGCCGCGTTCACTTCGTGGAGTGCAATCCGCTGCCGGGTCTAGCGCCGGGCTTCTCCGATCTGTGCCTCATCGCTGAAGCCGCGGGCCTCAGCTACCGAGCGCTCGTGGGCGAGATCCTGGCCCCTGCCCTCAGGCGCTGGCGCGAAAAGCAGCGGACCGCCGTCCCACCTGCCTCGCCCGCCGCGCCAGACGCGGGCCAAGCAGGCTCCTGAGCAAGCTCGGGTAATAACTGGGACAGGTAAATTTCTGAACCGAACTTCGCCGCAGGGCTGTCGGCGCCAAGTCGATTCCGCTGCCGTACGTACTTACTTCGCAACCCGGGCACTGCTGAAGCCGACAACGTGGGCATGCCACGCCGAGCCCGTCCCAACACGCCTGGATTCCCCCACCACATCATCTGTCGCTTCCTCAACCGCGAGCCCCGGATGCGCGGCCCGCTGGAACGAGCCGCGTACCTGCACGCTGCTGGGCGAGCGCGTGAGCGTGCTGACCTCCGCCCGCTGGCCTACGCACTGATGAGCACGCACGTCCACTGGGCGATCACGGAGACCACCGATCCTCACCGAGCCTTCCTGCATCCCCTCCACAGCAAGTTCGGCCGCTGCTGGAATCGGGTGCACGGGGGCTTCGGGCCCGTCTTTGCCGAGAGGCCGACATCGATCGTCCTCACGACCGAGGAGCAGCTCGCTCGGCTGATCGCGTACATCCACAACAACCCGACGCGTGCCGGTCTTGTAACGGACCCTGCCCAGAGTGACTGGACGAGCCACCGAGCATACCTGGGTCTGTGCGAGCCGCCCCCGTGGCTCGACGTCGAATCGACGCTTGCCGCGATGGGATTCTCCGCGTCCCCGTCGGGCCGGCTCGCCTTTCACGACTTCGTCTGTGCACGTGCGTCGCTCCCACGCGACCCCACGCTCGCTGGCCCCGGTCCCGTCGGACCACGATTCACCGACGACCTGCTGCTCGCCGTCTCCAGCGAGTGCGGTGTGGCGCCGTCGGACATCCCGCGCCCCGGTCGGAACCCAACGGCCCTCGCGGCGAGGGTGCTGCTCATCCACACGGCAAGAACGGTGTTCGGCGTCTCGGGGAAGCGGCTCGCCGTTGATCTCGGCCTGTCCACGGCCCAGGTTTGCCGTGCCTCCCAAGGGTTCTCTTGCGTCGGTACCGGCCCGCGCGCGGCCGTCGCGCGTGTGGTCGACCGGTACCTCGAGATCGCTGCGCGCCGGGCAGCAGAGCCGGCGGAGCGAACTTCCCGTCTCCAAGCGTCACCAGATCTCGTGCAAGTGGTCCGGTAGAGGAATTTACCTGTCCCCAGAATTCCGCCGCGCCAGACGCGGGCCAAGCAGGCTCCTGAGCAAGCTCGTCCGCTGCTGGAATCGGGTGCGCGGGGGCCCGCGCTAGCGGCCGAGTTGGTCGTCGCCCTGTGAGGCGCGGGCAGTCCTGTCGCGTCCGCCGCGCTTGGCGCGATAGAGCGCCCGATCCGCGGCCGTGAGCAGGCGCGCGGCCCGCGACGCGCCCCCGCGCGCCTCGGCCGAGCGAAGAGAGTCACGCAGCGACGCGACCCCCACCGACGCCGACACCTGCGGCAGTGTTCCGCCATGCCGCATCGGCCCCCGGGAGGCGTCGCGCACGGCCTCGCGAAGCCCGTCTGCGAGCATCGCCGCCCCTGCCAGGCCCATCCCCGGACAGACCACGATGAACTCGTCGCCGCCGAACCGATACGACACGCACCCGCGCTCGCTCCACGTCGCGATGGCGCCCCCGACCCGCTTGAGCGCCTCGCTGCCCGCCCGATGCCCCAACCTGTCGTTGAGCTGCTTGAGCCGATCCACGTCGAGGAACATCACCGCCAGATCGCCACCCGTCCTGTGCGCACGGCGCACTTCTCGCTCGATCTCCTCCAGCATTCCGCGCGAGTTCCGGAGCCCCGTCAGGTCGTCCCGCAGCGCCAGCTCGTTTTGCTTGACCAGATCCACCGCGTTGAGGATCGCGCGCGACACGTACTGCGAGATCAGCTCGGCGAGCTCCACGTCCCGCGCAGAGAAGGTCGAACGACCCTTGCGATTGACGAGCTCGAACACGCCGCAGACCGCGTTCTCGAGGCGTACCGGTGTAGCCAGCAACGACCGCGTCCGAAACGCGGACAGGGCGTCCACGTCCCCGAAGAAGAGAGGATCTCTCTCCACCACCGCGGTCGCATAGCTCCGGCCGCTCCGGTACACGTGACCCACGATGCCCGCCCCCGAGGGCACACTCACGCCGACGAGCCGATCGGCAGCGCTTCCGAACGCCGCGACGAACGTGAGCGGAGAGGTGCGCCGCGACCTCGTCGGATCGTCGAGCAAGAGGGAGCCAGCCCGCGAAGGGATGAGGCGGCTCGCGAGATCCAGGGTCTCGGCGAGGAAGCGACCGAGGGGCGTGGGTTTGACCGGATGCGGGCCGCGACGCCGCCGCCGGCGAAGGAAAGGCCGCAGCTCCGCTTCCGCGAGCGCTCTCGGAGGCACGCCGCATCGTACAAAGGCCTGCGGATTCGTTCCATTTTTCAGCCGTCAACGTTCTTACGGTCAGCCGACGACGGGCAAACCAGTGGAATCACAGCTGATCCCGTAGATCACTCGGCCTTCCGGTCGACTCTGTGACATCGTGGCGCGGGAGCGACGTGGATCCCCCAGCCCGCGTTCCCCCCCGGAAGCTGCAACGATTCCGCGCTCGCACGCCGTCACCGGGCCGCTGGCACATGGGTTGCCCTGCGGGCGCCATTGTGGTGGAGATCCGTCCGGCCTTGCGTGCGGGGATGCACGCCCGTCTCGTCACCGGTCCGTCCCGAGTTGACAAGGCCCCTGCATTCCGGCAACAAACGCCCGCTCACCCTCGGAGCGACTCCTCAACCCGTCGCTCGCAGGATCTGTTCCCGGCCCTGAGCCGGGGGGTGGTGGTCTTCGCCGACCATCCAAGGGAGAACCAGTCGTGAAGCATCGTCCAGCCCTCCTTCTCCTGCTCGCGTCGCTCTGCCCGGCGACTGTCCTCGCTCAGCAGCCGGTGACACCCCAGGACACCCCCACCGACGAAGTGACTCCCGTCGAGGAAGCCGCGCCCGAGGGCACGGGCGACGACTCACAAGCGAACGACGAAGAGCAGCAGGACACGTCAGCCACGGCCGCCGCATCCGTCGCTGCCGAAGGGGAGATGGCGACCGAAACCGAGCCCCTCGACCAGCCGTCGCTCGCCGGGGATCTTGCGGCCGCGGAGGCCGAGGGCGACGAGGAGGATGCTGCCTCCGAGGCGGACGAGGACGAGGGCCCGAAGCTGCCATGGCGTAACTCCCTCTTCCTCTGGGACAACGAGATCACCACGGCGACCTTCGATCCCGGCGCCACGCTCACGCACAACCCGACGTGGGTCATGGCCTTCAGCCTCCAGCCGCGCTGGTACTTCACCGACCAGCTGTCGCTGCGCCTCCGACAGGACCTCAGCATCGAGATGACGGACACGGACAGCCGCGTGCGCAACCGTGAGCCCGTGCTCGCCGATACGATCATCGATCTGGGCATGGCCAAGCTCTACGAGATGGACGCGCTGTCCTTCTCCGCGCTCGCCCGACTCACGCTGCCGACCAGCATCTCGAGCCGTGCCTATCAGAAGTTTTTCGGCCTCGGCGCGGTCGGCAGCGCGGACTACGCGCTCGAGAACGTCCTCCACGGTCTCAGTCTCGGGGGAGCCCTCGGGTACAGCTACTCCATCGCCGGCTCCAACGTCGTGCTCACCGAGGACGACTACCCGCAGGCCGTGGCCAACGGCCCGCGCGCCGGCCTCGACAGCGGCAACGACATCCCCGCCCAGGCGGGAGGCTCGAGCGCGGTCGGCCACTCCTTCACCTTCGGCCTGTCGGCGTCCCTCGCGGTGCTCGAGAACATGAGCATCGACGGTAGCTTCACCTGGTGGTGGCAGCAGGGTCGGGGGCTCGCCGACGCGGAGGTGCCCGTGGCCTCGGCGCCGGGCGGCGTCGTCGTCCTCGGCGACGGCAGCGATTCGCACCTGCGCCTGCTCACCTGGTTCACCCTCGGGGTCGGCTACGACATCACCGACTGGGTCAACGCCTCGCTCACCTACGCCTGCTTGACCAGCGAGTTCAACCCCGACGCCACGCGGCGCAACCCCTTCTGGAATGTCGACAGCTCCGTTGCCCTCACGGCCACGGTGACGCTGGACAAGGCTTACAACCGGTTCTTCGCGACACCGCCCGAGCAGGAGGCGGAGACGCAGGTCGCGCGCACCTCCGAGGGGCGCAGGAGGGCGGCACAGTGACTTACGACAGCAAGCTCATCAACGGAACGAGCAACGATTTCGTGGAGGCCCGTAGCATGAAGCGGTATCACGGTTCATTGGCAATCCTCGGGGCGCTCGTGGCCCTCTCCTTGGTTGGTTGCGCGCAGGAGGCGCCCATCAACCGGGTGGGCGTGAACGTCGTCGACAAGACGATCTTCACGGGCTCCTGGTACATGTCGTCGGTCGTGATCGATACGGAGTTCTCGGGCTCCGGCATCGGCACGCACCCCGGCGACTCGGCCACGGACTTCAACGGCGTGGGCTACACGTCCATCCCGCGGATCCGTTGGGTCGTCGACGAGGACTACCTCTACGCCTTCCGCGACTACGAGATCGTCATCGGCATCGACGGCGAGCCCCGCGATCCCGGCGACGAGCTCGGGCAACCCGTGGCGGCCTTTGCCATCGAGAGCCACTTCGACATCCGCCGGGCCTATAACCCCATCACCGACGAAGAGCAGAACGTCATCACCGAGAACTCCACGGACAGCCTCTGGTACGAGCGCCAGTTCATGCGCGTGGACTGGTCGGCGAACGTGCTGCCCCGCTACTACGGGCAGATCCACGACCTCTACGAGATCCTCGGGATCTACACCCGTGCCCCGGCCACGCTGTACGTGCAGGACGCCTCAGCGTTCCCCGACAGCTGGCGTCCCCAGTTCCACTACATGACCTGCAATGGTCCGGAGGACACGAGCCCCGACTGCCTGTCGCAGGACCGCGAGTGGGCCTTCGACTACGACAAGGGTGACCTCTACAGCATGAGCTTCGTCACCCAGGACATCCTGGCCCCGGGCGATCTCATCGATCCGCTCACCGGGTACATGGTGAACTTCTGCCAGTCCAACTACAGCGACGCGCCCGAGTTCTGCACGTCCTACGCCGTCTACGTGCGGCACAGCTTCCTCAAGATCAGCGACCGCCGGCAATACGAAGCCCTCAACTACCACGAGGGCCTGATGGACCAGCACGGCTACTTCCGGCTCGATGGCGCCACCTACGACCGATCCACGGCGGCCGATGACCCGGCCTACCGCTACACCGACTTCCTCAACTACGGCATCAACCGCTACAACATGTGGGACCGCTGGCACGACGACGCGGGCGCCCCCATCCCCTACACCGAGCGCGGCATCCGGCCGATCGTCTGGTACGCGTCCTCGGAGATGCCGGCTCATCTCATGAAGCCGAGCTTCGAGGCGGTCGCGGACTGGAACCGAATCCTCATGGAGGTCGTCCGCAGCCTGCGCAACGGGCCGCTCCCGGTCTATCAGCGGCAGGACTGCCAGAGGACCGATCCGGAGGCCTACTGCTACTGCACGGTCGATCCCGACACGGGCGACACCCTCAATCCGACCTGCGAGGGATTGTACGACGCGTACGAGACCCCCGAGCAGGCTCGCGGCCGCCTCGCGAGTGGCGAGCCCTTCAATTGCTACGTCGAGGTCCCGGCGGGCGCCGAGCCCAACTGGGACGACCCGACCCTCGCAGCCCGCGCGCGCGACGAGAGCTTCAACGGCTGGTTCGACGCCCGCTTCGTCGGGCCGGACTGCGTGACCGTTCTGCGGCCCAACACGTGCAACAAGGCGGCCGTGGCCGCCGCCGAGGCCGCTGGAAACGCCGGCTCGCTCGTCTGCGAAGAGCGCGGCGACATCCGCTTCAAGCTCCTGAGCTACGTCGACATGGCCGACACGCCCTTCCTCGGCGTGGCCCAGATGCGCGGCGACCCCGTCTCCGGCGAGACCCTCACGGGTGATGCCAACATCGGCGGCGGCGTCCTCGACAGCTATCGGACCTCGTCGATGCTGGTCTACGACCTGCTGACCGGGGTGTCTGTGGACGAGGACATCTTCCAGGGCGAAGACATCCGGCAGTACCTCGAGAACCTCAACAACGTGGACTTGCCGGCTCCGCCCCGGACCTTCTTCCTCGAGGCCATTCGCGCGGGCGAGGCCATCCCCGACGCCGCCCGGCAGCTCAACGTCCGCATGGACCACGCCATGGAGCGCATCGAGCTGCTCAGCGGTCCCGAGGGGCGCGCCAACACCTTCAGCGACCGGCGTCAGAACCTGGTGGGCACCGACATCGAGCGGCGCCTCACCGAGAACTGGGAGACGCTCATGGCGGCTGGCCTCGTGCGCCTGCCCCCCGGCACCGGGCCCGAGGACGTCAACGAGGCCGTCCTCGACCGGGCTTCGCCCTTCCGCATGAACGCCCACGACGTGCTCGAAGGCTTCCAGGACCGGCAGCTCAAGCTGGCCGAGCGGAGCTACCTCATGCCGAACGAGTACACGGACTGGGGTGCGATGTACTTCGTGAACAAGCACCTCGACTGGCCGCGCGCCCGCGTGGAGTTCACGCTCAACCGCGTCCTCTACGGCAACGCCATGGCCCACGAGCTCGGCCACTGCTACGGGCTGAGGCACGACTTCGCTGGCAACACCGACCAGGACAACTACTTCGACGACTACTACGTCATCAACGAGAACATCCCGATCCCGGCTCCGGCTGACTACGACACGGACGGCGTCCCGGGGCTGAGCACCGACGAGCAAGCCTCGTTCGAGGACGACTACACCGCAACGCGTCAGCGCCGCGAGCTCGCCGGCATCGACGAGACGATGAACTCGTCGATCATGGAGTACACGGGCGCGTTCTACGCCCGCGCGCGCACCCGGCTCGGACGCTACGACCACGCCGCCATCCTCTTCGGCTACGGCGAGCTCGACGAAGCGAGTGACAACTCGGCGGGCCTCGCGGTCGATCTCGACAACCCGATGCTGGACGAGATCACGCCCGAGAGCACACCTCGGATTCCGTTCCGCTACTACGAAGGCGGCGAGCTGTGCTCCACGGACGACGACTGCCCCTTCGGCATGAACGGGCCGAGGTCGCCCGAGCTCCTCGACAGCAACAAGGTGCACGGCCTCACCCAGCGCTGCGTGGCCAACCCCTACGGCGCCGGTCACTCGAACGTCTGCTCGAACTTCAACGACGACGTGCGCTCGGCCGCCGCCGCCGATCCGAGCATCGTGCCGGTCGACTTCCAGTACTGCACCGACGACCGCACGTCCCGCGGCATCACGCCGGGGACGATCGGCTGGTGCAACCTCTTCGACGAGGGCGACAGCTACCGGGAGATCGTTCGCAACTTCACCGAGGCCTACGACCGGACGTACATCTTCTCGGCCTTCCGGCGCTATCGCCGCGGCTTCGGCATCGGCTCGTACGTGCAGGGGCCCTTCTTCCGCTACGTCGGCCCGCTGATGAGCATCTACCAGAACATGATCTATCAGTACCACTCGAACCCGAGCTACCGCACGCAGCTCGGCCCCTTCGGGTTCTACGATCAGTTCCTGGCCACGGCCGACATCCTCAACTTCTACGCCAGCATCCTGGCATCGCCCGACGTGGGCGCCTACCGGTGGAACGCGCCCTGGCAGCGATACCAGCTAGCGAACGTCGATCCCGATACACCGGGCGCGCAGCTGCGCGTCCCGGTCGGGCTCGGCAAGTACGTGGGCTCGGTCTACCAGTCGGGGCTATCGGGCATCCAACGCGTCGAGCGTGTCGGGACGTTCTACGACAAGCTCTACACGGTCCAGCTCATGGCGTTGCGGGGCTTCCAGTCCAACTACACGCCTGACGTCCCGTTCTTCACGAACTTCTACGACGTCTTCCCGCTCGAAATGCAGCAGGTCTTCAGCGGCATGATCCGCGACGATCCATCATCGTACTCGCCGCGGGTGGTCTGCCGCGGCGGGACGTTCCCGACGTGCACCAATCCGCGCGTCATGAACATGGACTTCTATCGCGGCGACTGCTCGCCGGGCTCGACCTCGTGCCGGCCCGATCCCATCGACATCACTTACCGGGACCTGCCCGTGCTCGAGGCGGGCGGCAACTTCCTGCTCCAGTCCTACGCCGCGATCTACGGCCTCTTGGAGTTCCCGACCTTCTTCGACA
>Ga0214473_10008409_pt1 | contig 12195 bp, 8 predicted proteins | sample RVTome_7_FD_203509 | JGI IMG/M metagenome (GOLD analysis project Ga0214473, IMG submission 203509) | Soil microbial communities from uranium-contaminated site in the Upper Colorado River Basin, Wyoming, United States - RVT98D197 | ecosystem: Environmental > Terrestrial > Soil > Contaminated >... | reverse complement strand
CGCCGAGTTCCGTCGTCCCGGCGACCACGGCGGCCGAGAACACCACCATCATCAGGACCGGCTCGACCAGCGGCGCGATGGTCATCTCCCGTGAGGCCCCCATGCCGCCGAACGCGCCGCCGGCATCAAGCGCGCCCACCGACGTGAGGAAGCGGGCCAGCGCGAGCAGCCCGAGGAGCATCAACGCGTCGCCCAACGGAACCGCCGCCGGCCCCGCCCGAACCACCGGGACGAGTGCGCCTGCGGCCATCGTGGCTGCCAGCACGAGCACTGGAATCGACCGGAAGAAGCCCGAGGTCGTGTCCGCCTGCACCGTGCCCTTGCGGAACAGCTTGGTGAGGTCGCGGTACGGCTGAAGCACCCCGGCCCCCTGCCGGCACTGGAGCCGGGCTTTGAGCTTCTGGATGATCCCGGTGACGAGCGGCCCGAGCAGCACGAGGAGGGCGATTTCGAGCAGCACGAGCCCGAGCGATCTCTCGCCGGTCACTGGCCCACCCCGAACAGCAGCAGCGCCACGAAGAGGGCTCCGAACAAGAACCCGATGTACCCGTAAATCCGGCCGGTACTGCGGGCGCGAATCGCCTGCGAGAGCCCCGAGATGCCCCGCTCGACGCGGTGGTAAATCTGCGTTTCCGAGAGGTCCACGACCTCGCCGGCGTAGTGGATGCTCCGGACGACGTACGGCGTACCCGCGGTCTCCCGGGTCACCTCGCGGCGGGGGCGGTAGAGCGCCGCGAAGACGAGCCGGAGTGGCTTGGCAAACGCGGTCGCCGTGTAGTCGAACCGTGCCGTGGGGCTCATGCCGCACGTCCACGTTGGCGCGGGGCGCGGCGCAGCGCGCCGTAAACCGCGGCGCAGGACCCACGCCATCGCGGTGAGCGCCAGGAGGAGCGCGGCCAGCATCGTCATCGAAATGGCCGTGGCGTCCGTCCCGGACGCCGTCAGCCCCGTCGACAGCACCAGCGGTCCCCGAGCCGTCACGACGGCACTCGCGCCGGGACCGTGGAGCAGCTCGGCTGTCGGCGCGTCGAGCAGGCGCATCGCGTACCCCGGCGCGACGCCGAGGGCCACGCACAGCACCCCGAGCCATGCCATGGCAGCGATCATCGACGGCGGCGCCTCCGTGGCGTGCTCGGCGTGGGGCGTACGCGGGCGACCGAGGAACGTGACGCCGAACGCCTTCGCGAAGCAGGCAGCGGCGAGGCCTCCCGTGAGTGCCAGCATCGCCGCGGCGAAGACGATGCCGAGTCCGGCGGGGCCATGGAACCGGCCGGCGCCGCCCAGGAGGGCCTGGAAGGTGAGCCACTCGCTGACGAACCCGTTGAGCGGGGGGAGGGCCGAGATCGCGACGGCTCCGAGCAGGAACAGGCCCGCCGTCCAGGGCATGCGCCGGGCGAGCCCGCCGAGCTCCTCCATGTTGCGGACGTGTGTGCGGCAGAGGACACTGCCCGCGCCGAGGAAGAGGAGCCCTTTGAATGCCGCGTGATTGACGGTGTGCAGCAGGGCGGCCGTGAGCGCGACGGTCGCGAGGACGCCGCCCACGCCCTCCGTGCGCCACAGGATCATCGCCAGGCCCACCCCGATGAGAATGATCCCGATGTTCTCGACGCTATGGAACGCGAGCAGGCGCTTGAGGTCGTGCTGCTGGAGGGCGTAGAGCACACCGAGCACGGCCGAGATCGTCCCGGCGACGAGCACGGTCCATCCCCAGGAGGATGGGAGCGGCCCAGCGACCGGAGCGAGGAGGTCGAAGCCGAAGCGCAGCATCCCGTAGATCGCGACCTTGAGCATGACGCCTGACATCAGCGCCGAGACGTGGCTCGGGGCCGCAGGGTGCGCGCGCGGGAGCCAGACATGGAGCGGGACCACGCCGGCTTTGGTGGCGAAGCCCCCGAGCGCCAGGAAGAACAGCGTCGTTCGGGTCGTGCCGTCGAGGTCACCCGTCGCCGCGCGAAGGGCCGCAAAGTCGAACGCCCCCGCCCGCTCGGTCAGGAACAGGAATGCGACCAGCAGGAGGGCCGTCCCTCCATGGGCCATCACCATGTAGAGGAGCCCTGCCCGCGCGTTCTCGCCATCCCGGTCGTCGGAAACCACGAGGACGTAGCTGGCGAGCGTCATGCCTTCCCAGCAAAGGAGGAAGGTCAACGCATCGCCGGCGCAGCAGAGAAACGTCATGCATCCCAGGAACACGTTCAGCGCGAGCACCTGCGCCGCCCGCCGCGCCGGTCCGGCGTCGGGCGAGTGGGCCCGGAGGTAGGCCGGGCCGTAGATCGCCGCCGCGACGGCCACGAGGGAGATGACGAGCACGAAGTAGGCCGAAAGCCCGTCCACCGAGAGCGAAAGCCGCGCGAACGGAAAGAACGCCGGGAGCGGCAGGGTCAGGGTGTAGCCCGGGGGGCCCCGGAGCACGCCGAGGGAAACGGTGAGGCCTGCCACGGCTCCCGTCAGGGCGGCCAGGTGACCGACGCGGAGCGCGAGTCCGCCCGACCAACGCGCCAGCAGGGACGCGAGCGCCCCTGCCCCGTAGCCCACCGCCATCAGTCTGAGGCCCGACTCGACGTCCACGTCGCCCCCCGTTATCGCGACCAGGCCTGCGAACGGCGCGTCATCATCGCCACGCGCGACGTGGCGGAGCTGCCCCGTGACCTACGGCCGTGCCCAGGCGTGCCCGGGATCTTCCCTCAGTTTCGCCGACAGGTTTCTACGCTGCGCGTACCACATAGTCAACCGGCGACCGATGCCCGAGCGCGGCGTAGAGGCGCCGATGACGTGGTCGTTTCACCGTGGTGCCTCGCCGGCGACGGCCAGAACTTCGGCATTGCGGAGTCCTGCCTATGCTCCACACCCAGGCGGCTGCGGCTGGGTCTCTCGCGTGCATCTGTTCACGCGCGCGTAGGCGCAGACGCCCATGCGGGGCGAGTTGACGACCGGCAAGTACGCGCCCTCTTCGGCGCACTGATGCTCCTGAGCGTGCCGGACACAGAACAGGCTTGGTCCAGAATCGACGCAGAACGGGCAGACGATGGTCGCGGGCTGGGTGCACGCGTGGCAGGTCCACTGCAAGGGGTCGTTCCGCGCGAGCAGCCGAAGCGCCCGGCGGCCCAGGGAGCCTTGGCGCCCTCCCACGACCTGGCCGCGCAAAGTCGTGGTGCTGCCGAAATCGTAGTCGTACGTGAACTTCTGGCCGCGGCGCTCGAGCACCGCGCCCATCTGGGACCGCATGGCGACCTCTCGCTGGCCGATTCGGAAGGCGCTCATGTGGCCGCAGCATTCCACCCAGACCCGCCGAAGCAACGCGTCCAGTTGCTGAAGCGTGGTGGCGGACTTGGTCTCGATGTCGAGCCAGTAGCGGGGGTCTTCCGCGGCCTCGACCCGCAGCAGCACCAGTAGTGTTGGCGGTCCCGACGCGTCGTGGGCTGGGGCGCAATGCGCGATGTGGCGGGCCATCCGGGGCTTCGGTGCCTGCTTCCCGCAGAGCTCGCACGTGCCGGTGTTGGCTTGCGCCAATGGTCACTCCAGTGAAGGCGTCTAGCGGACCGCGCGTGCGCCTGGCGGCCCAATGCGGCGCCCTCGACTAGCGGGCGCCCCGCAGCCTCTCCCAACAGCCATACGGGTCGACGATTCGACGAATACCCTGGGATCGTGAATCGCGACAACATAGCGGCCGTACCGCTTACTCAAGAACGAGGCGCCTACCCTCGCGTCAGAAAAGCACAAGATATAGGTGGGGTTTAGAAAGCCGAGGCGCCAGTTGAAATAGCCAGGTTCCTCGCGCCTCCCAGCCACCTCCATCGTCTCGCGATTCACCGTAACGGCTGGTACATCACCCGGGACGCGGAGGTAGCCTTGCCCCTCGTCCGCGTCTACGCGACTTGCGTGCTCAACGGACCGGTAATACTCCACTCTCCGCATGCAAACGTAACCTCCCGTCAGGAAGCGCTCGGCATACTCCTGCACGTCGAACGCTCTGAGAAGGGCGCTCGGAAGCTCATCTACGACAAGGGGGGTAGACACTCGGCTCGGTGGGGCTGTCTAACGGACTCGGCCTTGAGCGGCGGGCGCTAACGCTCTCCAGGCGCACCGTCTAGTCAATGACCTGCTCATGGAGCCCTCCAGGCGCTCAATTCTCGGCCCGGCGGGAGCGCCCGGCCGCTCCAAGGCCCGGTTAGGCGGCAACCCGGCTACCCATCTCCGAGGCCAAAGAAGCCGAGCCCTACACTCGACACTAAAACGGCCAGAATCCCCCCAAACAGCACAACGTTAACGGCGTACGTGAGCTTTGCGCTGCGGGACACTTGGGGGTTCCAGAGCTTCCGAGGGCCCACCACGACGACCTCGCCCAGATTCGCGAGACAGTGAGCCAACCCGAAGTACCACCCTGCGGGTGCTTGCAGCACTACGCCCAGCGCGAGGCCGCCACCTGTTAGCCCCTGTACGCACGCCCAGGCCTTCACCGCCTTCGTCAGTGGCATTCGGCGCGAAGGGAGGAGTAGAGCGATCACTGACGACACTGCGATGAACGTACCCCACGCGCACAGAGCTGACCGTAGGAACACTGCCGTCAGGGACACCTTCGTTGCCGCCTAACGAGTGCTTGACTGGTCTATGCACAGCGTTCGGCAGCGGCGTTTCCGCAACCTAAGATGCAGCGCGTCTGCAGGCCCGCTCATCGGAAAGCCGCTCCGTTCCGCACGTTCCGTCACTCGGGCGCCCCCCCGCGGAGCGGAATTAGGCTACAAGGACCCTGCTGCCTAATCTGCGGGCGCATTTGCGGGCTGGCTAGGCCCGCTTGACCCCGGCCGTCCAGAACGACTCCAGCGGACTCCGGACCCCAAGTCCCGGCCGGTTGAGCACATGGGTATAGATCATCGTGGTCCGCACGTCGCGATGGCCGAGCAGCTCCTGCACCGTCCGGATATCGTGTCCCGCATCCAGCGGGTGCGTCGAGCCAGCCCCGCCCCGCGCACCGCGACCCGGAAGGCCCGCTGCACTACGGTGGGATGCAGGTGATGCCGGTGCCGCCGCCCGGTCCGCGATCCAGGTACGTCCGGGTCGCCGGAAACACCCACTGCCACGTCCATTCCCGGCCGGCGTTGGGGAACTTGCGATCCAGCGCCGTCGGCAACGGCACCGACTGAGCCGTTGCGACCGCGCCGACGGTCGCCTACCCGCGGAGCGCCTGTATCGCGTATCCCTGCGTTGCCGGCCGGGCCGCTCTGTCGTCGGACGCTAGGGCTCCGCTACCTCGCCGCGTCCCCCCAAATCATGCGCACCCCGAATACCGTCGCGACCTGGCTCCCCTCGCTCGCCTGGAACCGCACCGTCACCTTGCGCTTGCCCCGCACCAGGTCCGGCGGAACGGGATACTCGACCTCAAAGAACCGGGGCGGGTCGGTCAAGCCGAGGTCCTGCCGGGCCACGCGCCCGCCGTCCACCTGAATCTCGAACGCCGCCGGCGTCCCTCGGCGATCGTCACTGTAGTAGGTGACGATCAGCGTGGTGGGATGGGCCGGGTCCACCGGCACGTCGTAGGAGAACCAGCTCCGGGCCCGGCGGCCGGGACGGCCCTCGATCCGGGCCGCGGTGGCGTCCGGCCCGCCCTGGTAGTTGAACTCCCGCTCGAACACGATCTCGCCCGGCTCCAGGTACGCGACCGTGGCCGCCTCGAGCCGCTGCCGGTGCGCGGCCTCCGCGGCGTACGCGGTGCGCTGATCTGCCCATTCGGCGACCGTGAACACGTCCCAGTAGGTCGAGTAGGTGCGGCGGTGGAGCCGGTAGAACGGGACCAGCTCCACGTCGCGCACCCGGTCGGCGGCGTCGGGGTCGCGGCCCACGCGGTCGGCGCGGAAACGCACCGGGGCACCGCCCACGGGCTTGAGCCACTCCGATACCGGACGGTCGCGCCCGACGAGCACCGGCACGGTGAGCGGCGGGAGATCGGTCTCTCCCTCATCGCCCCGTCGCCCCCGCTCGGGTCCGAGGTCGCCGGCCAGCACCAGCGGGCCCCAGAGAATCGCGGCGCGGCGGGGGTTGTCGGACAAGGGCTCGAGGCGGAGCGACTTGGGCAGCGCCACTTGGACCATGTCGCCGTCCCGCCAGGCGCGGCGGATCTCGACGAAGGTGCTGGCGTCGAAGCGCCAGTCGTACTGCTGTCGGACCCGCGCATCCGCGGACGGGGCATCCGCGACGGCCGAGCCCGGCACGGGCCTGCCGTTCACGGTCACGGAGAAGCCCGCACCCGCCCAGTAGGGGCGGCGCAGCGCCAGGGTGAACTCCCTGGGGGCGCGGAGACTCAAGGCCAGCGTCGCCGTCTCGCCGTCGGGGAATCCGGTGTCCATGGTCAGCCCCACACCCGCCTCGGCCCACTCCGCGCGCGACGGGACGTAGAGATTCACCCACAGCCGATCGCCGGCCTCGTAGTAGATCCCGTCGCCGTGCAGGGCGTGGCTCTCCATCCCGGTGCCCACGCAGCAGGTGAAGCTCCGCAGCATGTTCTGGTACTCGTGCTGCACCCCCCGACCCACCGGCACCATGTAGCACAGCCGGCCGTCGTCGGGATCCATGGACGCCAGGATGTGGTTGAACAGAGCCCGCTCGTGGAAGTCGGCGTAGTGGGCGTCGGGCGCCAGGGCGAAGAGCCGGCGCGTCAGCTTCAGCATGTTGTAGACGTTGCACGACTCGGCGGTGCGTCCTTCGATCCGGTCGCCCAGGCGGTCGGGCGGGCCGAAGTACTCGTCCTTGCCGTGGCCGCCGGTGGCGAAGCTGTGGTGCTGGACCACGCGGTCCCAGAAGAAGCCCGCCGCCAGGAGGTCGGCCGGCGTCCCCCGGTAGGCGAAGCGATCCGCCGAGCCGATGAGCTTGGGGACCTGGGTATTGGCGTGGGTGCCGGCGAGGTCGTCCTGGTGACGCTGAAGCGGCGCGATGAACGCCCGGTGCTCGAACTTGTAGGAGAGCCGCAGCCAGCGCTCGTCTCCGGTATCGGCGAAGAGGTCCACCAGGACCTCGTTCATGCCGCCGAACTCGGTGTTGAGCATCTGCTGGATCTGCCCATCGTCCAGGCCCGAGAGGATCCCCTCGGCCCACGTCGCGAACCTGATCTCGACGTCGAGCGCCGTGCGGTTCCCGGCAAACCGATAGGCGTCGCGCAGGCCGGCGTACGTCTTGTGCAGCGTGTACCAGGGCGACCACTGGCCGTTGAGATCGAAGGCGCTCGACCGGATTTCGCCCCTGGCCAGCGCGCCGAACGCGTCGCGGCCGCCTTCCAGCGCGCTCAGGTAGCCGTCGCCGTGCCGGGCCTGCACCTCGGCGAGCTCCCGGACGATGTAGTCGGCCCGGTCCTTGAGGCGGGTGTCGCCCGTGGCGGCCCACATCAGGCTCACGGCCGAGAGGTAGTGGCCGCCGATGTGCCCGGTGAGATTCCGGCCCCCGCCGTCCCAGCCGCCGTACGGTTCGGCCCTGGGTGCGAGCCCGGCACGCTGCCGGTAGTACGCCAGCAGGCGATCGGGCTCGAGCTGGAGCAGGTAGCGGGCGTCCAGGTCCTGGGCGTGCTTGAGCGGTCCGCCCGTCAGCCGCACGCTGCTGAGCGGCAGGGGGCGTGCCTGGAGCGCTTCCGCTGCGAGGCGGTCTGATGGGTCGCCCGCTTCCGCGAGGAGCGGGAATCCGGCCAGGGCGGGCGTCGCCCCGGCTCCCAAGCCCATCTTCAGGAGGGCGCGGCGGGATAGTGTCATGCTGGCTTACTCCTCGGGCGCGTCGTCCCCCGCGGCGATGCGCCAGACTTCGTCGGCCAGCCACTCCAGCCGCTCCTGGGCGTAGGTCACCTCGGGTGGCGTCATGGTGTCGAGGGTCCGGGCCACCACGCGGACGTGTTGGACCAGCTCGTCCAGCACTTCCCGGAGCGTGTGGTTGCGACGGCGCTCCGCCGCGGACCGGCCGGCCCGCGCGCGCGCCGCCGGACGGCGCTTGGCCGGCGTCATGCGGATTGCGCTCCCGACGCCCGCTCGTCCGCCGCGATCACCGCGCGCGCGTCGAGCCGCAGGGCCTCGGCGATGCCGCGCTCCGCCACCGCGGTCTCCGCCAGGCGGCTCCCGATGTAGTAGCCGGCCCGCTCGGGGACCACTCTCCCCGCCACCAAGCGCTGGGCGGCGCTCATCCCGCCCGAGAGATACCGGAGCTTGAGCCCCAGCCCGGTCTGCCCCAGCTCGGGCACGATGGCCCGCCGGAGGAACGCGTCCAGCTCGCGGAGCCGGCGATACTGCCGGCGGCTGTAGCCCAGGTAGTCCCAGGGCTCGAACCCGGGGGCGACTCCGCGAGACGCCTGCACCGCCAGCCCCTCGTTCACCAGCAGCTCGGCCAGCGGGGCCCGGCTGCCGCTTTCCCAGTAGTCGTAGACGCCCCCGGCGTCGGCCACGATGCGGGCCAACTCGCTTTCGCTCCGGGGCGAGGTGTAGCGCACCGCGTGCGCCAGCTCGTGGGCGATCCACAGACGCAGCAGGCGCGGATCCAGGCCCAGCCCGAACGTCTCGGGATTGGGACGACCGGTGAAGTGTTCGAGGCAGACGAAGCCGATGCCGCGCCCGCCCACGACCAGCTCGCCCGCGTTGGCCGCGCCCACGCCCACCATCAGATAGAGATCCATGGGCCGGTCGGCCTCGAAGGCCGCTTCGCAGGCGCGCAGCGCTTCGGCGGCCAGCGCCGGCACGTCCACGTCGTCCAGCAGCTGCTTGAGGTCCCGGCGCTCGGCCGCGAGGGCGCGACGCATCACGTCGTCGGCGTGGGGGCTGTCGAGATCGAGCACGTAGTTGCGCCAGTATGCCGCCAGCACCGGGTGATGGGCGTCGAGGTACCGGCGGTAGCCGTCGAGGGGATCGGGGGCGTCGAGCGCCGCGAGGAACTCGGGGACGAGATCGACGAGCATGGAGGCGCCACGAATCTGGCCCTCCCTGCCCGGCGAAACAAGACCCGCGCGGTCAGGGCAGGGCGACCGTGACCGACGCCGCGCGCGCCCTGAGGCCGAGGATGCGGTCCCGCACCGTGACGGTGATCCGGTAGGTGCCGGGCCGGATCTGCGCCGGCTGCACGGCGAGGCGCTCGACGATGACGGCCGCCGCCGGCGCCGCGCGCGCGAACGCGAAGGTGACCCGGTTGCCGCTCCCCACCGGATCGAACGCGTACTCGACCGCGTATTCCGCGACGCCGTCCCGGTCCGGCAGGTCGTAGAGCTCGAGGTACAGCGCGAGCGGGCGGCCTTCCCGGCGGATCACGAGATCGGGCGGCATGGCGCGCGCCATGGCCAGGCGGTCCGGCGCGGTGTCGGCCGTCACGCCCACCAGCATGCTCGAGACGCCGAGCCAGCCGGGCGACAGCAGCGGCACCTCGACGGTCCCGCGCACCCGGCCCAGCCGACTCCCCACTCGCGCGTCGGCCCCGAACCGGTGTATACCGGAGCGGACGGGCAGCATCAGCGGCGTGGCACCCCGCAGCCGCACCAGCTCGCGGTCCTCCCGGTCCCACAGGGCCACGACGGCCGTATCGGCCCCGACCGCGATCACCAGGTCCTGCAGGCCGGCGGCCGCTTTGGTCACGTCGGCTGCGCGGAAGAAGGCGGCCCACGCGGCGAGCGGCAGGTCGGCCTCGATCGAGGTGTCGTCCCGCTCGAGCATGAGCGCCGCGTTGTGGACGTCCTGGCGCGTGGTGGGGTAGATGACGAAATCGCCGCCCAACAGGGGCGCGCCGCTGAACGCGGCCGTGGCGGTAGCGCGGGCGAAGAGGAGCGTCACGATGCGACCGTCCACGCGATAGCGCCAGGCCTCGATGTCGCCCGACACGATGGACTGCCGGGGCCGCCCGTATCGGAGGTACAGGAGGCCGCGGCCGTCCAATCCGTAGCGCGCGTACCGAGTGACGCCGTCCGGCTCGGGCAGGTCCCGCGCATCCACGCCGAGCCCCAGGGCCTGGATCTCGTCTTCGAATACCGAACGTCCGGGCAGCGCGTCGGAGACCGTGCCCAGCGTTTGGCGCGTGGCGTGCACCGCGCCCGCGGCGGCACCCTGGAGCGCGCGCCATTCCGGCGAGCGGTGGTAGGTGGACTGGGGATGCAGGAGCCGGAACCGGTGGCGCGCTTCCCGGAGACGCGTGAAGTGCTCCACCACCCGCTCGTTCGGGAGTGTGGTCAGATCGGGCTCGCGACGGTTCCAGAACCCCCGGAAGAACGCGGGGCGCGCATCGGGGGCCGCTACCGCGTAGTCGCCCTCCTCCTCGGGCGAGGCGAGGGCCGCTACCTGCTGCCACAGGATGCCGGCGGTGTCCCGTTCGGCGGCGGCGATCGCCCGCGCGTACCGCTCGAGGCCGGCGGCGGTGTCGCCCCGCTCCAGGGACGCCTGGGCCAGCAGCGCCCACACGGCGGGGTCCGGGGGTTCGGCCACGGCGTGGGGTGCGAGCGCGCTGTCCACCGCGCCGTACTGCTCCAGCTCGATGTACAGCTCGGCCCGCCGGCGGGCGGCCACCGCCCCCCGGTGGCTCTCCAGCAGCCGGATCGCCCGACGGCGATGACCGTCCCCGCGGTAGAGGCTGCGCCACGACGCCCACACGTCGCGATAGTCGGGATTCAGCGCCAGCACCCGGAAGGCGGCATCGCGGGCCAGCCGCTCGCCATCATCCCCGCCCAGCCGGAGTCCGGTCTGCATCTGGAGGTAGCGGGGCGTCGGGTCCCTGGGGGCGCGGCGCGCGGCTTCGTCGAAGAGGCGCCAGGCCCGCTGCCGGCCGACCACGGGCCAGTCCAGGTGCACCCGTCCGAGCAGCATGAGGAGGGCGGGGTCGTCGGGGCGGTGGCGCAGCCCGCGCTCGACCAGCGCGCGCGCTTCCTTCAGATGGCCGTGGGTGAGCAGTGCCTCCGCGCGAGCCCGCAGCGCCGTATCCGGATCGCCCGCCGCCAGGACCAGGACCGCCGCCAGCGCCGTCGCTACCCCACGAGCCGCTCCAGGGTCTCGGCGTCCTCGCCGCGATAGCCGAACAGCACCACCACCTCGATGTTGTCGGCGTAGGAGGAGGAACGGAGCACCTCGAGCATCGCGCCGGCCGCGTCCGCCATGGGCACGCGACCGATCCCGGTTCCCAGGATGGGCATCGCCAGCCGCACCAGGCCGTGCTCGGCCGCGAGCCGGAGCGCCGATTCCGTGCAGCGCCGGACGACCTCCAACGTGATGGGCTGGTCGCCTATCACCGCCGCGTGTATCACGTGGCGCACCCGGAGCTTCCCGCCGGTGGTGATGACCGCTTCCCCCACGCGAATGGGACCGTGGCGGGTGCAGGCTTCCTGGATCTCGGGACCGCCGGCCTGGTGAATGGCGCCGGCCACGCCTACGGTGAGTTGGAGCCGGTCGTTCGCGGCGTTGACGATCGCGTCGCCCTCGAACGTGGTGATGTCGCCCTGACGGACGCGGATCCGGGGCGCCACGGCCCCTACTGCCGGCGCATTTGACGGCTCATATCGTCCAGGAAACGCCGCTCCGCCGCGGTGAGACTGCTTAAGCCCTCTTGGGAGATCTTGTCGAGCAGGCGGTCCATTTCCCGGGCGATGTCGTCGCGCGATGCGCCGGCCCGCTTGGGCGGCGCCGGAGGCGGCACCTCCGCGGCTTCCGCCGCGGGCTGATGGGCGACGAGCACCGGCGCCTCGCTCCGCCGCTCGACCGCGACGGCGGCCCGCCGGTCCATCAGGCTTTCACCCTTGAGGTACGCGTAGCCCAGCAGGAAGCCGCCCAGGTGGGCCAGCTGCGCCAGCCCGCCCGCCGGATCCAGCACCAGTGGCGCCAGATCCATGGCCGCCAGCACGGCCACCAGGGCCTTCACGGGGACCGGCCAGGGGAGCGGGAAGACGTAGATCCTGGCCTGGGGCCAAGCCAGCGCGAACGCGAGGGCGACCCCGAACACCGCCGCCGACGCGCCCATGAAGGGCGCGACGTTCAGGAACAGCGACATCAGGAACGCCACCGCCGGTGCGCCCATTCCACACAGCAGGTAGTACCGGATGAATGCCCCTCCCCCCATCCGCCGTTCGACCGCGGGCCCGAACATGAGGAGGACCAGCATGTTGACGGCGAGGTGCAGGAGGCCGGCGTGGGCGAACAGGTAGGTCCCGAACGTCCAGGGCCGCTCCGCCGCCCCGGCCGGGGAGAAGGCCACCAGGTTCGCGAACCAAAG
>Ga0214473_10008408_pt1 | contig 12196 bp, 8 predicted proteins | sample RVTome_7_FD_203509 | JGI IMG/M metagenome (GOLD analysis project Ga0214473, IMG submission 203509) | Soil microbial communities from uranium-contaminated site in the Upper Colorado River Basin, Wyoming, United States - RVT98D197 | ecosystem: Environmental > Terrestrial > Soil > Contaminated >... | reverse complement strand
CATCGAGCCCGAGAGGGCGCAGTTTCTGAACACCGCGCTGAACTTGAGACTCTGCCGCAAGCACGCTCCCTCCGGGCTCTTTCAGGGGTTCAGCTTGAAGGAGTGGATCCCCTCGATCGAGCAGTCCGTCGTGACCGGAGCCGGTTTCTCCCTGGGATTTCCCATCACTGCGGTCGAGGACTGTAACGATGTCGGGCAGAAGTACCATGGGCCGGTCCTCCTCATCACCGACCCACTCTGCTATAGCGCGACCGACATCTTTGCCGCCGGTTTTCAGGATCATGAGATCGGACCCATCCTCGGCGTCGGACCCAACACCGGTGCCGGGGGCGCGAACGTCTGGTCCCACGGTCTCCTGCGGGCCCTCGCCGGCGAAGCCGACGGCGAGAGCCCGTCGACGCCGCCCTATCGTTCCCTGCCGGGCGGGGCGGACATGCTGACCGCCGTCCGCCGCATGGTCCGCGTCGGCGTCAACGCCGGAGGTGTCATCGAGGATCTGGGCATTACGCCGACGCAAGTGCATCGGATGACCCGCAAGGATCTGCTCGAAGGAAACAAGGACTTGATCGAGCGGGCGGCGGAGATGCTCTCCTCGCTCGCGCGGCACGGAATTCGGGTGGAGCTCGAAGCGCGGGGCGGAAGGCTTCCCCGCGCGCGCGTCGTGACCCGGAACGTGAACCGGCTGGACGTGGCGGTGAACGGGCGGCCCCGTTCGACCTTCGAAGTCGAGCGCGACGCCGTGGAAATCGAGCTCGACCGCATGGTCGGAGTCTCCGAGGCTGCCCCTCTTCTCGTGGAGCTCCGCGGTTACGAAGGCGACCGCCTGGTCGTGAGCTACCGCGACCGCGTCGGCACCGCCTGAAGTCAGGAAGGACGGGAAAGATGTCGAAATCCTACGATCCCATGCTCGACGAGGCGTACCACGGCCACACCGCGTCCGAGCTTCTCGAGGCTACCGTCGACGCGCTCAAGGGCGTCTCCTCAATGGACGCGGAGAAGCTGGCGGATGCATTTCCAATTGAGCGTCTCCGCGACCTGGCGGAGTGGAAGTTCGCGGAGCGCGCGAGAGCCATACGTGCCGCGACCGGAATTCCCGGCTTCGACCCCGGCCCTCCACCGGCGTGGGAGGCGTTCTTCCATGACGCGCCCCTCGCTCATTACCAGTCGCACCCCGATCGTTTCCGACTCCCCTTCGGCCCGGTCTACTATCGCGGCCGGCTCGACGACACAGCTCGAGTCGTGGTCGTGGGACAAGACCCCGCGACCGACGAAATCCTGGCGCATCGAACCTTCGTCGGGTTCTCCGGTCAGCGCGTGCAGGGCTTTCTGCGAAAGCTCGGGCTCACCCGTTCCTACGTGATGATGAACACGTTTCTCATCGGCGTCTTCGGGCAGTTCGATTCCGAGCTCCGCGCGACCTCGCTCGAAGCGCCCATCCTCGACTATCGCAACGCGTTTCTCACGAGGCTTTCGGATCGCAATCCCGTCGAGGCGGTCATCGCCGTGGGAGGCGGCGCCCGCCACGCCATCGAGCAGTGGCCGGGAAGGGACGGCGTCCCCGTCTTCCAGATCCAGCATCCGGCCGCCCTCGATGAAGCTCCCCTCCTCGCCACCTGGAACGAAGCTCTTCTGAATCTCGCGGAAGTCGTGGAGCCGGATGACGACGGCACGACCGACCTCACCCCCTACGGTTCGGCCTTCACTCCGGAGGACAACGACGACATTCCGAGGTTCGATCTCCCGTTCGGAGTTCCCGACTGGCAGGGCCGAGGGCCGCACAGCGTCCGCGACGGCAACAAGAAGATTATCTGGACCGCACCGTGATCCGAGGCACCGATGGGTGTGAAAAGAGTGATGACCACGGTGCCCGTATTGGAAGGCGATGCTGTTGGACCGTCGGAGCCGACCTCGTCCTCCGGATGCTTCGGGCGGACTGCGAGGCGACCCGTTTCGACGTACCGTTGACAACGCGCTGTCCTGCGGCGAGAATTTCGTCCATTCGGCCGTCTAATCTCGGTGGGAGCGGTGCGGGGGTACCGTGGATGTGGCTATAGGGCCTTCGGCAGAAGTGGGGCTTCGAGGATGGCGTACGTAAGCGGCTGTCGAAACGACATCTTCCTCAGCTACGCGCACAACGAGGATGCGGCGTGGATCGCGGCGTTCGAGCGCGAGCTGTACGACCAGCTCAGACAGTGGCTCGGCCAACAGCCGAACGTCTGGCAAGACAAAAACAAGCTTCGAGTCGGTCATAACTGGGTCAACGAGATCGAAGAGGCGATCGCTTCGACCGCAACCTTCATCGCCGTCCTCTCACCCAGCTACCAATTGTCCGAGTGGTGCAGCAAGGAGCGAAATCTGTTCGTCCAGCAGCTGGGAGGGGTCGAAAAGATGCTGGTCGAGACCGCGAAGGGCAAGGTGTACCGCTTCTTGAAAGTCATTCGCCTCCCGTGGGAGGGAGACAGTCACCTCGAGTTTTTCAAAAACGCGCAGCATTATGAATTCTTCGTCCGTGACCGCGAGCGAGAGTTCGACGAGGCAGTAGAGGTCGGGAGTTCCGAATTCCGAGACCGCATCCAGTACTTCGCCTTCATGGTTGCCGACTTGCTGCGAGCTCTCCGGCGGAGGAGCGAGGCCGTCTTCGTGGCCTCGACGTCCGATGACGTTGCATCCGATCGGACGGCGCTGTCCAAGGAGCTGCGAGACCAGGGTTACAACGTAGCGGCGGAGCCCATCGACAACTTCTACTCGGACGAGGTGATTCAGCAGAAACTCGACCCTGCCGTCATGTCCGTCCATCTCGTCGGAGCCGAATATCGACCGTTCGTGAACCTGCAGATCGATATCGCTCGCAGGCTGGACAAGAAAATGGTCTTCTGGATCTCCCGCGGCGCGGTGGCGAACGCGCGCGGCGAGCAAGCGGAGCTCTTGAACCGCATTCGCACAGCGCAGGACATGCCGCGTCACTTCTGGACCCTCGAGAATGGAACCGCTAGAGAGAAGATCGCCGCGGTGCTGAATCTCTTGAAACCGAGCTCGGGAGCGCCGGCGCTGGAGCGCCCGGCGGGAGCCGCCCCCTGGATGTACCTGATCTGCGATCGCTCCGCGCGCGAGGACGCGGAGTTTGCCGAAAGACTCCAATCGGACATTCGTGCCGAGGAGAAGATCGAGGTCGTGCTGCCGGAGACGCGACTCGACAGCGCCAAGGCGATTCGCGAGGCCCACGAAGAGCGGCTTCGGGAGTGCGACGGAGTCCTTCTCTATCGGCACTCGGCGCCCACCGAATGGCTCTGGGAGTACGTCCCCGACGTCCTCTTCGCGGAAAAGAAGCTTTCCCGAGAGCGTCCGCTCCGCGCCAAAGGTTTCCTCCTGGACCAAGTCCAGCTGCTGGAGGGCGTGCCCAACGTCCCCGTGTACTCGGAGGGAGACCCCTTCACTCTGGATATCATCGACCCGTTTTTCGAGTCGTTGCGGAGGGTGCCGGCATGAGTACCGTCACCGAGCGATTCGGCGTCGAGCTCGAGAGCCCGTTTCCCGGCCTACGGCCGTTCGAAGCGAACGAGTCGTTCCTTTTTTTCGGCCGCGATTCACAGACGGAGGAGCTGCTTCGTCGCCTCGCGAGCCATCGCTTCCTGGCGGTGGTGGGATCGTCAGGAAGCGGGAAGTCTTCCCTGGTGCGGGCAGGGCTTCTTCCCGCGCTCTATCGAGGCTATCTCGTGGGCACTGGTTCTCGCTGGCGCATCGCCATCCTCCGTCCTGGAGATTCGCCCCTCGCCGAGCTGGCCACAAACCTCGGCACAGCTCTCGGGATCGACGCGGAGAGGTTTGGGCATCTGCTCGAAACGCTGCGTGAGAGCAGCATCGGACTCGCTACCGCCGTGCGGCAGGCCGAGCTCACGCCGGGAGAACGGCTGTTCATCCTGGTCGACCAGTTCGAGGAGCTCTTTCGCTACGCCCAGGATGACGAGCGGCAAGAGCCCTCAAACGACGCATTCCTCTTCGTGGAATCACTCCTGAACGCGACCGCCCAGCTGGACGTACCCGTTTATGTGACGATCACGATGCGGTCCGACTTCCTCGGCGACTGCGCCAGGTTCCCCGGGCTTTCCGAGGCGCTGAGCGCGAGCCAGTACCTCATTCCCCGACTCACCTGCTTGGAGCAGGAGGAAGCGATCCGCGGACCTTTGCGGATTGCCGGTGTCGGGGGGACGACACGGCTCGTCCAGCGAGCTCTGAACGACTCGGCGGAGCAGGTCGACCAGCTCCCGGTCCTCCAGCACAGCTTGCTGCGAACCTTCCGCGAGTGGCAAAAGGCGGGAGAGGACCGGCCACTGGATCTCGAGGACTACGAGAAAGCCGGCCAGATGAAACGGGCGCTCGACCTTCATGCGGAAGCCGTCTACGCGCACCTCCCCGACGACGCGCATCGAGAGGCCGCAAAGCATCTCTTCCGATGCTTGACCACGATTCGCGCCGGCCGAGTTACCCGGCGCCCGCAGAAGCTCGGCGGGACCTACGCAATTCTCGGGGTGGAGGCGAACGCCGAGGAGATGGAGCGAATTCGAACCGTGATCCGGCGATTCGCCGAAAAGAGGAACTCTTTCCTCTTCTTCAGTGGAGACGAGCTGACGTCTTCTTCCGTCATCGACATCTCGCACGAAAGCCTCATCCGGAACTGGCAGCGTCTCACGCGGTGGACGATCGAGGAGCACCGACACTCCGAATGGTACCGAGCTCTCTCTCGGGACGCGGGGCTTTACCAGCGGGGCGACAAGGGAACGTGGCGCGACCCGGAGCTGTCCCGAGTCGTCGCGTTGAGCAACGAGAACAACTGGAACGAGGCCTGGGCCCGGCAGTACGCGGACACCTCGGTGCTCGGCGACCGAAAGAGCGACGAGGCGCCCCCGTTCGCTCAGGTCATGGGCTTTCTGGCGCAGGGCAAGCTGGAGCAGGAAAAAGAGCAGCGCGAGAAAGAGGCTACTCGTAACCGGGAGCTCGAGGACGCCAGGGCGCTCGCACGGGAGCAAAGACGAGCCAAGCGATTATCAAGGTGGGTGGCCGGGTTGGTGGCGCTCCTGGGCTTGGCGGGAGCGATACAGGTGTTTTTGACTCAGGCAGCCCAAAAGAAAACGGTCGAGCTTCAGATGGAGCACGCCACCGCCAGCAAAGAGGTCGAGGATCTTCAGGAGCAGATCCGTCAATTTCAGGCGGCTCGTGATGAAGCCGGCAAGACGGAAGCGGAGCGAGAGCAGCTTGAGAAAGAGGCTCAGGATCTGCGCCGGCGCCTGGACGCCGCGGAAGCGAGCGAGCAACAAGCCCACAAGGCCGCTTCGGCACGGCAGACGAACGACGCGGCGACGAAACTCATCGACCAGCTGCAGCGCGATCTCGATACCGCGCGGAGGCAGCTCGCCGAGCCGAGCCCCCAGCTCCGCGCGATGAAGAGCTATTTCGACCTCCAGGTCATCGCCAGGGCGCCGGACAAGAGGCTGGAGGCTATGCTCGCGAGTCTTCGCGCCGCGGGCTACTCGATTCCTCCGGAGAAGATCGAGTTCGCCGCCGTCCAGCCGGGCCTTTGGGTCCCGAGGGGCGAGGACGCCGTCTGGGCACAGTTCGCCGCCGACGAAATCGTGAATATCTGTCGTGAGTACGGATGGAATCTCAAGGTGGCCCAAAAAATGGATTTCGGTCCGCGTCAAATCCTCATCCACTTACCATAGGGAGCCCCGTATGCCTCCCCGCCTGTACGCCGCCGCCCTCCTGGTTGTGACGCTAGGGTCCTGCGCTCGCCTGGTCCCGATCAAGATTCCGATCCAGTTTACCCGTATCACCCAGACGGAAGAGTATGAACAGGTCTTTCGATTCCGGTCACCGGAGGGAGATCCGGGCTTATACGAAGAGCTCGAGCGCGTATTTACGAAACTGATCGGCAAGGCGAACTGGGAGAACGTTCGTGATGCGCACTCCGACAAGATGAAGCACATCCGCGCGGGAAAGGTGAAGCTCCGCGGACGGATCTCCGCCACCATGTATCTCCACCCCACGAATCACAAGTACTTCGTGCTGGAGGGCTCGGGCCGCTACCACATGCTGGATTGGGAGAGAGACGAGAATCCGGAGATTCTCCTGAGCGGCGACTTCGTGATCCCGAGCAAGTGCCACGACATCCAAAAGCTCTCCGAGTCGAAGAAGATCGTGATCGACGTCATGCTTTATCTGTCCCACGTTCCGGCTCAACGCGAGTTCCTGGAAGCGCCCGGCGCCGAGCTTCCGACCGCGGACAATTTCCTCGTCCCGGCCAGATACCACGAGGTTAAACTGCAGTACGAGCTCGACTTCGTACCCGACGTCAAGGACGAGAACGTTTACCTGGTACGGTATCGGGATCCCGACGGAAACCTCCACCCGCACCGCGTGCTGATCGAGGGTGAGCAGGTCGCGGATATGTTCCTGATCAGCGCGAACTCGAATTACAAGATTCTCGACCTTCGCGGACTGGAATACGTGCAGAGGGACTACGCGAAAGTGCTCGGAAGCTCGAGCATCGATAGCGACACCGGTTGCGAGGCCTCATGACGGAGTGAGCCGAGCGCGCCGCCACGACTCGATGTGGCGGACGAGCTCATCCGGCGCTTCGAGCTGCGGAGCGTGTCCGCAGCGCTCGATCGTGTGGAGCTCGGCGCCAGGAAGCTCCCTCGCCAGCCGGTGGGCGAAAGAGAGGGGCACGATTCTGTCGTTCGTTCCCCAGACGATGAGTGTCGGGCAGCCAATCTCGCGGAGCCGCTGCGCGGAAACCTCGGGCTTCTTCGCGAGGCGCTCGACCGCTCGGGCGGAAAGCTGGTTTGCTTCGAAAGCGTTCGGTGTTTTCAAAACCTCGACCGTCCGATCGAGGTAGCCCGGTGGCACCTTGGAGGGGTCGTAAAACGCGTACTCGAGCACATTGGCCGCTTTCGCGCACACGAACCCCGCGCGAAACGCCAGCGCGCGCAGCCAGCGGTGCCTTAACAAACTGCCCATTCCGCCCGCGAGCTCGGATACGTAACCGGGCGGCGTTTGCGGATAACAGACGGTATCGACGAGCACCAGGCCCAGAGTGCGCCTGCGAAACCTCGTCGACGTCAAATACAGGAAGATGGCTACGGCGCCTCCGAAGGAATTGCCCATAAGGACGAACTTCGAGAGCTCGAGCTTTCGGGCGAAGAGCTCGAGGTAGTCGCGATGCATCGACAGGGAGTAGCGGTATTCGGAAGGTCGGTCCCGGAGGAGCGGTTTGCTGCTGTGACCCGCTCCCACGAGGTCGGGGGCCACGATCCGAGCCCCCGTGAGCCGCTCCGAGAGAGCGAGCCAGGTCGCCTTGTGATCGAAGAGCCCGTGAAGCATGAGGAACACGGGGCCCCCGCCGACCTGCTCGTTATCGAGATAGGTGACCTCGACGGGCTCGCTCGTACAAGGCAGCGCCACTTTCTTCTCTTTCACCGAGGCGCCCCCGCGCTCAAGACCGCCTCAAGAATGGCCGCGATCCAATCGCGTCCGTAGGTGCGAGCGAAGCCCCAGTGCCCTCCGTTGTTGGTGACGTAGGTAGAGACGTTGGGGTTGCTGGAGGCGCTCTTCTCGAAGCACTCGAGATGGGATACGGGGACGACCGGGTCGTCCCTGGCATGAATCATGACGAGGGGGACGGCGACGTCTTCCCCCATGCCGCACACGTTGTTGAACTCCATGTAGCCATCGAGGGAATCGAAAGCGACACCGTTTTTCCGCTCTGCGAACAGGCGCCGCACGCGGCGTTCCATGAGTTCGTAAAGACGCTGACCGGTATCGTCGTCGCTCCAGTCGAGACGTTCTCCTGTCCGCTCTCTATAAGACGAACGGAAATGTTCCCTGAGGTCTCGAAAGATTCCCGCTCCCAGGAGTGCCGCTGGCGAGAGAGCCCGTCTCCGCTCCGGCTCGAGGGTGACTCGCCCTCGCGTCACGAGCTCGTGGGCGCGCACTTCGTCGAGCCTTGTGACGGAGGAGAACACCGCGGCGGAGCCTAGGATCGGTGAGGCGCTTCGCGCATCCTCTCGCACCGCGTAGAGGACGCCGAGACCGCCCATACTCACTCCCAGAAGATGGTAGGAGCTTATGCGGAGCTCCAGCTTCGCGGCGCCCCCCCCTCGGAGCTGCCGCGCGACCTCGAGCACCATCTGCCCCTCGTCGAGCCCGCCGAGGCTGAGCTCACCGTTGGCGGCGAGAAACGGGGCGCTCGAGGGGTGGTCCAGTATCAACACGTGAGCGGGGAAGGAGCCCCGGATCAGGTAGTCGTCGACGAACTGCGCGGCAGGCTTTGACCAACGGTCGGCGAGAAATCCGAAGGTCGCGAGGAGAAGCGGTGCCTGGCCGGCCCGGGGAAACAAAAGCCCCCCGGCGCGGGTTCCGTCCGCGAGCACGAAGTCCACTTCCTGCTCGACGAACTCCCTTCTGTCGAGAGCGTTTACGTGGGAGAGCCACGTCGCGAGAACGCCGCTCGTGGTCAGAACCGCCGACCACGGCGGCTTTGGAATCATGATGACCTTGTCGATGACCTGAACGCCCGCCGGGTTCGCCGACGCGGCCTGGAGGCACAGCAACAGGAGGCATCCCGGCAGTGACAAAGGATGGGCCTTCCCCAAGCGCTTATTCTCGTCCAAGCGCGGTTTCTCGGGTTGCTCTTTTTGGGGGGCGGCGTTGCCGCAGCGATCCGAAGAGATTTCTCATCGCTGACCGCCCGTCGGCGTGAGCCCGCAGGAGGTAGCTCTGCACCTGTGCCGGGGGAATCCCATGCGGAACGATTGTGTGCCCTCCCCTTCACCCTGGACGATCCAGGAGAGTGTCCCAGTCCTCGCGAGTTTGCAACACGACTGCTCTCAATTCAGGGATGCGCGAAAACCAGCACGCCATCGTGATCGGCCGTCGAGAACGACAGCTCTAGTGACAGTGGGTAGACGTTGCCGAAGTCGACGAGACCCGTGACGAACCATCCTCCAGCGCCGCAGTTGAGAGCATCTCGCGCTTCGTTGAAAGCACGGAATTCGTGGCAACGTTCAACGTCGACGACACACTCAATCCCCAAGCCGAGCGAGCCCAACGGACCTTCTCGGCTGAACGCTCCGGAGGTGAAGTACACGGATAGCCCGGTGGTCGAGGTGACCCGAAGGGAAGGAAAGATACGACCATGGTTGGTCGAAACAGCCGAGCCCAGGACACGCCTTTCGACCCAAGCGTCATCCGGGTCGTACTGCTGTTTCCAGACGCCACCCTCATAGTAGCCGTAATATCCCGACGAATGAGTGGGCAAACCAAGTTCCTTGCCCTCTCTCGCAAAGTCGCAATCCTCAAGAAACGTGACGACGTTGTCTCTCGCCTCCTTTTGGCTGCTTGCCGTGTGATCGATCCACAGCACGTTGATGGGCTCCAGAAGCTTCCTTGCCCTTGTGAGGCTCTTCGAGCCAGTCTGCAATCGCCTCCCGTGCCAGTTCCCGCTCTTTGTGCATCCACACTCCGACAGTGACGGAAGCCGTAACACCGAAAGCATTATGCGAGTATCTCGTCGTGTATGTCGTTGGACCATCGCCTGCAGGGGGTGGGTCGGGACCCACTGGAGGCTCATCACAACCCGTGAAGGAGTGCGCTTAGAATGACAACCAGTGCGAGGCGCCGGAACGCATCCACTGTCGAATGATCTACTTTTGAGGGATCTGGAAATGAAGCACAGACAGAGGAATCTTTCGCGTTGGTACACACGGACAACGACCCGTACTCCTTAGACGATTCCCTTCTAACAATTACCGCTCCCACAATCAAGAGAACGCGTTTGAGCTCGCGATCCGCTCCCCATAGCCAAAGGCGCCAGGGCACCCCTCGCTTCAAAACCGCTGGTTGTCGTGGTTCGCGAGGTAATCGTAAACGAGCTTCTCGCTTCTGTCCGAATGCGGATTCTCTGGGACGACCTCACCCTTTGGCCTTCGGATCCCATCCCCATCGAACGCATCGAGGGTTACCCCTTGCGCTGCCCTCTCTCCTTGGCCCGCCCGAAACCATTGGACCCCTGGCGCTAAAACCCTCTTGTATCACGGGAGGCCTCTTACGATGACCGCGCCGGGAATCGCTGGCGCTCCCTTGGGCTCCGTCGAACTGCGCCGGCCACCGTCCCTGGCTTCCCCCGACTCGAGGATCCGTCGTTGGCTCATCCGGTCTGCTACCCCACTTCGGCCGCCGCTCCTGCTTCGGATGAAGTTCGTGAGTATTCCTGCCAGTGTGGAATCGACGTGCCTATGGCCGATGAAGAGGCTGTGTGGCATCGCGTCCTCCGATTGAGTCTCCGGCGAGCCTTCAACGCTTCTCCAGCGCATACTTGTCGATGGTTTCTCCGCGCCGGTTCTTCGCCTCGAGCTCGATGCGTTCGCGACTCACGGCGATGCGGACGTAACCTCCGTCCGCGTGATAGAACACCGTTCCCTTCTGCTTTGCGACCGGGTCGACTTTGGAAACCTCACCGGTCAGAACTTGAAGGGGACGTTCACGCTCTCGGTCGTGCGAGTCTTCGAATGCCTCCGATAGCCTGATGAGTTGGGTGTTGTGGTCGTGCCCTGCGAGCATGAGGTCCGTGTTCGTGTCGCGAAGGACCTGATAGAGCTGGTGTCGATATTGTTCATAGGCGCCGTTGTGGATGTCTTGGCGGGAGTGGACCGCCCACCGGCCGAGAGTGATGAAAGGTCCCGCCCAGATGAGGAGCTTGTGCCAGGGCGCCGGATACTGAGGCCACCCCGGTCCCAGGAAGAACCTCTGAGGCAGACCGGGGTGATGGGCGCCTCCGGTCGCGAGCGGGTGGTGCGCGGCGACGAGGGTCCACGTCGAGCGACTACCTGAGAGCGTCCGTTCCAGCTCCGACAAATATGCGTCCGCGAGCTCGGCATCTGTCGCATAGAGGTCCAGCAACAACTCGCTGTCGATGCCCACCACGGTAAGCGCGCCCTGGCCGAGCGTGAGCGCTCGGGGTTTCATGAAGGTCGCGAGAGTGCTCGGGACGTCGTCGTTCTCATAGAGCTTGCGGTACAGGTCGGCCGAATCCTTCGCCCCGATCGATTCCGGGTCTCCTGGCATCATCGTCCAGCCCTCGGTGCCGACAATCTTCAGCGCGTCGGGAAAGTACCATCGCGTGATGTCGCCGAGGCGCCGGTCGTGCTTGAGCGCGTCGCCATCGTAGTCATGGTTTCCAGGCACGAGGACCAGTGGAACTGACCGGCCGTGAAACTGGACCGAGCACAGAAGCGTCGCGATGGACCTCAATCGGTCAATCGCTTCCTGGCCTGAAGCGGATGCTTGCTCGGAAACCCGCGGCAACCCTGCGTGGTAGAGGTTGTCCCCTACCGCCAGTAATAGCGGCTCTACCCCGTCTTTTTCCACGTCTTCCTGCAGCGAACGAACGACCTGTCGAAATGAGTCGTTATCGATGCCAAGGTCTCCGAGGACGTAGACGACGGCCTCCTCCTCGATCGACGGGACCGGCGGCATAGAGGGATGTCCGATGTAAACCCTGGAGCATGAGGCAGTCGTCAGGAGGACTGCGATCCAATTTGCGGCGCGTTTTCGACGCATACCGACTACCTCCTGGCTGAGGTTGCCGAAAGTGAGTCGTCCCGTCTCCGGGGCGACGACCCGCGTATCGACGACATTCCGATTTCTTTCGCCGTCGAGTTCCATGGCTCGGAAACGAGTGCTCGCGCTCGGCCGGTTTCTTTGACGCATCCTGAAGCGAGGCTCGAAATTCGACGGGGTAAAATCGCGCGACAATCTACGCGTACTTTCGATTGTTGGCGATGAACTCATTGAGCTTTTCCATCGCCTTCTTTCGTCGCTTGGATGGGACTAACCAGGACACAATCCCTGTGACCGGTCCCAGAGCTTGGATGCCCCATTTCAGAGCGTTGCAGGAGTCACGATGCTTGATGATGAGACCGTCCTGAAAGTGGAATTCGGATCGGATTACGTTACGAACCGGACGTTTGTCCTCCCCAAAGGTGTACTCGTCCACCAAATCCACCAAACCGTTCTCGTCGTTTGCCTCGACGATTTTGAACGAGGCCCGCAAGTCCGTTTTCGAGATCATGTCCCACATCGCGTGAATCTGCTTCTTCTTGTCCAAAGTGAAAGCGATGTCCCCAAACGTCGCGTCGGGATG
>Ga0214473_10008407_pt1 | contig 12196 bp, 11 predicted proteins | sample RVTome_7_FD_203509 | JGI IMG/M metagenome (GOLD analysis project Ga0214473, IMG submission 203509) | Soil microbial communities from uranium-contaminated site in the Upper Colorado River Basin, Wyoming, United States - RVT98D197 | ecosystem: Environmental > Terrestrial > Soil > Contaminated >... | reverse complement strand
TGGTTGCCCTGGCCTACCGGAAACTGTTGCAGGCAAAATCACCCCATCTCATCACCATGATCGAGGCCTTTACCGATGGCATGTATGTGGTGTGCGAGGGCCAAGCCAGGGATAAAGAATTTGAGACCAGGGACGACGTATCTCTGGATGACTATCTCCCCATGATCACTCAAAAAACGGCGCGGCTTTTCGCCTTGGCCTTTGAATTGGGCTACCTCTCCTGCTCATCAACTACCGACTTAGGAGGCGCCTTAAAGGAGATAGGGGAACACATCGGCGTGGCCTATCAGGTCAGAGACGATATCTTGGATTTTGTCGCGGATGAAAAGACCCTGGGCAAAGATATCGGGAGCGATTGGCGACGGAAGAAAAAGACCTATGTCACTATCGGGTATCGACAAAAGGCCGAAACGAACCCTCAACTCCCGCAAGACCTCTTTGCACTTCCCGCCTTTTCAGAGGCCAGAGACGCCGTCGCGCAGGCGGGAATCTTGGCTGAAGCTCAACAATTTATCCAAGAGAGACTCGACAAGGCCGAGGCCATCGCCGCCTCTATCAACTTTATGCATCCTGTCTTCAATCATCTATTAATATTCCTCGCTGAGAGGAGCTATTAATAGAGCCTCCCCGAGAGAAGACCTTCCGTAACAACAGAAAAAAGGAAAGAGGTCTTCTTAACGTATCCCGCGAATCCACCTTTTTACCCACCCTCCGTATCCCTGATTCCCATTGATTGAGCTCACTATAGCCGTACCCTGCCATGTGGCATCCAAGAAACTTCCGGACCATTTTGGCTGAGCAATAGAGGACTTGACAGGATAGAATCGAGAGGTTATTATTGCTATTGAATCTCAATAATAATAGACTGATCATGGATCCGATCAATAAATTTCGGGCATTTATAAAGGCAGAGGGGCTGCGAAAGACGCCGGAGAGAGAGACGATCATTGAAGAGATCTTTTCTATCCACGATCATTTTGATGTAGATGAGCTCTTCCTTCGATTAAGAAACAAGAGAAAGAGGGTCTCCAAGGCCTCCCTGTACAGGACTATCCCCCTTCTCATCGCAAGCGGCCTTATCAGGGAGGTCTATTTTGAGAACGGCCATCTCCACTATGAACACATCTATGGTCACAAAGATCATTCTCACCTCCGATGCAACCGTTGTGGGAGGATCATAGAGTTCGAAGATGATGAAATCGGGACCCTGCAAAAACGCATCGGGAAAAAGTACAACTTTGCCGTCACTGTGCACCGTTTTGAACTGATTGGCTACTGCCCCCATTGCGCACAAAGGGATGGGGCTCAGAAGAAACAACAGTCACGCGAAAAGGAAAGCAGGAAAGACGAACCAGGGCGCGAATTATGATTATGAGAAGAGGCCATAAGGATATCTATCAACAGTTTAAGGTCATCTTTGAGCAGGAGGGCCTTGGCCGGATCGATGAGAGACTGGCAATCCTCGAGGCCTTTCTCGGCACGGAGGACCACGTGACCGCGGCAGAGCTTTCTATCGTGCTCAAGGAACAGGGGTCGACTTTTCCAGAAGAGTTTATCGTGGAAAATCTTAAGCTCTTCACCCAATATGGTTTTGCCCAAGAAAAGCAGTTCACTGATCAGCTACCTCGGTACGAGCATCATCACCTGGGCAAGCATCATGATCACCTTGTCTGCGTGCGGTGTGGTACCATTCTGGAGTTCTTCAATCCAAACATCGAGGCCCTGCAGGCAGAAACAGCCCGCCGCATGGGATTCCACGACCTCCAACATCGCATGGATATGTATGGTCTCTGCTCCAACTGCCAGAGGAAACGGAAGGAGGTCATGCCGCTGGTCATGGCCTCTCCTAGTGAACGGGTCCGCATCGTGGGATTCCGTGGCGGCAAGGGGATGGAACGACGGTTAACGTCAATGGGCCTCAACCGAGATGCCGAGGTGGAGGTCATCAAGAGCAACGGGCCAGGCCCCTTGATCGTCGCATCACGGGAAACTCGAATCGCCTTAGGGGTCGGCATGGCTAAAAAGATCTTAGTTACTACCATTGATACCCCTGAGCCGGGAGAAGGACGTCAAGACGCACAACGGCTGAATGAGTTGAAGGCCGGCGAGAAGGCTATTATTGAGCGGGTGCAAGGGAGGGGTCGGTTCAGGCACCGCCTCATGGAGATGGGCTTTGTCCCGGGAGCAGAGATCGTGGTCGAAAAATATGCGCCGCTCAAAGACCCCATTGAATATGTCCTCAAGGGGTACCACATCAGCTTGAGGCACGAAGAGGCCGAAAAGGTCTTGGTGCGAAAAGCCGAGGAAGAGACACGAGAGGATTAATGGCCAAAGAGATCACCATCGCCCTGGCAGGCAACCCCAATTCCGGAAAGACGACTATCTTCAACAACCTCACCGGCGCCCGGCAAAAGGTCGGGAACTGGCCCGGCGTCACGGTCGAGAAGAAGGAGGGAACCGCCACCTATAACGGCTATAGCATCCGGGTCGTCGACCTCCCGGGGACCTACAGCCTGACCGCATACTCCCAGGAGGAGATCATCGCCAGAAACTTTATTATCGAAGAGAAGCCCGATCTCGTGGTCGACGTGATCGATGCCTCTAACCTCGAACGCAATCTCTACCTCGCAACCCAGTTGATCGATCTCGGAGTGAAGTTGGTCTTCGCCCTTAACATGGTTGATCAGGCCCAATCGAGGGGGCAGCTCATCGATCATGAGCAGCTCGCCCTGCTCATGGGGGTGCCCTTTGTCCCAACGGTGGGGACCAAAGGACGGGGGATCAAGGAATTATTGGAAGCCATCGTGAAGGTGGCGGAGGACAGGGAATCAATTGCCCGCCACATCCATATCCATTACGGCCGGGAGATGGAAGAGGAGATCGAAAAGCTGCAAGGGTCGATTCGATCCGCTGAATCATCGGTGGACGAGCACCACGCCCGCTGGCTGGGGATTAAGCTCCTGGAAAACGACGAAGAGGTCAGCAAAGAGATAGGAAAGAAATCCGGCGCGCAGGCCATCCTGCATCGGTTGGAACAGAGCAAGGTTCACATCCAACAGATGCTGGGTGACGATCCGGAGACCCTGATAGCCGACCGCCGCTACGGCTTCATCCATGGGGCCCTCAAAGAGACCCTGCGGCATACCAGGAAGGATAAACGCTACCTCTCCGACCAAGTGGATATGGTCCTGACAAACCGTCTCCTTGGCTTTCCGATCTTTATCTTCTTCATCTGGGCCATGTTCCAGCTCACCTTCAAGGTGGGGCAATATCCCATGGCATGGATCGAAGCCGGCGTGGGGCTCCTCGCCAGGTTCGTCGGTGGGCTGATGGGAGAAGGCCTCCTCAGGGGTCTCGTCGTCGACGGGATCATCAGCGGCGTGGGCGGGGTGGCCGTATTCCTGCCCAACATATTCATCCTCTTTTTCTGCATCGCGCTGTTTGAGGATACAGGGTACATGGCCAGGTGCGCCTTCATCATGGACAAGGTCATGCACACCCTGGGTCTGCACGGAAAATCCTTCATCCCTATGATCATGGGGTTCGGGTGCAATGTGCCGGCCATCATGGCGACACGCGTCTTGGAAAGCAGGAGGGATCGGGTTCTCACTATCTTGATTATCCCCTTGATCAGCTGCAGCGCCAGGCTTCCCGTCTATGTGCTGATTGCCGGCGCACTCTTTGGGGCGCGGGCAGGAAACGTCATCTTTTCTCTCTATATCATCGGCATCGCCCTCTCCATCATCATGGGGCAGATCTTCAAGCGGGCCCTCTTCAGGGGGGAGATCGCCCCTTTTGTGCTGGAGCTCCCCCCGTACCGCATGCCGACGCTGAAAGGTACCCTCATCCATATGTGGGAGCGCGGTTCCATCTTCATCAAAAAGATGGGGGGAGTTATCCTCCTCGGATCGATCGTGGTGTGGGCCCTCAGCTCATTTCCCCGGGGTGTGGACTATGCCAGGGATTATGCCGGCGAAGAGCGCCGTATCCAAGAGAAATATGCGATCTCAATCCAAAGCGTTGCACCAGAAAGGGCCGAGTTGCTTGCCAAGGAAAGGGATCAGAAGATCGCTGAGGTGGAGATCATCAGGAAAAGGGAGTTCCAGGAGAAGAGCTATTTGGGGAGGCTCGGAAAGGTCATGGCGCCTGTCTTGCGCCCCCTGGGTTTTGACTGGAGGGGGGGTGTTGCCCTGCTCACCGGCTTTGTAGCCAAGGAGATCGTGGTGAGCACCTTCGGGGTCCTCTATCAGGTGGGGAGAGAGAGTGGAGAGGAGAGCGAGACGACCCTGCGCGCCGCCATCCAGCAGGCCATGACGCCGTTGATCGGCTACGCCTTTATGATCTTTATCTTGGTTTATACCCCGTGCTTAGCCACGGTGGCCGCTATTCGGCGGGAGACAGGGTCCTGGAAGTGGACGGCCTTTGCCGTCGGCTATGCCCTTTGTCTGGCCTGGTGCTTGGCCTTTGTCGTCTACCAGGGAGGAATGTTCCTCGGACTTGGATAAAGTGAGGAGCAACTAAAATCTTTTAACTTTGAGGTGAAAAATGTTTCAATATATCATCCTTATTGCCATATTGGCTGGAACGCTTTTTTTTGCGGTAAGGCATTTCAAGAGAACCTTTTCTGGCAAAGGTTCATGTTGTTCGGGCTGTCACACGAACTGCCCCATGAAAGAGACAAAGATAGAAGACATTAAACGCAGATAGAACTCTGGGACAGTCGGCGGACGGCAAGTTCGAGTCCGGAAAGGTCATGGGGATTAGGGGCACGAGGGAGGTTTTAAAAAGACAAACAACGCCTTTGGCGCTACCCTCCTTTCCCATGACAGGTCTGATATTGCAAGACTAGGCGTGGCTATCTCGTTCTATTTGCACCCCTTGTCCAGTTCCCCTTTCTTTGACCTGAAATCCTCGATAAATCGCTTCACCCCTTGCTCTTCCCGGACATTCGATGAGAGCGCGACGAGTTCATTGCGATAGGTATTACCCTTCTTCAATTTTTGAAGCTCTGTCTCGATCCTTTTCTTTTCCTCTAAAGAGCCCCCTGATACCCCTTGTTTTATCTTCGTCTCCACCAGAGCCAGCGCCCTTTCCAATTCCATGATTTTGGCCTCATCGGCAAAGGCTGCCGTGGGGTCCTTGAGCGAGAGATGGAGCACACCCAGATATTTTCCAAAGGGAGGGCTGCACACCACCGTGGTCTCCCCTACCTGAAGGGGACGAATAAATCCCCCTGGCTCTCCTCCAGCTAGAGCTATCGTTATCCCTGGCAGCTGGGGAAGCAGGGCCCTCAGCTCAGCCACAGGCATGGCGGTAAGGAGAATGATGATATCGGCCTTGCCCTGCAATTCCGCGAGCACCTCCTTGCCTGCACTGACCGGATCCAATACCTTCCATTTTTTGGAGGTAGAGCCAGAGGCTGGATTGGCGCTTATGAGGCTGAAGATCCCCCACCGTAGGCCCCCGGCGTTCTTTACCACCGAGGGGACAAATAGCTTTTTGCCATCCTTCGCGACCACATTCGCGGAGACCAAAGGGAATTTGGTTATCGTCTGCACTCTTGCAAAATCTTTTGGGTCCTCCCTGAGATCGTCCACCCCCATGCCCGCCGCATCACACCCCATGAGGTTGAAGGTCTGAGCTATCAGTTGGGCGTTGAGTAGCGCCTCCTTCTTTTGGGCAGAGGCAAGGGAGGGATGTATATTTTTAAAGAAGAGGAGATTCCCCGCATCCAAGATCAGGATCTCTTTTTCGGTCTTCTTGGTATCCTGTATCACTGCTGCCCTTCTGGCAAGACCGCCAGATTTTGACGCCCCTCAGCCGATGGGATCGATCTGTCCGTTGATGTCGTTGCTGTAGAGGATGGTAACCTGTGTGCTATCCGCCCGGGCAGAGGAAATTTCCATGGTAGCAAAGAGTAGTAGGGCGATAACAATCCTGGTAAATGTTCTCTCCATTGTTAGCCTCCTCGATATAAGGTGAACCATACAGAGTAAATCCTATCGCGCGTGTGGTGAGAAGGCAACCCGTACTCGCTCCGGGTGGGCATAGATGGTAAAGCGATCATCCCGCGCAAAGCCGATGAGGGTCACCCCTAGTCGTTCTGCCGCCTCAATCCCCCGGTCAATCACAGCAGCCTTGGTGACGACGAGGGGGATTTTCGCCCGCGCTGCCTTGAGCACCATCCCCTCAGGCTGTCTTCCACTGCAACCAAAGATGGTTTCGGGTAACGGGATGCCATGCAAGAGGGCATACCCCACAATCTTGTCCACGGTGTTCCATCGCCCGATATCCTCAGCCGCCTTAATCACCCTTCCCTCCTGATCAAACAGGACGGAGCAATGTATACCACCGGTCTTTTCCCAGCTTTCGGAGTGTTGGGGAATCTGGCGGGCGCACTCTATGATCAGTGCCGGGGAGACCTTTAGCGGAGAGGAGACCGCCGGGATCTCCCCCCATTCCCGCCGCCGATAGAGTATGTTTTGGTACGCAGCCTTCTGTGGAATAATCTTCTCCACCGCAGTTCTGACGATGACCTGATTCCCCCGCTGTTCCACACCTGCCACTTCTTCCGGCGTCAGCAACCCCTCGGTCACCACGTAACCCAGCGCATGGGCCTCGAGGTCCGCCGGAGAAACCACGATGGTGTCCACCAGGGTGTCGTTGAGATAGAGATCGTATGATCCCTCAACAGCCACCCAGTCTTCAATCTCTTCTGCCCTGCCCCCTTGTATGAAAAGGGCGGGGTATTTCTTTATGATGGTCTTTTCCTTCATGCGCCGGTGATAGGGCCCCAGGGGCTCGGAGCGGGCCTCCGGTATCCCTTCTCGAGGGCAAGGATATCGAGGTGGATGGTGACGATATCCTCCAGATCCAACAAGGGCTCGTAGTCGAGCTTGCGGGAATCAACAGTCTTGATGTAGCCTTTGCACTGGTCGCAGAGATCCACCCGATAGGCCTCCTCCTCTTCGGAACAGAGGTAGTGCAGCAAGTCGAATGCCTTGTTCGAGCAATAAGGGCAGGCTATCCGTTCCCAGCGCCACTGACAGCCGCACAAGGAGCACTGGAGATACCGCTTTCCCCCTTCATCTCTCAACTGGGCCATCTGCGGGAGCGATCCGCACAGAGGACACTCTCCCTGCAGCCACGCCTCTAAATCGACAAGACCCCGCAGCTGTTCCATCTGGTTTTCGAGACAAGGTCTGACGCTGGCCCGGATCAAGAAAGAGAGGATCCCCTGGTCTACGCCGCAGTGCTCAGACGCTTCTTTGAGAAACCCGATATCGTAGTGCCGGCTGAGCAGATCTCTCAACGCCAACGCCTTTTGCTCTGCCGCCTTTTTAATCCTCGGGATCTCTGCACCCATCTTTGGGGTCGCCCCTTGGCAGATTGCACTGAGGGCGTAAAAGAGTCTTTGTGCAGCCTCAAGGTCTATGGCAAATCCCTCTTTGCCCAACAGCGGCAGGCCCTTTTCCCATCTGGACCGCACCAACTTCTTATTCACCTCTGGCACAGTAATCTTCAGCTGAGAGCGAATCTGCGCCTGTTCCTCCAGGATCAGGGTGTAGAGATCCAGGATTTCTCGAGAGTGTGATTTCTCTTTCTTAAACCGAGAAACCTGTTGCTTGATTTGATCCAGCGTATTCGCCATAGATGACCTTCTGCCTTTTATACTATATATATCTGGGTGAAGAAAGGGCCTGCCCGAGAGGGAATACCTCAGGGCAGGCCCTTCCATGAGTGTTCATAAAAGGGTAAACTAACCCTTCTTCAATCCGGACATGCTTGCCAGGGGCCTGATCAGTTTCTTCATGGCCACCAAACGGCTCATCCCCAAGGGGCTGCGTGCCTTGGCAAACTTATGGTACTTCTCAGCGTCATCGATGATCAAAAAGATTGTGCGGACATCTTTGGCATTGAGAAGTCGGGCCTTGGGGTACTTGGCCTTCAGTTCCTTCAGACGTTTATCGGCCAAGGCCAGCATCTGACTCCGGTCGCCAAAGTTCATGGTCCCGGTGGGGCAGGTCTTGACGCAGGCAGGCAACAGGCCGTTGGTGGTGCGGTCAAAGCACATGGTGCACTTGGCCATGGCCATTTGCTTGGCATCGTATCTCGGGATGTTAAATGGACAGGACTCCCGAATCTCTTCAAAGTCCTTCGGCTTTACCTTCACCTGCCGGTTAAAGAGCACCGCACCCGTCGCCGCGTCTTGCGCGATGGCCTTTTTGTACCCGAGGGCCTCGGCGGTATCTTTGCACGGCGGCTCGACACAGTGACGGCACTGATCGGCAAAGAAGTACCACTGGACTCCTCCATCAGAAACCACCTCGGAGAAGCGAACGAGCTTGTACGTCACAAAGGAGAGATCCTCAGGGTTCTGATGACTCCCCCAGTTCTTGGTCTTGGTACCGGGGTTGCGGTTCCACTGCTTGCAGGCTATCTGACAGCCGCGGCAAGCCGTGCAGCGGGTAGTATCGATAAAGAATGTCTTATCAGCCATGGGATCACCTCCTTTATGCCTTACGCACGTTCACCATGAACGCCTTGCTCTCGGGTATTCTTGTGTTGGGGTCGCCCACCGACGGGGTCAGAAGATTGGACGAATCACCGCCGTCCTTCGGGTGCACCCAGCCGTAGCACCAGGGAAGTCCTACCTGATAGATCTGCTGTCCCATGATGAGCATCGGCTTGAACCGCTTGGTCACGATGGCGATTGCCGTCACCTTGCCGCGGCCCGACTCCACGATCACCTTGTCGCTGTTCTTGATACCCCTCAGTTGTGCCAGCTCCTCGCTAATCTCGCAGAACTGCTGGGGTTCGGCTTCCAGCAGCCACGGCTGCCATCGGGTCATGAGGCCGGTCTGCCAGTGTTCGGTTACCCGGTAGGTAGTGCCGACGAAAGGATAGCGCGGATCGCAGGTGAAGAGCTTGTCGAAATCGGTCTCGTACACCTTCACCGTGGGGTTGATGATTTGAGAGCTCATCAGGTTCCGATCCACCGGGCACTCCAAAGGCTCATAGTGCTCGGGGAAAGGCCCATCTGCCAGGCCAGGCCCGAAGATGGCGGCGAAGCCATCGGGTTTCATGATGAAGGGATACCTGGAGTTGGGATTGGGGGTCCCATCAGGGTTGGCCATGGGAGGCCACCCACCGTCAGGCACATCCCCGACCCATTTGGCACCATCCCAGCTGATCACGGGTTTCTTGGGTGCCCATGGCTTGCCAAAGCGATCCACCGAGGCGCGGTTGTAGATGATTCGGCGGTTCATTGGCCAGCACCACGCCCACTCGGCGAAAGACCCGATGCCGGACGCGTCTTTCAAGCCCCTTCGTGCTGCCATGTTTCCCTTGTCCGTGTAGGAGTTGCAGTAGATCCAATTGCCTGAGGAAGTGGAACCGTCGGCCTGCAGGGATGCAAAACCAGGCACAAGGCTCCCCTTCTTGTAGGTGGTGTTTTGTATTGTAACGTCCTTTAAGAAGTAGCCGTTGATCTCCTTTGCCACTTTATGGGGGTCGAATGCGCCCTTGGTGGTGTAGTCCCACTTGAGGTTGAGGATCGGCTCGGGGAAGGCCCCTTTTCCCTTTTTATAGAGTCCCCGTATCTTGTCGAACAGTTCGACGATGATATCACCGTCAGGCCGGGACTGTCCAAAGGGCTTGGCTGCTGTATAGCGCCACTGCATCCAGCGCCCGGAGTTGGAGATCGACCCCTCCTTTTCCACCGAGACGGCGCAGGGGAGGTAGAAAACCTCGGTCTTGACCTTCGCGGGATCCATGCCCGGACCCTTCCAAAAGGAGCCTGTCTCGTTCTCGAACATATTGACGTTCACCAGCCATTGGAGCTTGGCCAATGCCTGTCTCGTCTTGTTGGCGTTGGCGCTGGAGCAGGCCGGGTTCTGGCCCCAGGCGAAGAAGCCGGTGAATTTCCCCTTATACATGGCATCGAAGAGGCTCAACCAGGAATAGTCAACCCCGACGTCCACCTTGGGCATCCATTGATAGCCGAACTCGTTGTCAGCGGTGGCTGCATCTCCGAACATCGATTTGAGGAAGCTCATCATATACTTCGGCTCATTCTGCCACCAGTTGGCGCTCAAGGGATCATTGCTCTTCGGCCTCCTCTTGAGATAATCGGCGAGCTGAGGCCACTGGGGGCTGGGGGTAGACATGTACCCCGGCAAGATATGGAAGAGCAGGCCCTGATCCGTGGAGCCCTGCACGTTGGACTCGCCCCTCAGCGCGTTGACACCGCCGCCCGCCATCCCCATGTTGCCCAAGAGGAGCTGGATCATGCTCATGGCGCGGATGTTCTGCACGCCGACCGTATGCTGGGTCCAGCCCATCGCGTACATGATCGTGCCGGCCTTATCAGGCTTTCCTGTTTTGGCGTAGGCCTCGTAGACCTTGACCAGGAGGTCCTTGGGGGTGCCGGTTATAGCCGACACCGTATCGAGCGTGTAGCGTGCGTAGTGTTTTTTGAGCTGCTGTAAGACGCACCGCTTGTTCTTGAGGCGTCGGTCCTTCTTGGGGATACCTTTTTCATCCATCTCGAAGGCCCAGAAGCCCTTGTCGTAGGTCTTGGTTTTCGAATTGTACCCGGCAAAGAGCCCGTCATTGAAGCCGTACTTCTCCGCCAAGATGTACGAAGCATTCGTGTATTCGACCACGTACTCCTTGAAGTATAGATTTTTGTCCAGGATGTACTTGATCATCCCGCCCAGAAAGGCGATGTCGGTGCCGGATCTGAGGGGTGCGTAGATATCCGCCTTGCTTGAGGTTTGGGTAAAGCGGGGATCGACGGAGATGAGGGTCGCCCCCTGTTGCATCGCCTTGGTCACCCATTTAAAAGATATCGGGTGGTTTGCGGCGGCGTTGCTCCCCATGATCAGGATGCAATCGCTGTTGCCGAGATCGATCCAGTGATTGGTCATGGCGCCACGTCCGAACGACTCTGCCAGAGCCGCTACTGTAGCGCTGTGTCAGATACGCGCCTGGTGCTCGATATAGACGAGCCCCAGGGATCTCATCATGGCCTGTATGATCCAGCATTCCTCGTTGTCCAACGCAGCGGACCCGATGTGGGCGATGCTCTCCGTCCTGTTCACCACCTGACCCTTGGCATTGGTCTTGACAAACCCCTTATCCCTGGCATCCTTGACCCGCTTCGCGATCTCGGCCAAGGCCCAATCCCAGGAGACCTGCTTCCAACTGGCGCTCCCCGGGGCCCGGTACAGGGGGGTGGTGACCCTGCTGGCGTTGTTCACCCACTGATACAGGGAGGCCCCTTTGGCGCAGAGGGAACCCTGATTGATGGGATGATCGGGGTCTCCCTCGGTGTTGATCACCTTGCCGCCGCTCGTGTGGCAGATGATCCCGCACCCCACTGCGCAATAGGCGCAGATAGTGGTGGTCTCCTTCGCCCCCTTGATGCGCAGGGTGGCGGCGTAGGCAGAGGCAGGGGACAAATCAAACCCCAACTGGCTGGCATATAACCCTGCCGCCGTTGCCCCTGAGATCTTTAGAAAGTCCCGTCGCGTTACCTTCATCTCGTTGCTTCCTCCCCTCTCTCGGATTTTGTTGAGACACAAGATATCATAGTATACCTCAGCTATAATGCCTAGGGGAGAACACGCCCTCTCCCCCTGGGTAAACTCGCCAGAAAACGAACCATACCTCTAAAGCAAAAGATCTCTAACACAGGGGACCGCTTTTTGTCAACCCTTTGTTAGGGCAAGAATCTTTCTTTATTTTTCTCGTTTTTTCTGTGTTTTTGTGGGTTTACTTTTGTTTTTTTTAGTTTCTTTTACGTATTTTTACGCTCGTAAAGCCCCAACAATAGTGCAATCTATCCTCCCCTCGATCTCTCGGTTTAGCTTCAGATTTGCCGAATTAAGTGGAAACCGAACGACTAAGAAGTTTAATATTTCTGAATTTTGCGCGATTCCGGCCACCGGCGGGATTCACACCAGAGACGCAATAAGACCATCCGGTCATCACATAGTTGCTCAGGATGGACAGGAGGGTTGACCTATGGTAGGGTAATACGTCAAAACCCATCTGCCTCAATCTGAACACTAATAGGATAACAATGGAAGGGGAAAAGAGATACATCGCAGTCGAGGGTCCTATCGGCGTGGGCAAGACGAGCCTCGCCAGGATGTTGGCCACGGAGCTCGGCGGCGATCTACTCCTCGAA
>Ga0214473_10008406_pt1 | contig 12196 bp, 5 predicted proteins | sample RVTome_7_FD_203509 | JGI IMG/M metagenome (GOLD analysis project Ga0214473, IMG submission 203509) | Soil microbial communities from uranium-contaminated site in the Upper Colorado River Basin, Wyoming, United States - RVT98D197 | ecosystem: Environmental > Terrestrial > Soil > Contaminated >... | reverse complement strand
GGCCGCCATCGACGCGAGCGAGAGCCCCGAGGACAAGATGATCATCGTCCGCGAGCTCTACGGCGCGGCGCTCAGGCACGGGTCGGGCGAGGGTGCCCTCGAGGCCGGTCAGGCGCTGCTCCGGCTGGCCATCGACGACGAGGAGCGGGGCGCTTTGATGCGAGAGCTCCACGAGCTGTGCCGGTACGAGCTCGCCGACGAGGCGGCCGCAGGCGAGATTCTGCGAGAGGCGCTCGAGACGCCCGCCGCCCACGGCTGGGCCCCTGATGCTGCGCGGCTACATGCGGCGAGGACCGGAAACGAGCCCCTGCTGGCGCAGGCCCATGGAATTCTCGCTGACGGATCCGCCGACGCGGGCGCCGCGGCAGCCCACTGCTGCGCGGCGGCGCGCTCCATGGTGCGGGCCGGCAACGAAGACGGCGCCATCGAGATGCTGCGCAAGGCCCTCGAGCGCGCCCCGGGCCATCCGTATGCCGTGCCCCTGCTCGAGGAGATCCTGCGCTCGCGCGGTGAGGCCGACGCGGTGGTCGCGTTGCTGCGCGACGCGGCCGCGGCACAGGAAGGCGACCGCGCCGCCGAGACGAACTTGCTCCTGGCCGGCGCTGCCGCCGAGGCGAGCGGAGATCTCCCACTCGCGAGGCGCACCTACGAGGACGCCGCCCAGCGTGATGTCACGTCATCTTCGTCGCACTGGACGCTGCACCGCCTGGCCACGGCCAGCGATGATCCGACGTTCCTCTTGGAGACGCTGCGCGGTCTGAGCGAGAGGGAGATCGCGGCAGGCGAGCCTGGCCTGGGCACCCTCGACCTGGCGGAGCACCTCGAGCTCGTCGCGGGCCAGCCCGAGGCTGCCAGCGCGCCCCTGTCCGCACTGCTCGGCGCACCCGTTCTGGGGACCACCGCAGCGGCGCAGCTCCTCTTGCTACCGGGCAAGGACCTCGGACCCGAGCGAATTGCCGCCGCCCAACGGCTGCTAGCCGACAGCCGCGACCCCGCGGTGGTCACCGGGTTGCTGCGCGTCCTGGGTTCGCAGGCGCTCGCGGCGGAGGGCGGGGACGAGCGCGTCGTCGAGGCATCGGACGCCGTCATCGAGCAACTCCCTTCGGACCGCTGGGCTCGGTGGGTACGGATGAGGTCGTACGGCGATGAGCCGGAGCGCGCCGGCAAGCGCGCTGACGGGTGGGTCGCTCTCGGGAGCGTCACCGACGATCCGGAAGCTGCGACCGAGCTCTCCTTGCACGGCCTGCGCGCCCAGCTCGTCGCACACGGCGCGGACGCCATGGACGACGCGTTCATCCTGTCCCAGGAGCTGGCGGCGAGCTACCCGGAGTCGGCCGCAGCCGCCATCGCCCTCGACGAGACGGTTTCGGCGGGCGACGACCCCGAGCCCCGCGTGGAAGCCCTCACTCGCCGCGAGGCGGGCGCGGGCAAGCTCGACCGCCCCACGCTTCGGGCCGCCCTGGGTCGAGCGCTCGTCGCGGCTGGACGGGCGGACGAAGCCGTCGAGACCCTTCGCCGCATCGTCGAAGCGGACAGCGAAGATCTCGCGAGCTGGGATGCGCTCCGCGTCTGCGCGCGCGAGCAGGGGGAGTGGTCCGACGTCGTGCGCGCATGCGACAAGCTGGCCGAGCACCTCCCAGAACAGGACTCCGAGCTCAAGGCCCAACTCCTCGAAGAGGCCGCCGCCGCCCTGATGGATCATCTCGAAGACGACGATGGCGCGGAGAGCCGGCTGCGAAAGGCGCTTGTGCTCTTCCCTGGCCGGCAGGTCGCCTACGGGCGCCTGCATGACTTGCTCGGCGAGAGGGGGAACGCCACGGACTTGATCGGGGTCGTCGCCGACCAGTTGGACGCCACCGATGACCCTGCCGAGCTCGCGAAGCTCTTCTACGAGCAGGCGAGATTGCTCCGGTCGGAGGGCGATCGGGAAGGTGCGCTGGCGGCCCTGGACAGCGTGCGGATGCTCGAGCCGGACCACGTGGGAGCCATTGCGCTGGAGGTCGAGATCCGCGTGTCGCTCGAGCAGTGGGCTGAGGCGGTCGCTTCGCTGCAAGCGCTGGCGGCAGCCGATGTGCCCGCCTCGCAGAAGCGCCTGGCTCGACTCGGCGCCGCGGATTTCCTACACAAGCACCTGGGCGATCCGCGCCGTGCGCTCGGGGAGCTGCAGCACGTAGTCGATCTCGGCCTGGCGGACGCGGCCCTCTACTCCCGCTTGGCCGAGATCGCCGTGGCGGGCGGCATGTTCGAGGAGGCCATCGCGGCGCTGCGCCAGGCCGCCGACGGATCCAGCGGCAGCGCGCGCGCGTCGTTCGAACGGCAGGCCGCCAGCCTGTATCACGAGCGCATGGGCGACGACCGCTCCGCCGTGGAGGGTTATCGTCGCGCGCTCTCGGTCGTGCCGATGGACCTCGCGGCGGGGCAGGCGCTCGCCGACCTGTTGGTCGATCCGGTGGACCGGCAGCAGCTGTCGGAGAAGTTCGAGCTCTCTGTGCGCGAGGCTCTCGCAGAGGACCCGACCGACGATGACGCCCTGCGATGTCTGCGCGCCGCCGCCGAGTGGCGCGGCGAGCGTGATCTCGAGCGCCTCGCTCTCGAGGCCCTCTTGGCGCTCGACCTCGCCACCGGCGAGGAGGCCGAGGCGCACGCCTCCCTGTCTACGCTGGCTGCGCCTCGCTCCGTTCCGCTCGGGACGACCGCCCTTGCCAACCTTCGGGCATCCGGGGATCACGGGCCCGCGGGCGACCTCGCTCGACTCATTGTGGACACGGTGGCCGAGATGGATCGGCTCGAGCCGGCAACCTACGGCGTCGGCAAGGGCGACCTCGTCAACCCGAAGCTCTCTCACGCCCTTCGCGACGAGGTGACCTCCATCGCCCGGCTCTTCGAGACCTCCGTCGGCGACTTCTACGTGGGCGGCACCGAGCTCCGCCAGATCGTCGCAGTCCCGGGGAAGAAAGCACCGGCGTGGATCCTCGGGGATCGCGTGCAGTCGCCGCTGACCGCGGGACAGCGATTCGTGATCGGACAGCTGAGCATGGCGATCCGGTCGGGCACGCTCCCCCTCGTGCAGAGGACGCCGACCGACGCCGCCAACCTGCTCCTCGCCGCTGCCCTCGCAGCCGAGTCCCCCATCGCGGGGTCGGAGCGCCGGTCCGGCGTCGCCGAGATCGCAGCGGCGTTCTCGCGGCGCATGCCCCGCAAGGTGCGGCGAGCGGTCCCCGACCTCGCCCAGCGGATCCCGGATGCAACCGCTGTCGACGCTTGGTGCACCGCCTCCCTGTCGACGGCGCTCAGAGCAGGCCTGCTCGTGGGGGCGGACCTCACGGCATGCTTGCAAGCCGTGCTCGGGGACCAACCGACCCTGGAAGCGGTCCTCGGCTCGGACATGGCCTGCCATCTTCTGGAGTTCTGGGTGTCGAACACCTGCGTCGCGCTTCGACGCGACCTTGGATACGGAACGTGAGCGACGACAGAAAAAAGTCTGGCCTTCCCGAGGGCATGGACGACGACTTCGATTGGGACGAGGTCCTCAAGGAATGGGCGGACGAGCTCGACAAGATCGCTCCCTCGGACCCGCCACCCCCGGAACCCAAGGCCAAGCGGCCGCTCTATCGACCGCCGTCGCAGCCCCCTGCCAAGGCCGCTCCCAAGCCGCGGCCCAAGCCACAGGAGCCAGTCATTCCCCCGCCCGCAGACGACCGGGCCGGCTTCGACGACCTCGACGGGCTCGACGCCGTGACGCGGATCTCCGAGGTGTCTGCGGAGGTCTACCTCGCCTCGGAGGCGGCGGCAGCGGACCCCACCGCGCCAACGCACACGCGGCCGACGTCCCGGCCTCCACCCGAGGACGTCGAGCTGAGCTTGGACGATCTGCTCGATCAGGAAGCGACTCCACCTCGGCCCCAACAGGCGCCGTACCGGCCCCCGCGGCCCGGGGGACCGCCGCCCGCGCCCAAGGCAGGCGCTGAATCCGAGCCCCCCGACCCCTTCGGCGGCCTGATTCCCATCGACGACGAGGACGAGGCGCGCACGACGGTGTCCGAGCCCCCCACGGCCCCTCCGCGCGCCGGGATCCCCGGCAAGCGGGAGCGCCACTCGACCCAACCGCTCGACGTGCGCGTATCGACGAAACCCCCGGCGCTCATGCCCGCGCCGGCCGCGCCTGACGCGGCCAGCCCGCCCCCGGCCGAGCGTCCGACGCCGCGGTCGACCCTCGACGAGCTCGACGACCTCCTCGGCGACGTGGACGATCAGCCGACGCGTGTCGCCGCCATCGACGCGATGGCTGAGCCGTCGCACGATGTTTCCGTTCCCGGGCCCGCTCCCGAGTCCACGACTCCGCCACGCGCGAAGCGGCCGGCGGTCCGTCCCCCGTCGGCTGGCGAGCCCCGCCGCGGGCTCGCCGATCTCAAACCCCGCGGCGCGACCGATGCCGATCCGCCCGGGTCAGCCGCGCAAGCGGACGCGACCCTCGATGATCTCGCGCCTCACCCCAAGCAAGCCGCCGATGCCTCAGGCCGAGACGCCAGCGACGCCGGGGCCCAGGCGGCTCGGCGCACCGTGCGGTACCGCAAGCCCCGCCAAGAGACCTTCCCCCTCGTAGGCCGCGCGCCAGAGGCACTTTGGGCCAGACGGGACCTCATGGTACGGCTCGCTGCGGGGGCAAAGGGCTCGCCGAGGGCGAAGCTCCTGGTCGCAGCCGGCGAGCTCGCCGATCAGCTCGCGCAGCCTGCGGAGGCACAGGTCCTCTACGCCGAGGCTCACGAGGCGGATCCGCAGGATGTCGTGGCGCTCAGGGCACTCAGGCGCGGAGCCATCCTCGAGGAGGACTGGCGCAAGGTAGCGAGCCTCCTCGAAGCCGAGGCCGCTCTCCCGCTGTCGATGGAGGACCGCGGCGCATCCCTCATGTTCCTGGCCGAAGTTCAGCTCCATCGACTCTCCGACTTGGATGCGGCAGAGCGTTCGGCACGCAGCGCCGCTGGGCTCAAGCGCGGCTCCCTCGAAGCCACCGCCCTGCTGGCCGAGGTCCTGTTCGCGCTGAAGAAGGACGCCGAGGCCCACACGCTCCTCGAGCGTGCCGCCGGCAGTTGGAAGGATCCCGCCGGGCGCGCGACGCTGCTAGCCGAAGCCGCCGAGTTCGCGGAGCGTCATGGTCAGTTGGAGCCCGCCCAACGACGTTACGCGGCGGCTGCGGAAGCGGACCCGAGTCGCGTGGATGCACTCCTGGGCGCGGCGCGCTGTGCCAAGAGCCGGGGCGAGATCGACGCGGCGCGCGATGTCATCGTCCTGGCGACGACGTTCCTCGGCGATGGGCCGGTGGGCGAAGCGTTCCGACACCAGGCGGCCCGCCTGGTTCACGTGGCCGGCAAGCGACCTGCCGAGGCTCTCCCGCTTCTCGGAGATGCCCGGTCCCCGGTGTCCTCGAGGGCACGCGCCGACGCGGCGCGGGCGACGGGAGACCGCCAGGCCGAGACCGAGGCCGTCGAGGCATGGGCGACTGCTTCCGGGGGCACGCGGCGCGCCCTCGCCCTGCTGCGTCTAGCCGAGCTGCACGTGGACGGCGGGCTACTCGAGGAGGCCGACGAGGCCCTCCGCGACGCGGCACGGGCCGACTCGGGGCTCACGACGGTGCGCGTCGTGCGGGAGGTGCTCGCGCGACGTGCGGGGGATCGGTCGCGACTGGCGACGGCCGTGGACATGGGTGGGGCTGGGGGTGCCCTCGCCGCCGCAGCTCGTTCGGTCAAGGAATCCACGGCGCTCGAGCGCGAAAGGGAGCTGCTGGCCGCCGCCGCCAAGGAGGGCGACGCGTTGGCGTGTGTCGATGTGGTGGCGCTCGACGCGGCGGCTGCGGCAGGTGACACGCGCACGATCGAAGAGAGCCTGACCCGCGAAGTGGAGCGCTCGGCTCCCGAGCAGATGTTGGGGCCGCTGCTCCTGCTCAGCGACCTCGAGCTCGCGGCCGGACACCTCGATGGCGCCGAGGCGCACCTGGCCCAAGCGCGCGACGTGGCGGAGGGGGCACCCATGGTCCTGCGGCCCCTGGCGCGCCTCACGGGCAAGCGCGACGCGGAGGCATCGGCAGCCCTGTGGCTGGAGGAGTCCCTGGCCGCCAGCGGTCAGCGGGCCGCCTTCGCGGCCACGTGGGCCGGCCGCATCCTCGCCGCCGGCGGCCTCGACGCGGCGGAGGCCTACCGCCGTGCGCTAGGCGCCCACGCGGACTACGCACCCGCCGTGTGGGCCCTCGAGCCCCTGGCGCGTCGGGCGGGAGACACGGCCGCGCTCGCCGAGCTCAACGAGCGGCAAGCGGGGCTCACCGACGACAGCGTGGAATCGGCTGGCCGGTGGATGCGCGCGGGGCTCGTTCGAGCCGCGGAGGACGAGGCTGCGGCCATCGCATTGCTCGACCGCGCCCGCAAGGCGGTGCCCGGGGACTTCATCCTGTCTGAGCTCGTGCTGCGCATGGGCCACGGGCTGCCTGCGACCGAACAGGCAGCGATCCTGGAGGCGAGCAGCGAGAACGCGCCCGAGGACCTCGCACGAGCTGCTCGTCTTCGGGCCGCCGCGGCACTCGAGGCCGCCGGAGAGCACGCCCGTGCGGCGGCGCTCTACCGACGGATCCTGGGAGACATCAGCGAGAGCGACCCCATCGCACGCCACGCCATCGATCGCGCAGAGAGCGCCGCCGGCGAGAACGCGCGGATCGCCGAACGACGTTTTGCAGCCGTGCGTGGGGCGACCGACGAGGGCTCGAAGGTCCAGGCTTTGCAGCGGCTGGCGGACCTCGATCTCCACGAGCGGCACGATTCGAGCAGCGCCATCCTGTCCCTGCAGTCGATTCTCGAGGTCGCTCCGGGCCACCTGCCAAGCCTCAGGACCCTCGAGCGACAGTTCATGGACCAGGACCGAGGCGACGAGCTGTCGGCGATCGAGCTCGCGCTGGCCGATAACCTGTCCGCCACGGGCACGGGCGATGGAGCGGCCCACCTTCGGCTCGCCGCGCGGCTGCTGCTGGCGCAGGAGGGGGCCGGCGGCGATGCCGCCGACCCGATCCTGCTTCCCGCCGCCGACCGTGACTCGATGGATCCGTGGGTCGCGCGGCGCGCTCTCGGAGCAGCCCAGGCGCACGGCGAAACTGAGAAGCTCGTCCGGGCCTCCCTCGAGGTGCTGGGCTTCGCGCGCGATCCGCTCTCCCGCACGAGCGCAGGCCTGGTGGCGAGCCACGCGCTCGAGGCCTGCGGGCGCGGGGCCGAAGCTGCGACCCTGCTCGGCCCTCTGGTCGAAGCGACACCGGACCATCCGACGGCAGCCGAGCGGCTCGGTCAGCTGCTCGTTGTGGCAGGCGAGCACGTGAAGGCTGCAGAGGCCTTCGAAACCGCCGCCCGCGCTTCGCACGTCGCTCGGCGGACGGCGGACTGTTGGTATGACGCTGGCGTGATCTGGCAAGAGAAAGCAGGAGACCTGGACCGGGCTGTCGAGGCCCTCATGCAAGCCGCCGCCGTCGACGCCACTCACCTCGACGTGTTTCCGCGGCTCCGCACCCTCCTGACCGAGAGGGGCGAGGGACAGCGTCTGGCCGAGCTCACCGAGCGGCGCCTCGCGGCCGGCGGCGATGCGGCTGTGCTCGTCGAGCTCCACACGACGCTGGCCGGTCTGCGTCAGGACCTGGGAGACGGGCCGGGAGCGATCCAGGCGCTGAGGGCTGCTCTCGCGCTCGAGCCCGACCAGGCTGACACCCTGGAACGTCTCGCCAACCTGTGTCTCGAGGAGCGGGACTTCCGAGGTGCGGCCGAGGCGTTGATCCGCATTGCCCGTCTGCGCAAGGACCGCGACGTCCTGCGCTGGGTTTTCTTCTCGCTGGGCGACATCTATGACGCCCACATACCCGATCCCAAGCGCTCCGAAGCGGCGTACCAGCGGGTACTCAAGCTCATCCCCACCGACACGGAGGCCATGGCCCGCCTCGCAGACATGTACAGCAGGGAGGGCAACGCGCGAGCCGCCGCCGAGATGCTCCAGCAGCTCGCGACGCACGAGCTCGATCCGGACAAGAACAGGGACTACCAGCTCCGGCTAGCCCAGAACCTCGAGCAAGCGGGCGACGTCAGGAAGGCCGAATCCGTCCTCGACCGCACCCGCCGCAACATCCCGACGGATCTGACCGTGCTCCGTGCAATGGCCGACTTCTACGGCAGGCAGAACGCCCAATCGGCCCTATCCATGCACCTCAACAGAGCCGTGGCCGATCTACGCGCCGCCATCCAGAGGGACGCCACCGAGCTCGTCGGCTGGTCAGGTCTCGTGGAGCTGCTCGGGTGGCGAGGCCGACCCGACGCCGCTCGCGCCGCGGCATCGGCCGCTGCCGCTGTCGGGATGGTGGATCCCGATCTGGCACATTTGCTCGACGCCCAGGGCGGTATCCCCGGCGCGGGCCCAGCCGCCTCCGACCCCGAGATCGAAGAAACCCTCTCGCCGCCCATGCTCAACCGGGTGACCAGAGCGGTGTTCCAACTGGCCGGCGACGCCTTCGAGAAGGTGCTGCCGTTCGATCCCAGATCCCTCGCAGCCGAACGTTTGCCGAAAGAACACGGTTTCCGACAAGCGACCCAGCAGATTGCTCGCTGGTTCCAGATCCCAGACCTGCAGCTCTACTACACGAGACAGGCGCCCCGGGTCTGCGTTGCCGTATCGAGCCACCCACCCACGATCGTCCTGGGCAGCGAGCTCTTCACTGTCTCGAACGAACGCGAGAAGGAGTTCCTCCTCGCACGGGCGGTCAAGGCAGCCAAGACCAACTTGGCGGTGGTGGTGAGGTCGCAGCCCGCCCAGCTGGCGACGGCAATCGCCGGACTCGTGCGTTCCTACGATTCCAACTACAGCCCACATGGGATGGACGCGGCGGTGCTCGACGATGCGGCCCGTCGCATGACGAAGGCGGTCCACAGGCGAATTCGCGACGAGCTGATGCCCTTGGTTATCGAGATGGCGGGCGCACACGACTTCGACCCGACTCGACTGGGGCTGGCAGCGTCGGAGCTCGGCGACCGCGTCGCACTGCTCGCTGTGGGTTCCACACCCTCGGCAATCGACGGCCTGTTCAGGCTGGCGGGAAACCAGATCCCGGCAAGCGCGGCCGCGCGTTTGCGGGTTCAGGCCGTCGGCGAAATACCTGAGGCGGCGTCGCTGCTCGCATTCTCCATCTCCGACGACTACTTCGACGCGCGCCAGCGCGCTGGCGCTGACCGACAGTGACCATGCGGATCGGCTTCATCGGGCCGGCGGATGGGAATCACGCGCTCCTGCGAGAAGCCGCGGAGTTCCTCCTCGGTGACGCGGAGGTCGAGCGCGTCATCTACCTGGGGCAGGATGGCGCCCTGACCCGGGTAGCGGACGAGTGGGCCGCCGAGATCGCCGAGTGGGCCACGGACCGGGCCGGCTTCTTCGACAGGGCACTCCAGATCGCTCTGGACGGAGACGCGGCGGCGATCCGCGCCCTCCTCGAGGCCGACCGATCGCTCGAGCGGCTCGGAAGCCTTCGGACTCTGCCTCCCGTACCGACCCGTGCGATCGAGATGATCGACGACCGGATCGTCACGGTCGTCTGGGACAAGGACGTGCTGACGGAGGGGGACATCGCCAACAGCATGCTGCTGGTGTATGGCCGCTCCGACCAGGACCTGCTCAAGCGGTTCGGCCGCCGCTACTTCTTCACGCCCGGACCGTTGTCGTCGCACAAGGTCGCAGTCTTCGAAGCCACGGCAGACGGAATCGCAGCCTCCATGTTTGCACCGTCGGGAGCACCGCTCTGGAGCGAGCAGCTCGTGACCCCGCGAAAGAATCCGAGAGTGACGGTCACGCCGTGATCGACCGAGATGACCCGCGGGCGAGTGGCGTCAAAGTCATCGCTGTTTTCGGCGGCAGCTTCGATCCGCCCCACGTGGCACACGTGCTGGCGGCGTCCTACGTGCTCGCGACCGAAGAGCTGGATCGCCTGATGGTCGTCCCCACGTGGCAACACCCCCTCGACAAGCGAGCCCACGCGGATTTCGAGGACCGCTTTCGGATGTGCCAGCTCGCCATGCGTGACCTGGCGCGCGTGGAGGTCTCGCGCATCGAACAGGAGCTCGGAGGCGAGAGCCGTACGATCCGTACGCTTCACGAGCTGCGGCGGCGCATGCCCGGCACGCCGCTCCGACTGATCGTCGGGTCCGACCTGCTCGCTGAGGTCGACCGTTGGCTGGCGTTCGACCAGATCACGGCGCTGGCTCCCCCGCTGGTGCTGGGACGGACCGGCTTCCCGACCGGCCGCGACCTGCCTGTGGAGTTTCCTCCCGTCAGCTCGCGTGACATCCGACACCGTGTCGCCACGGGTGAGCCCACGGCGGGCCTCCTTCCCCGGGCGGTCGCCGACTACATCGAACATGAGCTCCTCTACCGGAAACCGGACGAGCCATGAGGGTCGCGATCCTCGGCCGGGGCCGAGTCGGCGGCGGTCTGTCCAAGGCGCTGAGCCGGGCGGGCCACGACGTGAGGCTGCTTCCTGGACGCCGCCCGGGCGGCGACCTGCGTTGGGCGCGGGTCACGGTGCTCGCCGTGCCCGACGCCGCGATCGCGCCGACCGCCGAGCGGTTGGCGCCGCGACTGCAACCGGGCACGGTCGTCCTTCACTGCGCTGGCACGAGGGACGCGGCGGATCTGCAGGCCTGCGAGGCTGCTGGGACACAGGTGGGCGTGATGCACCCGCTGATCTCCTTCGCCGACCGCAGGCGGCCCCCGCCGCTCTCCGGCGCGACTTTCACCCTGACCGGCTCCGCCGCCGCCCGTCGCGTGGCGACACAGCTCGTACGGAGCATCGGAGCCCACGCCGTGACGGTGCCTGTGCACGGAGCTGCGTACCATGCGGCGGCCGCGCTGACGGCCAACGGCGCGGCTGCGCTCGCGGCCGTCTCGACCAGCGTGCTCGTTCGGTTGAGCATACCCAGGCGAAGCGCGGAGCGGGCACTCGCCGGGCTGCTGCGCTCGGTGGCCCACAACATCGAAGCCGTGGGGCTGCCGGCGGCGCTCACGGGACCCGTCGCGCGAGGGGAGGCATCCACGGTCTCGGAACACCGCGCAGCCCTCGCCCGTGTCGATCGACAGGCGCTGCGGGCTTACGATGCCATCGTCCCGATTCTGCTCGTCTGCGCGCAGGACGCGGGGTTGTCCCCTTCGAGGGCGAGGGCCATCCGGCGCATTCTCGAAGGAAGCTGAAGCTCGGATCTGCCCTCCGGGGCCCACTTCTCACACAGGACGCCACAACATGGACGCGGAGATCCGGAGAGAAGTGCGGGAACGGCTCGGGCGCATCGAGCTGAGCTTCAACGAGCAGGGTACGGATCGGTACGGTATCTCCCGCGATCACCTGATGGTGTTCCTGTCGATCCTCGGATGGTTCTATCGCCGCTATTTCCGCACGCGGGCCTACGGTATGGAGCACGTGCCCACGAGTGGCCGGGCCATGCTGGTCGGGAACCACTCCGGCGGCTATGCCATCGACGCGGGCATGGTCATCGCGTCGTGCTTCTTCGAGCTGGAGCCACCCAGACTCGCGCAGGGAATGGTCGAGAAGTTCATCAGCAGGGTTCCCTTCGCAGCGCCGTGGGCGAATCGCACCGGTCAGCACAGTGGACTTCCGGAGCACGCCGAGCGACTCCTCCGCGACGAGAAGCTCTTGATGGTCTTTCCGGAAGGCGCGCGAGGGACAGCCAAGCTCTTCACCGAACGCTACTCGCTCGTGAAGTTCGGCACGGGCTTCGTTCGGCTCGCGCTGCAGACGGGCACGCCCATCGTGCCCCTCGCGTTCGTCGGTGGTGGCGAGGCCCTGCCGACCGTGGCGAACCTCTACAAGCTCGGGCGGTTCTTTGGGGCGCCCTATCTCCCGGTCACGCCCTATCTGCTGCCGATCCCGTTGCCCGTCGCCACGTCGGTGCACTATGGGAAACCCATGGTGTTCGAGGGCACCGGCGACGAGGAGGACGCGGTCGTCCTGGCCATGGTCGGACAGGTCAAGGAGCGGATCGCCGGGCTCATCGAGCAGGGTCGAAGCGGAGGTGAGCGGTGAAGGTCTTGGTGACAGGCATCTCGGGCAAGATGGGCCGGCTGGTGGCGCAGAGGCTCCTCGAGTCGGGGCATAGCGTGGTGGGCATCGATCGACGGCCAT
>Ga0214473_10008405_pt1 | contig 12197 bp, 9 predicted proteins | sample RVTome_7_FD_203509 | JGI IMG/M metagenome (GOLD analysis project Ga0214473, IMG submission 203509) | Soil microbial communities from uranium-contaminated site in the Upper Colorado River Basin, Wyoming, United States - RVT98D197 | ecosystem: Environmental > Terrestrial > Soil > Contaminated >... | reverse complement strand
CCCGAGGGCATCTTTTATGCACCGAAGGCTTATGAGCTTTACAAAAAGACCGGATTCAAGACACCGTCCGGTAAAATTGAAATATACTCGGAGACCCTGGCACAGGCCGGGTTTGACCCCTTGCCGACCTTCAAGGAGCCCAGCCGGAGCCCGGTCAGCACCCCCGATCTAGCCAAGGAGTATCCCCTGATCATGGTCACCGGTGCCAGGATTCGGGAATACATCCACACGCAGCTGAGAAATGTTCCTGCCATTCGTAAACTCTCCCCTGAGCCGGTTGCAGAGCTTCATCCGGCCGCGGCAGCCAGGTATGGGATCGTGGACGGCAAGGAGATGATCGTGGAAACCAAAGAGGGGAGCATAAAACTCAGAGCCAGGTTGACCCCGGACATTGCCGAAAGGGTGATCAGTGTCCCCCATGGCTGGGCCGAGGCCAACGTCAACGAGTTGGTCAACAAGGATTTCCGGGATCCTATACTGGGATGTCCGGAGGATAAGGGCTTACTGTGCAGGGTAAGGCCGGTTTGATCAAAGGGTCTTTAATCTATGAAAGGTGAAAAGATGGAACTCAAGAATGTATTTAGTCCGATTAAGATAGCCGGCATAGAAATCAAGAACAGGATTCGAATGTCTCCGATGGCCCTTGGCTACGCTGAAGACGGACGGGCGACGGACCGGTACGTCCGCTTTTTCGAGGAAAGGGCAAAAGGCGGGGCCGGCCTCATCGACATGGCTTTGTGGCCGTACAGGACGGAGCACGGTTATTTTCCATGGGTCTTTGACGATAAGTTTATCCCGGGCCTGAGAAGGGTCGCCGATGCCGTTCACGCCCACGGCGCGAAGATCGTCGGCCAGATCGGCACCGGATATGCCTGGGCTTTTCAGGGCAAGCCTCTTGAGATCATCGGCCCTTCCGGAATAAACCTTCTGAAGCGGCCCGGCACGCCTTTTCGGGTCGGGACCCCGACGGCTCGGGACAGGCTGCAGGAAAGAGCCATGAACGTGGACGAGATTCATGAGATGGTTCAGGGATACGGCGAGGCGTCCCGGAGATTGAAAGAAGCGGGTTTTGAGGGTGTCGAGTTGATGCTTGCCGCAGGGTATACGCTTGCACGCTTTCTGGCGGCGGAGACCAACAAGAGAACCGATGAGTACGGAGGGTCGCTCGAGAATCGGTTGAGGATCATCCGTGAGATCATCGATGACATCAGGAAGAAGGCGGGATCGAGCTATCCCATTTTTGCCAAAATTTCAGGAGCCCAGTTTACAAGGAACGGCTATACCCTTGAGGAATGCGCCAATGAGATCGTCCCAAGGCTTGAGGATATGGGGATATGCTGTGTGGACGTAGTCGTGGGCTGGCATGAAGGTCCCGAATTCGGGCTCAGCAATTCGGCAAGACCTGGACAATACCTCTACCTTGCCGAAGCGGTAAAGAAAAAGGCCAAAGGGCCGATTATCGGCGGATCCAGGACGAATGATCTGAGAATCGGTGACCGGGCACTGGGGGAGGGGAAGATCGACATGATCACCCTTGGCCGACAGCTCCTTACCGATCCCGAAACGCCGAATAAGGCGAGGGAAGGCCGTTTTGACGATATTCGCCCATGCATCTGCTGCTGCTGGTGCCTTGAAACCGTAGATAGTCCCGTCATTTGCAGTGTCAATCCGCGTGCGGGCCGCGAATACCTTTATCCGGTGGATGTGGCGAAGCGCCCGAAACGGCTTCTAATCATTGGGGGGGGGCCGGCGGGTCTGGAAGCGGCCATGACCGCGGCTCAGAGGGGCCACCAGGTGACCCTCATGGAGAAAGAGGCGAAGGTTGGCGGCATGCTTGAACCTGCCGCTGTCCCGCCTTTCAAGGAAGACCTCCGTTTCTTCGTCGAATATGGTCGACGACAAATCGAGAAAAGCAATGTGGAACTGATCACGGGTAAAGAGGCCACCCTGAGGGATATCTTTGAGAAGAACCCTGATGCAGTGGTCGTGGCCACCGGGGGAAAACCCTTGATACCCAATCTCCTGGGGGTCACTAAACCGAATGTAGCTCTTGCAGCGGACGTGCTTCTGGGGAAGAAGGAAGTGGGAGAAGAGGTTGTTATCATTGGCGGAGGATTGGTGGGATGCGAACTCGCCGAATACCTTCTCCAAAAGGGGAAAAGAGTGACGATCCTGGAGATGCTGCCCCGGGTGGCCAATGATATGACCCGGGTTCTGAGGGCCGATCTGCTGTGGAGATTGAGAAAAACGAATGTCCGGATAGAGACCGATGTCGAGGTGACCCGCATTTCACAGTACGGCGTTTGGGGCATTCGAAGAGGCTTTGAATACGGTGCGAACGAAGTCTTTTTCGAGGCGGAATCGATCATCGTGGCCGCTGGCATGAGATCGGAAAACGGTTTGGCTAAGGAGCTGGAAGGAAAACTTCCTACCTATAACATTGGAGATTCAAAGGAGACAGGCAAGGTAAGGGAGGCCATATGGGCAGGGTTTGAAACGGCCATGGACCTGTGAGCGTTTTCGAGGTGCCTATGAAAAAGAGCTTGGAATTCTGGGTGAATGGGGAATATGTCGAATTGGAGATCGAACCTCATAGAACGCTTCTGGAGGTTTTGCGCGAAGACCTCGGTCTTACCGGCACAAAAGAGGGCTGCGGACTGGGGGCCTGTGGAGCCTGTACGGTCCATGTGGACGGTTCGCCGATGCTTTCCTGTTTGGTCCTGGCCGTGGAGGTACGGAAAAGGAGCATTACGACGATTGAAGGCTTGATGCAGGATGGAAAGCACGACCCCCTTCAACTCGCTTTCGTCAATCACGGTGCCATCCAATGCGGTTTTTGCACCCCCGGGGCGATCATGTCTGCCAAGGCATTGCTGGGAAGGAATCCAGAGCCTTCGAGGGCTGAAATTGAGGAGGTCCTATCCGGGAATTTATGTCGATGCACTGGGTATCACAAAATCGTTGATGCTGTGGAGTCGGTTAAGAATGATTAGCCTTCCGGGTGGAAAGGGATCTGCCATGTTCTTTGAATTGGATCAGGAAAGACGAAATTTCCAGAAGAGGGTCCGTGACATCTATGAAAGAGAGGTCAGTCCTCTGGTTGACGAGTATGAGAGAAAGGAAACCTTCCCTGTTCAACTTTATCCTGTGTTTGGGGCAATGCAACTCTTATGTTTTCGATGCCCTAAGGAATATGATGGACCGGCGTTAGATAAGATTTCTGAGTGCATCTCGAATGAGGAGATACATCGAATCTGTGCAGGCATCGGAGTATCTTTCATGGTGCACGGAGGATTGGCCACGGATCCGATTCTCCGGTTTGGTTCTGAAGAGTTGAAGCGGAGATATTTGAAGCCTGCCGCCAGAGGAGAAAAGATCGGCGCTTTTGCATTGACAGAACCAAACGCAGGATCGGACGCGACTGGAATTCGGACAACCGCCGTGAAGGAGGGCGATGGCTACCGCATCAATGGATCGAAGACCTTCATCACCAACGGGGGAATCTCTGATTTTGTCACCGTGGCTGCTTACACCGATCCAACCCAGAGGGGAGTAGGAATCAATCTCTTTGTCGTCAATAAGGGAGAGCTCGGATTTTCCGTTTTGAAGAAGTTGAGAAAGCTAGGGCAACATTCCGCGGACACCGCCGAGTTGGCCTTCGACGACTGCTATGTCCCCAAAGAAAGAATGATCGGAGGAAAAGAGGGGGGCGGATTGGAACAGTTGGAGGAGACCCTGAAATCGGGGAGAATTACATATGGGGCGAGGAGTACAGGAATTGCCCAGGCGGCATTCGAGGCTATTCAGTCCTATGTTAAAGATGGCCAACGGCGCGGCGAACCTCTAAAAAGATCGCAGGCGATCCGGTTCATTTTGGCGGAGATGGCGATGTCGATCGAAGCAATGCGATACATGACTTATCGAGGGGCATGGCTTTTCGATCGAGGCATTGCCTCGATGAAGGATGCATCGGTTGTGAAGCTCTTTGCTAGCGAATCTGTCCAGAGGATCGTTCAGAAAGCTTTTACCCTTCAAAAAAACTTGGGTTTGATGATGGAAAATCCTGCACAGAGGTTTCTGAGGGATGCGAGAGGTCTCAAGATTCCGGAAGGGACATCCGAAATCCACCATATGGTGATCGCAAGGGATCTGGGGCTCTAGCCCCCCCTCCCCTCTCCCTGTGGGAGAGGGATAGGGTGAGGGAAATTGCGGATTTCGGAATGGGGATTGCAGATTCAAAAAATATGAAGTTTGAAAAACCCCTTACAAAAAGCGTGGCATGATAAGAACCAGGAGACAAGAATGGATTTTGAATTGTCGGCTGAGCAAAAAGATATTCAAAAAGCCGCAACGGAATTTGCCCAGGGGGAGTTCGATCCCGATCTGGCCCTAGAGCTCGACGAGAGTGGAACATTCCCAGAATCGATATGGAAGAAGGCTTCTCGGTTGGGTTTCATTGGGCTTCATTATCCTGAAGAGTTTGGAGGCCAAGGATTGGGTCTCTTAGAGAATATCCTGGTCATTGAAGCATTCTGCAGGGTTGATTCGGGGATCGGGAGCAGCCTGAGCACTGTCGATCTGGGCTCGGAGGTCATTCTGAAATTCGGTTCCCCTGAACAGAAGAAGCAGTTGCTTATTCCCCTAACAAAAGGAGAAAAGCGGCTGACCATCGCCTTTGCTGAATCGGAAGATGCGAAAGATTTCACCTCCCTTTCCACCTCTGCAGAGATGCAGAAGGGAGAATACCTCATCCGGGGGAAAAAGCGGTTCGTTCTCAATGGCACCCTGGCAAATACTTTCATCGTCCTCTGCAAGAAACTCAAGGGAGGGTGGATCACTTTGGTTGTAGAGCGGAAAAAGGATGGCCTCGAAGTCTTTCCGATCGAAAAGATGGGATTGAAGATGATTCCTTTTGCAGATCTCAATTTAAATGGAGTTCGGGTATCTCATGCGACCCGCGTGGGCAGTGATGGCGATGGGATGATGCACGTGAATTATTGTCATCAGGCGATGGGAGTGAGAAGTGCGGCTCAGGCACTTGGCGTGGCCCAGGGAGCGTACGATCGAGCCCTCCAATATGCCAAACAGAGGGAACAGTTTGGTAAAAAACTTTCGCAGTTTCAGGTCATCCAGCATAAATTGGCAGATATGGCCGTCGGCGTCGAGGTGTCGCGCTGGTTAACATATAAAGCTGCTACAGAATATGATCAGGGAAGATTAGACTCAGGATTTCTTTCCATTGCTCAACTGGAAGTGGGCCGGAGATTGATCGGGGTGGTAGATGAGGCCCTCCAGATTTTTGGGGGCTATGGCTACATGGCAGAGCAGGCCATTGAGCACTATTTCCGGGATGCATGGGCCATCGGAGTGGAGCTGGGGACAGAAGAGGAACTTAAGGATTCAATTGCGGAAAGGACACTAGGTCCCGAGGCAATAAGAAAATAAGGCCTCAGGATATTTCCTGTATTTTTTCTTGCAAAGGATTTGAGGCAGTGGCTGGTGAAATTCTAACTTTCGGTTCAGGAGCCCTCGCCATGTCCACAGATGTACGGGATAGAGATCAAATTGCTCAGAGGGTGGGCTTGTGGGGCATAGGAAACACCTTCGAAAGGAGGTGAGGGAGAGATTTTTTCATAAAGGGAAAATTGGTTGGGGGGTATCTATGCTTCTAGCTGGTCTCAAAGGATCACTGTTGCAAAAAAGGAGGAGAATATGGAACAAACTAAAAATCGGCACAATTTCTTAGTCATTTTTCTCGTCGCCTTGGTGGCGGTCACCTGGACTCTCCCGAAGGTTAGCTTTGCCGTTGAAGTAAAGCCAGTCGTCTTAAAATTCGCTGAGGATGAACCTGCAGGGAGTATGTATGCTAAGACTCGAGAATGGTGGGCAAGGGAAATAGAAAGGCGCACCGGCGGTAGATTGCAGGTAAAAATTTATCCAGGTGGCACTTTGGCTAATGCCAGAAATGCTATTGATGCAGTGATGACAAAGGTGGCCGATGGAGGAACCGTGGTTTCCGTTTTTCATCCTGGCAAAACTCCTCTGGCCACGGTAAGCCAAAATCCTGTAGGCAGTTCCGATCTCTATGCAAGCTATGAGGCGATGAAATACCTCCTGGACAATTATGCCCCCCTCCAGAAAGAGTTTGCCAAGTTTAATCAAAAAGCTTTCTGGGCCTATGCTTCTGGAGGTCAAAAGCTGATTGCAACAAGACCAATAGAAAATCTCAGCAAACTGAAAGGGCTCAAGGTAAGGGCAACCGCCCAGATGGGATCTTTAGCAGACAAATTAGGTGCCATCCCGGTCTTTATCCCTATGGGCGAAACTTACGAGGGCCTCCAAAGGGGCACGGCCGAAGGGGCCATGGCTGGACTTGCGCATATGAAACCCCTTCGTTTTTATGAAGTATGCAAACACCTTCTCATGCTTGAGGGAATCGGGGGATCCAATTGCGGTTTCGGAACGATCAACCTTGATGTCTGGAAGAGCTTACCTCCGGATATCCAGAAAACAGTCTCCGAAGTCAGCAATGAGTACTATACCTTTGCGGCTAAAGCGCATATAGAGATGGAACAAACGATACTGAATGAGTTCAAGGCGGCTGGTGTAACTGTTTATTCCTTAAGCGCTGATGATAAGAACAAGCTGACGGCTGCTGGCGAGGAAGTCACAAGATTGTGGACGAAGGATTTAGATGGTAAGGGTTTACCCGGCTCGGAGATTCTGGATACACTCTTGAAAGTGACTGCTAAATATCATGCTGAAGGGGAAACCAAAGGTTACCCTTGGAAAAGAAAGTAAAGGAAGAATTCCCTCATCTTTTAAAGAGAGAAGAATAGATTTGATGATCCGGTCTTAATTGATCGAGGATTGAAGGAAAGATGAAAGAGTCGAAATCGTCTCGGTCAAAAACTTCAATGATCGACCGGGTTTCTACCTATTCTGTATGGGTTGGAATGGCGGTCTTGCTGGCGATGATGCTTCTCACTGCGGTAGACGTATTCTTGCGGTTTGGCTTTCGTCGATCCATTCCGGGCGTCGTAGAGATAATGGGAAACTACCTCATGGTCGCCGCAGTCTTCTTACCCCTCGCCTACGGCATGGTTGGAGGAGACCACATCACTGCCGATTTCGTAATCTGTCGTCTTTCTCCCCGGCTTCGGATTGCCTTAGAAGCAATAGGTCTGTTGCTAAGTTTGGTCATATATAGCTTAATCGTCTGGTATACCGCGTCAGGGGCATTCCGTGCATGGAAGACTGGAGATTCGATGGTCAATATCCGATTGCCTTTATGGCCAGGAAGGGCCCTTCTTCCCATCGGAGGTTTCGTGCTCTGTATCCAACTTGCTGTGGGCATTTATCGGAGGGTGGATGAATTGTTCAAAGAACGATGCAAGTAGCAAATCTTCAAAGTTTTAACAGAGCCCCTTGAAAGTTCCCGGATAATCCATGCCCCCTTGACGAGTTGCAAGAATAAAGAAAGGATCTCGAAATGGTGCTCGTTTTATCCATCGTTGTCGTGATGTTGGGCTTGATGGCGATAGGGATGCCGATAGGCTTTGCTATGGCATTAAGCGGAGTCTTGGGCCTATTCTTGCATTCCGGCCCGTCTGTGGCGACAGGCCTCTTAAGCTACTATCCCTTTGATTTTGCTTCTGGATATACTTTTACAGTCATTCCAATGTTTATCCTGATGGGTCAACTCGCCTTTTCCGCTGCCTTTACCAAAGACTTTTTCTCTTTTGCCCGCGCCTGGTTGGGACGGTTTCCCGGCGGCTTAGTATTGGGAACATTCGCAGGTTGCGCTGTGTTTGCGGCCTGCTGTGGCTCGAGCATTGCCACTGCAGCCGCCATGGGCTCGATCGCTATACCTGAGATGCGAAACTATGGCTATAGCAAACAGATAGCCGCAGGAAGTGTCGCTGCCGGCGGCACTCTGGGCATTATGATACCGCCCAGCATATTCTTTGTCCTTTATGGCATCATGACCGATACATCTATTGGAAAGCTGCTCATTGCGGGCATTATTCCAGGGCTCCTTTCAACAGCCATGTTTATGCTGGCAGCTGTCATACAAAGCCTCAGGAACCCGGAAGTAGCTCCGGCAATTCCTGACGTCCCGTGGAAGGAAAAATTTTCCAGCATTAAGAAAATATGGGGAATTGGAACCATTGTTATCATTGTTCTGGGTGCCTTATATACCGGTCTATGCACTCCGACAGAAGCGGGGGCGATTGGTGCACTCGGAACCTTGCTTCTAGGAGTTGTCACCAAAAAGCTTAATCTGAAACTCGTCAAGGAATCCCTTTTTGTCTCCGCCCACGTTACGGCTACTATAATGGCCATTGCCGTGGGCGCTGTGCTCGTCATTCCCTTTCTTACAGTGACGGATACCCCGCAACTCGTCACGGCATATGTTATGGGCATGAATGTTAAACCGATCTTTATTATCTTTGGCCTTTCTCTTGTCTTCTTAACCCTCGGTACGTTCATTGATGAGCTCTCCTTAATGCTCATCACTTTGCCCATTATCTTTCCGGTGGTTGTGAAAATGGGCTATAACCCCATTTGGTTCGGGGTCATCATGGTAAAGTATATCGAGATTGCCATGATTACTCCCCCTGTGGGCATGACTCTCTATGTTGTTAAGGGAATTGCTCCTGATTTCTCCATGGAAGAAATCTTCAAGGGCGTTAAATGGTTTGTATTGGCAGACTGTTGTACCCTAATCCTTTTGATCTTATTCCCCGGGATTTCGTTGTTTTTGCCCAGCCTGATGGACTAAAAAGGCTTATTGGGGAAGGGGTAGAATCAGAATGTTGTTCTCGCCCGTGGATATTTGGATTTTTAGCGTAAAGATATCCTTGGGAACTTAATTCTGATTAGGATTATTCAATGAAAGATGAGAGTGTTCCTTTTTGGGCAGAGAAACCCGGCATAAAAACGATTAGTCTATAGAGACATTCATAAGAAAAGTTTCACAATACTTGACTTCGTTAATCGATAATAATAATAATAAATTCTTTATAAGACTGATCGGGAATTCCGCGACCCGTATGAAACTACTCATGACGGCAGTAAGGTGGAAGTCAAGGGATAACTCTTCGGATTTTTGCGACTATTTTCCAAACAAACGGTTGGTTGAAAATATAAATAGGCCGAGATTGCCAGAAGTATTTCCCTTCTCAAGAAATCGAAAAATGAAGAGCGAGCGATGACGGAACCCAAGAGACCGTTTGCTTTGATCAGTTATGGGGTATGATATGTTGATCCACAGCATCGTATCGAAAGGAGGAAGGCCGTGAAAAGGAATTCAAAAGAGAGTTTTTGTCTCGGTCTGGTTTTGGCTTTGGTTTTGGCTTTGGTGTTTTTGGTGCCCTACGGCACAACAAGTTCGGCAAAGCAAGAGCTAAAGCCCATCGTCTTTGGGGCGCCTCTTCCCCTCGGTGATCCGACCGGCGTGGAAGCCAGGCAGGGAGCCATTCTCGCGGTAGAGGAAATCAACAAACAAGGAGGAATTCTCTTGCCGGACGGAAAGCACCCTGTCAGGCTTGAGGTCATGGACTCCCGGGATCTTGAGCCAGGGGTTCCGGTGAGTGAGGCGCTATTGACCACAGAAAGGCTTATTCTGGAGAAAAAAGTGGATTTCATCATTGGAGGTCCCGAGCGCACGGAGGCCTGGCTTGCAGCGACACCCTTATCCTTAAAGCACAAAGTGATTATGGTCGCAGGGCCCGGCTGCTATTCCCCCATGATCGAAGAGACTATCGCAAAAGACCCGGACGGGAAGTACAAGTACTCCTGGAAAGTCAACAACGACGCCAGGACGGATGTGATGCAAGTCGTTCCCCTGTTCAAGAAATTTAAAGAGGCGTGGGGGTGGAGCAAGTTTTATGTCATGGTTCAGGATGTCGCCCACACCCGGGGAGCCGGCGAGGCGGTCTCGGGACTTCTTGCAAAAAAGATGGGTTGGGAGCAGCTTGGCTTCGAACGCTACCCGACCGGAACAAACGATTTCTCCTTGGGTTTACTCGATGCCAAGAAGAAGGGAGCAGACCTCCTTTATATCAGCATGGAGATGCCCCAGGTGGGCATCCTGATGAGACAGTGGGCCGATCTTAAGGTTCCTGCCCTTCCTATGGGCTTGATGATCGCCGCCCAGGATGTTCGCTTTTGGGAAGTCAGCCAGGGGGCCTGTGAATATGCGCTGTCCAATCACTTCTTTGCGGGCAATGGCCCATCCAAACCGGTGAATCCATGGACGGAACGGTTTTTCAAGGATTTTACAAAACGATGGAATATCGAACCAGGAGTATGCACGGGTCTTCCAACCTATGTGGCTGCCTGGGCGGTTAAGGATGCCATTGAACGGGCACGATCCAAAGATTCTGATAAGGTGGTCGAAGCCCTTTACAAGACCGATCTCCAAGTTCCGTACGGCAGATTGAGGTTTGATCCAAAGGGCCATGATGCCGTCGTCACAGATGATCCTCAAACGGGTATGGTCACCATGTGGCTTCAATGGCAGTCTGCTGGCGTAGAGGTCATGGGCCGCCATTCCAAAAGGGTCTGTGTCTGGCCCCCCGCTGCCGCCAACGGCGAGTTGAAGCTTCCGCCCTGGAGGAAGTAGTTCCACCCCCTGAGGTTGAATAGCGTGGACTTGATTATCTACGGATTGATCAACGCTTCCAAGTTCATCCTGATCGCCCTTGGCTTTTCTTTAGTCTATGGCGTGAGTGGAGTGGCGAATTTTGCCCATGGCTCGGTTTACATCTTGACGGGTTTTGGAGTTTGGATTTTTTTGAAGGCTGGAGGGCTGAACTATCCTTTGGCCATCATCCTTAGCCTTCTCGGGACCGCCCTGGTCGGGACAATCATATACCAGGTCCTTCTGATCCGTGTAAGAGGAATGCCTGCCTCGGAAATCATTGCTTCCTTCTCGGTTGGCTTTGGAATCATCGAGTTGTTGAAGATGGCAGGATTCGTGGGCGCCTATGGCAATCCTGTATTCATCCGCGGTTCGGTGGAACTCTTGGGCGTACCCGTAGACTTTCAAAGGCTGATCGGCCTTGGGGCGGCGGCGGGAACCATGCTGTTAATCTATCTCTTCACCCACCATACGAAGATCGGATTGTCCATGAGGGCGGCTGCTCAGGACGAGCAAGCAGCCATGATGCTGGGGATGGACTCCGATTTAACAGCCACCATCAGTCTCGGCCTCGGCTCAGCATTAGCTGCCCTGGCAGCCATTATTCTGCTGCCCTTGGGGAATATCTATCCGGGAATCGGTTACGAAGCCTTGCTTTATGCTGTGGCAGTTTGCATCGTAGGCGGTCTTGGAAATTTGGGTGGGACGGTCCTGGCCGGATTTCTCTTAGCCTATGCCCAGGTCTTCACCATCCGTCTATTGGGAGGGCAGTGGCAAATGGTGGTGATCTTTCTGGCCATCCTCCTGATGTTGATTTTCAAGCCTTCAGGACTGCTCGGGAAGCAGAAGGAACTTGAAGAGAGGGTTTAGCTGCGTTTTGAAACTTTTTTTGTACGACTGTCAAGGAAAAGGGGTTGGGGAATGGAACATTCAATGGCAGGAAGAGAAGACCGCCACCAGAGATTAGACCGTGGAATCAAGGTGCGATCGGAGGGCATCTATGCTCTCGCCTCGTGGAGGGAGATATCCTACCTTCTTGCCCCAAGGGCGGCCCTGGTCTTGGGCATGCTCGTGGTTCCTGCGCTCTTGCCGGAGGTTTGGCAACGGGTGGCCTGCTTGACTGGGGTCTATGCCCTTCTGGCTCTGGCCTTTGATTTTCTTCTCAGTTCCGTGGGCCTGGTCTGTTTGGGAGGAGCCCTCTGGATGGGAGTCGGGGGGTATATCGCAGGGATATTGGCCTCAGAGTTTGGCTGGACACCGGCTGTGACTCTCCCGATCGCTGCTCTTGCGGGCGGGGGGCTTTGTACGGTGTTGCTTTTCCCCTGTCTCCCTCTTCGGGGCATTTACTTCGCCATTGCCACCTTTGTGTATCCTTTCCTTCTGAGTCATATTATCGAGGCGCTTCAAATCGCCGGAGGCACCCTTGGCCTCCCAGGTCTGCCCACGATCCCAAACAAATGGACCGCCCTGTATCTCATGATGCTGCTGCTTAATCTTATTGTCTTTGGCTTCAGAAGACTCCTCAGCGAGGACGTGGGATTGGTTTTTC
>Ga0214473_10008404_pt1 | contig 12197 bp, 7 predicted proteins | sample RVTome_7_FD_203509 | JGI IMG/M metagenome (GOLD analysis project Ga0214473, IMG submission 203509) | Soil microbial communities from uranium-contaminated site in the Upper Colorado River Basin, Wyoming, United States - RVT98D197 | ecosystem: Environmental > Terrestrial > Soil > Contaminated >... | reverse complement strand
CGCCCGCGCCGAGCTCGAGATCACCGATCTCCATCGTCTCTACCTGGACCGCCGTCAACTGCGCGTCGAGTTGCTCGGGCGCGGCACTGCCTGGCTGGACGCCGAGACGCACGAGTCTTTGCTGCAGGCAGCCAGCTTTATCCAGGCCGTCCAGGAACGCCAAGGTTTGATGGTCGCCTGCCCGGAGGAAATCGCTTTTCGCACGGGCAACATTGGCCTGGAGGACCTGCGGCGCATGGCGGCGGCGATGGGCGACAACCATTACCGCCGCTTTCTGGAGGAGATCGCCGACAAGTCCGCCTCGCCCACCGGGCTGCATCGCACGTGACCCCTTCACTCCCCGATTTCCCGACGGCAGCGCGGCGGCCGTCGTTCTCCGCGCTCGACTCGTCCCTGTTCCGCAGGACTTTCAACCTCAGCCTGCCGGCCTGGCAGGAGGGCCTGCGGTTGGCCATGGAAACCGGCTGAGGCGGCGATGGAGCCGCGAGGGTCCCCGGCCCTGCTGCTCGATCGGGACGGCGTGATAATCGAAAACCGGGCCGACTACGTCCGCTCCTGGGGCGACGTGAAGTTGATTGCCTCCGCCCTGCCGGCTCTGGCGAGTCTCCGGGCCTCCGACTACAAGGTCGCCATTGTCACCAACCAGTCGGCCGTCGGCCGCGGGCTGCTCAGCCTGACCGAAGCCGAAGCCATCAACCGCCGGGTGGTCGATCATATCGAAGGGGCTGGCGGACGCATCGATGGCGTGTTCATGTGCCCGCACACGCCTGAGGACGGCTGCTCCTGCCGGAAGCCGAAGCCCGGGTTGCTCCTCCAGGCGGCCGAGGCCATCAACCTTGATTTGAGGCGATCGATCCTGATCGGCGACACCATCGGGGATCTGCAAGCGGGCGCGGCTGCGGGCGTGGGGACCCTGGCGTTGGTACGGACGGGGCTTGGGGCGGAACATGCGCTCCTCCTGGCCCCGGCGGGTTTCTCGAACATTCCAGTCTATCCGGATCTGGCAGCCGCTGTCGAAGACCTCTTACCCAGACTCGCCTAGCGCACAGCCGCGGAAAACAAACGTGCCCGGAAGGCTGGTAGCCTTCCGGGCACGCGTTCGACGGACAGAACATCACACTACGGCCGGGAACGGACGATCAGTTGCTCGTGCCTCCTCGGGTCAGGGCTGGACGACGTCGCAGAGCGAACAGCCACCGGCAGGCCCCCAAGCTAAGGACGACGCCTCGGATCCTGTTGGGTAAAGCCAGTCGAGTCCGTATAGACCAACCTAAAACTCTCTGGGACCGTCCGACGTCATCCATAGGGAGGTCATCGCCGACCTGAGGCCGATTCTCCTGCATCGCCGGCCCGCCTCGTGGCGACCGGCTCACGCCGCCAGAATGATGTTCACTACCAGCTGGACGTCCAGGACATTGACGGTGTCGTCCCCATCGAGATCGGCGTTGGCTATGATCTCCTGATCCGTCTCTGTTCCCAAGAAGACATTGGCGCAGAGCTGTACATCCAGGACGTCCACGTTTCCGTCTTCATTGAGGTCGCCAGGCCCGCTGACGGGGCCCGTCCGCAAAACATAGACCGCAACTTCGCTTCCGAATCCTGCGGGAGGGCTCCATGCTTGATCCCCGTCCGGCAGGGTCATGTCTGTTTGGGTGATGATCGTCCCTGTGGCGATGTCCAGCCATCGCAACGCATAGGTTCCCCCCACTAGATCCCTCAGGCCCATCGCTCCGGAGAGATTCGCCGCATAGGCGATATAGCCGGTCCCTGGCGAGGCCAAGACATGTTCGCTGCCCCCGAGGGCCAGCTCATCGTGAGGGGCCATCTCCTGGAATTCGGTGAATTCCATGAACTCGACCAACCTCCCGCAATCTTCCAAGTCGCCGACGGTCGAGCTGGCGATATCCCAACGCAGATGCATCATATAGCCGCCGCCCATAGCCACCGCCCAGCTTCGCAGCCGAGCCTCGGTGCCAAAGGCATCCGGGTGGCCCTCCACCAGGTTCAGGTTGTACCGGCCGGCGGCGGAGTCCCATGCCATGGTCAGCGCGTCATGGAAGCCGTCTGCATCACTGGCGCCATATTGAATGGCAAATTGATCAATGCTGGGGTCATCCGCAAATTCGGTGAAGGACAGGCCGTTCAACTTGTGGACAGCGATCGGGTGGTCATGGTCGTCGGCTGCCCGGATCTCGGAGGCGATGTTCGAAACCCTCTGCGCGCTGTAGCTCTCGCTGTACTCTTCGGCGACCGCCCAGATCAAATGGGTGTGGTGTTCGAACCGATCTACGAGTTCGCGTATGAAGGACTGCTCTTCAGGACCAACAGAGTCGCCGGTGTCCCAGACCTTCGCTCCGTCGTCGTACAAGAACAGGTAGGTGACGATCCCGCTGGCGTCCATCTCTGAGAACCAGCCTTCCCACTGGTCCAGGATGTCGGGGTCGATCCCTTGGGCGGGATCCGAATCTACGAACGGATTCTCAGACACCCCGCCATCCCCGCCGTGGGAGCGCACGGCCATCAGGTAGATGCCGTTGGCTCCCGTGCCGGCGAGCTTGTTGATCAGGGCATCCTGGTCTCCGCTCCGCGTGCCATCTGGATTCCGCGCCCCTCGATACAGGAACCCTTCCGGATCTCCTGGTGCACACAAGAAGAAGGGGCCAGCGCCCTGGTACATCAGCCACTGAGGATTCGCGGGATCCGCAACGATCTGACCCGGCAGAGGCGTCGACGGGCCGATCAACGGATCCGGCTCCCGACTCGCCTCGCCTGCCCCGGAACGGGCGCCTTCATCAGCCCGCACGGTGGCAGGTCTCGGAAGCCCCAGCTCCCATCCGATGCACAGGAATAGAGCCAGGCCCACGGGGATCAGACGGGCTCGACCGAGGCCGACCGAACTCATCTGAATCGCAATGGGGCGCACGGGCCCGGCCGCCCGAAAGTCTCCTCGTGGCCTTGATGTCTTGGGAACAGTGGTTCTTCCGATGCTTTCCACAGACGCCTCCAGGCTTCGACGCCGGACATATGTACCATCGACCTCGCCGACCTCGTCCTCTAGGATGGGAATCTACCCCTCCCAAGAAGGAGAGCGATCTCTCCGTGGCCTTGGGCCGGGCGACAATACGAAGTTGCCATAACGCGCGGTGGCCTACTTCTGATCCTCAGCGGAAGATCCGGCAACAGCGCATCACAGTTGCGAGGAGGTACGATGCGGAAACCTTTCGCCGTCTCGCGAATCCCCGCCCTGGCATGGGCCCTCCTCGTGGCAACCTTGGCGCTGGTCGTATCCGTAACGGGCGACGCATCAGGCGCGACCTTCGATGCCCGCCGAGCCACGCGCACGGCGCGTCCCGGTTCCTATGCGGACACCATTCTCTTCTCCGATTCCTTCAACCGCCCTAACAGCGACGATATCGGCAATGGTTGGATTGAGAATGAGCCCCGCGGCACCCGTGGCGCCGTGGACGGCCAACGACTCTGCTTTCTGGAGACCTCGGATGAGGCGGTCCATCCCCAGGTTCTTCATCGTTTCAGCGAGACTACCAACGAGCCTGTGGAATGGGATTTCCTGTTCGACTGGGCGCGGACCGGTCCCGAGTCGACCTATCAGGTTTTCCTCCAACTTGGCGACGAAGACCTCATGAGACCGGATGACGTCCGGCAGGGAGTCGCCGTCAACCTGGTGTGGTCCGCCATCGACGGAGTGCATGAAACGCTCGGCTACTACGACGGCACCGCCCCATCCCCCCTATCCTCCCTGAGCGGCCTGGCCAGCCTGACCGTAATCGCAGATCCGACGGCCGGCACATATGAGGTTCTGATCGATCAGGCCTCCGTAGGCGCGGGGATTGCGTTTGACCAGGCAGTGGCCATCAATTCGATTCGGATCTTCACCGGTCAGCTGGACGAGACCAACTTCAACGGCCGGTGCTTCGACTCGATGGTCGTCCGCCAGAGCGAACGAGGGGACAGCGAGCGGACGACGTCTACGCCGAGAGCAACCTCGACCCCTTGGGCCACATCGACGCCGACGGCTTTCGCCACATCGGCGACGACCCCTCCCAGAACCCTCACAACGACTCCCCTCGCCACGACGACCCCCACCACCGGCCAGACCTCTGGCCCCACGCCCACTCCGGGCTCCGGTGTGTACCCGCAATGGTCGAGAGTCGAGTTGGTGTTGCGGGGGCCGGACTCGCTGGGGATGAGCACGAGCTCCAATCCGTTCGCCATCCCGGCCGACGTGACCTTCACAGGCCCTGACGGCAGGGTCTACGTGGTGCCCGGATTCTACGATGGTGACGGCTCCGGGGCCATCGACGGGAACGTTTGGAAAGTCCGGTTTTCGCCGTCCGAGGCCGGCAGCTGGAGCTATCGATCGGAGAGCAGTGAACCTCTGCTCGACGGACAAACGGGGACTTTTGAGGTGGTCGCGCCCACCGGCTGTGCCGGATACCAGCCCGGAAACCTGCCCGACTTTGATTGCCTGGGAAGGCTGGCTTACACGGGGGGTCACTATCTCCAGTTTGCGGCAGGTCCCTACTGGCTCAAGGGAGGCGTAGATGACCCGGAAGACTTCCTGGCGCCGGGGAGCGCGACAGGATTTCCCACGCAGCAGGCGGCAGCCGACTTCCTGGCGAGCCAGGGAGTGAACTCGCTGTATATGTTGTTGCACAACGTGGGTGGTGACGGGCGGAATGTGTGGCCGTGGGTCGGCGGCACGGAGGCCGAAGCGCGAGCCAACCACGAGCGCTTCGACGTGGCCAAGCTGGCAGAATGGGAGACGCTCTTCACCTACCTTCAGTCGAAGGGGATCGTTCTCCATCTGGTGCTGGAAGATGACTCAGCCTGGACCGGCTTCAACCGGGAGGCGTACTACCGTGAGATGGTGGCTCGGTTTGGTCATCACAACGGGCTGATCTGGAACTTGTCCGAAGAGTACAACGAGAACTACTCCGCCAGCCAGATCATGACGTTCGCCGGATTACTGCGGGCGCTCGATCCGTACGACCATCCCATCACCGTCCACAACGTCGGGGGGCTGAGCGCCTGGACCCCGTTCGTCGGTCACCCGAACTTCGACCTGACCAGCTTCCAGACCAGCGCCCAGCCACAGAACGCGACCGCGGTTACGTGGTTTTCCACCATGGAGGGCGCCAGTCGGACAATCCCCATCTCGTTCGACGAGACGGGCAAGCTGAGCTCCGGCGAGCGGGATCTTGCCCGCCACATCTTGTGGTCGGTGTACCTTGGTGGGGCCAACTTCGAATTGCACACCTCGCCGCTGACGCGCTATCAGGATTTCACAGCCCATTTCCAGGATCTGGCAAGGGCCCGGACCTTCATGGAGGGACTGCCCTTCTGCGAGATGGTCCCCATGAATAGCCGCTTGGTCAGCGGACAGGGCTACGTGGCCGGGCGGCCGGAGGACGTTCTGGTGGCCTACTTGCCGTTGGGGGGTTCCTTCCAACTGGATCTGCGGCCGGCCAGCGGCTCATTCCATGGAACGTGGTTCGAGCCCGGCACCGGGAGCACTTCGGAGTTTTCTGCGAGCGGAGGAATCCTCCAGGCCTTCCTCTCTCCGTTCCCGGGCGACTCGGTCCTGGCTCTTGTGAAAGATGGCTCGGACGTATCGACGTGTAGGTAGCTGAAACACAGAGCGGCCCCCGCGGGCCGCTCTCGTCATCGGCAACGCGCCATCCGCCATTGGACGGCGAGAGCGGCGGACGCCCAGCTCTGAAGCCTGAAGATCCCGAAAGGTTTCGACCGGGTGGATCGTGAGTCCTCGGATCGGAGTTCCGTCATTCGATCCGATCTGCCATCCTCGCCCTGCCACCAAGCCTCCGACGAAAGATCCCTGGGACCCGAGCGATGAAGCCGGGATCGGTGGCCCGACTCCATCGTCGGCCAGCTTGGTAGCTCGGCCTGCACACGGGCACCTCCCTAGAACCGTCAAGGGGGGGTTGGTTCCTCCGTTGGAACGTCCGTAGGCGGTTCCGGGGTCGGCTCATCCGTTGGCACGGTCGTCGGCTCTGGCGTCGAGGTGTCGGCTTCCACGGTAGGGACAGGCGTATCGGAGGGCGGCGCCGTCGTCGGTTCCTCCGTCGTGGCGGTGGGCAATGGCGGCTCGTCGGTTGCCGTCGGCGAATCCGTTGCCGATGGGGGCACGGTCGCCGGCGGGGTCGGTGTGGCGCTTATGATCGTCGTAGGGCTGGGGACCGTGGTGCCGGTCTTCGTCGGTGTGAGTGTGGGAAACTGCGGGGGCCCGGCCTCATCATCCGGAGGCCGTGGGGTGGGCAGAAGCACATAGACGAAGAATTCCGCCGAGAAGACCGGCTCCACCAGACCAGGGTCGGTGCCGAGTTGGAAGACCTCGATAGTAGCTCGTTGTCCGATGGGGAGTGCAGGGCCAATGCAATACAGCTTATCTGTGTACGCCGCAGGGATGAAACAGAAGTAACTCTGCGTCTGCCACACCGTCACCGTCGCCGCGAATTCCCCATGCACGCCGAGGGGGACGACGATCCGGACCATCGAGCGCCCCCCCGACAGCTGACTCACCCCCTCGACATACGCCCCTTCAAAAGGATCGAAGCGAACTTCGCTGGTGCCCGTTGGCGGGACGGCGCTCGGCCCCGGAGTGGGTGTTGCCGTAGTTGTGGCTGCGGCCCGCGCTGACGTCTGCCGGGTGGGGAGGATCCTCATCAACGGCAGGGTCCCCAAGGCCTCCGCGATAGATTCCTGTCCCCCGGCGAGCCGAAGAAGAGCGAGCGGGAGCCCAAACGCTCCGATGAACGTCAGCCCGACAATGAGCCGGATGCGTCGCCAGTCATGCGGGAGCATGTTGTACGGGCACTATCGACCCCCTCTTTCGCCGCGGAGTCTCGATTTCGTGTCTGCGCCGGGGCCGCCGCACCTCCCCAACGCCTCGCCGGGCCGCTCGCCCTGATTCGCGCAGAAGTGGATTAGACTTGTCCACTATGGAAACCGTACCCCACAAGGCATGGAAGACAATCCGGAAGTCTGTCGAGGGCCACCCGTCGGCCCGAAGGGCACCAGTCGCATTCTTCATCCTTGCCGCGGGCCTGCTCGGCATATCCCTAGCGGCAGGAGCGCCGAGCGGCCGAAGACCCGACGTCTCGTCCATCCCTGGCCGTACGTCCGACGTCTTCGTACTAGCCTTGGACGGAGCTCGACGCCCTCCGAGGGCACCCGATCCCCCGGTGCTCGCAACCCCATACGCGGGCGCGCCCCCATGTCCCAGGCACGACCCGAATTCGTGGCACGGGCTATGGGATTCGGAGGGGCGTTGCCACTATGCCCATACTCACAACGCCGACCCATCGGCGGTCGAGAATATCTTTGGACCTCTGCCCTTGGACGATTCTGTCTCCTACCCCTGGCAGACCGGAGAGGGCGCGGAAAACGAGCACAAACACGAAGGTTACAAGTGGAGCGTCCAGGTCCATGATGGCTGCGTGCACCGCCGGTCGGGATTCGAGACGCACAATTGCGTGACCGCCTGGCGCCTGCAATACCATTCTCTTGGGGGCGGCCACGAGGCCCAGTCTCGGTTCCACTCTTTCTACGGCGAGTTCCGGGTCTGCACACGAGACGGTGCGGAATGCGGAGTGGTCCGAACGGGAGGCTGGGCGGACTTCGGAGTCCTCTGCGTCCCCTACAAGGGAGAGCGCGTTCGCTTGCTGGCTGATCCTCCCGAGCTGATCGACACGCCGCAGCGGCCCGCGTGTAATCGGCCGCCCTACCGAGGGCACGTGAGCGCGAGAGACCCCATTGCCGACGGGGATAGCCTCCCCTACACATGGAACTCCCATCCCACCTTCGGTTGGAACCAGCTGCTCTCCTTTGACTTCAAGGTCCTGGACGATTGGGGCGGGATCCTCCCGTCTAATCCTGCGCCTGCTCTCGCCGAGGCCTTCCGTGTCTGCCCGGATAGCCAGTGCCCCTACAACCACTCCACAAGTCAGGTGTACGAGATCGTTTTGGACGTGCCGGTCTCTGACTTTGAGGGATTCACCGATCTCCAGGGGAACATCGATCCGACGTGCCGCGCTCCGGGCCCATCCTGCGTGCCGATCTCCATCCAGGGTGTGCCCGTTGGGCTGGCTTCCTTCCGGCTACGGCCTGCCGTCCACTTCGATTCCGAGGGGCTTCAGGAATTCGATGTCTCCCCCCCGGGCGAATGGTGGATTCGCTATCCCAACTGAACCCCACGCCGAATGAAGCCCGGACCCCTGCATGTGGCGGCGGCCGCCGCCACGCGCGCGTGGACTCAGTCCGGTCCGGTCGGCGCCGAGCCTGGCGATGGACGCCGGGTCTATCGAGCAAGGTCGTCGGCTGAGCCCCTTGCCTTGTTCCGTACCATCAGCTTCCGCAGCCTCCCCCGCCAGGACTTCCCATCGCCGTTTTCCGAACCCACGATCCCCTTCCCGTCGGGCTGAGCCTCATACCAATAGGCCATGTACTCCTGCACGCCATCTCGGTCCAGGCCCGTGAGGACCATGCCGGTGAGTTGGGCACCAGCCCGCTTCAGCTGCTCCAGCATCGATCGGGCGGTCTGCTCCTTGGTGTGTCCCGGGCGGATCACCAGCAGGACGCCGTCGACCTTGGCCGCCAGCACACTCGCGTCCGCGAGCAGGAACGGTGGCCCATCCACGAGGAGCGTGTCCACCTGGCCTTCGAGGAACTGGAGAAACACATCCATGCGTTTCGACGTCAGCAGCTCCGTGGGGTTCGGGGGCGGCGACCCAGCCGTCACCACCCACAGGTTCTTCTCACGAGATAGCTGGATACATTCCTCCGGGGTGGCTTCGCCCAGGAAATACTGGCTGAGGCCATTTCGATTCTCCAGATCGAAGAACTTGTGGACACCGGGCCGCCGAAGGTCGGCGTCTAGAAGGATGACCCGCTTCCCGGTCCGGGCGATCGCCACCGCAAGGTTGGCGGCAACACTGCTCTTGCCATCTCCCGGCCCCGGGCTCGTGATCAGGATGGTCTTCAGGGGCCGATCGACTCCGGCGAAGTCCAGGTTCGTCCGCAGACTCCGGAACGCTTCCACAGCCAGAGTGCGGCCTGTATCGTCTCCGGCCCGGCCGACTTCGTCCGCAGGCGTCAAGCCGAACTCGTTGGCCTTCCCGAGCCGGCCGATCACCGGAAGCCTCAGCAACTCCGCCGCTTCATCCGGAGTCTTGATCGTGTCATCCAGATACTCCAGGAGGTAGGCTGCCCCCACTGCCAGAACGAGCCCGAAGAGGGCGGACATCAAGATCAGCGTCCATCGATTGGAATTCACCGGCGCCGCCGGCACCGCCGCCCGCTCGACCACACTCAACGTATTGACGGCTTCGGTTCCGGTCGAACTGAGCAGCGCCGCGTAGATGGTCTGCAGCGTCGTGAGCTTGCTCTGCAGTCCGTTGATATCCGCCTGCGCCGCGGCGATCTGTTCGGCCCTGTCCATCTCGGCCAGCTCGTCTTGCGCGAGGATCAACTCATCCTGCGTCTCGATGATCTTCGACTCCAAGTAGATCAACTGCTCGGAGAGGAACGCTTGCCGGGCTTGCTCCTCCCCCTGGTCACTGCTCGGACTCTCCAGGATGAGTTGCGCTGCCAACTCCGTGGCCACGGCCTGTGCACGGGCGGGATTGTTGTCCGTGACGCTGATCTCGATCATCTGGCTGTCCAGCGGCACATCCACCGTGTAGGGCGGCAGTGACCTCAGCCCCAGGGCCTGCATCGTGGCCAGGCGGATCGGGTCCCGGGTCGCGATGTCCGCATACAGGGTGGCCAGTTGACGAGCCAGACGGAAATCGCTGTCCGTCGGATTGCGGGCGGCGATGTTGCTCCCCACGATGAGCGTCGTCCGTGTGGTGTACTTGAACGGCTCGTTTCGTTGGACGAGATAGCTCGCCAGAGCTGCCAGGAGGGTGGCAACCACGAGCAGCCACCACCATTTCCGGATAGGTGTCAGGTAATTGCGTTTGTTCATAGGATCCTCCTCGACGTTAGGATCGATGACCAAGGCCGGCGGATGTTCATAGGGGTCGGCGGATCACGGCGCCCCAGCCCTCGGCCTTCGTCCGAACACTAGGGGCTAACCGAAGGGGGTTCATACAGATACACGCGCATCTTGAAGTTCCGTGCCTGGAAATGCACGTCCAAGTTCTCCACCAAGCGGGCGTTCTCCAAGATCCAACGATGTTGGACCGGCCACTTCTGTTCCACGTTCAAGTCTTCCACGAACCACGCCCGTCTGCCAGGCGCACCCACCGCCGCGGGATCGAACTGTCCGAGTCCCGTGTAACCCTGACCCATGTAGTACTCTGCCAGGTCCAAGTTCGGGGTGAAGACAAGGTCATCCGGCAGCCTCTCGGTCTGGATGAGCTCGAACGCCCCCTTCCAATCGTCCCGATTGCCGTTCTGGTAGAGGAAGTAGAGCGCGTTATCGCTCAGCGGGGCCACCACCACGACCGCGACCACGGCCAAGGCCAATATCCTGGATCGATCCCGCAGGAGGTCCACGACGCGATGAAGCCCCCAGGCACCGAGGATCAGCCAGCTGCCAAGGGACAAGAAGGCATACCGCGTGGCTGAGTACTGCACCGAGGCCGCTACGACGGTGCCGATCCAAGGGACCCAGGCGTTCAGACCGGACAACAGGCCCGGCCTGGACCTTTCCCGGATGAGGATGGCCGTGCCCGCCAGGGCCAGGCACACCACCGCCAAGCCGGTGTAGGTGGCCGTGCCTGCCAGGATCCAAAGCGGCCTGGCATTCACCCACCCGAACAGGCGCTCCCTCTCCGCAGCATCGACCGCCGCCGGGAAACCCGCCAGAAGCACAAGGGACAACGCCAGAGCTGGGACAAGGAAGGCGACGAGGTTCCGCATCCGGAGGCCTGGCGGCCGCTGAAATCTGAGAACGACCAGGTAGAGAACGGCCACGTAGAGGCCTATCACCGGAAGGAGGAACAGCGCCAGGGGCCTTTCCAGAATCCCCAGCCCCAAAAAGATCGCCGAGGCCACGAGGTCGGCCGGACGGTCGTCCTCCAGGCCGCGGTAGAAGTAGAACAGCGCCAGGGTATGGAACAGCAGTAGGAACGAATAGAAGCGAGCGTTTTGGGACCAGTACAAATGCCAGGGCGAGAGCGCCAGGAGGCCCGCGCCGATCAGACCCACCTGCGGACTGAAGAGCCGTCGGGCGATCAGATACAGGACAGGGACCGTCACCACCCCGGCGACCACGGATGGCAGCCGGGCAACCCACTCCTCGCCGCCGAAACTTCTCAAGGCCAGCTGCGTCAGCAGAAGGGAGATCGACCGACGAAGGACCGGCAGCTCGGCGAGGTCTCGAGCTCGAAAGTAGGTGATGGCTTCATCGATCCAGAAGCTCCACTCGCCCAGCTTGTAGAGGCGCAAGACCGCCGCCACCGCGGTGATGCCTGCGAGCGGCGCCCATTGGACCCAGCCGGCGGCCCACGGCTGCCGGCCGCCCGCCTGTGCCGCCATCAGTTGGAGTCCATGGGGATCAGATGTTGGAGGTTCCAGAGCAATAGCCCGACGGGAAGCCACGAAGCCACTGATCGGATAGGCTCGGGCAGAAGTCCCCATTCTGTTCCGTACATGTGATCCGAAAGGGGGATCGTCAACGAGCGGACCGAACCCGAGCACGCCTCCAGGATATCGCCCTCCACCTGACGAAGGCTCTCCTCCAGGTCGAAAGCGCCATACACCAGGAAGGTCGGCGCCTGCGGGCACGGGGTGAAGAGCGCCTTGGGCAGGAACTCACCCCCTTCATCGGCGATCGTCTGCTCGGCCACGCGGATGCCCATGGCCGCGCTCAGCTTGGCCGCGTACGACCGCCGCGCCGCCTCATCGGCCAGGAACGCCTGAAAGTCCCCCGGTCCGATCGAGATCACACCACGATAGCGCCGGGACTGGCCGGCCTTGAGAACTTGCAGCGCCCCGAGGGAATGGCCCATGAGCACAACCTGATCGGCCTGGACCCCATAGGTGACCTCTAGGTAGTCGGCCGCCGCCTGGATGTCGCCCGTCCGGTCCAGGACCCGATCCGAGGCCTCCAGGCCCTCGGAGGAAGAGTTCCCAAAACCGCGCAGGTCAATGGCAAGGACCGAGACATCGGCCGGCAGGTTCCCCACGACCCTCCGGTATAGGACGTGGCT
>Ga0214473_10008403_pt1 | contig 12197 bp, 13 predicted proteins | sample RVTome_7_FD_203509 | JGI IMG/M metagenome (GOLD analysis project Ga0214473, IMG submission 203509) | Soil microbial communities from uranium-contaminated site in the Upper Colorado River Basin, Wyoming, United States - RVT98D197 | ecosystem: Environmental > Terrestrial > Soil > Contaminated >... | reverse complement strand
GGAGCCCGGCGAACGAAGCCAGATTGGCCGTGATGTCTCCCTCCGGGGTTTGCAGGTGGCTCGGTACCGACAGCCCAAAGCCGTTGTCTTCGATGAAGAAGAGCATCGGCAGGTGAAGGGTGGTGGCGATCGTCAGAGCGGACCAGAATCCGTTCGAGGCGACCGAGCCGTCTCCACCCAGGGCAACTGCGAGCGCGCCGTTCCACTCGTGCTCGCCCAGGACATTCGCCCGGTATTGGATCGCTTGAGCCCACCCGGCTGCCGGGGTGTATTGCGAACCGACATCGCCGGAAGCCGGAAGGATGGCCGGCCCGGCGCGCGGCACGAGCGAAAACATCACCCCCGCGTCGCGCCCCTCCGACGGTCCTCCAGTGCGCGCCATCCCGGCCGCCAGGGCTTCAGCCAGCGTCAACCCGGCGGCGAGGGCAAAGGGTCTTGAGCGATAGTAGGTCGTGGCTGCATCGTGAGGGTGGTCCAACTTCAGCGCCAGGAGCACCTGGGCCAGCTCGTGTCCCTTGGCCGAGAACTGGTAGGCCACCTCCCCCTGCGGGGCGAGCTCGCCTTCCTCCAACTCGTCCAGGGCTCGCGAGCGCAACACGAGCTTCGTGACCTGTGGCCAGTCAATGGCCAAGTCGGTTTCATGCACGACCGAACGCGTGTCCACTCTCATCTCGCTCCGATATCTGACTATTATAGTCGTTGAAGGGGCCTTTGCTCCTCGGACGCAGGTCCTCCGCCCTCGAGCGACGATTTGAGCGGTGATGCCCGACGCCCAAGGTTGCGCCGTTCATCACTGCCCCGCCTTTCATTCACCGGTCACAATCATGGTCAGATCGATGCCCGCCGAGGATGTGCCGTGCGGGCCGAGTGGATGTGCATGGATCCGGAGGCGCACATGCGAGATCTGACATCTTCCTTCCTCGAGTTGATCCGACTGGCGGCAACCGACCTGCCCGCCGAGGTCGAACAGTCGCTCCACACGGCTCAGGGGCGCGAGGCCCCTGGCTCGGCCGCCGCCGGCGCCCTGGAGACGATCCTGGAGAACGTCGAACTGGCCCGCAAGAATTCGACGCCCGTTTGCCAGGACACGGGGACGCCGATCTTCTACGTCAAGTACCCTGAAGGCTGGAGCACCCGCAAGCTGCGGGATCAGATTCGACAGGCGACGGCTCAGGCCACGGCCCTGTCCTACCTCAGACCCAACGCCGTCGATTCGATCAGCGGCAAGAACAGCGGCAACAACCTGGGGGATGACTACTTCCCGACGATCCACTTCGAGGAAACCGTAGAGGAAACATTGACCGCCGACTTGATGTTGAAGGGCGGAGGCTGCGAGAACGTCGGCGCCCAGGTATCTCTCCCTAATGCCCAGCTCGGGGCGGGGCGCGATCTGGGGGGCGTGCGCAAAGTGGTGCTCGACGCCGTGCACAAGGCACAAGGCAAAGGCTGCGCGCCCGGGATTCTGGGAGTGGCCATCGGCGGAGACCGGGGTTCGTCCTATTACGCCTCTAAAGAAGCCCTCTTCCGTTCGCTGGAGGACACCAACCCGGATCCGAAGCTCGCCGCTCTAGAGGAGCAGTTGACCGACGAAGCCAATCAGCTCGGCATCGGCCCGATGGGCTTCGGGGGCGAGACGACCGTGCTGGGGGTCAAGGTTAAGAGCATGCACCGACTCCCGGCCAGCTTCTTCGTCTCGATCTCGTATATGTGCTGGGCCTACCGTCACCGGAGCATGGTCGTCGACGGCGCCGATGTAACCTACAGCTGAGGGAGGGCGCGATGCACAATCTCACTATCCCGATCCCGGATGAAGCGATCCGCGAGCTCAAAGTCGGAGATCCGGTCTCGCTTTCCGGGGTGATGATCACCGGCCGAGACACGGCACATAAATGGATGGTCGAGACCTTCGTCAAAGAGGCGCGCTCTCCGGAAGGCGATGACCGACAGGTCTATGAGGCGCTGAAAGATCTGCTGGCAGGCGGGGCGATCTATCATTGCGGCCCCGTCGTCGCCGGGTTGGATACCAAGGAATACCGTTTTGTCGCCGCCGGCCCGACGACGAGCACCCGCGAGGAGCCCTACCAGGGTGACGTCATGCACCACTTCAATGTCAAGGCTGTGATCGGCAAGGGTGGCATGGGCCCCAAGACGCTCGCCGCCTGCCAGGAAGTCCCCGGGGTTTACCTGCATGCGATCGGCGGGGCTGCCTCATTGATCGCTCAATCGGTCCAACGGGTGCTGACGGTTCACAAGCTCGCCTTCGGCGTGCCTGAAGCGATGTGGGTCATCGAGGTCAAGGACTTTCCGGCTGTCGTCACTATGGATGCCCACGGCGCCAGCCTGCATGCTGAAGTCGAAGCCCGATCCAAAGCCAATCTGGAGAGGCTGTTGGCAGCCGAGTTGCGCTGACCGACGGCGCTCCGCGACCGTGCGGCTCCGCCAAGCACTCCCGCGCAATCAGAGGTATCCATTCGTTTTGTCACCGACATTGCCTGACGATCCACACACTCCCCGATAAGTGACTCGGGGATAGTAAGAGCAAGCGCCAGGTCTTCCACCGGCCAAAAGGCGCTAGCCCGACAACCCCGGCTCAGCCGAGAGGGTAGCTATCGGAACGACCTAGACGAACAGCCCCACAAACGAATAATCTCCGAGCTGCCCGTCCTACAGCCCCAGGGCCATGGACGAGCGGCCGGCCCTCGACCACGAGGGCCCTGCGGACTGCCGAAAACGGCCGCAGGTCAGGGTGCCGGCGGAAACACTTGCACCTCCCGAAGTCCTGGTTCAGGTCAGGACGGAATTGGAAAGGAGAAACGGCCTCTGCATGCAGTTCTCGCCAGGCTCTCCGCTGGCGAGAATTCATTTCGAGGCGGGTGATGCCAGTAAGAATGTTGATCCTGAGCGGTCCAAGCGGGTCGGGGAAGAGCACCTGGTGCGCCGAGTTGGCCCGGCAGGCTCGTGGCCGGGGCATACAACCGCGAGGCGTGCTTTCTCCAGGCCGATTTGAGGCAGGAAGGAAAGTCGGGATCGACATCGTGGATTTGGCCAGCGGAGAGCAAAGGCCCCTGGCTTCGCCCAGGACGTCCGCCTCCGACGGCGTCCTCACCGACGACTGGTGCTTCGATGCAGGCTCTCTCGATTGGGGCAATCAGTTGCTTCGTCGAATCGAGGGGGCGCGGTTGGTAATCCTGGACGAACTGGGCCCACTCGAACTCACCCGCGGCCAGGGACTCCTCGAAGGATTGAAGCTTCTCGACCGGAGAGAATGCGATATGGCGGTTGCCGTCATCCGACCCAAACATCTGTCGCTCGCCCGAACCCTCTGGCCGGAGGCTGCCGTGATCGATGTCGCAAGTGAAACCGTTTCGCCGGAAACCGTCCTTGGAGAACTCGGTGATCCACATCCGTGATCTCAGCGTGACCTACGCCGACCACCCTGTACTCCAGGACGTCACCCTGGAAGTCGGACCCGGCGAGTGTGTGATGGTCACCGGCCCATCCGGGTGCGGCAAGAGCACACTGGCGTACACGATCGGGGGCCTGATCCCGCATGCGATCCCCGCCCGTCTGGAGGGATCGGTGGTGGTCGGCGGAATGGACGTGGCCCAACATCCGATCTCCGAGATCGCGCAGCATGTCGGGCTTGTCTTTCAGAACCCGGCCACACAGCTATTCCACCTCAAGGTAGCCGACGAAGTCGCCTTCGGGCCTCGGAATCTGGGTTTGAGCGAATCTGAGGTCAGCGCGAGGAAGGATTGGGCGCTCGAGGCGACGGGGATGACCGATCTGCGCGAGCGGTCCCCGGCCACACTCTCGGGGGGACAGAAGCAATGCCTGGCGATCGCAGCCGTGCTGGCGATGCGTCCCGGGCTTCTCGTGCTCGACGAACCGACGGCATCGTTGGACGTGCCGAGCACGCGCCGGGTGATGAGGACACTCCACGGCCTGCAGACCGAGTATGGGATCACGATCTTGCTCATCGAACATCGGCTGGCCGAGGCCCGACCATTCGTCAACCGTGTGCTCCTGATGGAGGACGGCCGCGTCATCTCGGACGCATCCCCGGAAGAGGTTTTCTCGGCTCGCAAGAACCGACAGGTCCGTGGCCTTCGAAGACTGCCCGAGGCGCCTCTCGATGCGTGGGAGGCCTTGATCCTGCCGGACGGGACCGCCGTGCACTCGTCGCCGCCAGTCCTAAGCTTACGCGGCGTCTCGGCTGGCTACGACCGCCAACCGGTGATCGATGAGATCGATCTCGATCTCTACCCAGGAGAGATAACTGCGCTGGTCGGTGACAACGGCGCAGGCAAGACTACTCTGGCCCTTGCCGCCGCAGGATTGGTTCGGCCCATGCAGGGCAGGGCAATCTTCAATGGCGGACTTCGCCCGCGCCCGGGTCTCGACGTGGCTCTGTTGTTTCAGAACCCGGCCGAGCAATTGTTTACTGACTCGGTGGATGAGGAGGTCGGGTTCGGACCGCGCAACTACGGGGTGTATTCGCCCATCGAACACGAGTTCGGCTTGAGCCAGGCCGACCTTACATCGCTGAAGGCTCGCAGGCCGACCACGCTCTCCGCCGGCCAGCAGCAGCGAACCGCCCTGGCAGCCTGCCTGGCGCTGCGTCCCAGGGTGATCATTCTCGACGAGCCGACTCTGGGGCAGGACTGGGCCCACCTACAGCAGCTCATGGATTACCTTGTCACGCTTCAGAAGGCGGGCGCATCGATCCTACTCATCACGCACGACTTCAAGCTTGTCCATCGCTACGCCCAGCGGGTGATCCTGATGAAGGAAGGCAGGATCACGCTGCACGGAAGAACGAATGGACACATGCCGACCTCGAAGAGTGGGCTGACTCGTCACAACAGCATTTCAGAGTCCGCCGCCGCACAGACCCGATTCGATGGAGTTGAATCATGAAGCTGACCACGCGCGCGCTCGTCACATGCACCGTCTTCGGCACCCTTTGGGGCCTATCCGAAATGAGCCTGGGGTCCGTGCTCAAATCCCTCAACGTTCCGCTGAGCGGGGCCGTGCTATCGGCGATCGGGTTGCTGATCGCATTGGTCGGCCGGGTGTTCGTCCCCAAACGGGGTTCGACGTTGTACATCGGGGTGGTTGCCATGCTCTTGAAGCTCTTCAGCCTCGGGGGCGTCGTCCTGGGACCGATGGTGGCCATCTTCGCCGAAGCGCTCGTCGCCGAAGCGATCCTGTCTGCCTTCCCTGCCCCCGGCCGCCTGGCTTCCATCGCCGCCGGCGGAGGGGGAGTCTTGTGGGTGCTCATCCATCCCTTGATTACGAACCCGCTTCTGTTCGGCCGGACAGCTTTTGTGGCCTGGTTGGACCTGTTGGACCGTGGCAGCCGCTTGCTCGGCTTGCCCGCCAATGCCGCCTTGCTGATCGGCTCGGCGCTTTCCATCCTCCACCTTGTGCTCGGCGCGCTGGTGGGCTGGCTGGCATGGGATCTCGGCCGACAGTTGCAGGAGCGAATGGGTAAGACTTCTCTTCAGACGGAAATCCCACTTCCTACCCAGAAAGGAACATCGGCATGAAACGAATTCTCTGTTCTCTGGCTCTGAGCCTGTTGCTCACAGCATGTGCATCACAAACCCAGACGGTACCGAACCCCGCCGCGCCCGACTTGAAAGTGACTAGCGGAGACCAAACCCTCACTTACACGATAGCCGATTTGCAGGCCATCGCTACCGCCGAGTCGAGTTTCAAGGATTCCACCTACACGGGCGTTCCACTTCCCATGCTGCTTGCAGACGCCGGTTTCGCCGCTGACAGCATATCCGCGGTCAAGGCGGCCGCATCCGATGGCTTCAGCGTTACCTACGAACCGGACTTGTTTCAGCGCCAAGATGTGCTCGTGGCCTATGCCCAGGCGGGCGGGCCGCTGGCCGCGGAAGACGGGCTTCTGCGGATGGTGGTTCCTGACGGGGAAGGCAAGATGAACGTCCGAATGCTGGTGGAGTTGCAGGTCGTACCTTGATCCGAGCTTCAGAGGCGCCTGCGGTCGTATACGACCCGATCGCCCGGCCGAAGATCGGCGTCGGCGGGCGCCTGGGTGTGTTCGTTTGGGCATTGGGATTGGTAATGCTCATGCCTCAGCCAGCGCTGCCGATTGCAGCCGTGCCCTGCCTCGGTATCCTCATGCTCGTATTCCCGGGTTGCTTGACACGTGTCTTCCGCTTACGCTGGCTGCTGTTCCTTCTCGTGCTCGCATTGCCCTCGGTCTTCCTTCTTGGCGATTTGGACCGCTCGGTACTCGGGATCACGTACTCATCGGCCGGCCTCGGCATCGGGGCAGAGATCGGGGTGGGTTTCATCGTTGTACTCGCCGCCGTCAACGGTCTCACGGGCAATGTAGACATCACGAGCATCGCCGGCTTGCTTGAACGGCTCGGTCTCCAGGGGCTGGGGTTCTCGATGGGCGTCGCGCTGAACCTGCTGCCTTCCCTGCAGGCATCGAGCCTGAACGCCTGGCGAAGCCTGTGGATGCGCGGCGGGCTGCGACGTCATCGATGGCGCGGGCTGCGTCTCCTCATCCTGACTATCATCACCAACGCTCTGCGCCGGGCGGAGGAGATCGCCTTGGCAGCCGAAGCGCGTGGTTTCACCCCCGAGCTGTCACGCCCCGCACCGATCCTCACGGGATCGTGGGATCCGGCAGTGCTCATTCTGGCGCTCGCCTCATGGGCCCTCATCATAGCTATCCGGTGACCCGCCATGCTCGCCGGGTTGACCAGGCGAATCTCCTGGAGGCGAGCCTGGAAAGGCCGTCCCTTGACACGTCCATGTCGTTCACGGAGAGACGGCGCGGCGAACGAGCTCAAAACGAACAAGAGGGCATAGTCGCATGGTGAAACGCATACCCCTGGTAACGGTCATCGGCAAATCCAGAGCCGGGAAGACCACCCTGCTCGAGAAGCTGATCGCCGAGCTCAAGCGATGCGGTTATCGAGTAGGCACGATCGAGCATCACTCGCACCGTGGCTTTGAGATCGACCAGGAAGGCAAAGACAGTTGGAGACACGCCCGGGCCGGAAGTGACCATGTGGTCATCGCCAGCCCGGACCGGATCGCTTCGTATCGTTCACTTGAACGCGAGCTCAGCCTCGACGAGATCGCCGCCGCGATGGTTGACGTAGATATCATCCTCGCCGAAGGTTACATGCAGGCTGGGAAACCGACGATCCAGGTCATCCGGGCGGGATACGGCCTCGAACTCATCGGTACCGCCGAGCAGTGCATTGCCATCGCCACTGACGCCACGCTCCCGTTCGAGACACCGTGTTACGACCTGAACGATTTCGTAGCGCTGGCGGATTTGCTCGATCGCCTATTCCTCTCTGGGCCACCGCTCAAGAATCCCGGGTTGGCCCAGACCTGACGAAGCCCTCATCTCATTGGCGGATCATGATACGATGAGGATCCGGCGACGCGCTTGGAGTTGACGAACGCCGGCCCCGATCATCCCTGGGGGGAAACGACACAAGCTTCTCCGCCGATTGCGCCGCACCATTTATCAGAAATCCCGAGCCCCGGCAGAGGAGCCTTGTCGGCTTACGCCTCAGATTCTCGAGCGAATGGAAGGTCAACAATGAACGAGGAGAAAGTCCGAACGGAGGAATTTCACGTCAGCGGCGATGCAATGGTCGCCAAGATCAAGGAACTGGTGCACGAAGGCAACATCCGCCGCGTTTCAATCAATAACGAGGAGGGCAAGACCCTCGTCGACTTGCCACTCACGCTGGGAGTGGTCGGCGCGATCTTGGCGCCTCAGTTGGCCGCGCTCGGCGCCATCGCCGCATTGGTCACCAGGTGCACGATCGTTGTCGAGCGAGTCGAAGAGTGAACAGCGGCGGCCGAGCAGGGAAGGCTCCCGGAGCCTTTGCGTGCGTGCGCATGGGGTCGGAGAGAGGCATTCGACGAGACGGAAGAGCGCCCTGGATGATCCCCCATCGCCCACATTGAGGCCCTGGCCGAAAGGGACCGTCTCGATTCAGCGTGGATCGACGTTTACGCTCCCCTTGACTTCCGCCAGGTGAGTATCTGGACCACATGTTCGGCCTCGTGCCCAAAACTGTCTGAGTCGATCCATTGCTCGAGCGGCTCCCCATTCAGCCAGGGAAAAAGCTCGGGATCCGTCAACTCTCGGTCGCTGAAACCATCGACTCTGCGTAGGGTCTGGTGGCGGACGGCGTGAAAGTCATCAAGGACCTGAGCCAGATCGCGATCCCGGTGCATCTGATACCAACGGGCGTTGAGGTCATCGACTGATTCGTCGGCGAGCTGGGCCGTCGCCGGCCTGCGCCCCTGTCTGGCCTGCCACAGGAGCGTGACGAGCTCGGCTTCCCACAGACTCAGATGAACCAGGATATCCTTAACCGACCAATCGCCGATCACATTCGGCTCGAGCATTGCCTCGTTGTCCAGCCCTTCGATTGCGCTCAGGAGGGATTCGCGACTTGTCTTGAGGGAGGAGATGACGGCTTCTTTGCTCACTGCGTTGGGTCTCCTTGGTCCGGCTGCGATGAAAATCTACGTGAACTCCCCTCTCAGGCTGGGATACCGGTCCCGGTTGCCCATCGCCGGACCGGTCAGACGGATGGAAGGATGAGTAGATGGCCCCCACCCGAATGACACACCTGCGGGAGGGCAGTCGTCTCGACCGCCCATGCGATCCCGCACCCCACAACTATAACCGCCTGTCTCGCCGGTATCCAGGCTCAGTTCCAGGCCATCCATGCCCACGCCAGTCCAATAGGCGCAATTCAAACGGCGCAGCCAAGCTCCTGAAGCCGGGGGAGTGCGGCGATCTACGTAGAGCCGATGTTATAATCCTCGCCGCTGTGCGGTCGGACATCGACAAGAGAGTAGATACACGACCGGCCCGCACTCCCGGATGAGGTGTCCCCGCCGAGTGTCAACCGGGACGGACTGGGGACAACGTCCGTTTGTCATCTACGACCGTGAGCGCTGATGTCTACCAGACCCGCAGTTCTTAGCCGACAACCTGCATTCGAAACGTTCGTGCCGATCGTGCGCCCTACCCTTCCGCGGTTCGAGGATGGGCTAAGCCGGCAGATGGCTGGTCTCTTCGAGAGCGGGATCATCACCAAGGGGGACTATCTGCGCGAGTTTGAGTCGCGCATCGCTGAGCATCTCGGGGTCCGCAACGCCGTCGCCGTGTCTTCGGGCACGCTAGGTCTGCTCCTGACGTATCACGGATTGGGCCTCAAGGACGAAGTCCTGGTCCCATCGTTCACCTTCATGGCGACCGTCCACCCTCTCCTTTGGCTGGGTGCCGAACCGGTCTTCGTCGACATCGACCCTCGCACCTGGAATATCGACCCCGCCAAGGTCGAGGCGGCGATCACACCCCGCACGACCGCCATCGTCGGCGTACACAACTTCGGCAATCCGGCGCCTATCGCCGAACTCGAATCGATCGCCTCCCGCCACGGCTTGAAGCTCGTGTTTGACGCAGCGCACGGCTTCGGCTCTCTCTATCAAGGCCAGCCGGTCGGACGGTTCGGTGACGTCGAAGTTTTTTCGCTCAGCCCAACCAAGCTCCTGGTCGCCGGCGAAGGTGGCATCGTCTCGACGGACGACGATCGGTTGGCGGAGCATGTTCGCGTGGGGCGCGAGTACGGCAACCCGGGCGATTACGGGAGTGACTTCCCCGGGGTCAATGCGAGGATGCCTGAATTCAATGCCGTCCTGGGGATCCACAGTCTGGCCATGCTCGAGGAGAATGCCTCGAGACGGAACCGACTTGTCGCCGCGTACCGGGAGACGCTGGACTCGGTCCCTGGGATCACGTTCCAGGAGATCGCGCCCGACAACCGTTGTTCTTATAAAGACCTGGCAATCACGGTGGACGAGACCGCATTCGGTCTTGCCCGAGACGAATTGGCCTTGGCTCTGCAGGCGGAGAATATCGACACCCGCAAGTATCACGACCCCCCGGTACACACACACAAGACCTATCGTGACCGGATCGGACATCAGCGCGATCCGCTCACCGTCACGACCAAGATTGCGGCCAAGAGCCTGAGTCTTCCGATCTGGTCGCACATGGAATTGGATATGGTCGAGAGGATTTGCGCCGCGATCCAGGAGATCCACGACCACAGCCTCGAGGTCAGGCAGGCATTGGCAGGCTGAGGCCGGCCGGATTTTCAGCTCTCCGATATCACCAGCACAGCCGCCCCTCTGAGCTCTCCCTGACGCATCTGATCCAGGGCTTCGTTGGCGCCTTCGAGCGGATAGCGCTGAACCTCGGTTCGTACGGGGACACGCGGAGCCAACTGGAGCAGTTCATCGGCATCCGCCCGGGTCAGGTTCGCGACAGATCGGACCATTCTCTCGCCCCACAGAATGGCGTAGGGGAAAGACGGGATATCGCTCATATGAATGCCCCCGCACACGACCCGGCCTCCCTTCGCCACGGCCTTCAGGGCTTCGGGGACAAGTAACCCCACCGGCGCGAAGACGATCGCTGCATCCAGTTCCTCGGGGGGCGCCTCGGTCGAAGACCCGGCCCATATCGCACCCATGCTGCGGGCGAACTCTTGAGCGTTAGCATCACCAGCCCGCGTGAAAGCGTAAACTCGAATCCCTTGGTATCTGGCGATCTGGGTGATGATGTGGGCTGCGGCTCCAAACCCATAGATTCCCAGCCGGGTGAGGCCTTCTCCGGCCAGTGTGTAGCTCCTATACCCGATCAAGCCGGCGCACAGCAAAGGGGCTGCCTCGGCATCGCCGTACTCGGGCGGGATTGGGAAAACGTAGTTCTGATCGGCAACCACGTATTCGGCGAAGCCCCCATCGATCGTGTAGCCGGTAAACAGCGGGCGGTCGCACAAGTTTTCGCGCCCGCTTAAGCAGTAGCGGCATTCACCACAGGTATGCCCCAGCCACGGCACGCCGACGCGCTCCCCGTTCGTGAGACGCTCAACCCTATCCCCAGCCATCACAACGGTCCCGACAATCTCATGCCCCAAGATGAGCGGCAGCTTCGGATGCGGAAGGTCGCGGTCGACGATATGCAGGTCGGTGTGGCACACACCGCAGGTATGGACCCGGATCAGGACTTGATCGCTCCCCGGTTCGGGCACCGGGAGGCGCTCGGCGACCAACGGCCGGCCGGGTTCCCTGAGCACCATGGCGCGCATTTCCATTGGAATGTCCTTCCTCCCCCATTCAGTCTCTCACGAGCCGCCCCTCGCCCGGCCGGATGACGACCCCCTGCCAGGAACACAACTGCACCTGCATCAGCCAGCATGATCGGGCGGCCAGCTATGCATGACTTGCCGCAGGATGGCGAATTCACCGATGTGGTAGGCATTATGGTCCGAGACCACCAGGATCTCGCGCAGGATGCTATATCCCGGGGCGTGCGGCAGCGGCTGGGTCAGCGCCGTCGCCGGATCTTCGACAATGCCCTCCAGCGCCAGATGGTCGGCGCGGAATCCGGCCAAGGTCGCTTGCCAATCCGCCGTGCCGGCCTTCACCTCAGCCGAGGGCCAGTACCCCTCGGGCCAGGTGGGGGAGACGTATTGCGGATTGCGGATGAACTCCAGGATATCCCATTGAGCGATCCGAAGATGTTCCAGCAGGTGCCATGGCGTGTAAGGCACCCCCGCTGGACATTCATTGATGCGGTCTTCGGGGAATTCATCCACCGCATCGTCGAAGCTCATGTGCGCGTGCCCACCCCGGAGGAGCTCCAGGAGCTGCGAGCGAAGCACACCGTTCTCATCCATCGAGGCTGGCCTCCTGAACCGGGAATGCGTGCGGACCGACTGAACAAGCGAATTCTAATCCCGGCTGCTGTCGAGTTAGAGTCCTGGTGTGAGAATTCACAGACAGGCTCCCGGAGCCTTGGAGACTCCGGGAACCTGTAGAGAGTCTCCGATGCTCTGGGAGCCTTAAGCCTCGTGACTATTTTTAAGGTGGATCACCGCCGATTTAAGGGAAGAGTAGTTGACTCGTCCGTTTAAGGCGTGCTAGTATCACCCTACCGGAGGGGGCCCCTTGAAGCCCAGAAACGGGCAGCAGAGGATGGTCACCGAAGACAAACTGAAGTTGGCAAACGGGTCGTATAAAAGCGAAGTCCGTGTGCTGGTCGAAAGACCGAAAGGTCGGGGAAGCCAGCGAGCGAGGGCCCGGCTCAAGTAGCAGGA
>Ga0214473_10008402_pt1 | contig 12199 bp, 11 predicted proteins | sample RVTome_7_FD_203509 | JGI IMG/M metagenome (GOLD analysis project Ga0214473, IMG submission 203509) | Soil microbial communities from uranium-contaminated site in the Upper Colorado River Basin, Wyoming, United States - RVT98D197 | ecosystem: Environmental > Terrestrial > Soil > Contaminated >... | reverse complement strand
AGGGAGAGCGCCAAGTGGCCAGGAACCGGCAGACGGGGGGGTCGGTCCGTTCAAGGTCTTCTTCCTCCAGGGTCGTTTTTTTTACCGGTCTTGGATCGGGAAGTTCGACACCTTTGATTCCGGGCGATTGAATTCGATTCCCCGAAATCATATAATAATACGGTAGGAAACGGGGCAGCGGGACGGCAACTCGCGAACCAACCTTCCGACAGGAGGGGGTCGCGATGGTGGATCTGCTGATATGGACCTTTTTCGGTGCCGGTTTTATCGTGATGATCGTTATGATCGTCTCGGTATTCCGGGCAATCTGGGAAGGAAGAAAAGAGCGGGAAATCTGGAAGGGGTTGAGCGGGAAATTATCAACATTAAAGAAGTAATTTGGTTTGTAACTTCCGGTTCCCACAAAATGAGACCGACAAAAGTCGGCCAATATACTGCCCATAATGGGTAAAATATTTCCCAGTCAAATTGTTTTATTGAATTTGAATCAGTAAAAATCCTCCTGAAATCGATCGTTATAAAATTCCATCCCGACGGTCTGGAATTTGCTTACTAACAAAACAAAGACATGCTACCGGTTTTCATGGTGCATGATTTCGCACGGAAGCGCAGGCATCGAATGGAGATTCCTGGATTTCCCGTTTACCGCCTCAACGCCGGCGAAAAAGACGTTGAACGAGTCGGATCCATCCTGGAATTCCGCCGGAGCCGAAGAAGCATGAATCGGCTCGGATTGACAAAACTCGCACAGAAACTGTTTGCCAGGGGGCCGGGCGATATCATCATCGTGGGGTACGATTCCGCCTTGGAACGGGAAGAAATTCTCCAGGAGTCCGGGATCCGGCGTTCCGCAGGATAATCAAGAATCCCATTGACAGCCCGCGGCAATTTGATTAGGTAGAAGACGTTACGTTTTTTCGGTCCTTCGTCCGGGCGTTGCGCGCGCCGTAGTCCGGCGTGAAATTTTGCTTCCACCTGACGGGCCGAACGCAACGGGGCGGCGCATCGCCCTCAGACGAACGACCCGAAGGGTCGAAGCAAAAGGAGAAGACGCATGGCGACAGGAACGGTCAAGTGGTTCAACGACGCAAAAGGGTACGGCTTCATCACGCAGGACGAAGGCGACGACGTCTTCGTGCATTTCAGCGAAATCCGCGGGGATGGCTTCCGGTCGCTGGCCGAGGGACAGAAGGTGGAGTTCGAGGTGACTGCCGGACCCAAGGGGAAGAAGGCGGCGAACGTCCGCAAAGTCTGAATCGAAAAACCCGTATCGGGAAAAGGCGCCGGGGGACAATACCCCGAGGCGCCTTTTTTTTACCGAAAGCGGATCTGGTTATTCGGCCCCCCATTTGTTAGATTGTCAAAAATATTCCGCGGCGGTGCCCCCCATGTCCGATTCCCTCGTCCCCCTGTTCCGTCCCACACGAGTCGCAGTCGTCGGCGCGTCGTCCAATCCGGAGAAGATGGGGTTCCAGATCTTCCGGAACATCGTCGAGGCGGGTTTCCAGGGAGAAATTCTTCCCGTGAACCCGAAAGGGGAGGCCGTTCTCGGGAAAACCTCACTGAAGTCGGCGGCGGAACTTCCCGAGGGGACCGACCTGGCCGTTCTCATCATACCGGCGAAGCTGGTTCCCGGGACGATCCTTCAACTGGGGGAAAGAAAGGTCCGCTCGGCCATCGTCATCAGCGGCGGTTTTGCGGAGTCCGGCGATGCGGGCGCTGCGATCCAGGAGGAGACGGTCCGGAACGCCGCCCGGTGTGGGATTCGCGTGGTGGGACCGAACTGCCAGGGGATCAACTACCCTTACCACGGGCTTTGCGCGTCCTGGCCCCTCATCACCCGCAGGGGCGATATCGCCTTCATATCGCAAAGCGGCACGGTGGGCGCGGCCATGGCCGACTGGGCATCGGAAGACCGGCTGGGGTTTTCGGCGTTCGTCAGCATGGGGAACCGCGCCGACGTGGACGAGGCGGACCTCATCGGATTTTTCGCCGCCGACCCGAACACGAAGGTGATCTCCCTCTACATCGAGGGGGTGAAGGACGCGGGGAAATTCCTTGCGGCGGTCGGGAAGTGCCGCAAGCCGGTGGTGATCTTCAAGGCGGGGCGGACGGAACGGGGGAGAAAGGCCGCCGAGTCCCACACGCGGTCGCTTGCGGGGAGGGACGAGGTCTACGACGCGGTGTTCCGGCAATATGGCGTTCACCGCGCCCACTCGCTCGAGGATCTCTACGACTTTTCGAAGGCCCTTGCCTACCTCCCGGCCCCCGACGGGCCCAGGATGCTTATCGTCACGAGCTCGGGCGGGTCCGCCATCATCGCCACGGATGTGGCGGAGGAAGAAGGGTTCCGCGTGACCCCTTTGCCCGCGGCCCTTGCCGCCGGACTCCGTGAGATGCTTCCCTCCCATTGCATCGTGGGGAACCCGCTCGATCTGACCGGGGACACCGATGCCGCCCGGTACCGGAAGGTCCTCGATGCGGCGAGGGACCATTACGACGTGGTCATGCCGATTTTCGGCGATCCGATCCCGGGTGCGTGCGACGTCGTCACACCGGGCCGGTGCGAGCTGGTGTCCTACCTGGGCGGGGCGGACGTGGAGCGGCAGGAGCGGGCGCTTCTTCATGAACGGAAGATCGCGGTCTTTCCGACCCCGGAGCGGGCCGTTCGCGCACTTGCGTGCCACGCCCGGTTCCGTCGGGAAACGTTTCCGCTGGATGCCGCGAAACCGGCCGACCTTCGGAACGAAGAGAAGGGAGGGAAGGCGCTTACCCCCGCGGACTCGATGCGGCTGCTTTCGGAATCCGGTTTCCCCGTGGTTCCCTTCCTGCATGCGGAGAACGAGGAGAAGGCGGTCCTGGCGGCCCGGCGGATAGGCTATCCCGTCGCCATGAAGGTGAACTCTCCGGACATCACGCATAAAAGCTATGTGGGGGGGGTCGTCCTGGGGATTGCCGGAGACGACGGCGTCCGGCAGGCCTTCCGCGACATCGCGCTGGCCGTAAAAAGGGCCGGTGCGCGGGACGAGGGCGTGGTCGTCTGCGCCATGGCCGCTCCGGGGCGGGAGGTCATCGTCGGCGTGGCGCGGGATCTCCAGTTCGGTCCCGCCGTCCTGTTCGGAATGGGGGGGGTGCTGGTGGAGGCGCTGGGGGACGTCTCCCTGCGTGTCGTTCCGCTTTCCGGCAGGGATGCGGAAGAAATGATCGACGGGATCCGGGGATCGGTCCTCCTGCGGGGATATCGTGGCGGAAGCCCTTCCGATACGGCTTCCCTTCGCGATCTTCTCCTGAAGGTGTCGGACTTCGCGGCGAGCCATCCGGAGGTAGAGGAGCTGGACCTGAATCCGGTCATCGTTTACGAGAAAGGGATTGCGATCGTGGATGCGCGGGTGGTGCCCGCCGCCGGGGCGAAGTGAGCATGCGGGTCGGGATACCTAAGGAGATCAAGGCGGGGGAAAACCGCGTGGCCATGACCCCGGAAGGGATCGAGGCGCTGCGGCGCGCGGGCGCTTCCGTTGACGTGCAGGCCGGGGCGGGGGAGGAAAGCGGTTTCCCGGACGGCGAGTACGCGGAGGCGGGGGGGAGGATCGTCCCTTCCGCGGCGATGGCGTGGGATGCCGGGCTCGTCGTCAAAGTCAAGGAGCCGGTCCCCGGGGAATTTACCTTCCTTTCGGAAAAGACGGCCCTGTTCACGTATCTTCACCTGGCCGCCGCGCCGGCGCTCGCCGATGTGCTCCTGGAACGGCGGGTGACCGGAATCGCCTACGAGACGGTGTCGGCGGAAGGCCGGCTGCCGCTATTAAAGCCCATGAGCGAAGTGGCGGGGATCCTGTCGGTGCAGGCGGGCGCGCGGGCATTGGAAAAATCGTGCGGCGGCATGGGGGTACTCCTTTCCGGCGCCGGCGGGGTCCCGCCTTCCCGTGTCGTCGTGATCGGCGCGGGCACCGCGGGAAGGAGCGCGGCCCGGATTGCGGCGGGGGTGGGGGCCGACGTGACGATTCTCGATATCTCTCCGGATTCGCTTTCCCGCGCGGCAAGGGAGATTCCGCGGGCACGTACTGTGCTGTCGACACCCGAAACGGTTTCCGCTGAAGTCGCGGAGGCCGACCTGGTCATATCCACGGTGCTCGTCGTGGGGGACAAGGCCCCGGTCCTCATCACGCGCGAACTGCTGCGGAAGATGAAACGGGGAGCGGCGATCGTGGACATATCCATCGACCAGGGGGGCTCGGTCGAGACATCGCGCCCGACGACCCACGCATCTCCCTATTTCATCGAGGAGGGAGTGGTCCACTATTGCGTCGCCAACATGCCGGCCGCGGTTCCGCGTACCTCCACGGTCGCGCTGGTTTCCGCCACTCTTCCGTATGTTCTTGCGCTGGTCCGGGATGGAGTGATCGATGCATTGCGGAAGGATCCCACGCTGCGGGCGGGGCTCAACACGTTTCGCGGAAAGGTGACCTGCGAGGGGGTCGCGAAAGCGTTGAACAAGGAGTTCACGCCGCCCGAAACGCTGCTCTTCGTTTAGGAACGTCCCCGTTTCAAGGAGGCGACGAGAGCGCGGACCTGGGCGCGGGTGGCGTCGAGGTCCCCTGAATTGTCGATGACGATCTCCGAGGCGCGCGCTTTCTCCTCCGGGTCCATCTGCGCGGCGATGCGCTCCATGGCCTCTTCCTTCGTAATCTTGTCGCGGTCCATCATACGGCGCACCTGTTGATCCCTGCCGCACCTGACGGCGATCGTTTTTTCGAATCGTCCCTTCCGACCGGCTTCGAAGATCAGGGCGGCCTCGACGACGGCTATCTCGCGTCCTTCCGATTCGAGCCTGCCGAGCGCGGCGGCGATCTCCCTTGCGATCGCAGGATGCGTGATGGATTCGAGCAACGCCCGTTGATCGGGGTCGGAGAATACGATGCCGCCCAGCTTCCTCCGGTCGATCCCGCCGTCGGGCAGCAGGATCCCCTTTCCGAACCGGCGCACGATTTCCCCGTGGGCGGGCGTTCCCGGCGCCGCGATCTCGCGGGCGATCCGGTCGGCGTCGACGACCTCGATGCCTTCTTCTCGAAGCATCCGAGCCACCGTGCTCTTTCCGGTTCCGATGCCGCCGGTAAGTCCGAAAATCCTCATGGGGATAATCTCCGGATGGATTCGCCGAAATTATAACAGCCGGCGAGCCGTTGACAAGGCGTCGCGCGGGGTGGTAGGTTCAATGCGTAATGAACCATGATTCATTTTCCGGGAAGGAGGAGGGGATGGCGCAGACCGCGGTTACGGAATTCTTCGAGTCTCTACAAGGAAGGCTGGCGCAAAGCGCCGGAAAGCTTGCCGGCATGAATTGCATCTACCAGTTCCGCGTGGGCGACGCGGTTTACAACGTGAAGCTCGCGGACGGAAAGGCCGCGGTGGAGAAAGGGGAGGCGTCCTCCCCGAATTGCACCGTCACGATGGGGGAAAGCGATTTCCTCGATCTGCTCTCGGGGAAGCTCAACGGACAGATGGCCTTCATGACGGGTAAACTGAAGGTCGCCGGCGATTTCGGGCTTGCCCTCAAGCTGGAATCGCTCCTCAAAGCCTGACGCCGGAAGGAATTGACAAAAGGCGAAAAAGACCTTTACCGGCAGGCGGCGGAGGTCCTCGCTTCCCGGAAGAACGCCGTCGCGCTGACGGGAGCGGGTATTTCCGTGGAGAGCGGCATCCCCGCCTTTCGCGGCGCGCAGGGGATGTGGGAGCGGTTCGACCCGGCGGAGTACGCGACCATCGGCGCTTTCCTGAAAAGCCCGGAGAAGGTCTGGGAAATGCTCTCCGAGATGATCGATGTCCTTGTGCGCGCGGTCCCCAACCCGGCGCATGCCTGCCTTGCGGAGCTGGAGGCGATGGGGGTCCTGCGATCCGTCATCACCCAGAACGTGGACGGCCTTCACCAGGCGGCCGGGTCCCGCAAGGTGATCGAATACCATGGAAATCCCTCGGAACTGGTCTGCATCCGCTGCTGGAAGCGGTTTCCCTCGCGGGAGAAGATCGGGGAAGGGGTTCCGCCGCGATGCGCATGCGGCAGGATCCTGAAGCCCGACATCGTTTTTTTCGGCGAGCCGATCCCGTGGATCGCCCAGGAATATTCGGAAACGGAGGCGCGGGAATGCAGCGTGCTCCTGGTCGTGGGGACCTCGGCGCAGGTCATGCCGGCCTCCGACATCCCGCGGATCGCCAAGGAACATGGAGCGTTCATCGTCGAGATCAATCCGGAAGAGACTTCGCTGACGGCAAAAATCACCGACATTCACCTGCAGGGGAGGGCCTCCCTGGCGATGGAGCGATTGATGGAAACGCTTCGGAACGGAACCGCCTGACCCTCTTCGGCATTAAAACTTTTAATCTACATTAAATATTTTAATATCTTTCGCGTATTCCCTCCCGGCCGGAAGGGTACTGTCGGGAGGATTCGAACAAAACGATCCCTGTCTCTCAAATGCAGGCAGCATCAAAAATACCGTTGTTTTTCCTTGCCCTGAAGTTCCCGCCCCGATGGACCGATAAGAAGGAAACGGGATGCTTATATTAGGAAAGAAGAGCGGCACCTTTATTGCTATGCTTTATCATGTATGAGTATTGGGAAGTTTCATTGAGCCAGTGGAACCAGGGACCCCCTTCCCAGGGGCGGAGGCGCGGATGGGTTCGTCGAGTCTGAGCAAGCGCACGTTTTTATTCGCAATCATGTTGTTTCCGGCAGCTATTCTCCTGTTCCTGGTTTTCGGCCCGCCGTCCGCCGGGCACGCCGCCGATTTCACCGTGGTCGGCGGGATCGTCGAGAGAGTGTCGGGATCCTCCGTCACGCTGCAGAGCGGGACGTACGACATCGGGCGCGCCCGCATAAAGACCCCCTCGGGAGAGGAACGACCCCTCTCGGAGGTCGCCAGGGGGAGGAGAGTGGATCTTTTCGTGTCGAAAAGGAAGGTAACCGCCGTCATCATCTACCCGGCATCGATGCTGCAGTGAGGTATATCCCATGAAGATCCGGAGAGCGTTTTCCGCCGGTCGGTATCTGCTCCTCGCCACGTTCCTTTCGGTCGCAGCGGCCCCGGGGCCGCTGCAGGCGGGGATGACCGACTACTGCATCGTTCCCCCCTACGTCGTGCAGAACATCCAGCCGAACGTCATGATCGTGGTGGACACCTCCGGCAGCATGTTAAACCTGGCGTACTCCGACGGGTTCCACACAACGGCGACCTCGGACGACAACCCGTGCACGAACAGCGACAACGCCTGCACCGGGTTCACGGCCCCGGGGACGTACCCGAGCTACAAGTATTACGGGTATTTCAACCAGGACTACTGGTACACCTACAGCAGCTCCGGCGGCAAGTTTGTCCAGTCGGCGCCGAAGACCGGGAGCGGGCTGAGCGGCGCCAGGGACAAGATTCCCAACGCGAGTGGGGGGACGGAGTGGGACGGCGGTTTCCTCAACTGGGTGGCCATGCGCCGGATCGACGTCCTCCGGAAGGTGATGACGGGGGGGAAGAGAGCGGGCGGGGAAGGGACGGGGTGGGACAAGGTCGAGGGAGAGAAATCCGACTGCGATGCGCGGGGGATCTACAAGCAGATCACAAATTCCGAGAATTACACCCAGTTCACCGGGACGAAATCGTTCACGCTGAATTACCAGTCGGCAAGCTGCGACGGCGGCGGTTCGGGAATCTCCAGTTTTACGGTCAGCGGCGGCGGTGGGACGTTCAACGTCAGGGCGGTCGTGCCGGCGCCGGTCACGGGGGTTCTGCAGGACGTGGTAGGGTCCAGGGCGCGCATCGGACTTGGCATCTACAATGTGAACGAAGGCGGGGACGTGCGGGTGAACGTCGGCGGCGGAAGCCTCTCGAGCACGGTCAACGAAATCAACAACACGAGGCCCTTCACGAACACGCCGCTGGCGGAAACGCTCTGGTCGATGACGGGGTACTTCGCGCAGCAGAGCAGCATGCTCGGCGGGCCCGGGCCGAGATACAGCACCAGCGACTACCAGATCAGCACCAGCGCCGACCCGATGAATTACGGCCAGGGTTCTACATCGAGATGGCCGGTCTGCTCGAAGAGCTTCATCCTCTACATCACGGACGGCGAGCCGTGCAAAGATGGGAACATTCCCTCTTCCCTTGCGGACTACGCCAACGGCAGGTCGGATTACAACTGCATCGGCGGAGGCTGTCTGTCGGCGACGAAACCGATCACCGGCGGCAGCTTCCCGGCATCGACGTTTCCTTCCTGCGGGTCGTCGGGATCCCCTGTGACAGACGGGTACGTCGCGGGGATCGAGGACGTGGCGCTCTACATGCACACGACCGACCTGCGGAGCGACATCGCCAACACCCAGAACCTCACCCTGTATGCCGTCTTCGCCTTCGGAAAGGGTTCCACGCTGCTCCGGTACTCCGCCATCAACGGGGGGTTCGAGGACGACGGCACCGGGACGCCGAACAACCAGGACACCTGGGACAAGAACCGGGACGGCGAGCCGGACACCTTCTATGAGGCCGCGGACGGGAACGAACTGGAGCAGGCCATCCATGACGCGTTTTCCAGCATCCTGAAGCGGGCCTCTTCGGGGACCGCGGCGTCGGTCCTGGCCTCGGGAGAGGGGAGCGGGGCGAACCTCATCCAGGCGGTGTTCTACCCGCGGCGGGCCATCGGCGACGACGTCATCTGGTGGGCAGGAGCGCTGCAGAACCTGTGGTACTTCGTGGATCCCTTCTTCGCCAACGCGACGATCCGGGAGGACACGACCCAGGACAACATCCTGGACCTCTCCAACGACGACATCATGCAGTTCTATTTCAACCCGACCACCCAGCTCACCGAGGTCAGGCGCTGGAGAGACACGGACGGGGACGGCGTCGCGAACAGCACGGACAACACGGTGAGCTTCGAGAACGTGCGCAGTCTCTGGGAGGCCGGAAAGAAACTGTGGAGCCGGGACTTGAGCTCCAGCCCCCGAACGATCAAGACCACTCTGAACGGTTCCACGCTGATCGATTTCTCCGTCGCCAACGCTTCCACGCTGGGCCCGTATCTCTTCCCCGATACGGGCGACAACGTGACGACGATCATCCGGTACGTCACCGGGTACGACGATCTGAACGATTCGAGTCTCCGCCAGAGAACGGTGAACTTCGGCGCCGACAACAACGTATGGAAGCTGGGGGACATCATCGACTCCACCCCGAGGATCGTGGCGGGCATTCCGCTGAACAAGTACCACACGATCTACAGCGACCCGACGTACGCGACGTTCATCGGCGACAACAGCTACAAGAGCCGCGGGATGGTCTTCACCGGCGGCAACGACGGCATGCTGCACGCGTTCCGGCTCGGGAAGCTGGAGCTCTCCGACGGGATCTGGAATACGGCGACGCAGAAGGCGCGGATCACGAACCCGTTCTCGGGAACGGTCCTGGGGGACGAGGCGTGGGCGTTCATACCGAAGAACTCGCTTCCTTATCTTAAGTACCTCAAGGATTTGGACTACTGCCACCTGTACTATGTCGACCTCTCTCCGTACGTTTTCGACGCGAGCATCGGAGGAAACCCGACGGACGTCCGCGATTCCAACAGCTGGCGGACGGTCCTCATCGGGGGGATGCGATACGGGGGGGCGTGCGCCAATGCGAGCACCTGCGCCGGGTGGCCCACTCAGGATTGCGTAAAGACGCCTGCCACGGACAACGGGTACTCCTCCTATTTTGCCCTGAACGTCACGGATCCCAATAACCCGGAGCTGTTGTGGGAATTCAGCAACCCCAACCTCGGGTTCACGACCACCGGCCCGGCGGTCGTCCGGATCGACGCGTTGAACTCCGGCAGCCCACCCGCGCGCGACCGGACACTTAACGGCGAGTGGTACGTCGTGCTCGGATCGGGACCGACCGGGCCGATCGACAACACGAACAACCAGTTTTTGGGGCGGTCCAACCAGAACCTGCGCTTCTTCATCCTGAACCTGAAGACGGGGGCGCTGGTCCAGACGATCGACACGGGGATCACGAATGCCTTCGCCGGCTCGATGATCAACTCCGTGGCGGACTTCGACCTCGATTACCAGGACGACGCGATCTACGCAGGATACGTAAAGAAAGTGGGATCCGGCTCCTCCGCAACCTGGACGGACGGCGGCGTGGGCAGGATCGTGACCAAGAATGCGACACCGGGGTCAACCACCCCCTGGGTCTTCAGCAAGGTGATCGACGGGACGACCTCGAACCCGGTCGGTCCGGTCACGTCCGCCGTGGTAAGGCTTCAGAACAAGAACTTTAGCCTGAACTGGCTCTACTTCGGCACGGGGAGATACTTCTTCGAGAACCCTCCCAGCGGGACCGATACGAACCCGGTAATCGACGACGCGACGGGACAGCGGCGCCTTTTCGGGATCAAGGAACCATGTTTCACCGTGAACAACACGATCAATTCGGCCTGCACGAGTGACGTATCCTTCACCGATTTGACGAACGTAACCACCTTTACGAACGTTAAAACGGAGTCCTTCGCGAATTCCACCGGCTTCACGGGGTGGTATATCGACCTGGACGGCAGCGCAAACTTTGCTTACGACAACACCGCGGCGCGGCTCTTCCGGTCGGAGCGGGTCATCACCGACCCGTTGGCCACCACCTCGGGAGTGGTGTTCTTCACCACGTACAAGCCGTACGGCGACGAGTGCGCGCTCGGAGGAAAGAGCTTCCTCTGGGCGCTCCGGTACAACACGGGGGGCGCTCCCGACCCCTTGGTCCTGAAGGGGAAGGCGCTGGTCCAGGTCTCCACGGCCAGCGTGGAGCAGATCGACCTTTCCACCGCCTTCAGGAAGGATGCCGGAGAGGGGGCCGGAGGGTTGCACAAGGACGAGCGGAGGACGGGTGCGATCGAAGGGGTTCCTCCCACGTCGCAGGGGCTTTCCCTGCTCTCCCAGCCTCCTCCGGTGAAGCGAATATTGCACATAAAGGAGAGGTAGGGAAGCGTGGGCGGAAGGAGCGGGCCGGGAGGCGAGGAAGGATACACCCTGGTGGAGATCGCCGTCACGATCGCCATCCTGGGAATCCTGGTGATGCTCGCGATAAGCTCGTTCGGCGAGCTGATGGAGAAGTACGGCGTGGAGGCGGAAACGAAGCAGCTCTACGCCGATCTGATGGAGGCCCGCGGACGCGCGATGCAGAGGAACCGGTACCATTTCGTCCGGATCACGGAGACGGGGTATGCGACGTACGAGGACAGCTCGCCTGCCCCCGACGGGAATCGCCAATACGACGCCGGATCGGACAACCAGGTCGTCAGCGTGACCGTCAAGCATGGGATCGCCACGGCGCTTGCGGCCACGGGGACGGCCGACAACGTGATCTTCGACCGGCGCGGCATCGCTGCCGGCACCGGGTATATCCGGTTCTCCGTGGCTTCCGGGTCGTCCGCGATCCCGGATTACGACTGCATCACGATCCTGGACACGAGGATACGGACGGGGAAGTATACGAGTGCGGGAGGGGGGGCCTGCGTTGAAAAATGACGCCGGGATGACCCTGGTCGAGTTGCTCGTCGCCGTCGCGATCACCTTCATCATCTTCCTGGGGTTGAGCAACGCGGGGCTTGTCGTGCTCGACCAGAACATCAAGAATTCGCAGCGGGACGAGGCGGTGAGCGTGGCGGACAACGTGATGCAGCAGATAAGGAACATACCTATCGACAACCTTGCCCTCGGCACCTTCCCGGACAACGTATTTCGGCAGATCCGCGGGATCAACCAGCGATACTCCGTTACGACGACCGTTGCGTCGATCGACCCCTTGAACGCGGCGGTGGGCCGCCAAGTGACCGTCAACGTGGCATGGGACCGGTATGAATACGGCCTGCCGAGAACGTACAATCATCAGATCATGACCATCGTGAGGCAGAGATGAAGCGGCGGGAGGCGGGCTTCACCCTGGTCGAGCTGCTGATCGTGGTTGCGGTCGCCGGATTCGTGCTCGCCGCCGCGTCCACGTTCTTCGTCATGTCGGTCAAGCAGTACAAGGTCCAGTCGAAGATCGTCGAGACGAACGTGGAAGGGGTCCTCGGGCTGGAGCTGCTTCGGCGGGACCTGGACAACATCGGCTTCGGGCTTCCATGGAACAACCTGTCTTCATATACGGAGACGACCGTTGGCGGGCTGTCGGCGACCAACGATTCGCCG
>Ga0214473_10008401_pt1 | contig 12200 bp, 10 predicted proteins | sample RVTome_7_FD_203509 | JGI IMG/M metagenome (GOLD analysis project Ga0214473, IMG submission 203509) | Soil microbial communities from uranium-contaminated site in the Upper Colorado River Basin, Wyoming, United States - RVT98D197 | ecosystem: Environmental > Terrestrial > Soil > Contaminated >... | reverse complement strand
GCCCTTGCGTGGTGCGGGTTCCCCAAGCATCACTTCTTCAACGTGCAGTTCGTTCGCCCGCAGGTAGTCGAGGATCTCGGCCTTCGTCACGCTCCGCGCCGGCATCGCCTTCAACCACTCCCGCACGCCCGTCCACTGAAGTTCCTCGGCCTTGACGCCCTTCGCTTTCTCGATCATCGCGAGCATCTGGCCTGGAGCGCCTTTCGCTTGCGGCAGGGCTTCGACGGCCTTCGTGAGGGCGGAGTAGAACACCGAAGCTGGCTCCGACCGCCGGTAATCGCCCGCTTCTTCCTTCACGCCACGCAGTTCGTCCAGGTCGGCCCCGAACAGGTCCGCGTCTACTTCCCTCGGCGTGGTGTCCGCGCCTCCACTCAGCGAGAACGGAGCCTCGAACGAGGGCGTCTCGATGTTTTTATCCCGCACACTCCCGGCGGCGGGAAGTCGACGTTGTTCCTCGCCGGTATCCAGCACGTCAATCTGCGCTTCGAGCGCGGCCGGGTCGAATGAGGTATCGCCGCCGGCCGTCTCTAGCGCATCGTCTACCCGCCCGAGCCCACGCCTGTCGAGTTCGTTGTCGAGATAGCTCGCGACCAGGCTCATCGCGTTCGCAGTATCGTCTTTGCCTGTGGCCGCGGCACGAATCGCTTCGGTCAGATCGTTAATGGTCTGGATGTAGGAGAAGCGCGGCTCTTGCCGGAGGTCGAGCAACATGTCATCGAGCGAAAGCCCGCCAACGCGCACCCCTCTGGCATTCGTCTTCCGTGGCGCGTCGTGGAACACGCCACGCACGCCCCGCACTTGGCCGGACACCATGATGTCCCGCGCTTTGAGGTTCTTCCGCGACTTCGAGGACTGCGTGTCTTGAAACTCTTTCAACCAGCGGATCTCGCCCTGCTGTCCGGTTTCTGCGCGGACTTCGATCCCCCCCGCCTTCGCGATGGCACGCAAGAGCGTTAGTCCGTTCGCGCCGGACGCGCGATCCGCCGCATCTAGTTCGCGGAAGTCGTCGAGACGTTCCGCGAGATCCGCTCGGAGGGTATCGGGGTCGCCGGAGAATCCCCGTGTTTGGGCGTGCGCGATCAGGTCGTCGAGGTCGTCTTGTTCGTACTGGTCGGCTTCGGCGCGGCTGACGGCACGGGCCGCTGCGCGTGTTCGAGCACGATCTGCACGCTCCGCGGGCGTGAGTACCCGGCCTTTCGCAGGGCGACCATATTGCGGGCCTTCACGTCCCGAGACGACCCCGGAAGGAGATTGGGTGGGGGCATTGACTTCTCCTGGTATTGTGGACCTCGCGGGCGACGTTGGCAAGAGGCCCGGTCCCGCGGCGGGACTGTCCGCCCGTCGCTTGAGTTCATGGGCCGCCCGCGTACGGGACGTCGGCGTGCCACGCGATTGCAGGAGTTTCACGTCCTCATCGCTCATGCCGTCGAACGGATTCGGGGTCTGGTCTGCTCCCGGTGGCGGGAGAACCTCCGACGGATCGATCACGAAGTACCCGTCCTGTTGCGACCTAACCTCGAGCTTGCCGTCCGGCTTGATGGACTTCACGGTGCCAGCGATTTTGACTGGGCCGTCGAGCCCGGGCTTCGTGAGTCGCACGATGTCGCCCACGCGATACGTCTGCGTTCCCGTTGGCGGGAGCGGGGCTGGCGCTACGTCTTCTGGGCCTTTCCACGCGCCTTCGGGTGCCGCCTCGCGTTCGACAGGGCGATCGCCACGGCCTGCTTCCGGGGGTATTTGCCCGACCTCATCAGTTCGAGGAGGTTCGACTTGATCACGGATGGGCGGCTGCCCGGTTTCAAGGGCATGGGGTTCTCCTACTGTTTCCGTTGACGGAAAGAACTTGTCCGCAACCGCCTGCATCTCGGGCGACACGCCATTCGCCTGCCACGCCTCGAACGTCGGCGTCTCTGGCACGGTGACGCCCATCCGCTCAAGCGTCGCCAGCCCAGCGTAGGAGCCATCAGACGGCCCGCCGACGAGTGTGTACTGCGGCTCGGGGTTCTGGCCCGTCTCGTCCACCTGGTACCCGAAGAAGACCGCCGTGGGCTTCTTCCCTGCGTCCGCGATGGCCTGGTTGATCGTCGCCGGGGAGGGCACGAGGCCCGGCTGGGCGCGGAGGTCCGCCCGGACCTGCTCGGCCGGCAGAAGGCGCCGTTCCTCTCCTGGAGGCCCTTGGTCGCTCACACGGCGCTCAGCAAGGCGGCTGTTCGCCTCCTCCAGCGACATCTGACCGATGGCCTCCTCAGAGTAGCCCAACACCCTCAGACGGCTCTGTGTGCCCCCCGGGAGCGGTCGTGAGTTACTTGCGGGCGGCACCGGGGTTGTGGCGACCGGGGGAGGTTGCCCAGCCTCCGCAACGCGCGCCGGCGCCGCCGGCAATCCGCCAATGGGAGCCACGGGGACGCCTCCGGGAGCCCTTGGTGGCGCCGGGGGTGGACCGGGAGGTAGGGCCGCGACATCGCCTCCGAGCAGTCCACTGATCGGCCTGACAGGATTGACGTCGATCACATTCTCGTCCGGGGTGATCACGGTGGGCTTCGCCGCCTCGTCCGCTGCGGCCCGAGCAGCACGCCCACGCGCGGCCAATCTGGACGCTGAAGCATTGATCGCTTTGTGGACGTAGCGAACGCCGCCTAGAAGCGTCGCGGCCTGTAATACCGCCCCCGCGAACCGCTGTTGCGCTGGCGTGCCTCCGGCCCACTCGGTGAGTTTTTGGCCGGCAGGGTCAGACGCCGCGATCAAGCCGAGGCTGATGGCGGCCGTGACCGGAGCGGTCATCAGGCCCACTACGGCCCCAGGGGCCAGCGCGGGTATCGTCGTTGTGATCGACCCGAGCACTACGTCTGCGGCGGCATTCCACGTCTCGTCCGCAATCTTTGAGGGGTGGAGGAGTTTCCCGAAGTCAACCTCGGCCGGATCGCGTGCCTTGTCTACAAAGTACCCGGCCCCCTGGCCGGCAAGCGAAAGCCCAACCTTGGTGACATCAGCCGCCGCAGTCGCAAGCGGAACCGCAGCACGGAATCCTTCCCGGACCTGGCCTTGTAGCGTGTCGTACGGCGTCTCCAGCGTGGGCGGCTGAGGAACCGGCGGAGGCTCCCACGCCGGCACCACGCGCTGCGTCTGCGGTGCCGACTGCTCGACGACCGCCTGCTCAAACGGTGACCGGCCTTGCATCGCGGAGTCGAGGTACGACGGCGTGAGGTCACGCCCCCCGAGTTCTGAGGCGATGGCGTCGAAGTCCCGCCGCGTGACCGGCGGAGGCGTGATGTCTCGGCCTCCGTACTGGGCCGCGATGGCATCGTAGTCCACCTTCGGCTGCTTGCCAGGGAGACTCATCCATCCCGAGAGCTGCGTGCTTGGGAGCGCGGGCGCGTAGTCGCGCCCGCCATACTGAGCGGCGATGGCGTCGTAGTCGACCTCGCCACGCTTCGGCTGCTGTGGCATCGACTACCTTCTTTGGACGAGTCCGGTTTTCTTGAGGAAGGCGTCTAACTGAGCCTGCGTGTCGAACTGCTTGCCTCCGATCTTGCCATCCTCCAACTCGTAGGTCACTGTGAAGGGAGGCCCGCTCTGTGCGGGAGCCGCAGCGGGCGACGAGAGCGCAGCGGCCGGAGACGCGACCGGCGGCGCCGCTCCTGCCCCCCCTCCACCTGGAACCTGCGCGGCCCCGGGAGCAGGGGTCACGCGCACCGATGCGGGATCGGTGTACCCGCGCGCCGCAACCGGCCCCGTCGGAGCCTTCGGGAACTCGGCCGCTGACGGCATCCCAGACGCGACCCACTTGTCGTAGGACGGGGGGGGCTCATAGACGATGGTCTTCGGCGTGGCGTCATCTGCCTCGTAGACTTGGCCTCCCTCGGCGTTCTTGACGAGCCCGCTCGCGTGCGTACGATTCCAGGCGTCCTTGAAGTCCGCATAACTCGCCCGATTCCGCTGATATAGGTCGTCGGGCTTCTCCGGCGCTCTTCCGGCACCCGTCCGCGCGCCGATCGCCGCAAGTGCAGCCGCTCGATCCGATGGTGGCATCGCCGCAAGATCACGGTCGGTGTAGTTCCCCGTGGCCCTCCCCCCGGCCTTGTCCGCCTCGTGCTGTTCGATCACCCTCAGTGTCTCTTCCGCCTGCGCCTTCGCCTCTGGAGACGCCATCGGATCGGCAATGGTGTTCGCGAGGTCGAACAAGTTCACGTTCCCCAGGCGATCGAGTTTGTCGGTCCATTTTCCCGATTGTCCAACGTACTGCCGAGCCCGCGCCATGACCGCATCCGGCGAGAGCCCCTCGACTTCGCTCTCGAACGCATCGACCTGTTGCTGGAACTCCGGGAAGTCCTTGTAGGTGTCCCGCGCGTGGGAAATCCCGAGCTTGACCGCCGTTGGGTCGCCCTTCGCTTGGAGGACACTGAATGCGACGCCGCCGATGTAGTCGTTTGCGTCAGCGTTCGCGTCACGTTGGGCCTTTTGAAGCGCCAACAGGGAGGTCTGTGACTTGCGCCCCTGCTCATCGGCGTCATCGAACTGTTTCTGTACGATCGGCTGGAGGTGTGCCGGCAGTTGCCCAAGGATCTGGTCCCGCCGCGGGACTTGGTAGCGCACGGGCTTCGCCACTGGCGCCCCGGCGACGTCACGCTGGAGATCCTGCATCGGCCCTGGCACACCGGACGTCGGTTTGACAGCCGGGCCGCCCGGCGTGGCCCTCGCCCCAAGCATCGCGGGCTCGGTCGCATTCGCAAACGCACTGTCGATCGTCGCGATGTCGCCGACCTTGCGCTTGTACTCCGCCTCGTCAAGCACCGCGCCCCGGTCGTACCGTTCCTCGCGTTTCGCCTGCTGCGCGTACCGCATCATGTCGAGCAACGGCCCCATCACGTCGATCGCTTGCGGCTGTGGCATCGCCACGCGCGGGTATTGTCCCATGTGCCCCTCCCCTCTCTACCACGCGCCGATGTTCGTGGGCGTGTACGTCGGACGGTTCGCCTGCGAGAGCGTGTAGAGATCCATGACCTTGCTCCACGCATCGTTCCCGACGTTCCGCGCGAGCCCGCCCGCCCCAAGCGTGAGATTCCCTGCGAGGGACGTTGCCCCTTGCTTCCCGCCGGCGACGCCAGCGGCGGCGTCCAGGCCGAACCCCTGCTTCGTCGCGGCCGTCCGGAAGTTCGTGTCGTAGGCAGACGCCGATCGATTGTATCTGTCGGTTTCCGCCCCGTACTTCACGCCGTAGTCCGCCAGTAGGTTCTTCCAGAGCCGATCGTAGTTGTCGGCCTTGTTCGATCGGTTCATGCCCCAGGTGTCGCGCGCGCGCCCTTCGGCTGTGCCGTACTCCTGCGCCGCGAGCCCCGAATTGTAGCCCATCATGGCCTTGCCGAACTGCCCGCTCTTCAGGAGTCCCTTCATTGAGGCTTGGTTCGTGAGCGCGCGCGATCCTTCGTCCCGGCGGAACGCGTACCCCGGATCTTGCGCGAGTACCTCTTCCCCGGTCGGCAGCACGTAGTCCGGGTACGTGAACGCCTCTGGCGCGGTGAACGTGGGCGCGTTGAACTCCGGAGGCTCCCACGCCGGATAGTCGAACTCGGCCGGCGGCGTGTAGAAACTCTGCGGGATGTTCCCCACGATGGCGTTCGTGTCTGCAACCGCGGCCCCGGGGGTGTTCGGAGCTGGCACGACCGACGGGGGGACCGGCGGGGTGACCGGCGTGGGGGCCGGAGGATCGGGATCGGGATCAGGATCAGGATCAGGATCGGGATCGGGATCGGGATCGGGATCGGGATCGGGCGCTGGCGCTACCGCCTGCTTCAGTAATTCCTCAACGGCCGCGAGGCCCCCAGGGTTCTCCTGATGGGCGAGGAGTTCTCGCGCGTTCGCGTTCCGGCCGTAGTACTGCTGGTACAGGCGGTTCAGGTCCGCCGCGAACGTGTCCGGCGTGCCCGTGTCGCCCGGCGGGGCGACGTACCGCGCATCTTGGTACTCTGGGTATTCGGGGATGTAGTTGACCATAGTGCCTCTCGTGTCTCAATTCTTAGGTGTACATCCGCGCGAGATCCATCAGCGACTTGCCATTGAACGCTGCCGGCGCGTTCGGCGCCTGCGCGATTACGCCCCTCTGCGCCTGTGCGAGCCCCTGGCTCGCCGCCACGGGCTGCGGCGTGCTTGGCTGCATCAGGTTCAAGAGGGAAGGGGTTGTCGCCGCCGACGCCCTCCGTGGCTGCGCCGTGGCCGCCGCTGGGGGTTGAGCGCCTTGATCGATCTGCGCGCCCGTATCCCGCCACCCCCATCCCGTTCCGCCGCGTGAGGCGCCGTGGAGTACATCCACAGGTCCAAGCGTGCCCGGTAGCCCAGACATCTGATCCTTCCCGTTGAACGTCGCGCCGGGATACAGGGTCTGAAGCTCGGCCCACGCCTGCTGTATCCCAGCCGTCGTTGGGGGGTACTTCGCGAGGACTCGTCCGACGGCGTACTTCGTCGTCTGGTGCGTCGGGTCGGACCACTTCCCTTGATCCCAGCCCGAGAGCGCGGGAGCCATGTAGCCGGAGCCGGGTTCGGTTGCCATGCGCTGTGCTCCTGAGCCCTACGGCTGCGCGTCGGTCGGGTTCATACTCGACGGGTCGTACGATCGCCCCGCCTGGACCATCTTCGCGAGGTCCATCAGCGACAGGCCATTGAACGCTGCAGGTGCCTGCTGGCGTGCGAAGGGCTGCTGCGCGGCCATCGTCAGCCCGCGGCTCTGCGGCGGGGCGGCGCCCCCCGTGGCCGCCGACCGCGCCACGTCCAGCAGCGACGGCTGGTCTGCTCCCGTCGACGGGAGCGGCGCGCCGGCCGTGGGAGTGGCGCCCGCTGGCATCCCGCCCTGGGGCATCGCGATCGACTGGCCCCCCTGCCCGGCCATCTCCAAGAGGTCCCCGAACAATTGCGACCCCTTGCTCCAGTAGGGCTGGTTCGCCGCGACGTAGGCGTCGTAGCGTTTCTGGTCCATCGCGATCGCGGCCTCGCGGCTTTCCCTCTTGTACTTGAGTTCTTCCTGGCGAGCGACCTCGTCACGCGCCGCCTGCTCGCGCGCGAGGGCGCGGGTGTCCGTTTCGCTCTTCGCCTGCTCGTCGATCGACCGCTCGTTGATCTTCGAGGCTTTCTTGGTGCCGTAGACATTTGACGCAGCCGTCGCGCCAGCGCCCGCCAACCCCGCGATGAGCATCGCTGTTCCACTTGCGATCATAACAAGCTCCGCTGATAGTGGGTTTCCACTTTGCTGAACCCCAGCCGTTCGTAGAACTGACCAACGTGATCTGTCGGAGCGATCATTTGCAGACGGCTTGCGCCGTTCGTCCTCGCCCACGCTTCACTGGCACGCAAGAGACGGAGGGCGTCTTTCGACCCCCTCGCTTCAGGTTCCATCCACCACACGACTTCTGTGGCGACCCGCTCCTGTGACATCGGATGGACATACATCGTCATCGCCATCATGCCGGTGAGAGGCCCTACGGACGGGTCCACGACGAGCACGGCCACGTCAGGGCTGTCGATGAACTGACGGGTCAGCGCGGCGAGGTGAACAGGATCCGCCGTGAGAAACCGTGCGTACTCCTCGCCCGCGAACCGCATTCCCATTTCAACGATTCGAGGAATGTCGTCGTGCGCGGCTTCCCGCACCGTCGCCGTGGGCTGTTCGAGGATCGTGTCCATGTTGTTCAGTCTACGCGGTATCGAGCGCGAGGGCCTCGAGCACGATATCAAGCCGATATGCCATGGCCACCGCACCACCGCCGTCCCCGTACGTCGTGCTGTAACTGATCGGCACGCCCCCGTCCGACCGAATCGGCATCGTGCCCATCTGCTTCGTCGTCGTCGTGTTCCCGGTCTCGGCCGCCCCGGAAGAGGTCTGCACAACCCCGCCATCCGTCCAGGTCAACGTGAACTGGAGGCTGCTACTCACCGACCCCGGCGTCGTCACGCGGAAGTTGTACGTGACACGGTAGATGCCAGCCGGCACCGACCCCAGCGGGAGCGGCGTGAGCGCGATGCTCGCGACCTGCGCGACCGCCCTGACGTGCGTCTTCCGCTCAGGGGCGCTATCGGCCCTCGACGTCAACGACCCGAACCACTGGAGCCAGTTGAAATTGCACACGAGTTTCGGGATCTTCTTCTGCTCCGCCTGGGTCTCGGCCACGGCGAAGGCTTCGTAGATGGGAGGCCCTGCGAGGCTCAAGACAACTCCATAAACAAGTCGAAAAACCGCGTCGGGACCGGGTCGCTCGACGAGAGTTCGAGCACGAGGTCACGCCCAGAGCCGCATCGGTCCCAGCGCACGCGCTGGCTGTAGGCGCCCGTCACCCCGATGTTCCGCTGCCGCTCGTTCCCGTAGGTCTTCCCGCCGTCCCACGAGGTACGGAGCATCACCGTCGGATCCGACCCCTGCCCTGAACTAAGGCCCACGCCGCGCTCGCAATCCAGCTCGACACTATCGAGGTAGATCCGCTTGTTCTCGTTGCCAAGGTGTTGGCACCGGCGAAGGCGCCGTAAGGCCGCGCCGCCCACGTCGGTGTAGATCGTCGAGGAGAACGAGTACAGATTCCCCGACTGGTTATCGCAGACGATGTTTTTGCGGAACGCCTCAGCATGGAAGCGCGGACGGTAGGCGATGAAGTCGTTGTCGCCAGCACTCCAGAGCCCGCGATCATGCCATTGGTTCGTGGTGTCATCGAAGATGTGCGACTTCCCCTGCGTGGGGAACTCCAACACGTAGAACGTGTGCCCGAGCGCCTCGTAACTCCATCCGATCGCGTCGCTGATGACCCCCGCTTCGCGGTAGCCCTGGATCGCCCACTCAAGCGCCTCCGTGCTGATTACCACGGGCGTGTAGCCGTTCATCCAGTAGACCTTTCCAGACCCGCGACGGCTCCGACCAAGCCACGCGAGCGTCCCGCCGAACGGCGCCAGCGACCACGGCGCCTCGATGCCGGTCTCGAAGAACGCGCCAGGCCGTTGCTCGAATGGAAACGGCGACGCGCCTGCGTTGTACCAGACCTCCCCTGTGCTCTCGCCGAACAGGAATATCTCGCGGCGGCTCACGATCATCGCAATCCACGGGTCCGGGGCCGCTGACCGCTGCACCACCTGTCCGGCGTCCCATGTCTTCCCGTCGGCCGCCTCGGAGATTTTCAACGTCCCCGTGACCGCATCGAGCGCCACGAAGAAGGTATCAATCGCGCCACACATCGTCACGTCCGAGACCTCGGCTGTCAGGACGTTCGTGCTTAAGGTGAGGACTTGCCCAAACGTCCCGCTGACGACGAGGAGTTCATCGCTTCCGTTCGTCGCCATCTGCGCGGGGTTCCCATCGTCAATGACCGCGCCACGCGCGGTGACGGTGCCGTCGCTCGCAATCTCGTCGAGCCCGATGCCGCCGACCGCAAACAGTCGCCCGCTCTCTTCCGCGTAGATCGCGCGCCCATACGAATTCGAGAGCGTCGCAAAGTCCGAGAGCCCCGGGGCCGGATAGAGCGCCGCCCGCGCCTTCGCGCCGGGCCACGCAAGCACCTCGGGGATGAAGTTCATGCACAGCTCGCCCGACAGCATCGCGGATTGCGACACGAACGAGCCGGCCGCGAAGTTGGGCAACCTCGGCATTTACTTAACAGCCCCTTTACATATTTCTGATACACTACGCGTATGCCAAGGGGACGCCCGCCGCTTCCTATTGCCATTGGGCAACGGTTCAGCCTTCTCACGGTCGTTAAGGAAGACCTCGCTGGGAACAAACGCAATCTCCGCCGTTTTCTCTGCCGGTGCGACTGTGGCAGACAGGCGGTTGTCCGAGTAGGTCGCCTTGTTCACGGAGAGACAACCTCTTGCGGGTGCGTGAAGATGAGGAAGCGCACTCACGGGGAAACGATCGGGGCGCTGAATCTTCCGACCCCTGAATACCAAGCATGGCAACAGATGAAACAAAGGTGCCTGAATCCTCGTCATAGAGCGTTCAAAGGCTATGGCGGGCGTGGCGTCACCGTCTGCGCTGCATGGTCTACGTCCTTTTCTAACTTTCTGCACGATGTCGGCCGGCGCCCTAGCCCGATCCACTCGATTGATCGTTTCCCGAACAACGACGGGAACTACGAGCCCGGCAACGTCCGATGGGCTACACGCATGCAGCAGGCGCAGAATCGTCGGGGCACTCGCTGGCTCACGCGCGATGGCGAGACTTTTCCGCTCCATGAATGGGCGCGGAGGTGCGGCATCCCAGCCTCTACCCTGTGGGACCGATTGAACAGACAGTGGCCTCTGCATTTGGCGTTGATCCCTTAGCCTGTGTAAATATTGAAATTCCTGCGGCCCCCCGACCCGATCGCGTACTCTGGCCGCATCGGCGATTCCTTCGGATCGATATTCGCGCCCATCACCGCCGCTAGGGCCTCGCGCGCCGCCTCTTTCAGGTCGGCCGTCATCACCGCGGACTTCCCGTATCGCCCGCGCCCGAGCGCCAGCGCGAGGCCAAGCGTCAAGGCGTTCTGCATCCCCGGCTGGAGGTCGTAGGTCGTGCCGGCCACAAGCGCGGTGATGGACGGGATGGCGCAGTAGAGCTTCACGTCCACGTCGTTGTTGTCCGGGACCGGATGGAAGTAGCACAGCCCGAGCCCCGCGGCGTACAGCCGGTCGTAGTACAGCGTCGTCGGCCGGGACCCTGTCTGTGTCTTCACGCGAATGCCTTGCCACACATCGGAGGTGACGGGCCTCCCCATTGACATCTCCTGTGGGTCTGTCGCGTCATCGTCGGGAATCACGCTCCAGCGTTCAATCCGCTGCGGATAGGCTTGGTCGAACACCCCTCCGCTCCCGATCGTGTAACTGGCTGTCCCCGACACGAGCGAGTAGGTATTGATCGTGATGCCCGCCACGAGCAGCCGCTTCGTGCGCCACAGGTCGAGGAGATCGTTCGCCGCGCTCAAGGCGTCCGTCTGCTGCTCGGCGCTGATCGCCGCGGTCGGGTCGATAACTTGTATCTCCTTGAGCGCGTCGGCACAGAGGGCGCTTCCTGTTTTCATGTCCAGATAGCCTCACAGTGTTGTATGATGGGGCCATGCCAAAGATCATCGTCGTGCCAGATGGAAGCCGATTCGGACGCTGGTTGGTTATTCGGCGCGTTGCCAATTCTCGGCTGCGCGAACAATGTCTGCTTTGCCGCTGCGAATGCGGGCGAGAGAAAGCCGTCCCGGCTCGGGCCTTGCGAGCAGGAACGAGCACGTCTTGCGGCTGCTCCCTCCTCGTGAAGATAGAACCTGGTCAGAAGTTTGGGCGGCTGGTGGTCTTGCACCGAGTCAAAAACTCCAAAGAGGGTCGCCAGCAATTGCTTTGCCGCTGCGAATGCGGGAATGAACACGTCGCGAGCGCCAAGTCGCTTTATCACGGCCACACGCAATCCTGCGGCTGCTTGCGAAGAGAACGCTTGGGCGCGGCCCTCATTACGCACGGACACTCCAGAGGGGGGCATACCACGAAAACCCTGAATTGTTGGCGTTCGATGAAAGGCCGCACGACCAATCCGAACAACCCGGACTACCACAGGTACGGAGGGCGCGGCATTACGGTCTGCGCGCGCTGGTTCCATTCGTTCGAAGCCTTCCTGTCGGACATGGGACCGTGCCCATCGCCTGAACACAGCATCGACCGCATCGACAACAACGGCCCGTACTCCCCAGAAAACTGCCGCTGGGCGAACTGGCGCCAACAGGCACGAAACTGCCGCACGACGCAGTTTATGAGCCACGGCGGCGAAACGCTGGCGCTGGCCGATTGGGCCGACCGAGTTAATCTGAGCGGGATAAGCTTTCGCGCAAGACTTAAGCGTGGATGGACCCTCGACGCATTGCTGGCTACGGCCTATTTGCGCGTGTAGCGCAAGCGACAGTGCTGCGCCAGTTTTGCTCATTGGTGCTTCACCAACTGCCGGATGTTCATCGCCGCCGGGACCGCCCCGGCGAGCCCGAGCCCAAGCCCCATCGCCTTCATTGCCTTCGTGTCGCCCTTCTTCGCCGCCCTGTGCATCAGGTAGGCCACGAGGGCCGTCAACCCCGCCTTCGCAATCATCACGCCCTTCGTGCCTAACGGGTTTGTCTCGTAGGCCCCTGGAATCTGGAGTGCTAGTCCAGTCGTCAACGCATCAGCGCCTTGCCCGGCGGCGAGCGCAAGGTACGGCCACTTCGGCGTGCCCTCTGTCT
>Ga0214473_10008400_pt1 | contig 12201 bp, 8 predicted proteins | sample RVTome_7_FD_203509 | JGI IMG/M metagenome (GOLD analysis project Ga0214473, IMG submission 203509) | Soil microbial communities from uranium-contaminated site in the Upper Colorado River Basin, Wyoming, United States - RVT98D197 | ecosystem: Environmental > Terrestrial > Soil > Contaminated >... | reverse complement strand
CCGGCAATCGCCGCAGTCACCACCTCGCCGAACGACCGCTGCAGATCCTGCATCATTGCGGCGCGATCCTGCCGCCGCTGATCGGACGCAGCGCGCGCCTCATCCGACATTTCGATCACTTTGCGGCCGCTCTCGCGGAACACCTCGACCGCCTTGGCCATCGCCCCCAGTTCGTCGCTGCGCCCTGCTTCCTTGACCACGATGTCGAGGTTTCCCCCGGCAAGCTCCTGCATCGTGGCGGTCAGCTGCGCGATCGGCCTGGTAAAGAACCGAGTCCACAGCACTGCGGCGACCGCGACCAGCGCGAAAAGACCCAGCCCGATGGCCAACGACGCATTGCGCATCTGGATCACCGGCGCCGCCATCTCGGCCGCCCCCTGCAGCGCGACGACACCCCAAGCCAGTCCGTCGAACGCGACAGGCTCGATGGCTGCAAAAGCATCGATGCCACGATAAGCGCTCATCGCGCCGGCCGCCGATTGCCCGCTTGAAATGGTCGCGACCATCGGATCGGCGATTGCCGTCACCAGAACGTCGGCGTCGGGCGTCAGGGCAGACTCGGACCTGAGCAGCCCGTCCGCACCAACCAACACCGCCTCGCCGGTGTCGCCCAGAGCGCCGTCCAGAGAGAGCACATCGCTGAGGCGCGCCACCGGCAACCCAAAGGCCAGCACCCCGAGCTTGTTGCCACGCGTATCGAAGATCGGCGTCGCCGCAAACCCGGCGGCCTGTCCCTGCGGCTCGTAGGCGGCTAGGTCAGCCAGGGCGATCTCACCGGGCGCCTCCATCGCCATGGCCGCCGCATAGGCGGCCCCCAGCCCGCTTGCCGCGAACGGCCCATCGATCAGACTGGTGGCGAAATCCGCGCGCTTGCCGACCGAGTAGAACAGGTTTCCGCGCGCGTCGGCCAGATAGATATCGGCATAGCCTTGTCCCTGGACGCGCTTGGCGAAGTCACCATGGTACTTCACGTGCGCCCGATCATAGCTGTTCTTGGTGCCGCCATCGACAAGCAGGTAGCGCTCGTTGGCAGCATGAGGATTGTTGTCGACGTAGGCGCCTGTGACCGTGGCGACCGGGTCCTTGGGCATCTGCGCCCATCCCACGATAAATTCCTGCATTGCGCTCGCCGTGGTGCCGGCTCCAGCGGCGCTGAGCAAATCGTTGCGCACCGACTGCAGCAACTCGCCCACCCGCTGCGCGCGGTCGCGAGCGGTCGCGACCACCTGCTTCTGCGTCAGTTCGGCGACGGCGCTCGAACCCACCACATAATTGCCAACCCCGATCCCCAGGCCCACCACCAGAGCGGCGCCCAGCACCAGCAGCGGAAGCTTGTGGGCAAGCCTCAGTCGGTTCAATCCACGCATGCGTTTCCCCCTCGAACGGTCCGCGGATCCCCCCTGGATGCGCCCGCATATGAAACTAGCGACAAATCAGTAAGATTTTACTTAAACGTTTTGGAAGGCGAGCCGTGACGGGCGCTCGAAACGCCCGGGCTCCCCCAAGTTGCGCTGAAGGCGGGGCCAACGTCCGACGATTCGGGCTTGATGAGATCCGCTGTCCTGTGGGGCGATGGCTGGCCGGCAAGCGTGATCAGCAAAAGTTGTGAGACTTTTGCGGTTCGATCACGCGACAATACAAAGACTTAGAGCCCCATTTCGATTCAATCGAAATGGATCTGGCTCTAGAATTCCGACCAGTCACCCGCGATGGCCGCATTGCCATTGCTGAGATAGGCTTTTGCCGCGGTCTTGACCCGCTGCTGCAGGGCCTTGATGCCCTGTTGCGGGCGCGGTGGTGCCTTGGTTTCCATCCGTGCGGCTTCGCGTTCGTGCGTTTTGAACACGTCGACGATGCGGTCGAGTTCGCTTGCCTGCGCTTCCGTCTGCTCGATCGCCGCATTGGTCTCTTCGACCAGCGCCGCATTGTGCTGGGTCATCTCGTCGAGCGTCCGCACGGCCGAGGTGACCTCGTCGATCGAAGACGCCTGCTGCCGGCTTTCGCGCGCAATGCCGTCCATGAGCTCGAAATTTCGCCGCGCCCCTTCCAGCATCGCCTCGAGCTTGCCCGCCGCTTCGCTGACCAGCCTGGATCCGCCCCTCACCTCGTTGGCGCTCTGTTCGATCAGCGCCTTGACCTCGGCCGATGCTTCGGCCGCCGATTGGGCGAGCCGCCGCACCTCCACCGCCACCACCGCGAAGCCCTTGCCTGCCTCGCCGGCGCGGGCCGCTTCCACCGAGGCATTGAGCGCCAGAAGATTGGTCTGGAAGGCGATGTCGTCGATCAGTCCGATGATGTTGGAGATCTTGACCGAGGAATTGGTGATCCGCTCCATCGCCTTGGTCGCCTCGTGCATCACCTGGCCGCCCGCTTCCGCCGTCTCGCTGACACCGGCCGCGTTGGTGCTCGCCTCGGCGGCGCGCCCGGCGTTTTCGAGCACGGTAGCCGCCAGCGCCTCCATGGTTGCCGAGGTCTCCTCGATGGTCGCTGCCTGTTTGGTGGTGCGCTCGGAAAGATCGTTGGCGCCGGAAAGGATTTCCCCGGTCGCGGTCTTCAGCGATTTCGACGTCTCGCGCAGCTGCACCACCACCTCGGTGAGCTTGTCGCCGACCGCATTGGTGTCATCGCGCAATTTGGCAAAGGCGCCCGCATACTGACCTGTCATCCGCTTGGTGAGATCGGTGCGCGCCAGCGCCGAGAGCACCACGCCGGTCTCGTCGATCCCCCGATCCACCGTCTCGACCAGCGCGTTGACGCTGCGAGCCAGTTCCGTCTGTGCCGGGTCGGCGAAGTCCGTCTGCATCCGCTTGGTGAAATCGCCTTCGACGGCTGCGCCGACCACGGCGGCGAGCTGCGCATTGAGCGCGTTGGCCTCGTTCACCCGCGAGAGGTTCGCCTGGGCGCTCGCATCGGCATCCCGGGCCAGATCGGCGCGATTGGCGAGCGCTTCGCGGAACACACCGAGCACGTCGGCCAGTTCGCCCATCTCCGCGATCCAGTTCCGCATTCCCAGCTCCACATCGAGGTCGCCTTCGGCGAGCCGCCGGAAGCCGCCCGTGATGCCTGCCAGCGGCTTGAGGAACAGGATGTTGCTCAGCACCAGCGTCGCGACAGCGATCAGCACGACCATGCCGAGCCCCACCCAGATGGCGATGTCGGAGAGCTGCGAGGTGGCTGCCGAGGCCCCGAGCAGTTCGTGATTGCCCGCCTCGATCGCGTCGGAAACCGCGGCCATCTTGCCTTCCAGTTCCGAGAACGCCGCGTCGAATGCGTCCAGTTCGGACTTAGCGCCCTCGACACCCCCCGCACCAACCTTGACGACGATCGATTCGGCCACCGCTATGTAGGCCTCGAGCGGCGCTTTGACCGCCCTGGCCGCCTCGCGCACGCTGGCCGGCAGCTCGAGATTGTCCTGCGCCGCGATCATGGCGCGGAACTCCCCGCCATATTCGGCAAGCTCGGTCTTTGCTTGGCCGGCCATTGCGGCGTCTGCCGTCGCTCCGGCATACATCGCACGGAACACCACGCCGCGCAGGCCGTCATGCATCATGTCGGCCGTCATGTGCGCGCGCATTGAGGTCATCAACGTCTCGGATCGGGCGCCCGCCTGTTCGAAGTTCCCCGAGACCACGTAGGTCATCGCCGAATACATCAGCCCGATGCCGATGATCAGCACCCCCAGTGCGACGACGACCACCCGGGTTTTGACCCGAAAGATCGACGCCGCATTCGCCGCGCCGCGTCCCATTACAGCATTCATTTGTGTGAGCCCTGCACCTATGCCCCCGACTGGCGCCGCCTGGGCGATCCGGTCCGCGGCGCCTCCGCCGTCGGCTCCAGAGTCCGTCAGTTCTGGTTAACGCGCGGTGAAGGCTGGCGCTGCGCGGCGGCGGTCAGAATTCGGCCCATTCGTCCGACTTGATTGCCGCACTTCCCCTGCTCAGATAGGCGTTTGCCGCCGCTTTTACCTTCTGCTGCAGGCCTTTGATGCCCCCCGGCCGGACTTCAGTCGCGGCCCGCGGGGGTGCGGCAGATTGTTCCACCGCGAACACATCGACGATCTGGTCCAGTTCGACCGCCTGCGCTTCGGTCTGCTCGATGGCCGCATTGGTCTCCTCGACCAGAGCAGCGTTGTGCTGCGTCATCTCGTCGAGCTGTCGCACGGCGGTACTGACCTCGTCGATGGAGTGGGCCTGCTCGCGGCTTTCCCGTGCGATGTTCTCGATCAGGCTGGTGTTGGCCCGCGCGCCCTCCACGATTGCCTGGAGCTTGGACGCCGCTTGCGCCACGAGCTTGGAGCCGGCGTTGACTTCACCCGCACTCTGCTCGATCAGCGCCTTGACCTCCGACGAGGCTTCGGCAGCCGACTGCGCCAGCCGCCGCACCTCGATCGCTACCACCGCAAAACCCTTGCCGGCCTCACCCGCGCGCGCCGCTTCCACCGAGGCGTTGAGCGCCAGAAGGTTGGTCTGGAAGGCAATGTCGTCGATCATCCCGATAATGTTGGAGATCTTGCCGGAGGAGGCGGTGATCCGCGCCATCGCCTCGTTGGCCTGGCCCATCACCTGCCCGCCCTCTTCGGCGGCTCGCGTCACATTGACCGCATTGGTCGAGGCATCCTTCGCCCGGTCGGCATTCTGCAGCACGGTGGCCGCCAATTGCTCCATGGTGGCGCTGGTTTCTTCGATCGTCGCCGCCTGTCGTGTCGTGCGCTCACTCAGATCGTTGGCGCCCGAGAGGATTTCGCCGGTTGCGGTCTTGAGGTCCAGGGAGGTGCGTTTGATCTTGGTGACGATTTCGGCGAGACTCTCCGCCAGCCGGTTGGTATCGGCTTTCAGTTGCGCGAAGGCGCCGGAATAGTCGCCGCGCACACGCTGCGTCAGGTTGGTGTCGGCCAGCGCCGACAGTACGCCGCCGGTTTCGGTGAGTCCTCGATCGACCGTCTCGACCAGCGAATTGACGCTGCCGGCAAGGCTATTGAGTTCGCTGTCGGGGAACTTGGCGGCGACGCGCTTGGAGAAGTCGCCGGCGATGGCGGCATCCACCACCTCTCCGAACGCCCCCTGCAATTCCCGCATCTTCTGCTGCCGCGCCGCCTGGTCCGAGATGATGCGGGCCGCTTCCTGCTCGGTCATCTGCTGCACCTTCTGCGAATTGGCGCGGAAGACCTCGACGGCGCGCGCCATGTCGCCCAGTTCGTCCTGGCGCCCCGTGCCCTCGATCTCGACATCGAGTTTGCCCTCGGCCAGTGAGGTGGAGGCTCTGGTCATGGTCCGCATCGGGCCGGTGACGTGGCGCATGAGAAAGATGGCCAGCCCGCCCATGGCAACGGCAGCGATGCCTAGGGCGATCATCCCGTTCATGATCTGCCCGTCGATGATCTCGCCGCGATGGATGGACAGGTCCCACACCATCACCAGCGAACCGACGACATCCCGGCCTTCGCCGAAGAGGGCCGGCTGCGCCGCGATGTGGAATGGGCCGCTCCGCACCGAGATCGGCCGGCTCTCGCTGAATGCGGTCTTTGCCACGTTTATCGCTTCGGCCAGGATCGCAGCGTCGGCACCGAACTCAAGGATTGGATTGCCTTGCGCATCGACAGCCCCGCCCGCGGCAAGACCGAAGTCCGGGTCCGCCTGGTAGGCCTCGAAGGCGCTTCTGACAGCATCCATCTTGGTGAAGCGGATCGTGCCGGCGAACTGTTCGGTGAGCACCGAGATCATCTCCGCCTGCCTGTCCGTCAGGGTCTTTTCGACCATGGCGATATTGCTCGAGCCGGAGAGGAACATCACCAACCCCACCACCGCGACAATAGTAGCGGTTACGGGTACCAGGATGGCGATCGCGAGGGAGAACCGGAATTTCATGGCTGCAGGCCCTTCGGACAAGGTGGGGGGCACCGGCTTCTGCCGGTGCCCGGAACATCGGGCTCAGAGCTTGGAGAGATCGACCCCGGCGGTGATCGCGCCGATCGGCGCCCCCGTAGCCGGGTCCGTCACGGTAATGCTGACCTGGCTCTGGAAGGTCTGGGTCGATTCATCCTGTTCGATTTCGCCTAGATGCACGGCATCGGCGCCGGCCCCGAAGCTCAGGGAGAACTTGTCCTCGTCGCCCTGCCAGTAGTCGGAGGTGACGGTGGACTGGGCGACATTGAGTCCCTTGGCATCCATCACGAAGACCTCGGTGAAGAGCCCGGCGCTTTCCTCCTGCACCGCGGCCAGCCACTTGGAGGCATCGGTTGCCAGCGTTGCATCGATCAGCGGCTTGGACGCTCCGCCGACCTCTGCGCGCCACTGGCTGTCCAACCGGTCGATCTCGGCTTGATCATAGGCGGCGCTGTTCCCGTTCTGTGCGGTGACAGCAGCAACGATGACCTCGTTCTGTGCGATCTCTCGCAGCTTGCCGTTAGCCAGCTCGGTGAGCGGCGCGGCAAATTCGTTGTCCTGTGCCAGCGACGCGGCTGGCAGGCCAAACGCAAGGACGGTTCCGGCGACGAGGGCGATCGCGCGCGAAAGTGGTCGTCATGAGTAGTTCTCCAGTGGAGCGACCAAGCCCCGACGCTCCTGCGCCGGAAACATGTTGGCCGCGATGTGAACGGTGAATGGCTGCAACGGTCCCTGCCGCGGTGCGCGAATGCCGACGATGTCAAACGCTCGAGCAATCTCCGACCCCCTAGCCAGTGATTGAGCCCCTCCATTGTGGATGGAGGTTCCGGATAGCCTGCAGTCCCGCCCCAACGGTTGCGGCAATTGGATTAAGGCCGGGTGAAGAGAAATGGCCGCCGGACGGTGTTTTGCGAAATTTGGCGCTAGTTCGGAACGAAAAGATTCATGATGCGCGTCGCCGGGGGTCCTACGCACAACTACGGAGGGCAGTGCGCAAAAAAAGGGCGCCCGAAGGCGCCCGTTGCGATGGTCCGGCGATGGTCGTTTCCGGCCGGAGCGTGATCAGCAAAAGTTGTGAGACTCTTGCGGTTCGATCACGCGACAATACAAAGATTCAGAGCCCCATTTCGAATCAATCGAAGTGGATCTGGCTCTAGTGGATATGCGCCTGGTTGAGGTGCTGCGCCTCGACCAGCAGGTTCCGCAACCCGTAAATCAGCTCCTCGAGGAAAGTCCGCGCTTCCGGCGATGACGCCTCGGCCAGTTCCCGCTCCGCCTCGAGCAGCGAAGCCTCGATCTGCGCGCGGTCGAACTCGCTGGTGGGGACCGCTTGCTCGGCGAGGATCGTGACCCCCGCCGGCGAGACGTCGACGAAGCCGCCGCGCACATAGTACTGTTCGCTCTTGCCCGAACCGTCCACCGTGGTGATGAAACCCGGCTTCAGCGTGCTCATCAGCGGCGCGTGATCGCCCAGCACCGCGAAATAGCCGTCCGTACCCGGAATGGTGACCGACGCCACATGCTCGGAGAGCACCAGCCGCTCCGGCGAGACGATCTCGAGTTTAGTGCCTTCGGCCATCGGTTTGTTCCTTAAGCGGCCTGAGCGGCGAGCTTCTGCGCCTTCTTGACCGCGTCCTCGATGGTGCCGACCATGTAGAACGCAGCTTCGGGCAGGTGGTCGTAGTCGCCGGCAACGAGGCCCGCAAAGCCCTTGATGGTATCCTCGATGGCCACGAACACGCCCGGCGTACCGGTGAAGGCTTCGGCCACGAAGAACGGCTGGCTCATGAAGCGCTCGATCTTGCGGGCGCGCGCCACCGTCAGCTTGTCCTCTTCGGAGAGCTCGTCCATGCCCAGGATGGCGATGATGTCCTGGAGCGCCTTGTAGCGCTGCAGGATTTCCTGCACCCGGCGGGCGACATCGTAGTGCTCCTGGCCGACGATGTTGGCGTCGAGCATGCGCGAGGTCGAATCGAGCGGATCCACGGCCGGGTAGATGCCCTTTTCCGAGATCGCGCGGTTGAGGTTGGTGGTCGAATCGAGGTGCGCGAACGAGGTCGCCGGAGCCGGGTCGGTCAAGTCGTCGGCCGGCACGTAAATGGCCTGCACCGAGGTGATCGAACCCTTGTTGGTGGTGGTGATGCGTTCCTGCAGCGCACCCATGTCGGTGGCGAGCGTCGGCTGATAGCCCACGGCTGACGGGATACGGCCGAGCAGAGCCGACATCTCGGCGCCCGCCTGGGTGAAGCGGAAGATATTGTCGATGAAGAACAGCACGTCCTGGCCCTGGTCGCGGAAGTGCTCGGCGACGGTGAGGCCCGAGAGCGCCACGCGGGCACGCGCGCCCGGCGGCTCGTTCATCTGCCCGAACACCAGCGCGCACTTGGACCCTTCGGTCGAACCGTTGTTCTCCTTCGGGTCCTTGTTGACGCCCGATTCGATCATCTCGTGGTAGAGGTCGTTGCCCTCGCGGGTGCGCTCGCCGACGCCGGCGAACACCGAGTAGCCGCCATGCGCCTTGGCGACGTTGTTGATCAGCTCCTGGATCAGCACCGTCTTGCCCACGCCGGCGCCGCCGAATAGGCCGATCTTGCCGCCGCGAGCATACGGGGCGATCAGGTCGACCACCTTGATACCAGTGACCAGGATCTGCGCTTCAGACGCCTGCTCGACGAAGCTCGGGGCTTCCTGGTGGATGGCACGGCGGCTGGCGGTCACAACCGGGCCGGCTTCGTCCACCGGCTCGCCGATGACGTTCATGATGCGGCCGAGGGTCTCGTCGCCCACCGGCACCGAGATCGGCTCGCCGGTGTCGAGAACGGCAGCGCCCCGCACCAGGCCTTCGGTGGTATCCATGGCGATGGCGCGCACGGCGTTTTCACCCAGGTGCTGGGCTACTTCGAGGACCAGACGGTTGCCATTGTTGTCGACTTCCAGGGCGTTCAGGATCGCCGGGAGGTGACCATCGAAGGTCACGTCCACCACGGCGCCGATCACTTGGCTGACACGGCCGGTCGGCTTGCCTGCAACGGCAACGATGGGAGTCGACGCCTTGGCGGCCGGGGCCTTCTTGGCGGCCGGGGCTTTAGCCGCCGCCGGGGCTTTTGCTGCTGTCGCTGCGCGGGCCATGATGTACCTCGTTTTCTAGCTAGAGCGCTTCCGCGCCCGAAATGATTTCGATCAGTTCTTTGGTGATCTGGGCCTGGCGCTGGCGGTTGTAGACCAGCGTCAGCTTCTTGATCATGTCGCCCGCATTGCGCGTGGCATTGTCCATCGCGCTCATCTGGGCGCCGTAGAACGAGGCGCTGTTTTCGAGCAGCGCCCGGAACACCTGCACCGAGATGTTGCGCGGCAGGAGGTCGGTGAGGATAGCTTCCTCGTCCGGCTCATATTCGTAGTTCAGCGTTGCTTCCGTGGCGCCTTCGCCCGGCGCCTCGAACTTGGCCGGGATCAGCTGCTGCGCGGTCGGGATCTGGCTGATCACCGAGCGAAAGCGCGCAAAGAACAGCGTCGCCACGTCGAATTCGCCTGCCGCGTACATTGCGAGGATCTTCTCGCCCACTGTCGCAGCATTGGCATAGCCCAGCACACGGACCTCGCGGAACGAGATGGTCTCGACGATCCTCTCGGCGAAGACGCGCTTGAGGATGTCGTTGCCCTTGCGGCCCACCGTCAGGATCTTGACCGTCTTGCCGTCGGCGAGGAGCTTCTGCGCCGTCTCGCGCGCCAACCGCGCGATCGAGGAGTTGAAGCCGCCGGCAAGCCCGCGCTCACCGGTCGCCACCACCAGCAGATGCACCTGGTCCTTACCGTTGCCGGCCAAAAGTTCGGGCGCGCCTTCGCGGCCGGCATAGGCAGCACCCAGCGCCGCCAGCACCTGCCCCATGCGCTCGGCATAGGGACGTGCGGACTCGGCAGCTTCCTGGGCGCGGCGCAGCTTTGCTGCCGCCACCATCTGCATGGCCTTGGTGATCTTCTGGGTCGATTTGACCGAGGCGATCCGGTTCTTGAGGTCCTTTAGCGAAGCCATAGGGCCGCCAGTCTCCTAAGTTACGCCGCGAAGGTCTTCTTGAAGCCATCGATCGCCGCCTTGAGCTTGGCGCGCAGATCGTCTGAGAGTGCCTTCTCCGTCGCGATGGCGGTGAGCACGTCGGCATGCTTGGAACGCAGCGCCCCGAGCAGGCCCTTCTCGAACGGGCCGACCTGGCTGACCGGCAGGTCGTCCAGATAGCCGTTGGCACCGGCAAAGATCACCGCGATCTCCTCTTCCGGCTTCAGCGGCGAGAACTGCGGCTGCTTCAGAAGCTCGGTGAGACGGGCGCCGCGGTTGAGCAGGCGCTGCGTTGCCGCATCGAGGTCCGAGCCGAACTGCGCGAACGCCGCCATTTCGCGATATTGCGACAGCTCGCCCTTGAGCGAACCGGCCACCTGCTTCATCGCCTTGATCTGGGCGTTGCCGCCCACGCGGCTGACCGAGATACCCACGTTCACGGCCGGGCGGATGCCCTGGAAGAAGAGGTTGGTTTCGAGGAAGATCTGGCCGTCGGTGATCGAGATCACGTTGGTCGGGATATAGGCCGAAACGTCGTTGGCCTGCGTCTCGATCACCGGGAGCGCGGTGAGCGAGCCCGAGCCATGGTCTTCGTTGAGCTTGGCGGCGCGCTCGAGCAGGCGCGAATGGAGGTAGAACACGTCGCCCGGATAGGCCTCACGGCCTGGCGGACGGCGCAGGAGGAGCGACATCTGGCGGTATGCCACGGCCTGCTTGGTCAGATCGTCATAGGCGATCACGGCGTGCATGCCGTTGTCGCGGAAATATTCGCCGATGGCGCAGCCGGTGAACGGCGCCAGGAACTGCATCGGGGCCGGATCCGAAGCGGTGGCGGCGACGACGATCGAATATTCCATCGCGCCGGCGTCTTCGAGGATCTTGACGAACTGCGCCACGGTCGAGCGCTTCTGCCCGATAGCCACGTAGATGCAGTAGAGCTTGTCGGTTTCGGACGCGCCGGCAGTGTGCGCCGACTTCTGGTTGAGGAAGGTGTCGAGGATGATGGCGGTCTTGCCGGTCTGGCGATCGCCGATGATCAGCTCGCGCTGGCCGCGGCCGATCGGGATCAGCGCGTCGATGGCCTTGATGCCGGTCGACATCGGCTCGTGCACCGATTTGCGCGGCAGGATGCCCGGCGCCTTGACGTCGACACGGCGGCGTTCCTTGGCCTTGAGCGGGCCCTTGCCGTCGATCGGGTTGCCCAGCGCATCGACCACGCGGCCGAGCAGCTCCTTGCCCACGGGGGTATCGACGATGGCCCCGGTCCGCCGGACCACGTCGCCTTCCTTGATGCCACGGTCGGCGCCGAAGATCACCACGCCGACATTGTCGGTTTCGAGGTTGAGCGCCATGCCCTTGATGCCGCCCGGGAACTCGACGAGCTCACCGGCCTGCACGTTGTCCAGCCCATAGACGCGGGCGATACCGTCGCCGACCGAAAGCACCTGGCCGACCTCGGAGACCTCAGCCTCCTGGCCGAAGTTCTTGATCTGGTCCTTGAGGATCGCAGAGATTTCCGCGGCTTTGATATCCATTATCCGACCTCTTTCATGGCGATCTTCATCGCAGTCAGTTTGGTTTTGAGGGACGAGTCGATCATCCGGCTGCCGACCTTGACCACAAGGCCACCGATCAGGCTGGGATCGACATGTTCATTGAGCGTCACGGTCTTGCCGATCTTGCCCTTGAGGGTCTTGGCGAGGTCCGAAAGCTGGGATTTGCTGAGCGGCACGGCCGAAGTCACGTCCGCCGCGATCTCGCCGCGACCCGCCGCTGCCAGCGCCCGGAAACTCTTGATGATCTGGGGCAGCGCGAACAGCCGTCCGTTGCGGGCCACGACCTTGACCAGGTTGGCCACGGTCGGATGCGCCTTGGCCTGCGCCAGGATGCTGTCCATGGTCGCCGCCTTGACGTCGGCGCTGATCACCGGAGAGCGCAGGAAGTTGCTGAAATCAACGTTTTCACCGGCGAGCCGGGCAATCGAAATGAGACCGGCCTCGACCGCCTCGATGGCGTTATCGCCCTGGGCGAGATCATACAGCGCCGCCGCATAAGGTCGCGCTATTTGCACAAGCACTGAATCCTGCGCTGCCAATGCCCCGTCACCCTCATGATTTGCAACCCAAAAGCCGGCGGAAGAGCTGTTGCCGGATCGGTTGCTGTCGCTTGAGATTATCCCCGAGAGGCCTGTGCCGCCCCTCGAATTCGCGCCCCCACTAACACGATGACGGCGCCCCGCGCAAGGCTGGGGAACGTGAGTCTTTC
>Ga0214473_10008399_pt1 | contig 12201 bp, 11 predicted proteins | sample RVTome_7_FD_203509 | JGI IMG/M metagenome (GOLD analysis project Ga0214473, IMG submission 203509) | Soil microbial communities from uranium-contaminated site in the Upper Colorado River Basin, Wyoming, United States - RVT98D197 | ecosystem: Environmental > Terrestrial > Soil > Contaminated >... | reverse complement strand
CCCAGGTGGCCGTCCTGCGCGACCGGCTCGAAGCCAGCGTCGTGGCGCTCGGCGGCCGCGTCAATGGGGCCGGCGCGCCGCGCGTGGGGACGGTGACGAGCGACAGCTTCGAGGGCCGGCGCGGGGCCGAGCTCGTCGTGGCCCTCGACCTGCTCGGCGTGTGTGCCTCGAGCGGAGCCGCCTGCTCGTCCGGGCGCGGTGGGCCCTCTGCGGTGGTGGCCGCCATGTACCCCGAGGAGCCCTGGCGCGCGGCGGCTGCCCTCAGGCTGAGCCTCGGTCCGGAGACCACACCCGAGGAAGTGGAGGCAGCGGCGCGAGCGTTGGGGCAAGTGCTCGGTCGGGTCGACCTCGCGTAGATTCGAGGATCGATCCCCGATCCGAGGTTCCGTCGATCTTCAGGCCCCAAGCTATCGAAACGAGATCACAATCGATCACAGACGGTTACGGTGCAAAGAATTCCATTCAAGAGAATCTCCGGATCGCGCCGCCCCACGGGTGTTCAGGTCGTGACGCCCCGCTCGCCCTTGACGCGACTCCGCACGCGGACCAGGCACGGGGCATGACCCGGGGTCGAACTCTCGTCGCCATGAGCGGCGGCGTCGACTCCGCCGTGGCCGCCGCCCTGCTGCGCGAAGCGGGTCACGACATCTTCGGCGTCACGCTCCACCTGTGGGATGCCCGACCACCGCAGAGCGTAGGACGGTGCTGTGCGCCCGACGATCGGGACGACGCGCGACGCGTGTGTGACGCGCTGGGCATTGCCCACTACGTGCTCGACGCTCGGGAGCGGTTCCGTTCGCAGGTCGTCGAGCCCTTCGTAGAGGAGCACCGAGCAGGTCGCACGCCGAGCCCCTGCGTGCACTGCAACGCGCACCTGAAGCTGGATTTCCTCACGGACCTGGCGGACCGGCTCGGAGCCGACGGCATCGCCACGGGCCACTATGCCCGCGTCCACACGGACGGGAGGGGCGTGCACCACCTGCTGCGAGGTCGCGACTCACACAAGGACCAGAGCTACTTCCTCTTCGGGCTGTCCCAGGCCGTGCTCGGCCGCCTTCAGCTGCCCCTCGGCGAGCTGACCAAGGACCAGGCGCGCAGGGAGGCGGAGCGCCTGGGCCTCCACGTCGCGCGCAAGCCCGACTCGCAGGAGCTGTGCTTCATCCCGGACGGTGATGTGAAGGGGTTTCTACAACGCGAGGGCCTGCCGGCGCGTCCCGGGCTGCTTCGTTCGACGTCGGGCGGGGAGCTCGGCCGCCACGGGGGCATCGCCGGCTTCACCGTCGGTCAGCGGCGCGGGATCGGCCTCGGAGGGGGTCCGCCGCGATACGTCGTGCGAATCGACACCGATACGGCCGCCGTGGTTGTGGGTTCGGAGGACGAGCTCCTGTCCTCACGCCTGCGGGCTCGAGGGGCGCACTGGACCGTGGCCGAGCCGTCCGCTCCGGTTCAGGCCCATGTGCGGATACGGTATCGCCATCGAGCCGCTCCGGCCGTCGTCACACCCCAGGGCGATTGCTTCGAGGTATGCTTCGAGCAACCCCAGCGGGCAATCGCCCCGGGACAGGCCGCAGTGCTATACCAAGATGACGAGGTGATCGGCGGTGGGTTTATCGCGTGATGTGCGGTTGTGGGCGTGGGGGCCCTGGCTCCTCGGCGCCCTCGTCGGCGGTTGCACCATCGGCAGCGGCGAGGGCGAGGTGCGCGGGACGGTCACGGCCCTCAGCTGTGGCCTCGACGGCGCGGACTACGACCTCCAGCCCACCTTCTTCGGGTCCAGCCCGGTCGAGGAGCAGCTCGAGATTCGGGTCCAGCGCGGGAGCGACCTCGAGGGGAAGAGCGACGGAATCGCCATCCTGGTCGCCGATGCGGCCCTGGTGCGAGGCGAGTTGCTCGGGACCCAGCTGCCCTTCGAAGAAGGGGGCATGGTCCGCATGAACGTCTACCTGAACGGTAGCTGTCCCGTGGACCGGCGCCACGGCCCCGTGAACTACGAGGCCGTGTCGGGGAGCATCCTGTTCGACAACATCTACGCGCCGCTGCTGACCGAGGACGACAACGAGGTGGCCGCCCGCTTCGAGGATGTGCTGTTGGTGGACCCCGTCGCCGCCGAAACGCGCAATGCGCTGCTCTCCGGTCACTTCCGCTTCCTGCACAACCGGGGTCGGCCTGCCCAGAGGTTCCCCTGAGACAGGGCGGCGGAGGCGACCCTCCGCGACGACGGCGGCGCGGCCGAGGCGCGGTCTCCCACGAATCGCTGGATGGCGAGGTCCGGGACCTGGCGCAGAGGAGCGGGGAGGGCGTCGTGTCGACCGCGCTCGGCGCGGTTCTGGTCCCAGGAGTCCTGCCTGGCGAGCGGGTCCACGTCGGCGCGCTGCGTCGGGGCGGCGGAGCCCTACGGGGGCAGGTCCTGCGGATCGATGTGGCCTCGGCGGACCGGGTCGAGCCGGTCTGCGCGCTGGCCGACCGATGCGGGGGGTGTCCGCTCATGCCGCTTCGCCTCGAGGCCCAGCGTCGCCTCAAGGAACGCTGGGTGGCGCGTGCTCTGGCCCTGCCGGCTCCCATGATCCAGGCGGGGGAGGGCCTGGGCTACCGACGCCAGGCTCGCCTGCATTTCCAAGGCGATGATCGGGGCCTGCGGCTCGGGTATCGGGGATGGCGCTCACGGGCGCTGGTGGACGTGCCCGCCTGCCCAGTGCTCGCTCCAGCCCTAGGCGCCGTCCTCGGACCCCTGCGCGAGGCGCTAGTCCACATGCGCGGCGACGGGGAGGTCCGCCTCTCCTCGGAAGGTGAGGGGGGGGTCACTGTGGCGGTCGAAGCGAGCGGGCCCCAGGGGCCGGAGGCCTACGCCGCGCTCGAGGCGCTGTGCGGCCAGGAGGGCGTGTCCGCCACGGCGCTGCGGGTGGGCCCTTCCACGGGATGGGCTCGATGGGGCCGATGCCCAGATGGCCCGCCTGGCGCGCTCCACGCCCCCCTCGCGGCGTTTATGCAGGCCAACGCAGAGGTGAACGGTGCGCTCATCGACCAGGTCATCACCCTGGCGGCCCCGACCGGGGCCAGAATCCTCGAGCTCTACGCGGGTCACGGCAATCTCACTGTGCACCTCGCGGCGAAGGCCGCATCCCTCGTGGCCGTCGAGCGAGACCCTGAGGCGGCCGAGGCATGCCGGCACAACCTTCGGGACCGCGGGCTGCTCTCTCCCGAGGGGCCGGCGCGGGTGATCGCCGCCGATGCGGCCGCCCACGCGTCGGGGCGGCCCGTCGACACGGTGGTCATCGATCCGCCGCGGACAGGCGCCCGAGGTGTGTTGGGGGCCGTCGCCAAGCGCCGCCCCGGGAGCATCGTGTACATCTCCTGTGACATGGCCACCCTCGGTCGGGACGTGGGCGAGCTGCGCGCCGCCGGATATCGCCCCGATGAGGCGCGCGCATTCGACATGTTCCCCCACACGGCCCACGTCGAGGCGGTCGTTCGACTCGTCCCGGCCGGGCGAGAGTTGCCCCGAGGCCAGCGCTGATTTAGCTTCCGGCCGCCATGAAGTGCCCCCACTGCGCCGTCCTCGACAACCGGGTGATCGACTCGCGCCTGTCCCAGGGCGGAGAGGTGACCCGCCGTCGGCGAGAGTGCGACGGGTGCGGGCAGCGCTACACGACCTACGAGCGGGTCGAGCAGGTTCTGCCGCTGGTGGTCAAGCGGGACGGGCGCCGCCAGCCCTTCGACAGGATGAAGATCCTGCTCGGTCTGCGGCGCGCGGCGATCAAGCGGCCCGTGTCGGCCGAGGAGCTCGAGGTTCTGGTCGACGCGGTGGAGCGGGATCTGGTCGAGGGCACGGACAAGGAGGTCTCCTCGACCGCCATCGGCGAAAAGGTGCTCGAGGGTCTCCGCGATCTCGACCCCGTGGCCTACGTCCGGTTCGCGAGCGTGTACCGCCAGTTCAAGGACGTGGACGAGTTCCTGGCGGAGTTCTCGCGGATGCGGCGTCCGGGGCCCGCGCGGGAGCGTTGATGGCGCAGACGACGGAGGCCCTCGAGGCGCGGCTGATGGGCCTGGCCCTGCGTGCCGGGATGCGCGGTCGCCCGAGCCCCAATCCTCACGTGGGCGCGGTCATCGCGCGAGGCTCTCGCGTGATCGCGGTTGGCCACCATCGGAGGGCAGGCGAGGCCCACGCCGAGGTCGTCGCGATCGAGCGGGCCGGGCGGGCGACGCGGGGCGCCACGATGTACGTCACCTTCGAGCCCTGTAACCACTTCGGCCGTACCGCACCGTGCACCGATGCGATCATCGAAGCGGGGATCGGGCGTGTGGTGGTCGGGTGTCGCGACCCCGCACCGCACGTGCGGGGCGCCATCCGGAAGCTCCGGCGCGCGGGCATCGACGTCGCCGTCGGCGTGCGGAAGAGCGAGGCGGAAAGCCTCATCGCCGATTTCGCCAAGCACATCACGACGGGCATCCCCCACGTCACGCTCAAGGCGGCCGTGACGCTCGACGGCCGCATGGCGACGCGCACGGGGGACTCCCGGTGGATCACGGGCGAGCCGGCCCGCACGCACGCGCACCGCCTGCGGGACCGCGCGGACGCGGTGCTGGTGGGCGTCGGAACGGTCCTCGCCGACGACCCCGAGCTCACGGTGCGCCACGTGCGTGGTCGCGATCCGTTGCGCGCCGTGCTCGACAGCACGCTGCGAATTCCCGTCGGCAGCCGGCTGCTGCGCGGCGACTCCCCGGCGCCGACGCTCGTGTTCCACGCTCCCGGGGCGCCCGAAGCCCGGCGGCGCCGGCTGCGGGAAGCGGGCGCGGAGCTCGTGGAGGTCCCGGGTGCCCGCGGCCGTCTCGACCTCCGGGCCGTCCTGCGGGAGTTGGGCCGTCGCGACGTCGTACGGCTCTTGGTCGAAGGTGGGTCCACGGTCCACGGCGCTTTCCTCGAGGCCGGACTGGCAGACCGGGCGGCCGTGTTCGTCGCGCCCATCATCGTGGGTGACGCCGCGGCGCTCCCGCTGGCGCCCGGCGGTGCGGTCGCGCGTCTCGCGGACGCGTACGCCCTCGACGAGCTATCCGTGCGTCGTCTCGGGCGGGACGTGTTGTTCGAAGGCGCCCTCAGGAAGCGCAGCTGAACGCGCGGCGCGCTCGGACGCGCTTCGCTCGCCGGCCCAAGGCAGCTTTCCAAGGCCCTCCGCATGCGCTATGTGTCTGTGCCCGGTCGGGGAAGCCCAGGAGTCATGAAAGCCGAGTCGGTCCAACGCGTGCTGCGCGCCCTCTCCGAGATCCAGGCGGGACGCATCGTCATCCTCGTCGACGACGAGGATCGGGAGAACGAGGGCGACCTCGTGATGGCGGCCGAGCACGTGACCGCCGAGCGCGTGAACTTCATGGCGCGCTTCGGGCGGGGGTTGATCTGCCTCGCACTCACCGAGGACAAGGTGCGCGCGATGGAGCTGCCGATGATGGTCGAGGAGAACAGCTCGCCGCGTCGCACCGCATTCACCGTCTCCATCGAGGCCCGGACGGGCGTGACGACCGGCATCAGCGCGGCCGACCGGGCGCACACGATCGCGACGGCGGTGGCCCCCGGCGCCCGCCCGAGGGACCTGGTGAGCCCCGGCCACGTCTTCCCACTGCGGGCCTGTCCGGGCGGCGTGCTCCAGCGTTCGGGGCACACGGAGGGATCGGTGGACCTCGCCCGCCTCGCCGGCTGCACGCCCGCCGGCGTCATCTGCGAGATCATGCGCGACGACGGGACCATGGCCCGGTACGTGGACCTGCTCCTATTCGCGGAGGAGCACGGCCTCGCCATGCTCTCCATCGCTGACCTCATCGAGTATCGCCTCCAGAACGAGCGCATGGTCCAGCGCCTTCGTTCCGCGCAGGTCACCCTGCCGAGCGGGGAGGTCTGGGCCGCGCACACGTACGGGACGACCGTCGAAGGTCGGCAGTTCCTGGCCATGGTCCTCGGCGAGGTGGACCAGTCACCCACGCTCGTACGTGTCCACACGGGGAGCGTGCTCGGCGACGTCTTCGGCGTGCGCGCGGTCGGCCGTGTCGTCATCTCGGACGCGGTCCGCAAGATCGAGGCTGCGGGACGCGGCGTCATCCTCTTCCTCCCCGGCAAGCTCAATCTCGCCCGTGATCTGGCGTTCCACTCCGGCGGCCTTCAGACCAATGGGCCGGCCGACGAACGGGAAGTGCTTCGCGAGTACGGGCTCGGCGCCCAGGTGCTCACCGACCTAGGCCTCAAACGCATCCGGCTCCTCACGAACCGACCCCGACGCATCGCCGGGCTCGAAGGATACGGGCTCGAGGTCGTCGAGCAACTCCTGTTGAGCGACGGGGACGAAGCGGCCGAACCGGCGGCTGGTCGAACGACGCACTAGGGCCTCGCGGAGCTCGAGACATGGACGCCGAACCCCGACCGAGGACGACTGTGGAATCGCTTCGTGTGCCCGCCGGCCGCCGATTCGCCGTCGTCGCCAGTCGCTTCCACGGCGACGTCGTGGACCGCCTCCTCGAGGGCGCCCTCGATGCGCTCAGGCGCCACGGCGTTGCCGATGGTGATGCGGTGGTCCATCGCGTGCCTGGCGCGTGGGAGTTGCCGCACGTTTGTCGCAAGCTGTGCCGCTCCGGCAAGGTGAGCGCCGTGATCGCCCTGGGCGCGGTGATCCGGGGGGAGACGCCGCACTTCGAATACGTCGCCGGTGAGGCGGCTCGGGGCTGCGCAGCCGCCATGGCCGATTCGGGGGTTCCGGTCGCCTTCGGCGTCCTGACCACCGAGACGATGGAGCAGGCGGTGGCGCGGTCGGGCAGCGAGGGTGGCAACAAGGGGTGGGAGGCGGCCATGACCGCGATCGAGATGGCCGAGCTGGACTCGAGACTGGCTGGGGATGGGCTCTAGACGCAAGGGGCGCGAGGCCGCGCTGCAGATGCTCTTTCAGATCGACGTCTCCGGCGTGAGCGCGTCTCAGGCGATCGAACACTACTGGGCGTACCTGGCCAGCAACCGCGAAGGGGAGGACTTCGCGAGCGGGCTCGTGCGGGGCTTCGACGAGTCGCGCGAGCTCATCGACGAGCGGATCCGGACGGTGAGTCAGCATTGGCGCCTCGAGCGCATGACGATCGTCGACCGGAACATCCTTCGGCTGGCCACCTACGAGCTGATGAAGCTCGACGTTCCGCGTCGTGTGACGTTGAACGAGGCGGTGGAGCTGGCGAAGCGCTACGGCAGCGAGGGAAGCGCCGGATTCGTCAACGGTGTGCTGGACCGCATCGCATCGGACCTGGGCAAGGAGTAGGGCGAGCCGTGGACGTTCGCTTCATCACGCCCGATCTCCCACAGCTCGACACCCTGCGGAGCGAGGCTCTCTCCGCCGCCTTCTTCGAGGACGAGCGGCCCCTCAGGGGAGCCCTCGGTCGGGTGGACTGGCGGCTCTGCGGTCAGCTTTCGCGGCTCCTCTTGCAGGGCCGAATCGATGGGCGGATCGGCGAGCGGGTCCTCGTTCCCGTCCGACGGAAGCTGCCATTCGAAAAGCTCTTCCTGTTCGGCCTCGGTCCGCGCGCCGACTTCGACGACGCGCGCATGGGCGACACCCTCGACGTCATGCTGACCGTCCTCGACCGGGCCAGGGTCAGGGCATCCGCGCTCGTGCTGCCCGGCCGCTCCCTTTCGCTCATCGCACCGGTCCTCGCCATGGAGACCTTCCTGCGGGTCGCCGCCACCCACCCGGAGCACGACGAGGTCACCCTCGTGGAAGAGGCGGAGGCACACAAGGACATGCTGCCCGTGGTGGAGCGGGAACGGCGGCGGGCACGCGCCCTCGTGCCGCAGGGCTGACTCAGCGGCGCTTGGGCGCCTTCTTCTTGGCCGGTGCCTTCTTCTTGGCCGGTGCCTTCTTCTTGGCCGGTGCCTTCTTCTTGGCCGGCGCCTTCTTCTTGGCCGGCGCCTTCTTCTTGGCCGGCGCCTTCTTCTTGGCCGGCGCCTTCTTCTTGGCCAGGCGCGTGCCGTGCGCGGCCGCGCCGCGGGGTGCGCTCTCCGCTTCCGCCGCCTTGTCCGGCTCGCGTCGCGCCACCACCGGGCGCGCCAGGACGGTCCCGGGAGCGGCGCTGTTGACGCCAGGAATCGGCAGGCGCCGCTCGCGCGAGGCAGCCAGGATCGCAGCCCTCATGGCCCCGGGCTTCGAGAAGAACTTCTTCATCGGCTCGATGTAGTATTGCCGCCAGCCCTTACGGTACTTGTCTGCCTGGCCCTCCGGAATCCCGGTCTGGTTCACGTGGAGCTTGGTCCCGCCAGCAACGGGCTCGAGGTGTACCTCGAGGCGTGAATCGGGCGCATCGGGCGGGAACTCGGTCGTGCGCCAGGTCATGATGATCCGGCGGCCCGTGTCGAGCTCGACCATCATCCCTTCGGCGTAGCCGTCCCACGCCGTGTGCCGGCCGCCGACCCACGGCTCCACGGTTGCACGGGCTCCCGTGATGGCGCTGTGCTGCCGTTCGTCGAGCCACGCCGCGTAGATGCGGTTGGGGCTGGCCTGTATCAACGCGGATAGCTGGAGATCTTCGGTCGGCATGGCCTCAACCCTTCCGTGACCCGGATCGCTGTGCGTGACGGGCCTCTACGGAAGTCTAGAAACCCTGCCCATGATCGGGCAATATCTCTGCAAGAGGCACGACCCATGATGTCTTCGCGCCCCGCGCCCTTCGCCACCCCCTACCTCCCGTCGGGCCTGGCCCTCGCCGCAGCCCTGATGTTGGGCTGTTTCGGCAATGAAACCACGGCCTTCCCGGAGGGCCTCGAGCCCCTCGAGGAGGCGACGGTGGAGCTGCCCGACCCGGTGGACGGCCAGCCCTACCCCGAGGAGCTGCGGACGGCCACTGGCTCGCTGCCGATGTACGGGTGGGTCCACGCCCGCGGGTACGTCCACGCGCCGCTCGCCGACGTGTTCGCTGCGATGCGCACGCCCGAGGCGTGCGTCGACCGGAACCAGGTGGACCGGTGGACGGTGACCCCGGACGTGGAGCCCGAGTACGACTACAGCTTCCGCATCCACAACGAGGTCGACGACATCATCACGGTCGAGTTCGACATCACGTGGCGCCTCGGGCGGGTCGAGGGCACCGAGGCGGCGCCCACATTGGTGGCGGGGACGTGGCAGAAGACGTGGGGCACGACCTTCATCAGCTTGCTGCGCGGCTCCATCGTCGGCCGCAGGGTGACGGACGACGTGAGCGAGGTCGAGATCGTCGAGCACATCCGTGCCGCGACGGGCGGCGTCGATCCCGCCGAGGCGTACGTCCGCGACCTGTACGCGAACATAGTCGCCCTGTCCCACGGCGAGCCGCTGCCGCCCTGAGCAGGCTCCCCCGTGCGCCATCAGATCTGGATCGACCGCGGCGGCACCTTCACGGACTGTCTCGGGGTCGATCCGACGACGGGTGGCCTCCGCGTGGTCAAGGTGCTCTCCCACGACCGCGCCCCGCTCGCGGGCATCCGGGCGCTGCTCGGACTGTCCGCCAAGGCACCGATTCCACCGTGCGACATCCGGATGGGAACCACCCTCGCGACGAACGCGCTCCTCGAGCGCAAGGGCACGCCGACCGGGCTGGCCATCTCGCATGGCTTCGGGGATCTGCTCGAGATCGGTGACCAGCGACGCCCGCACCTCTTCGCATTGAGGATTTCGCGACCCGCGCCCCTCTCGTGCGCGGTTGTGGAGATCGACGCCCGACTCGATCCCGGGGGCGCGCCGCTCGGCGACAGCGCGGACGAGTCGCCGCAGCAGGCCCTCGCGGCGCTGCTCGAACGCGGCGCCCGGAGTCTCGCAGTCGTGGTGATCCACGGGCACGTGGATGGAACGCTCGAGCGGGGCATCGGCCGGTTGGCGGCGGATCTCGGCTTCGAGCACGTGTCCCTGTCGCACGAGGTGGCGTGCGAGGTCGGGCTGGTGGGCCGGGCCGACACGACGGTCGCCGACGCCTATCTCACGCCGGTCATCCGGCGCTACGTCGACGAGCTTTGCGAGCAGCTGCCCGGAAGCTCGCTCAGGATCATGCAATCGAGCGGCGGCCTGACGGATGCTTCCCGTTTCCGCGGGCGGAACTCCGTCCTGTCCGGTCCGGCCGCGGGGGTCGTGGCGTGTGCCCACATCGCGCGCGGGGCTGGCTTGCCGCGCGTGATCGGCTTCGACATGGGAGGTACCTCCACCGACGTCTCCCGGTGGGACGGCGACTTCGACCGGGTCCACGAGACGGTGGTGGCCGGTGTGCGCATGCGCGCCCCCATGCTCGCGGTCCACACCGTCGCGGCTGGAGGTGGCTCCATCTGCCGGTTCGACGGCCGTCGCTTCAGCGTCGGACCGGACAGCGCGGGCGCGGATCCGGGACCCCTGTGCTACGGCCACGACGCCGCAGCCGAGCTGACTCTGACCGACGTGAACCTCGTGCTCGGCCGGGTCGCAGGCGACCGCTTTCCCTTTCCCCTGCGACGGGAGCCCGTGGACGACGCCCTGACGCGCATCTGCCGGCGCCTCGCCGACCTGGGCGATCCACGTACGGCCGAGCAAGTCGCTGAGGGTTTCTTTCGAGTCGCGGTCGAGGGCACGGCGGCGGCCATCCGCCAGGTGTCGATCGAGAAGGGGCACGACGTGCGCGACCACGCCCTGGTCGTGTTCGGCGGCGCGGGGGGGCAGCACGCCTGCGCCATCGCGAGGCGTCTCGGCATCCGGACGCTCCTGTTCCATCCGCTGGCGGGAGTGCTGTCGGCGTTCGGCATGGGCGTCGCACCCGTCACGTGGCACGGGGAGGCGGACGTCTCCGGGCTCGAGCTGGGGGGCGCCTTGACCCGCCGCGCGCGGGCACACCTCAGTCGGCTCGAAACCATCGGTCGCGAGGCGCTCGCGGGCGACGGGGCAGATCCCGATTCCGCAGAGCTGTCGGCATCGATCGAGTTGCGCTACGCCGGCACCGAGGCCGGCATCGCGGTGGGATGGTCGGGGGGTATGGACGAGCTGCGGTCCCGGTTCGAGAGCGCGCACGAGCGTCAGTTCGGCTATCGCCGCGAGGGCCACGCCGTCGAAGCGGTCACGGTGCGCGTGGAGGTCGCTGGCCCCACGCCGACGCCGGTCGCGCGGCCGACCGTGGGCGCGTCCGTTCCCGACGATGGGCGTACGACGCGGCTGTGGATCGACGGGGCTGCGATGGAGGTGCCCGTGCGTCAGCGCGAGTCGCTACGGGCAGGCGAACGCGTCGCGGGACCTGCGATCATCCTCGAGCAGACAGGGACACTCGTGCTCGAGCCGGGCTTCGAGCTCGTCTGCGGCGTCGACGGGTTGCTCGTCGCGAACGCCCTCGACGCGGCAGAGACGTCCGGACCCTCGGCGCGCCGCGCCGTGGATCCGGTTCTCCTCGAGATCTTCAACAACCTGTTCATGCACATCGCCGAGCAGATGGGCACGGTGCTCCGGCGCACGGCGCTGAGCACGAACATCCGTGACCGACTCGACTACTCCTGCGCGGTCTTCGACCCCGCAGGAGGCCTGGTCGCCAACGCGCCCCACATCCCCGTTCACCTCGGCGCCATGGGCGAGTCGGTGAGAGCCATCTCGGCTGCGTTCGATGCGCCGGCCCCGGGCGACGTGTTCGTCACCAACGATCCGTCCGCCGGCGGCACGCACCTGCCGGACATCACGGTGGTCACGCCGGTGCACGGTCCGGGCGGAGCGGTGGATTTCTTCGTGGCCAGTCGGGGACACCACGCCGACGTCGGAGGCATCACGCCCGGATCCATGCCGCCCGGCTCGCGGTCCATCGTCGAGGAGGGCGTGGTGCTGCCGCCCACACGCATCGTGCGGGCGGGACGCTTCGACGAGGACGCGCTGCTCGAGCTGCTCCGTCGCGGACCGCACCCAGCCCGGCGCCCCGCGGACAACATCGCCGACATCCAGGCCCAGATCGCGGCCAATCGGCGCGGACAGCAACTTCTGGCCGAGCTCGTCGAGCGATACGGCACCGACACGGTGGCGCGTTACATGGCGCACGTTCAGGACAACGCGGCGGCGTGCACCGCCGAGGCCATCGAGGCCCTGCCGGACGGTGTGCATCGCTTCTGCGACGTGCTCGACGACGGGACGCTCATCCGGGTCGCCATCGAGGTGAGCGGCGACCGCATGGTCGTGGATTTCGCCGGCACGGGCGCGCAAGTCGGGGGCAACCTCAACGCGC
>Ga0214473_10008398_pt1 | contig 12201 bp, 12 predicted proteins | sample RVTome_7_FD_203509 | JGI IMG/M metagenome (GOLD analysis project Ga0214473, IMG submission 203509) | Soil microbial communities from uranium-contaminated site in the Upper Colorado River Basin, Wyoming, United States - RVT98D197 | ecosystem: Environmental > Terrestrial > Soil > Contaminated >... | reverse complement strand
CCCGCTCGGGTCGGCCGCGCGCTCCTCGGGTCCGAGTCGGATCGTTCGCTCATGCCCCGCCCGTCTCCCGGAAGATCGCGTCCGCGATGGAGGCGAGCCCCGGCAGATCGTGCACGTCGCCGGGGAGCTCCGGGATCTCGCGGAAGAAACGGCCCTGACCCCGCCTCGCCTCCCGCAGCGCACCGGTGGCTCGCGCGTCGCGCTCGACGAGGGCAGCGTATCCCCGCGCGGCCTCGAGCGCCGCCCGCGCCGCCGCTTCGGCCTCGAGCGCCGGCCCGCAGGCCGCGGCGAGGGCCGCGGCGAGGCGGGGCAGATCCGCCTCGGCGACGTCGAGCCGTGGGGGCTCGGCGTCCGGCCAGAGGTGCACGCGGTTCACCAGCGTTCCGGCGAGGGTCACCCCGAACCCTTCGAGCCGGCGCCGGAAGTCGAGCGCCTGGCGCACAGACTCCCTCCCTGGTCCCGCGACGAGCACGAAGGAGGCTTCGGGTCCGAGCAGCAGGCCCCGCACCTGCTCGGCTCGCTCCCGGAAGCCGGCCGACATGCCCTCGAAGGCGAGCAGGAACTCGGAGACGTCCTCGAGGAAGCCCATGCCCGAGACGCGCTCCATGAGCTGCAGGGCGCGTCGTGCGCCCGACTGGAAGAGCCGGAATCCGACGCGCCCCGCGGCGAACGCCGGGTGGATCAGCATCTGCACGATCCGGCTGTCGAGGAACTCGAGCAGGCGCTGGGGAGCCTCGAGGAAGTCGAGCGCGTGCTGCGCCGGCGGCGTGTCGACGACGATCAGGTCGTGCTCGCCGCGTTCCGACATCTCGAAGACCTTCTCCATCGCGGAGTACTCGACGCTCCCGGCGAGCGCGGCCGAGGCGTGCTGATAGATCGGGTTGGCGAGGATCCGCTCGCGAGACTCGTCGCTTTCGGCGAGCCGCTCGACCAGATCGTCGAAGGTCCGCTTCATGTCGAGCATCATCGCGGAGAGCGTGCCGCGGCCCGCGACGCCGAGCTGCGACAGGGTCTCCGCCGGGATGGCCTGCGGGCGATTGCCGAGCGTGTCGACGCCGAGGGCATCGGCGAGGCGCCGCGCCGGATCGATCGTGAGCACCAGCGTGCGCCGCCCGCGTCGTGCGGCCTCGATGCCGAGCGCCGCGGCGACGGTCGTCTTCCCGACGCCGCCGCAGCCGACGCAGACGGCGACGCGCGCCCGCAGCAGCGCGGCGTCGGCGAACTCCGCGCCGTTCACGTCACCTCCCGCGGCGGCGCGAGCAGGGCCTCGGACAGCGCCTCGAGCGACCCGCTTGCTTCGAAGCCCAGCGCGGCATACGGGAGCTCGACGACGGGGAGTCCCGTCGCTTCACCGATCTGCCGCACGTAGCCGCGATTGAGCTCGTGGCGCGAGCGGAGGAAGGAGGCGCAGGCGGCGAGCGTGCGCGGGCGCGGCAGGGCGCCGAGGTCGAGATCCGGTGGCAGGGCCGACAGGTGTCGATCGAGGTTGCCCTGGCCGGGCGGGAAGGGCTGCGGCGCGACCGCGTTCACGACCACCCGGTCGATGGCGATCCCGACGTCCGCGCGCACGCGCGCGACGAGCTCCGCGGTCTCGCGCGCGGGAAGCTCCTCGGCGAGGGCCACCGGGAGGAGCAGCGTGCGCTCCGGGTCCTCCAGCATCTCTTCCACGAGCTTCGAGTGACGGCGCAGCGGTCCGGCCCGGACGGCAGAGACCACGACGCGGGGCGCGCTCAGGAAGGCCACACTGTGGCCCGTCGCCGGAGCGTCCACGACGATCAGGTCGTAGCGCGGCCCGCCCCCCGCCTGCATCTGCTCAAGGTGCCAGACCTTGCCCAGCGTGATGAGCTCGCGCCAGCCAGGTGCCGCGTTCAGGAGCTGCCGGAAGGCCCGGGTCTCGAGCACCCGGCGAACGATGCCGGGGGTGCCGATCTGGAGACCCAGATACTCCGTCAGCGCCTCGAAGGGATCGATCTGCATCGAGCCGAGGCGCGGGCGGAGGGTGCGACCCTGGTAGCCGGAAGCGGGGCTGCCGGGAGCGATGAGGCCCGGAATCTGCTCGTCCGGGGACATCTCGGCGACGAGCACGCGCAGGCCGGCGCGGGCGCCGGCCACCGCCAGCGCCGCGGCGACCGTCGTCTTTCCGGTGCCTCCCTTTCCCGTGACGATGACGAGGCGGCGCTCGAGGAGTGGCCGGGGCGGGCTCTCGACTCTAAAGGGGGGCAGCGGCGCCTCCGAAACGCTCGCTGGCGGACGAGACGGCGAGAACCCTAGCACAGCACCCCGCACGGTCCCGGCCGGCCGCGCCCGGGTGGGGACGAGGCGCTGGACGTTGATCATCACCTGCGCCGAGTGCGCGACGCAGTTCCAGCTCGACGAGGCCCGCGTCCCGGCGTCCGGGATCCGCGTCCGGTGCTCGGTCTGCAAGCACGCCTTCTTCGTGGGGCACCCGGACGCCCTGGACGACGAGGCCTATGATCCGGTGGCCCGCGTCGCGCGGGAGGTCCTCGACGCCGAGCCGGGCGGGGTTCCGGAGCCGACGGCGGATCTCGAGACCCTGGATGCGTCGGCCGGACCCGGCGGCTCCCCCGACGAGGGGGTCGAGGAGGAGGGGGTCGAGGAGAGCTGGGAGTTCGGCGACGGCGGGCGGCTCTCCGACGCCGCCAGCCGCGACCCGCGGGATCTCTTCGAGGAGAGCTTCGAGGCCGCGCGCGAAGCCGTCGACGATCTGCTCGGGAGTCCCTGGCAGGCGCCGGAGCCGGCTCCGGCTTCCTCTCGGGTGGACGCGGAGGACGCGCCGCCGGATGAAGCCGTGCCCTCGGCCGGGGTCGAGCCGCCCGCGCGGGACGACGAGCCCCCGGGGCTCGCGCTCTCGGACGACCCCTGGGAGGCGCCCGCGTGGTCCGATGGCGACGCGGCTTCCGCCGCGGCCGGGCCCGACGACGTCGCCTCGCGGGCTCCGCACCCCCTGGCTTCCGACGCTTCATTCTCGCTGGGCCCGGAGCTCCGCGAAGCCGACGAGATGCCTGCGCTCGACGAGGCGCTCCCGGATGCGGACGACCTCGAGGTCGGTGACGAGGGCGATCCCTTCGAGAACGAGGCGCTCGACGCCTTCGAGACGGCGGAGGAGGCCGACCTCGATCTGTTCGAGGCGGAGCCCTCCAGTCCGGACCCGGCGTCCGACCTCGCGACGCCCGAGGACTGGGGGCTCGACGCGTCAAGCGATCGCGAGGGGCCCGAGCAAGCCGAGATCCCCGCGCTCGCGAGATCGGAGGCGACCGTCACGGCGCCGATTCCGATCGGCTTCGGCCCGCCGCTCGAGCTCGAGCCCCGCCGAGGCAGCGTTCTCGCGTGGCTCGTGCGGGCCGGAAACGGTCTTGGGTGGGGCGCCGTCGCGATCCTCGCGGCCGTGGCGCTCTGGGGCAGCGTGGCCCCGCGTTCGGCTCCCGCTCACGCCCCGGGGTCGCAGGCGCTGGCAGGCCTCGAGGCCACTGGGGTCGCGGGGCGTTGGGTCGAGAACGCGACCCTGGGCTCGCTCTACGTCGTGAGCGGAGAGCTCCACAATCCGGGCTCCGAGACGAAGGTCCCCGGTGCGCGGCTCGTCGTGCGTCTGCTCGATGCGCAGGGGGTGCCCGTCGAGGAAGCCGCCACGAGCCTTGGACCTCCCCTCGGCGCGCTGCTGCTGCGCGAGGGCCGACCCGAGGACCTGCGCGAGATCGGCGAGGCGGGCGCGCTCGATCTGGCCCGCACGGCCGTGGCGCCGGGGTCGCGGATCCGTTTCGAGGCCGTCGTGCTGGACCTGCCGGACACCGCGCGCCGCTTCGATCTCGCCGCGGCCCGATGAGCTTCGCTCGGCTGCGCCTCGCGGTAGCGCAAGCGAAGCGCGCAGCGAGGCGCAGCCGAGCGGAGATGGCTGCCCCCGTCCACTTCGACGCAACGTCCTCGAGCTACGCCTCCGGCTTGCCCTCGGTGACCTCTTTCTTCTTCGGGGTCACGTCGATCTCGTCCTGGCCGGAGATCGCCGACTTGAAGTTCTTGATGGCCTTGCCCATTCCCGAGCCGATCTCCGGAAGGCGCCGAGCGCCGAACACGAGAACGACGATCCCGAGAATGATCAACAGCTCTTGCATCCCGATTCCGAACATGGCTCGTCCTCTCCGGAAGGGTGACCCTCGCCCGGCCGGCGGTCAAGGCACCGCCCCGCGCCTCGCGGCTGCCACCGCGCTGCGTCAGTGCGCGGCGGGCAGCTCGCCTCCGAGCTCCGCGATCCGAGCGAGGATCGCGTCCCGGCGCTCGATCATCTGCTGCTTCGTGTCGGCCTCGAGGTTGAGTCGCACGACGGGCTCGGTGTTCGACGGGCGCAGGTTGAACCACCAGTCGGGGTAGCGGACGAGGAGCCCGTCGAGGTGCGAGATCTCGGGCGCCGAAGCGTGCTCGCGCTCGATCGCGGCGAGGAGCCCGGGGACGTCGGCCACCCGACGGTTGATCTCCCCCGTGGCCGCGTAGCGCCGAAGCGGGGCCACGAGCTCCGAGAGCGGCCGTCCCTCCGCGCCGAGCACGTCGAGGAGCGCCACGAAGGCCGCGATCCCGTCGTCCGCGACGAGCGTCGGCGAGAAGCGGAAGTACATGTGGCCCGAGAGCTCGCCCGCGAAGATCGCTCCCGTCTCGCGCATCCGGGCCTTTACGTAGGAGTGGCCGACGCGGCACATCTCGGCCCGGCCGCCGGCGGCCAGGATCTCCTCCGCCGTGACCCGGCTCGAGCGGAGGTCGTAGAGCACGAGCCCGCCGGGACTCTCCTGGAGCTTGCGCCGAGCGAGCAGCGCCGTCACGAGATCCGACGCGACGGGCTCGCCGCGGTCGTCGACGAAGATCGCCCGGTCGGCGTCGCCGTCGAAGGCGACGCCGAGATCGGCCCGCGTGCGGCGCACCGCCTCGCAGACGTCGCGCAGGTTCTCGAGCTTGAGCGGGTCCGCCTCGTGGTTCGGGAAGGTTCCGTCCGGCTCGAAGTACAGCCGCAGGACGTCGAGCGGGAGCCGTTCGAGCAGCGGTTCGAGGGCGACCGATGCCATGCCGTTGCCGCAATCGATCGCGACGCGGAGCTCGGGGACATGCCTCGCGAGCCGCAGCACGTGCTCGACGTAGGCCTTGCGGAGATCGGCCCGTCGGACGTCCCGGCGATGCGCCGACGGCACCGCACCGCGCGCGACCTCGCCCGCGAGGCGCTCGATCTCGCGCAGGCCGGTCGCCTCCCCGATCGGGATCGCATGCTCGCGGCAGATCTTGAACCCGTTGTAGCGCCCCGGATTGTGCGAGGCCGTGATCATGACGCCGCCGCCGGCGCCGAGCTGCTCGACCGCGTGGTAGAGCATGGGCGTGCACACGAGCCCAAGATCGACGACCTCGCTCCCCTCGTCGCCGAGTCCGCGCACCAGCGCGTCGAAGAGCTGGGGCGAGCTGCTGCGAGCGTCCCTTCCGACTGCGATCGCGGGGCTTCCGACGAAGCGCGCGGTCGCCCGCCCGATGCGGTAGGCCGCCGCGGCGTCGAGCTCGTCCGGAAAGACGCCCCGGATGTCGTAGGCCTTGAAGATCCCGGCCAAGACGGCGCCTAGGAGGGGCCGGCGGTCGGCGAGCCCGCGGCCTCGCCCGACGCCGCAGGCCGCGCGAGCTCCTGGTCGATCACCTTGTAGAACTCCTCGGCGGGCTGCGCGCCGGAGAGCAGGATTCCGTTCACGACGAACGCAGGCGTGCCCGAGATGCCGACCGCGCGCGCTGCCTGGAGGTCCGCCTCGACCTTGTCCTTGAAGCGGCGCTCGTCGAAGCAGGCCTGGAAGCGCGTGGCATCGAGGCCCGCGTCGGTCGCGTAGCGGAGCAGGTCCTCCTTCCCGAGCGCGCGGTTGTTCTGGAAGAGCTTGTCGTGATAGGCCCAGAACTGCCCCTGCTCCTCGGCGCAGGCGGCGGCCTCGGCCGCGGGACGCGCGTTCGGGTGGATGCGGTCGAGGGGCAGGTGGCGGTAGACGACGCGGACGTCCTCCGGGTACTTCGCGAGCACCTCGTCCACCGTCGCCAGGGCCCGCTGGCAGTAGGGGCACTGGAAGTCGCTGAACTCGACGATCGTGATGCGCGCGTCCGCGGGACCCTTCGACGGGCCCTCGGTCGCCACGTCGTAGCGCGGCGCCGTGAGGAGCACCTCGACCTTCGCTCGTTCGCGCAGGAGGCGCGGCACCTCGGCGGCCCGGCGACCCGCGAGATAGCGCTCGATCTGATCGCGGATGTCCTCGAGCTTCCGGTCGCCCTGCTTCGCGAAGTTCTGCTCGTAGAAGGCGACGATCTCCTCCTCCGGCACGGGGCCCATGCCCTTGAGCTCGAGCTCGACCACGCCCTCGGGCGGCACCCCTCGCCGCTTGCCCTCGGCCGCGAGGAGCCGCTCGCGGATCATCTCGTCGAGCATGTCCGAGCGCAGGTCGTAGAGCTTCGCGGGATCGCCGGCCCGGCTCTGGAAGAGATCCTCCTTGATCCGATCGTCGAGCTCGGCGACGGTGATCGCCTCCCCGTCGACCTCCGCCGCGACCTCGGCCAGGGCCTCGGCCGGTGCCGAGCCCCGCTGGCCGCTGCAGGCGGCGAGACCGAGTGCGAGGCACGCGGCCCCGGAGAGAAGGAAGGCGAGACGCTTCATGGGGTCACCTCGTTCCGGGGCCAACGACCTCCGGCAGGCCGGCAGTATAGGGCGACTCCGGAGCTCTCGGGACCGGCGGATCCGGGTCGTCGCGCAACGACGGCGTCAGACGCCCGGGTGCAGATTCCGGCGCAGGAAGTGCCACATCGCCCGGAGCGCCCGACCGGGAAGGTCGGCGTGTCCCGAGTCGAACCAGAGCACCTCGCGGGGCTCGCCCGCTGCGGCGTGGAGCCGCTCGGCGCGCTCGCGCGACACGACGGCGTCGCGGGTCGCATTGACGAAGAGAACCGGACGCGGGGCGATCCGGCCCACGTGGTGGAGCGGATCGAGGTCGGAGGCCCCGCGATCGGCACCCGCGAGCGCGAGGACCACGGCGCGCGGCCGCGGGTCGAGCGCGCAGAAGGTCGCGCCGACGATCGCTCCGAGGCTGAGCCCCGCGTACGCGATCCGCCCGGGATCGATCGCGTCGAGCGCTCCGAGGGCATCCAGACAGCGGCGCAGGTCGAGCACCGCCTGACGGAGGAACTCGCGCGCGATGCCCGCAGCCAGCGGGCCCCCGCCGGGGTCGAGGCCCAGGCCCGCCCGGAGCAGGCCCCCGAGCTTGGCGCTCGCGCGCTCGCCGTGGAGCGGAAAATCGATGCTCGCGACCGCGACACCGCCGCGCGCCCAGGGAGCCGCGACCGCATCCATGTACGGCGCGTCCTTCGCTCCGCTCGCCCCGTGCTGGAGCAGCACGACCGGGACGGGGCCCTCTGCATCGGGCGGCAACAGCACGCGCCCGGGGACGCGGTCCCCGCGGCTCGAGAACTCGAAGGCGAGCGCCCGCAGATCGGCGTGGGAGGGAGGCGGTCGGTCGCTGCGCCACCAGAGTCCTAGCGGCTCCCTCGGGTCGGGCGCGAGCAGCACCGGCTCCACGCGCGCAGTCTAGGAGGCGGTCGCTGCTAGCGCGAGAGCAGGACCCGGCGCGCGCGGTAGAGGTTGGACTTGACGGAGTCCTCGCTCTTCGCGAGCCGCGCTGCGATCTCGTGGATCGGAAGATGCTCGAGGTGATGGAGCGTGAAGAGGCTGCGCTGCTCGGCGCTGAGCTCGTCCTCGGCCGCCGCCTCGATTCGCGCGATCCGCTCGCCGCACTCGTAGTGCTCGAGCGGACTCGGCTCGCGTCGGAGCGTCGGGACGAACAGGTCGATGGGGGGCGCCTCGCCGGCCTCGTCGAGTGGGATCGTCGCGTGCTGCTTCTTCTTGAAGCGGCCCGCGATGGTGCGGCGGGCGATACCGAGGACCCACGCCGCGAAGGCTCCCTCGGCGCGGAACGACGCGAGGCCCGTGAAGACGCCGAGGAATACCTCCTGGACGGTCTCTTCGACGTCCGCCCGGTTGCCGATCCGTCGCGCGACGAAGGCGCAGACGCGTGCGAAGTAGCGCTCGTACAGCACGTCGAAGGCGGCCCGCTCGCCCGCACAGGCGCGCTCGACCAGCCTCTCGTCCTCGACCCCCTCGACCCCCTCGATCGCCCCGATCGCCTCGACGCGACCCGGCTCTGCTGCCAGCATGCTTGCCCTTCCCGTACCCCCCGGTCGGCCCCGGGTCCCTGCCCAGGGCAGGCGGACCCAGTACAGGGAGTGGCCGGGAAGAGGCAATCGGTGTCAAAAATTGTCACCGCAGGGACGAATCTCGTCACCCGGAGACGCCCCCCGGGGAGGCGAGGCGCTCGAACTCGCGCCGCTCGTCCGGCGTGAGGCCGAGATCAAGGTCGCTGAGCCCCGTCCGGAAGGGCTCCGGCGGATGCGCCTCGATGGCCTCCGCGGCCCCGCTCGCGCCACGGATGGGCTCGACCAGCACCGACACCCCGGCGGCGTCGCGCACGCACCGGTAGCTCGCGAGCGAGAGCACGTCAGGGCCCAGCGCGCTCGCCGCCGCGAGCGCCTCGCTCCGGAACGCCGGGCAGAGGAGCAGGGCGCGAACGCCCGCCTCGGGCCGCAGCCCGATGCGAGGGGCGATCTGGAGCCAGTCGCGAAGGCGAGGACCCAGCCATGCGCGTTGCGCCAGCGCCCGTGCGACGAGCTCGAGGTCCTCGCCCTGCTCCCCGACCAGCACGACGCAGGCGCGACCCCCCGGCTCGAGCGCTACCCAGTCGATCTTCGCCTCGGCCCCGAGAACGTCCTCGGCGATGACGCGCTGGGCGGGCCACAGCCCGGCAGCGCTCGCGCGGAGAAGTCGGAGGAGCTCCCGACGGGGCGGCGCATCGCACAGCGCGAGCTCAGGCAACCGGCCACCTCCCGGCGTCCTCGAGCAGGAGGCGAGCCACGTCCCGGAGCGCCCGGGCGGCGCGCGACTGCGGGTGCTCGAGCCCGATCGGCCGACGCGCCACGATGCCGCGGTAGACGTGCAGGTCGTCGACGAGCAGGCCGTAGCTCACGAAGCTCCGACCGAGGTGTCGCAGGGCGACGTCGGCGAGGCGGTGGAAGGCCTGCTCGGCATCGGCGATGCGACGGGCGCCGTGGATCGTGATCCCCACCCGCGCCTCGGGATGACGAGCGAACACGGCCTTGGCGAGCGCATAGGCCTCGAGCATCTCGCGCGGCTCGCCCGCCGTGAAGAGCAGCACCCAGCGCAGCAGGGCCCGGGAATCGCTCCCGCCGGCGAGCCACGCCGGGGGGACCCGCACCAGCACGAGCCCGCCGGCCTCGCACTCGGCTGCCCGGGAGACCGCAAGGTCGAGGGCCGCGCGTCCGAGCTCGGGAAGATCGCCGGCCTCCGTCATCACGACCTCGGTCCCGACGGGGCCGGGCCCGCTCTCCGGCCACAGCGGTGCGGAGGCGGCGTCGGCGGGCGCGAGCAGGGTCGCGCACGCGCCGAGCCGCGAGACCTCGACCGCGAGGTTCCACGCGAAGGCGGCCCTTACGACGTCGCGCTCGCCCACCGGGAGCGCCACGATCGGCAGGGCCGCCGGTCGATCACCGGCCGGCCTCGGGGGACCGTCGGACGAGCGCGCGCGGCGCGCGGGCGGCGCTGCGCCGGCCCGCGGCAGGAAGTAGTCCACGACGTCGCCGAGGTTGCGAGGCACGAGGCGGTCCGGCTCCTGCTAGCGCACGACGAGGACGGAGCTGCGTACGCCCCCGGGCGCAGCGACGGCATCGGGGTTGTCCGGATCCTCCCGCCACTCCCCGTCGACGACGTAGCGGTACTCGTAGCGGCCGGGCGGCAGCAGCAGGATCTTCGTCCAGACGCGCGCTCCGGATTGCTGCTCGACCAGCGAGCGGACGCCCTTGTCGGGAACCCATCCGTTGAAGTCGCCGGCGATCCGGACGTCGGACGCGCCCTCGTCTCGATAGCGCACCACGACCTCGCGGGCGTCCTCGGGCTCGTCGCTCCGCGCCGGGGTCGCGCGCGGTGCCGGCGCCGCCGCCTCGACTTCGACGGCGAGGGCGCCGTAATCCGACGATCCGTGCGCGCTCGGCGCGTAGACGCAGATCGGGAGGCCGGAGGCGGCGGCCTCCCGGAGCTTCACGTTCATGCGGATCACCGTGTCGAAGCAGAGGTCGCCGAAGAGCTCGCGAATCCGGCCGAGCGTGCGCCGGGCATAGCGGGTGCGCCCGTCGTACAGGGTCGGCAGCACGCGGACGGAGACCTCGTGCCCGATCCGCTCCGAGAGCAGGGCGATCGTGTCGACGAGTTTCTGGACCCCGTGGATCGCGAAGGGGCTCGTCTCGAGCGGGACGATCACCTCGCCCGCCGCGCGCAAGGCGTTGAAGGTCAGGAGCCCCACGTTCGGCGGGCAGTCGATCAGCGCGAAGTCGTAATCCTTGGCCACCCGGTCGAGGGCGAGCGCGAGCTTCTCGGTCCGCGTCTCCACCGGCTCGGTTGCGAGCTTCTGCTCGAGGGCGGAGAGGACGATCCCGGAGGGCGCGACCTCGACGCCGGCCGCGGCCGGAAGGATCACCCGCTGCATGGCCGACGCCCCGTCGGGCTCGGCCAGCACCTCGTAGAGGTTCTCTTCCGGCTCCTCCGGGTCGATCCCGAGCGCGAGCGTGGAGTGGGCCTGCGGGTCCATGTCGACCACCAGCACCCGGAAGCCGTCGGCGGCGAGGCAGCCCGCGAGATTCACCACGGTCGTGGTCTTCCCGCAGCCTCCCTTCTGGTTGACGATCGCCAGGACGCGCATGCTGACACCCCCACCGAGCGTCCCCCGGTGACGCTCCACGGATCCACCCCCCGCAGATCCGCACGGCGGCAAGGCGGCTCGGTGGTGCGGGCCGGGCGCCTTGCCTCAAGCTTCGTGGGCGCGCGACCGCGAGGGACGGACCACACGCGGCTTCCGGGAGCTCCGCACCGCTGCGGCCCTGCGCTTCCACGCCTCGACCTCCCGCTGGAAGCGCGCCACCTCGAACACCCATTCCTGGCCCGAGATCGCGTCGAAGGCTGCTCCATCGCGGAACGCCAGCACCACGTCCCCCGTCGCCACCAGGACCATCTCGGCGAGCGGCCGCTTCACGTTCGGCAGGAGCTTCTGCAGCGCGAGGATGGAGCTGCGGATCCGTTGCACCGACACGCCGGCGTCGATCAGCCGCTTCGCCGCCTTGAGGGCGACGAGATCCTCGAAGCTGTATCTACCGTGTCCCCCGGGCGTTTGATGGCTCGGAGCGACCAGACCGGTCTGCGCCCAGTACTGGAGCTGGCGTCGCGAGATCCCCAGGATCTCGACGACGTCCCCCGTCCGAAACGCTTCCGCTCCCACGGCCATGGACCGAGGCCACCCCCCATCGATCCGACCCGGCCGGAGCGTAGGCCCGCGATCGCGGGAAAGTCAACCCATACTGTATGGAGTTTGTGCGGATCGGCGCGCCGCTGCGAGCTCCGCGAGGGGACATGCCCTCATCCTTCCCGGATTCGCCGCAAGGGTAGGGGTAGGGTAGGCTCGTCTGTTGTGGCAGAACGGCAGCCCGAGGATGCACCCCGGCCGGAGCCGGCACCCCCGCGACTCATGGTCGAGGAGGACGGGCGACGCCGCCCCTTCATGCGGGGCATCATGGTGCACTCGCTGATGGAGCGGGGGGTGCCCTTCGAGGAGGCCTACCGCGCCGCGAACGCGGTCCGTCAGCGTCTGCGCGGGCACAGCGTCGTCGCCAAGGAGGAGCTCGCGAAGGCCCTCCGCGAGATCCTGAGCGGCTCGGGCTTCGAGGAGGGGCGCGGACGCCTCCCGGACGAGATCACGATCACGGGACACGGCAAGGGGCTTCCCTTCTCGAAGGGGATCCTGTCCCAGTCGCTGCTGGCCGCAGCGCTCGACCCGAACGACGCGTTCGACGTGGCCCGGGAGATCGAACGCGAGCTCGTCGCCCGCGGGATCCACAAGATCGAGCGAGGCGACCTCCGCCGCCTCACCTACGAGATCCTGGCGCGCCAAGCCGGCGAGCAGGTGGCCCAGCGCTACCTCGTCTGGCGGCGCTACCAGGAGCCGGACAAGCCCGTCGTGATCCTGCTCGGAGGCACGTCGGGCGTCGGCAAGACGTCCCTGGCGGTGGAGGTGGCCC
>Ga0214473_10008397_pt1 | contig 12202 bp, 16 predicted proteins | sample RVTome_7_FD_203509 | JGI IMG/M metagenome (GOLD analysis project Ga0214473, IMG submission 203509) | Soil microbial communities from uranium-contaminated site in the Upper Colorado River Basin, Wyoming, United States - RVT98D197 | ecosystem: Environmental > Terrestrial > Soil > Contaminated >... | reverse complement strand
CCGGGAGTGTGAGTACAGATTTCGACGTTTGCCTATCCCACATCATAACGATTGAGCAATGGCTGAGGAGAAAGAGAGTAAGCCTAGATGATTTCGTAACTAGATGATTTCGTAAAGGAGAGTGAATCGTATGGAGATCGGGAGACTGAAATTAGAGGAGAACGAACTGAGGATTGATATCGACGAATCGGGAAAGCTAGTGAATCTGTGGGTAGCGTGGCCCGGAGTCGGTGGTCCTGATGAGCACGAGGAGCTAGTGATCCTGGACTATGATGAAACGGTGGAACTGATCATTCTCCTGGTGAGAGCAACGAACAAGATCTTTGTCTCAGAGAGGATGGGAACGCCATGAAGCTAGGACACTTTCTCTTTGCTTCATTCGGGGGCTGGCAAATGGCCCGGTGGTTCGGTCCTATGGGGGTGGACTCGAACCTAGCGTACTGGCTAACGTCTCTCGTCCTGGTGATCTTGTTTGGACTCATGGAGATTAATATTAGAGTTAAGGTGGTGGATCCCTGATGAAAGTCTCTTTCCGGATCAGGTCCGAATACTTCAACGCGATCAGGGATGGGACCAAATGGTTCGAGATCAGAAAATGGTCGGACTTCTGGATCCCGCGGTATCTGAAAGTCCGAAAGTCCCTGGAACACAATTGCCGCGTTCAAGCTGTATTCGTATGTGGAAAAAAGGTACTGCGAAAGCTGATCGTTGATGTTGAAGTATGGGACAATGCAGAGTTAGCTCTCGGACGGATCCCAAGCGATCAGGGAAAGAGGGATCTTGGAGACGGCCCCGTAATTAAGTTCATTCTGGAGAGGAAAGGAGACTGAGAGAAATGGAAAACAAAACAAGAGAGACTGTGCCGATTGAACTAGGAGTCAGAATGGGAGAACTTCGTATTTGGAAACGAAAGAGTGACGGGAGATTCTCGTTCAAACTGAAATGTCCCGTGTGTGGAAAGATCGAACCGGGGTGGTGTTGGTGTGCCGACACGTTGGAAAAGGCGATCCGGGTAGTCGAAACGAGGACCAGTCCGTACGCGTGTTCCAGCAAGTGTTGGTTTCAAATGGACGATTGGTGGATGGGGAATGACCATGAGATCACCGCCTTTCTCAATGATCTAGGGGAGAGATTCAGGAACAAGCCGATCCAAAGCTTGTTTGCCATGAAAGGGAAACATCCCAGGATCTATCACCGACTCCAAAAGAAGTACGCTTCGGTCTATGATGGCGGGGGGGATGAGGAGCCGTATGAGGATGAGGATCTCGAATCGTGCGACTGTGAGGTTAGATCGGCATGAGTGACTACAAAACAACGGTCCGGTGTTGGGTGTGTGGAAAGAAGGCCGATTGGACCGAGAACAACGGGACCGGGACTCTCAGTTGTCCCCACTGTGGGACCAAGAGATCCTGGCCCCTGGGACCACCATCGATGGATCTCCGGGACCGGATCTAACGAATGGCTACCTAGAACGGCCCGTTTGCGTGTGTTCTGTGCATTGACGGTTTGAGGGGAGTAGGGAACGGGGAGAACGTTGCAAATAGGGCCGTTTGCGGCCCGGTGTGCTAGGTTTCCGTGGGGACAGGGGATGCGGCTTGGTTCGGCGGATTAGACCGACAAGTTCTAACACCACCCACCCCCCCGTACATTTCCGGTCTAGGTGGAAAAGGGTGTGGGGTGGGGACACAGGACCGGGGGAGATTCTTAAGGGGGGTAGGTTAAGACGCGGTGAGAGCCGAAAATGTCATTCTAACCCCCCCCCCCTTAGATTTCAAGTGGACAATCAAAGGGGGATACGTTAGGACTTGTACAGTGGAAAGGGTGGGGGGTGGGTGGGATCTAAAAAGGTTCGGGGGGTGGACAACCCAGGACTACGGACCACCCCCGCGGAATGGTTAGACCGGGAGTGAATAGCACAGGGGGAGTTAAGGATTTTCCCCCAGGATCCTGATTTCTGAAAAGGAGTCTCCCCCGGTCCGTTTCGGCTCGAAATAGCCTTATGTGGACGAAAAGTGTAGGGGAACGAGCGGGATTCGTCTAACGGTAGGACTCTTGATCGCCATTCAGGAAATGGGGGTTCGACTCCCCCATTCCGCAAAAGTGGTCACTTTTCCGCGCGCTACTGTGTGTTTCTCCTAGTCGTGCTACTCGTTTCCTACCCACCCCCACCCCCCCGCCAAAATCACACGTTCTTGCCAAGCTTGTGAGATAACTAGGGATGCTGGAAAAAGGCTCCTCCATAGAACAAGAAATTTGTATACCCGTGGCGCGCGCAAATTATCTCACAAGCTAAGATTTATATAGATTCTAGGCTTATGGAGGACTACCCAGGACTTGAAGGGGCGCGAAAAAAATGAACATGGAGAAAGTCGGAATGGTTTGTGAACTAGAGATTGAGACTGTACACAGGAAACACCAGGGGGTTTTCAATGACTGACTACCTGACAGTTGAAGAATGCGGGAGACTATTGGACGAATCCGCCAAGCGTGGGGCTCGCGACGATCTGATCGTCCGAATTATGATGTGGACGGGAATGAGAGTCGGAGAAGCTTGCGCGCTTACCTGTGGGGATGTGGACACGGAGAAAGGAGCGATCACGTTGTCCAAGGTGGTCACTACCCCCTCAGAAATGCTTAGTACCCCTAGGGGACGGCCCGCGTACAATCCCAAGGAACAAATCACGTTCCTGATCGAGGGGGAGACTGGATTCACTGGAGAAAAGTATTCAATGTTTCCCCTGGACGCGGCTAAGAAATTCCATCACAAGATGAATGAAATGATTAAGCTCGGACTCAAGGCCAGCCAGCCATTGAGGGTTGTTCCCCTGGTGGATCGTGCAACGCGGGCCATGTTATCCCAATGGATCGAAGGGAAGCATGAGAGAGATTACTTGTTTGTGTCTCAGAAACCCCACAGTCACAAGTTAAACAAAGCTGGAGCGATCAAGTCCTATCGACTGGGGAAATGGCAAATGCAGAGGATCGTAAAAGACTGTATGTTGGCCGCGGGAATCGATCCCCCGAAATGCCATGTCCACAATCTGAGGCACACATACGCGGTCCACAGTCTCAAGCGTGGGATGGACATAATCACTCTGCAACGGATCTTGGGACACACCAAGGTACAAACGACTTCGATCTATCTGCGGTTCGTTGTGGACGATCTCATTGCCAGGGCCGAGTCAATAGGTAGCTTGTACGGGGATCGAGGGGGACGACAAAACTAATAAGCTTTCTAACCTTTTGATTCCGGTCTAGACGATTTGATCGTACAGACAGGGCGGGATCGAATGGTCCCGTCCACCTTTCCCCGTTTTCTAATCGAGTCCCGTCTCTAGGGCCGAGGTCGGCGGGATCCCTTTCGTACTTGGTAATGACTAGGAATCATGAACCGGACCGTTGCGGTGTGGATATACATAGTCCTATGGAGATTCCGTAGAATCTCCGTATTCTCCGTTGTCTCCGTAGCTAATGGAGAATCTATGTAGTTTCTCTCAAATCTCCGTAGTTCTTTATAGTTGGACTTGAATCGGGGAGTCCGTGAATTCACAACGAAAGCGGTGTGATGGGTTCCCCGCCGTCAGGGACCGCGTGAGATCACGAAACAGGGTAGGGGGTGTTGGATGAACCGAAATGAGAGGGCCGCGTTGACTGTGGCTTTCATGCTCTCGCTGGCAATGCCCCAGGACTTCAAGATGAAGATCGAGGAGACTGAGAAGGGACTGGTTCGATACTTCAAGGGCCGCGGCATGAACGACGAGGGGGCAATGGAGATCTCGAAAATCCTGGTTGCTCTAGTCGTGATCGTGATCGGAGTCCTGATCTTGGCCGCGTTGCTCCCGATCTTGAGTGACGCAATAGCTACGAGCAACATGACGGGACCGACTCTGGTTCTGTTGGGGATCATCCCCCTAGTCGTTGTCGCGGCGATGATCTTGTGGGTTTTGTCGATCTTCGACATAATCTGATCGACAAGCGAGAGACGGATCCAAAGCTGATCTCTGGACCGGGCCGGAGCGAGATCTCCGGCATATTTCCTTAAGGAGAGAGAGACACGAAACCGAAAACCCCCGCTAACGTCCTGGGTGGACTGTTCATGCTAGGAGCAATCCTCTTGAACAATCTAGGACTCTTGTTAGTGGCATTGTTCTTTGTCTTTCTCGCGGTGGTGATCAATCTCTTTCCTAGGGAGAAAGTAGAAAGGTTCCTGGATGTGAATTGATGTTTGTCGAATCATTGTTCTCTGGAATTGCGGATTACATGGGTACAACGAGTACTGTGATCGCGATGCTCGCGGCTTCGATTGTTCTGGTTATCATCTTGGCATTGCTGAGTTTCAAAGCGAGAATGAGTGGACTCCCGCTTTTCTTTACCATGATGGTTTTTCTAGGGTTGTTTGTAGTATTCGAGTGGATCCCGTCCTGGGTGGTGTTGTTCATTTTCTTTGTATGTGTAGTGTACCTTTTCTTTGGGGGAGATATCGGAAATAGGATCTCTAGGAAGTGATTCACTTGTCTAAGATTCTCCTCAAGTTCATTGCGTGTTTCGCGATCCTGGCGGTTTTCCTGATCAGCTTTGCTGAATGGAGCGGGGGAGCGGAACAAGTCCAAGGGTGGACGGATTTCACGAATACACTTACTGGCGGTCCAAGTCAATGGTACTTCGCGACTCCGAGTCCTCCAGTCTCATCAAATGCGGGGGACATTGTTTCCAGTTATGTAATGATGTTTCCGCAGAAAGTCGGGAATCCTGTAACGTGTGGGGTGAACTCTCCTTTTAATTCAATGACGAATCAGCAACCACAAGAGGAAATGGTCCTCAATGAAATATGGGCGAATGGTCCCACTGATGATAGTACCCTGTGGGGATACGGGATCTCTCTCGCGGGTACTGGTATTGTTCTCACCGCAGGAGACTGGACATTCCGAGGCTTCTTCACTTGGTGGGGATATCCAGAGGAAACGCAGACAATTGATATGAGAATCGATATCATCGGAGAGGACAATATCGCCATGAGTTGCGCGGTGATAGGTCCACTGATGAGCTACCGCACAAACGTTACCTTTGAAACTGGCGTTCTAACGGAAGTTGTGTGGACTACGCGGAACAACCAACAGGAACTCCCCACGGATGGGATAATAATTGTGATCATCCGTCTCCTGTGGGATGCTAATCCCGCTCCTGGTCCCCCCGATGTTTTTCAGTTCAACAGCAATGCCTATTCAATCAATGGTGGAATGGACATAACAAACACAACGAGACTTACCAGTCCTCCAGTTCACGCGGCTGATAGATGTGAGAATTCTCTTTGTAGTGTTGGTGAGGCATTCTCCTCTATCGGTAGATGGATCGGCTTTATTGTTGTTGGGTTTTTCTGGATTATAGCTACCATTGTTGCAACAATCGGCTGGATGATCTTTACTGTTGCTCTCTTTTTCAATGGGATGTTTGCCCTCAGTCTAGGGGCTACATTCGGTCCACTCGGACCTTTGGTTTCTGTGATCACTACTTGTTTTCTCGCAACGGTGATTCTTTCTGTGATATACATCATTCGTGGAACGAGCGGTTCTCTAGGAGTGTGAAAACATGGGTACAGAAACAAAGCTGAAAGGCTTGATCGTGATCGTAATCGCGTTGATCTTAGGAGTCCTGATGATCGGGACCGTATGGACCAATTCGCAATTGCCAGCCCCAACATACTACGCGGTAATGTTGAAACCGAATGGGGATTTCAGTCTCCCCCCGCCGAACGCGGGAAATTGGACTACTGAAGGATGTGCAGATCCCGACAAGTACGAATGTATTGATGAGGATCCCCAGGACGGGAACACAACGTTCATAGTCTCAGATCAGGGAGACGCAAATATAGAAATGTTTACTCTTGAGAATATGACGATTCCCTCTGGAGCGGTGATAGATTCAGTCTCGGTATTCGCGTGGTTGCGTGGGAACACCACCGGAACGGTCATTGACATTTCTCTAGATGATTACTGGATCTTTGGTTCTAATTTCATGTGTACTATGATCGTTAATTCTCCTGGAGTCAGCTTTCAGAATTATAGTCAAAATTGGGGTGCTACTTGCAACGGTCCCGCGTGGGATCTGATAGTGATCAATACAATGATCCTAGTGATGGACCAAACCGCGTCCGACATTGTGACTCTGACAATGGCGGGAGCAATTGTGTACTATGCCGTCTTTCCCTACACCGGGCCACAATGGGATCTAATGGGATTCGTCCCGTTGATCATTGTGGCGATCCTGATCCTGATCGTTCTCTCCTGGTGGAAACTTGAATCCAAATAGTTTTCGAATCCTGGTCCTTTCGGTCCTGGTTCTCTCCGTTTTCGCAATGGGACCGGGGAATCATCCTGGAGAGGCACAGGGACCGCCACAACCGACTTTCGTTGCACAAGGAGCGATTGCCGCGGCAACGGGCGGGGATCTCTCTCCGGCTCTCCCGGCTGGCTACCTAGCAAACGATATCTTTTTCCTGGAGTGTTTTATGATTGCGGGAAGTACGGAGACTGTGACCGTCTCCGGGTGGACCGCCATAACCGGAAGTCCTTTCAATCGAGGGACGGTCCGATATTGGGACTGGTACAAGATCGCCACATCCTCATCAGAGATTACTCCTTTGTTTGACACGGACGGATCAACGGGGGCCGACTATTGTTCCACCGCGGCCTATCGAGGAGCGGATATCTCCTCTCCCTTTGGAGTGGTGGGATCGGCCCAAACCGGAACCGCTAGTCCCGCGTCGATAACAGGGATCACCACATCAAGCGCACAGGAACAAGTCGTTGTTCTCCTGGCCGCGGAGGATGACGCGGCTTGTCCAATCATAACGACAGGGACGAATCCCGCGGCCTATGTGGAACATTGCCTAGGTTCGACAACGGGATCGGATGGAGCGATCTCTTACTCAGAGGAAGTCAGAGTGACCGCGGGTGCAACGGGGAATATCGCAGTGGCTTTCACAACGGGACCGCCGGGATGGGGAGTGATCCCGCTTTCCCTGAAACCTACTGTTGGTGGTGGTGGGACCAGTGGACACAATAGTTTAGTCACAGCGTCCACAACGAGCGAATCCCCTGGAGCGAATTGCGTAAATGGTGGAAGCAAACAAGTTATTTCATGGGGAATCGACAATGGAGACGGGGGAGGAGTGGCTGATGACGGGACGCTTCAAGCTGGAGAGATCGACGGGACGATCACTTATTACTCATGCAAGGGAGATACTGGAGCGACGGGATCCCAGGGACCACCGGGAGAGGATGGATATAACTCTCTCATCAAAACGTCGGGTAGTGTACCCATAGAAATTTGTCCTTATGGTGGAATCAGAGTCGATTCCGGCTTAGACAATGGCCCAGGATTTGAAGCCAGGAATGGCATTCTTGAGGATGATGAGATAGACGCGACGGCTTATATCTGCGACGGCTCTCCTGGTTCTGATGGATCTCCAGGACTGAACGCTTTGGTGAATCTCACGGCTGAATCCCCTGGAGCGAATTGTACCTATGGGGGAACAAAGGTCGATTCAGGAACTGACACAAACGGGAATGGCATTCTTGAATCTGGAGAGATACTCTATACTCAGTGGGTTTGCAATGGATCTCCAGGAGAACAAGGACCACAAGGAGATCCAGGACCAGAGGGACCACCGGGGACCGCGGCAAACGTACAGAGTATTCTGTACATCCTGGGGGCCGTGATCATGGGTGGAATGCTGATCGGGATTCTCGGACAATCTCGGATCGTGACCTGGATTTTTGCATTAGCTTCAATCTTTCTAGGGTTGCTCATGTATCCCTCTGGAGTAAACTCTTTCCATGCAACGTTCTTTGTGTTTGCTGGACTGATCGGAATGTTAGCGGGAATGTTTGGTGATTGATATGGGTGGAACCGTCTTAATGCACATCAGAAACGAGATCGGAGAATGGAACCATGTAGTCTGCGGAATCAGGAACAAACAGAAAATGGGATTCGTCAAGGTAGGAGAGGAACTTTTCTATCTTGACCCTAAGTTCATGGAGTGGGGATCCTGGCCCACGATCATTCCAGGAGTGAAACGTCCGGTCCAGGAGATCCGTTTTCATTCTGGAAATATCGGCCCGATAAACATCAAGGGAAAAATCACGAATGCGACTCTCCCGGTAGAAGATCTCCCGACAGGAGAGGATGACAAAGTTAGAACCACATGGGCATTAGATCAGCTTATCAAGAATGACCGGATCCAAAAGGTGTTCGGCTCTCAGAGAATGAATCCTCTGGTGATCATAACGATCATCAGCATTCTAACGAATCTTGGACTTGGGGCAATGGCCTTCATGCGGTGATCACATGGAGATTACCCCACCGAGAGAGACGCTTATCTCCGAACGTCTCCAAGAAGCCAGGGGGAGAGACGCGCTAGACATCCTGTTTCCGAAACCCCAAACCATGAGGGAAAGGATCGGTCCTGTTTCCTTTTTCAATGATGAGAACGAGGCAAAGGACCATGTGGTTAGTAGATTGTGGCTTGAACTGGGGAGAACGATCCTTAAGGGAGAGGAAATGGACTGGGAGAAATGGGATCCTATCACTATGATCATGGAGTACAGGATTAGCGTCAAAGGACTAGGACGCGCGGACGCTACCGGGATCGGGCGGCCCGCGTCCCTGGGAATGGGAGAACCACCCAAGAAAGGCGGATTGCTCTCAAGGATCAAACACGCTTTTAGAGGGGACTGATCCGATTGACTGAGGAAATGGACAAATTTCGGATCACCGCGTCCGAGAGGAGATCGAAAGCAACGGATGACTGGCTAGATAATTTCCGGGATGCTTCATGGAAAGAGTTTAGGCGATTCGTGCGATCCTGGGTACTACCCGGACCTTATCTCCCTGGAACACAGGAGAAATACCCACAGTTCTACGAATTTCTCAAGATGGCTGATGAAATGGAAGCAAAGGGGATCCCTCCCTGGAAATGTCCCGGTCTTGTCAATGAACTGAGAGAGGCAATGGCCCTAGGGATCAATGCCCTGGATACGTTCTCGATCATAGGAGCGAAACTCCCCCCGAATGATGAGGGCGGGAGAGGGACAAGTGTACCCTGGTCAATGCTGGCCCCTATGTACTACATGGAATGGGCAAAGGGAGACGGTGGATATCTGACGATCACGGGCCGTCCCCGATCAGGGAAAACGAATATCGCTTGCCTCATGGGAGAACACTGGAATACTGTTTGGCCCAACTCTCAGATCCTCACAAACATTCCCCTGGATGGAAAGTGCGCGTTCGTCCGTCCTGTTAGTAGAATGTCGGAATTGCTGAGAGGGGTTGCTGATGCCCTGGAGAATGAGAGACGGTGGTTATGGGAACTTGATGAGGGTGGACTGGTGTGGCTTCGCGCGGATGCAATGAAAACGAGTTCTAAGGGGCTGGAGCGGTTTGCCAGGATCGTTCCCAAGCTAGGGGGATCCTTTGCCTACATTGAGCAAAGGATCGAGGGAGTCCCCTCTGTAATCCAGGATTTCGCACAGAGTCACATCTACACGGATCAAGTCGGTTTCTGCTACGCGGATCTCCCCGCCTATCGTACATCCATTCGGTCAATCCCCCGCGCAAAGGTGTTCCGTTATCGTACTGGAGAGACTGGATACTTCGAGGTAGATCTCAATCTGGATCAGTTCTTATCGGCTCTCCCGGAGCGGGGACGAAAGACACAAGCACAAAGGATCAATTCATTTCTGGACCTAGTGGGAAAGAGAAAGGCACAGGGACACGATCCGACTTCGGGGAAGTTTCTCAAGAAAGAGCCGATCAAGGAATCATCCTAAATCTCTTGACCGAGAAAACTTCTCCAGGAAAGAGAGCTGACCAGGACAGCTCCTGGTCCCGGACCATCCTAAATCTCGAAAAGGGCTGAAATCATGGTCACGGATCCCCTAGTTTCAACGTTCTACCAGGGGTAAATGAGTGTTTTTCTCCATAGTAGGGAAATGGTCCTATGGAGAGCGATAATCAGAGAGAGAACTAGATATACCCCGCGTTGATTCCAAGTTCGACCAAGATCGGGTGGTCAATTGCACCAGGACAACGAGAACGGATCGGGGACCGGGATCGAGAGCGGGATTTTTCCAGTCAAGGTTTCTAGGACTTGCACCTTTCACACCGATAGACCGGGACGTTTCCTGTGGCCCGGTCCGGTCTATCTCTGCGGGGAATGTCGCGAAGAGATCCTCATCATTCTCCAGCAATCTGAGAAAGTGAGACTCCGGGAGCTCGCGAGGGGGAGACGGTGATCTGAATGTCAGAGGGATTTCTACCCGTTCCTGGTGCGACTCATGGACCGTGTGAAAGACTCTGCATCCATATCGACTGTTTGGAGATCAGGAAACTAGCTGAGACTGTTTGCTCCTTTTGTCTCCGGCCCATAGGATACGAGACGGGATACTTTCTCCATAACAAGGTTCCAGTTCATGCGGATTGTCTCTATCGTTTCTTCGAGAGGAGAGATCGCAAATGAGGGAATGCGAACCATGCGAGAACGGGGACCACCAAGGATGTTTGGCTAAGGACTGGACCTTTCTAACCGAGTATTCAGACGGTGTGAAACCTAGAGACGGAACCGAGTGTGGTTGTCGTTGTACATGGAATGATCGAACTGAAGTATTCGCAGAAATGCGGATCATGGTAGCCCCTGGGACTGAGGAGAATTGAGACTATGGGAAAAGAACCGGACAAAACCAAGGATACGGTAATGTGTGTGGTGTGTGGGAACGAGATCAGGAACGTGCAATACGCAATTGATGGACATTTACAGGACGATCACGGCTGGACTTGGTGTGATCAATGCGAGACGTACAAACCACCCGCACACAGGATCCACAGGAAAGGGGAACATCTTTTGAGTCCCATTCAACGAGACGAGGGATCACGATCATCAGGAAAGGACCGGGGGACGAGGCCCGCTAAAGTCCCTAAAATCTCTCACCGGGACACTGTGACCGATCCCGATTCCGCCACACCACCCGGCCAGGATGCGACGGGACAAGAGCAAACGGAATCGTCCCCCGGTCCCCTGAAAACTGAGAACGTCCCTGATCGTCCCTGGTTCTACAAGAAAGGAGAGCGGAAAGGAAAGAAGCCAGGAGAACCAACGATCTCAGGAGATCAGAGAGTTGCACATCCCGCGGTAGATCCTGATCACAAGGAGATCATTGCTGATTTCCCCTTACCGAATGAGAAACCACCCAAGAGAAAGTACACCAGGAGATCCAGCTTACCGGGACCGAGTGAGAAACCCCACGCTACCGTCGAGCCTATGGTAGAAAAAGCGGTGAGTGACGAATTGCCTCCTCTAAGCGTCACCGCCGAAACCCCCCCACCCTCACCCGGTCCCCACCCTGGGGAAATCGTTGTAGAGGAAAGTGAGATCATGGATTCTCCTGTGGAAATGCCCAAGGTTCCCACCAAGCGTTTCAAGATCGTCTATTCTAAGCGGTGGGGCCGGGGATACAGATATTTCGGGAAAGACGCAGAGACGATCTCCGAACTGATCGCGTGCCTAATGGAAATTCTGAGAGTAGAAACACCTATCGAAATGTTAGTCACGGATCACGCGGTCCCCTATGATTTCCCGCCGAAGATTCTCAGCAACACCATTCCAAGAGTGTGGTTCTGATGAAAGAACCTTTGGAAGTCTCTCCTGATGGAACGAAAGCAGATTTCCCCTGTGGTTGTCAGATCGAATGGGATGAGATCGGGGAATGCTGGATCATCCTGGAGTTTTGTGCAACACACAGTTATCAGATCCCCAGGAGAAAACTCGGATGAACAAGGGAGTAATCGAATATCTACACTGGAAATTGTTCTTTGTCCTGACTGGTCTTTCCTATGGTGTGGCGATCAACCCGGAGATATTCCCCAGGGCAACGTTGATGTGGATCGGCTTGTTCAGTTCTATGGGGATGTTCCTGATTGTGGTGTTCTGGATCGGACGAAAGCTAAAGGTGATCTGATGGTTAGGATCTGTATCAAATGCAAAGCGGCAAAGGGGATTTGGAAGGTCACAACGTCTAGTCCTACCGGGAGTGTGAGTACAGATTTCGACGTTTGCCTATCCCACATCATAACGATTGAGCAATGGCTGAGGAGAAAGAGAGTAAGCCTAGATGATTTCGTAACTAGATGATTTCGTAAAGGAGAGTGA
>Ga0214473_10008396_pt1 | contig 12204 bp, 13 predicted proteins | sample RVTome_7_FD_203509 | JGI IMG/M metagenome (GOLD analysis project Ga0214473, IMG submission 203509) | Soil microbial communities from uranium-contaminated site in the Upper Colorado River Basin, Wyoming, United States - RVT98D197 | ecosystem: Environmental > Terrestrial > Soil > Contaminated >... | reverse complement strand
TATTCTCGAAGGGGGATTCTACGGTATGCTCGGAGCATTTCTTGCATGGAGTTTGATTACCGCGCTTCTTCTCTGGTTCCGTCCTTTTCTCCTGAGTTTTCTCACGATCGTTCCCATCATATCGGTCTTCCTCACAAACCTCGCAGCGCCGAGTTTTTACGTACCGGTTCTCCTATTCTTCGGTGTCATGATCACAACCGGTTTCCTCCTGGGTGGTGTCGGAAGCTACGTTGCGCTTGCACGGTATCTGAAGCTCTAGATTGCCCGCGCATGAGGAAATTCATTTCTATTGTTCTTGTGCTCCTTGTCTTTCTGATGACGGGATATGTTCATGCACAGACTGCGGATGACGTGAATGCCCGCATCAGGGAATTGCAGGATAAAATAGCGGAATTGCAGGGTACGGAAAACTCACTTTCCAAACAGATCGGGATCCTCAACTCACAGATTTCTTTAACGACACTCAAAATCGGCAGCATAAAGACCGCCATTACGAAGCTCTCCGGTGAAATCGACGAGCTTGCGGGTGAGATCGAGCGATTGGAAGAACTCCTGACGAAGCGATCGGAGCTTGTACTTCGGCGTATCCCGCAGACGTATAAACGCCAGGTCGCGCCGCAATTCGGACTCCTTCTCTTCAGTTACAATTTTTCCGATTTCCTTTCGCGCATTAAATACCTCGCAATGGTTCAGGAACAGGATGTCCAACTCCTGTTTCAGTTGAAAGCGACGCAAAATCATTTCGGAGAGCGGAAGGACCTGCGGGAACAAAAGAAGATCGAGCAGGAAAGCCTGCAGCATCAGCTTGAAGAGGAGACGCGTGAGCTCGAACGGCAAAAGAAAGCGAAACAGGCGCTTCTTGACCAGACGAGGAATAGCGAAGCAGTCTACCAGCAGCTCCTTGCGCAGTCACTTCTCGAAAAGCAGGCATTGGAGCGCGCAATCGTTGAAGCGGTTGCGGTCGGACCGGTTGCGAAAGGGGATCCGATTGCCCTCATAGGAAACACCGGATATCCCGGTTGTTCCACCGGCGCGCACCTGCATTTTGAAATTCGGAAGAATAACGGGTGGGTAGATCCTGCGTCATATCTCTCCTCAAAGACCGTGATTGATGAGCAAAACGGAGGGAATTCGACGCTCGGGAACGGATCGTGGGATTGGCCGCTTGCAGAACCGATTCGGCTGACGCAGCACTACGGAAAAACGCCGTACTCGTGGCGGTATGCATATTCGGGAGGTATTCATACGGGGTATGACATGGTATCGGCATCAAGTGACGTCATACGGGCTCCCAGAGAGGGTACGCTTTATTCATCAAGCCAACCGTGCGGAACAAGCGTCATCAAGATAAAGTACATAGACCACGGAGACAGTACGCTTACCTTTTATCTTCACGTTCAGTAATAAGCGTCTCCGTAGGGCGAAAAAGCCCGCGTATGATCCATGCCGTTGGGGCGCTTATGATGGGCGCCCTTTTGTTTATCGTGCCGTTGGTTTCCGCCGCAGAAGAGCTGACACCTCTTTCGGTCAGCAGTGTGACTCCGACGGCAGGAGATCTGTTCACGGTTTCTGTATCGCTTTCGCAAGGAGAAGCATCACACACATATTTCCTGAAATGTCGTATCGGGGAAGATACATCGCACCTGAACGACGGACAAACATATAATCCGGCATCAGGAGAGTGGTTGGATGACAGCGGATCACACGGAGCGTGGATTCTCATGCCGCAGGTTTCGACCGACGCGAACGGTGCATGGGAAGGAGATGTAGCGTGTCGGGTAAAAACATCAGCAGCGAGCAGCGCGAAATATGTATTTATCAGTGCATGTTTGAGTGCCGACGGAACATGCAAGGACAGTTTCAAATCAGGCGAATCCCTCGCAATTCAATCGTTATCCTCACCTCCAACACCCACATCGACCCCGAAGCCAACCGCAACCCCGAAGCCAACAGTAACCCCGAAACCGCCGACATCTGCACCCACTCCGTCTGCATCGAAAGCTCCGTCCCGTTCGCCGACGTCGTTGTATTCGGTCACTCCGACGCACGTTCTTTCATCAGCTACCCCGGCAGATCCCGTATCATACAATGCTGACGTACCAGTTACACGGGTGATCCGAGAGAGTACCGCGATTCCGTTCGTCCGTGACGGAACTATCGCCGGGAACCGGATACTTTCAGCTTCGACCGATAGTTCAGGAGGGGATGATCCGTATTCGGCACAGCGGCTCACGCTTACGCGTATCGCCGTATCACTCCTCATCATTGCTCTCGGATGCGCGTCCGGTGTGATCGCGCTTGTGTGGCGCAAAAGATCGGAATTGCCGAAATGACCGTATTTCGGTAAACTCTGTATACTGTATTTGTGAAATATCTCCGATATTGGTTTCCGGTTGTACTGTGGATGGGTGTTATTTTCTGGTTATCCGGGAGGGAAAGGATAGCGGTCTCCGATCAGGGATTTGTAAATTTTTTCCTCTTTAAAACGCTCCACGTCATCGAATACGGTATCTTATTCGTCGCAACATTTCGGGCTGTACAAAACACGTTGGCATTTGGAAGGATCGCATCCTTCTATACCGCCTTTATGATTACTGTCCTTTATGCGGTAACTGATGAACTCCATCAAAATTTCGTTCCGACGAGGGAAGGAAGACTGCGCGATGTTATAATTGATGCAATTGGAGCAGCCTTTGCATGGTATTTGATCGCGAATTTACTACCCAGAGTGCCCGTGAGACTTCGGAAATTGGCCGAACGTTTGCACGTTCTCTGACGGTTAATAAAGCCGATTCAACGCCAAGGGGAAAAGAGGAGGAGGCATTAAGCGGCGCGCGGATTATCTGCCTCTACGGAGAATTAGGAAGCGGGAAAACCACATTCGTCCAGGGATTCGCGAGAGGAATCGGAATTACGACTCGCCTTTTATCCCCTACCTTTATTATTGTACGACGTTATCCCCTAAACACCACCCGGTTTTTCTACCATGTAGATCTTTACCGAATTGCGGACCATGAGCTTGGAAATCTCGGCCTGAATGAGATATTGTCTGATCAGACGTCATATGTTGTCGTCGAATGGGCGGAAAAATTGGGAGTATTACTGCCGAAATCGCGAACAGATGTTCGGCTCGTTCTCTTGGAAGACGGCGCGCGTGCGATAAAAATATCAAATAGCAAATAGTAAATATCAAATATACATAGTAAAAATAAAATAGGAATCAGTTCATATGTAATATTTGATATGAATATATAAAATTTAATCTTTAATATTTAATATTTTAACGAATTACATGGATGATATCGTGAAGCAGGCAATTGATGTCGTGAACAAAGGCGGGGTAATCATATATCCGACCGATACTGCCTTCGGCATAGGGTGTCGTATGGATGATCGTCGTGCTGTAGACCGACTTTTTTCCCTGCGCAATAGATCTCGTACACACGCGGTTCCGGTTCTCGTTGCATCCGTTTCAATGGCGCTCGCCTATCTCGATCGGTTTTCTCCCATTGTGCGACGTTTGATGGATGCTCACTGGCCGGGAGCACTTACTATCGTCGCTATCTGCAAGAAAGCAAAAGTCTACTCCCCTATCCGCGGAGACGGTGATACGATCGGCGTGCGCATGCCGGATCATGCGGTGCCGCTGTCGATTATCGCGTCGATTGGCGTTCCTATTCTCGGTACGTCGGCTAATTTTCACGGATACCCGACTCCGTATCGCGTTTCGGATCTTGATCCGAATCTTAGGAAACTTGTCGATCTGGTCATACCCGGGACGTGTCCGGTCGGAAACGTATCGACGGTCGTTGACTGTTCCGTCGTGCCCTATCGGATCGTGCGTCAGGGAGCACTTACCGTATGAAAAAACTCATGCTTTTTCTCGACACGTCTTCCGTGCATGAAACACGCGTTTCGCTCATGCAAAACGGTAAGAATCGGGAAATCGTGTTGCGTGGGAACAGGTTCCGATCAGAGGTCGCGTTGCCGCTTATCGTGGAAGTGCTTGCGGAATGGAACGTGTCGGTACACGACATTGACGGCATACAGGTGCACGAAGGACCCGGGTCATTCACTGGGCTGCGGGTAGGATTCGCGATCGGAAATATGCTCGCACAACTCCTTTCCGTTCCGATGAACGGAAAACCGCCCGGTTCCGGTATCATTCCTCACTACAAATAGTAATCAGTCCGCCTTCGCCCCGCCAGGGCGGGGCTTCGGCGGATTTCAGCCGAGGTATTGAAGGCGACTGGACTCTCAACGAGAGAATCCGAGGGCTTTGGAGCCCTCGGAGCTTCAATCTTCCCGACGTCTGGCAATTTCTTAGTGCGCTCGGTATGATAGATACATATGGTTGGAGATTCTGTCATCGGACATCTCTTTCTTCCGCAGCATACCAATAATCACCGGCCCAAAACGCTGCAGATCGATGCACTCTTCGTGTACTTCGTACTCCTCCTTGTCATGAATTTCGGGTTGAATATCATCGGCCGTTCACGACCGGACGTACTCGGGTATGCAACCGACATCCAGGTGACGCAGCTTTTGGAATATACCAATACCGCACGGGAAAATGACGGACTGTCGCCGCTTACGCTCAATACGCAGCTCTCGGAAGCTGCGGCCAGGAAGGCAACCGACATGTTTACTAAAAATTACTGGGCGCACAACAGTCCTACCGGAAATACGCCGTGGGATTTCATTGTTGCATCGGGCTACACGTATCAGATAGCCGGTGAAAATCTCGCAAAAAACTTCGATACAAGCAGAACCGTGGTCGATGCATGGATGGCCTCGCCCAGTCACCGGGATAATGTGCTGAAACCCGCATACCGGGACGTAGGATATGCAGTCATAAACGGCACGCTCAACGGGGAGGAAACGACATTGGTCGTACAAATGTTCGGTGCGACGAGTACGCGATCGATCGTTCAGGCTGCGGAACGATCACCGACGATTGCACCGACACCCGTACCGCGTACCACGCCCTCCGCAGTACGGAATGAAACGCCCGTAATAATATCGGAGGCCGCTTCGCAAACCGATACTGCGCTTGCGTATCCTTTCTCCGGTGTCGCACGTGCATTTTCCCGGGTGACGAATCAGCCGCTTCTCAACGTTTCATTGTTCTGGCGGGAACTTGCCCTGGTATTTCTGGGGATGCTCATGGGCGTACTTTTTGTGGACGCGTGGCTTGTTGCCAGACGCCGAACGGTTCGACTCGCGGGACACAATATCGCTCACATTTTCTTCTTGGGTTCGTTTATTTTCCTTATCCAATGGGCACAACGCGGGAGTCTTTTATGAGAATTCATATTGTTCATTTTTCGATTCTGGCACTCATCCTGATCATCGGATCGCTGACATTTTTTTCTCTGGCCGGCAATCCCCAGCTTCGGATCGTAACGGGAATCGCGATGGCAACCGCATACGTCGTATGGGGGATTTTCCACCATGCGGCATCCGGGGATCTCCACCTCAGGGTTGTGATAGAATATGTCCTCGTTGGCGCAATAGCGCTCGTGTTTCTTTTAGCGGTTCTCGGTTGAGTGGTATGACCATTGTCCGGATGATGTCTTGCCTGCGAAAGGAGTGTACCGTATGAAGGGAGTCATATTGGCCGGAGGACTTGCAACGAGGCTCCGTCCTCTCACGCTCGTGACGAATAAACACCTTCTCCCGATTTACAACAAGCCGATGATTTATTATCCGCTTCAGATGTTAGAGCGCGTCGGCCTAAAGGAAGTGCTCCTGGTGACGAGCGGCGATCACGTCGGAGACTTTGCAAATCTTCTCCAGTCGGGCGAGGAGTTCGGATTACGACTCTATTATGCCATACAGAAGAATCCGCAAGGCGGTATTGCCGACGCGATTCGACTCGCCGAAGAATTTGCACGGAATGAACCGATTCTGGTCATCCTCGGGGATAATATCTTCAGTTTCGATATTAAAAAATCAGTCGGCCGTTTTCTTCAGCACATAAAAAAAATCGGCAAGGGAGCAATGATTTTTGGCGTACGGCTCGATACCCGGGCGCAGCAGTACGGCGTGATCGAGACGGATACGGATGGGAAAGTCGTGTCGATAGAAGAAAAACCGGAGAAACCGAAATCGGACATTGCACAGACGGGAATTTACCTCTATGACGATCGGGTATTCCGGTTCATACGGAGTCTCCGTCCGTCCCCCAGGGGACAGTTAGAAGTCACGGATCTCAATAATGCGTATCTGAAGGAAGGGACACTTCGCTGTGAAGTCATCGATTGGTGGGTTGATGCGGGGACCTCGTATGATGAACTCCTCCGCGCAAATATACAGGTTGCGGAACGCACCAAAAACGGCACGTTATGATCGATGGGGTACAACTGAAGGAACTCACGCGTCATCCCGACGAGCGCGGTTTTTTTGAAGAAATAATCCGTTCGACGGACCCGTTTTTTTCCGAGGGGTTCGGTCAGCTTTCACGATCCTTCATGCGTACGGGCGTCGTGAAAGCGTGGCATATCCATAAGACGCAGGTTGATTGGTGGTATGTCGTGACCGGGACGGTTAAAACCGCGCTTTTTGACATGCGGAAGGACCGAAAGACGCATCGCGAACTCAATGAGTTTGTTTTGGGTGAATCCGGACGGAATATCGTACTTAAAATTCCCGCCGGTGTTGCGCACGGCTTAAAAGTGCTCAAGGGACCCGCAGACCTCGTCTACGTGACCAGTTCCGTCTATAACCCCGAAGAGGAAGGCAGGATACAATATGACGATGCGTCTATCGGGTACGATTGGGTACAGGGCATGAAGATAACGAACAGGAATATTACGTAGATAGAAAATGGACGTACGGAAACTGGAAAACGGTAATGGAAATTGGATAATAGATATTGGGTTGAATGTTAATTTCAACTTTCTCTCATGCTATTTTCCAGTTTCTATTTTCCATAACTAATTTCTATTTTCTAAACAACTAGTTTCTAATTCTATGAAGCTCTTAGTTACCGGCGGTGCGGGTTTTATCGGTTCCAATTTTATTCTCTACTGGATGCGGAACTATCCGCAGGATGATGTCGTCAATCTTGACAAACTGACGTATGCGGGAAACCTTGAGAACCTCTCTTCCGTAGAAAAAAACCCGCACTACCGGTTCATACACGGTGATATTTGTGATGCATCGGCGGTTGAGAAGGCCATACATGGCGTTGATATTGTCGTTCACTTTGCCGCCGAAAGTCATGTTGACCGCTCAATTCTTGAACCCGCTCCGTTCGTACACACCAACGTCACCGGTACGTACATATTGTTGGAACAATCCTATAAGTCTAAAATTCAAAGGTTTCATCACGTTTCTACGGATGAAGTGTACGGATCGTTAAAACTGGATGATCCGAGTAAGTTTAATGAACGAACACCATATGATCCCAAAAGTCCGTATTCAGCTAGCAAAGCCGCATCGGATCATTTAGTAAGAGCATATGCGCATACGTACAATGTGCCGATATCGATCACGAATTGCTCCAATAATTACGGTCCGTTTCAATTTCCGGAAAAGCTTATTCCGCTCGCCATCACGAATCTCCTGGAGGGGAAAAAGGTGCCGATATACGGCGACGGACTGCATGTCCGAGACTGGCTATACGTAGAGGATCATTGCCGCGCAATCGACGCCGTGCTTCAGAAAGGAAAAATAGGCGAGACGTACTGCATTGGCGGGTTAACCGATGATATCAATAATCTCGCGGTCGTGAAGAAAATCCTGCAACTCATGGGGGAGGATGAATCGAAGATAGCGTACGTTCGTGAACGGCCCGGTCACGACCGACGCTACGCGATGGATTGGACAAAAATAAAAACGGAACTTGATTGGAAACCGCTCTATCCGTTTGAATCGTGGTTGGAGAAAACCGTTGCATGGTATCGGGAACATCGCAATTGGTGGATGCGCGTGAAATCAGGAGCGTATCAGGAATATTTCAGGAAACAATACGGAGAGAAAGAATGAAGATTCTCGGAACCGGTCTATCGGGACTCATCGGCTCCCGAATCGTTGAACTCTTAACCCCGCAGGGCTATCAATTTGAGGATCTCAGTAAAGAAACCGGCGTTGACATCACCGATCACAGGATCATCAGTCAGAGGTTAGAATGCTCCGATGCTCCATGGGTTTTTCATCTTGCCGCAGTAACGGATGTCCAGGGAGCCGAAAACGAGCGTTTACTCGGTCAATCAGGCCTCGCATGGCGGGTGAATGTAGCCGCGACGGAAAATATAGCGACCGTCTGCCGGATGACGGGTAAACGAATCCTTTATATTTCCACGGATTACGTTTTTGACGGAACGAAAGAGATGTATACCGAGGTTGACCGGCCGAATCCGAAGGGATGGTATGCAGTCACGAAATATGAGGGTGAGAAGATCATATCGGAAATAAGTCCGGCAGGACTTATCGTACGCATTGCCAATCCGTATCGTGCGCATCCCGTCGGGAAAAAAGATTTCGTACACAAAATGATTGAACGGCTTGCGGCAAGCCAGGGTATTGTCGCACCGACTGATCAGCTTTTTGTCCCGACGTTTATTGACGATATCGCGGAGGCCATTCGGGAACTTGTCTCACGGGGTGCTTCGGGTATCTGCCACGTCGTCGGGGACACCGCGATATCGCCGTACGAAGCTGCGTGCATGGTTGCACGGACATATGGGTTTGCAGTTTCGGCGGTCTCAAAAACCACGTTTGCCCAGTTTTCGCGCGGAAGAGCGCCGTTGCCTCAATACGCCGTCCTCAGGAACGATAAAATAAAAGGCATGGGTATCGTAATGCGGAACTTTTCTCAGGGAATTACCGAGGTAAAGCGTCAGGAAATGAAAGCGGGACAGTGATGCGGTATTGCGATATAATAGAGGATGAATAAACGGACGCGGGGGTTGCGTTCACGATTTATCCCCCTTCGCCAGAAGACCCTGCCGCGTGCGGTGGAGATGAACGGCGAGGCGGACCAGGTGAATCCCGTTTAGCGGGAGATGTGGGGTTTGGCTACGGAGGGATGAAACCTTAGGGAAAAAGATACCCCGCCAGAAGCGAAGCGGAGGGCGGGGAGATTTCATTTTTGGGAATACGATTACACTATGACGATTGCATTTATCGGACACGGATACGTCGGACTGGTCACCGCGGCGGTTTTTGCGGATCTCGGCAATACCGTATGGGTTGTCGGCCGGACAAAGGAAAAGATAGACAAATTACAACGCGGTATTCCGCCGTTCTATGAACCGGGACTCACGGAACTGGTGAAACGGAATATTGATTCAAAACGACTTCATTTTACGCTCCGCTATAAGGATGCAGTCCATCCGTCCGGGATTATTTTTATCTGCGTCGGAACGCCCCCCAGCGAAAATGGCGAAGCTGATCTGTCCAGCGTCTTTCAGGCGGCCCGTGACATCGGGAAAAACCTCGTCGGCTATAAGGTCGTCGTTACCAAAAGCACGGTACCGCCCGGTACCAATCGTACGATTACCGATATTCTCACAAAAACGAAGCCGCCGGGTTCTTCTTTCTCCATCGCGTCCGTGCCCGAGTTTCTCCGTGAAGGCAGTGCGATTGACGATACGCTCTCTCCCGACCGCGTTGTTATCGGAACGTCATCCGACCGCGCGCAGACGCTGCTTCTCGAGCTCCATAAACCGATTGACGGAAAGGTGGTTCTCTGTAATGTCGAGACGGCAGAGCTTATTAAGTATGCATCCAACGCAATGCTCTCGGCAAAGATATCATTTGCGAATGCGATGGCATATCTATCCGAGAAAGTCGGAGCCGACGTCGAAAGAGTGCTTGAAGGGGTTGGATTGGATAAACGCATCGGCAGGAGCTTTCTGTATCCCGGGGTCGGATACGGAGGAAGTTGTTTCCCGAAAGACGTCAAAGCACTCATCGCGTTTTCAGCGAAATACGGGTATGATTTTTCACTCTTAAAGGCTGTTGACGACATTAATCACCGGGCCGGACGGCAATTCATAGACAAAATCGTTCAGCATTTTAACGGGAATCTGAAGGGTAAACGTCTTGCAGTCCTGGGATTATCGTTTAAACCGAATACCGACGACATGCGGGAGGCACCGTCCGTGAAGATTATCGCTGATCTTCTGAAACGCGGTGCAACGATTATTTCCTACGATCCGATCGCCATGGATAATGCGAAAAAAGTGCTTCCGAAGGAGGTAACGTACGCACGGAACGCGTATGACGCGGCGCATGACGCGAATGCCGTTGTCGTTCTTACCGAATGGAATGAATTCCGACAAATCGATCTCGTCCGATTGGCCAAGGAGCTCAAAGATATGGTAATGTTCGACGGACGGAACATCTACGAACCGCAACGGGTAAAGCAGCTCGGGTTTACCTATTACGGTATAGGCAGAATGTAATCATCATGTTCGAGCGGGAGAAAATAGTGTATCGTTAATTCATAAGGAGACACGCTATGCCGCAGACAAAAAAAGTTCTCATCACGGGAATTGCCGGTTTTGCAGGAAGCCACCTGGCGGAACTACTCCTGCAAAAAGGATCATACGAGGTATACGGTCTCTGCCGTCCGCGGAGCAAAACCGACAATATCGAGTCGGTGAAATCGAAGCTTCATCTGGAAGATGCCGATCTTCTTGATTCGCACAGCCTCTATACGACAATTGCGCGTATAAAACCGGATTATATTTTCCATCTTGCCGCCCAATCGTTTGTCCCGACTTCGTGGGTTTCACCCTCCGTGACACTTGAGGTAAACGTTGTCGGTACGGCGAATCTGTTTGAAGCCGTACGCCAGGTGGGGATCGATCCCGTCATACAGATCGCGTGCTCTTCAGAAGAATACGGCCTAGTGTATCCGAAAGAGTTACCGATCAAAGAAGTAAATCCGTTGCGACCGCAAAGTCCGTATGCCGTGTCAAAGCTCGCCATGGATTACCTCGGGTATCAGTATTACTGCTCGTACAAGGTGCGCATTGTTCGAACAAGAGGATTTAACCATACCGGACCCCGGCGCGGTGAGACGTTCGTCACGTCAAATTTTGCCAAACAGATAGCGACGATTGAGAAGGGAAAGCAGGAACCGGTCATACGCGTCGGAAACTTAGATGCGCAGCGGGACTGGACTGATGTGCGTGACGTTGTTCGGGGCTACCTTCTCTCCGCTGAAAAATGTGATCCGGGAGAGGTGTATAATATTTGTTCCGGTCGCGCAGTACGGGTTGGCGATATGCTCGATCTTCTTCTCTCTTTTAGCAAAGCGAAAGTGAAAGTTCAAGAGGATTCTTCCAGGATGCGACCGTCCGATGTCCCGATTCTTGTCGGAGACAATTCGAAATTTATTACCAAGACCGGATGGAAACCGGAAATTCAGTTTAAAAAAACAATGGAAGATCTCCTCAACTACTGGCGCGAGAGAATCTGATCCCTCCGTATGAGAGTGGTGGTTATTCTTCCCACATACAATGAGCGGGAAAACGTCGTTCCGCTTCTCACGAAGTTGCATGCCGTAACCGCCGCGGTTGTGAACCACGATATCGCGTTTCTTGTCGTTGATGATAATTCTCCCGACGATACGCGCCGCGTGGTCCGGGATTATCAGCGGACCCATGCGGACGTTCACCTCATTACCGGGAAAAAGCAGGGCCTCGGAAAAGCGCTCCTTCGCGGAATGTTCCATGCGGCCGACACGCTGCACGCCGAGATCCTCATGCAGATGGATGCCGATCATTCGCACGATCCTTCCGTACTGCCGAAGTTTCTGAACGCGATTGACGAAGGGGCGGATTTTGTCGTTGGGAGCCGATACATTCCCGGCGGGTCCATTCCGGATAATTGGGCGGTACACCGCAAGATCTTCAGCGTCGTCGGGAACGCGCTTGTGCGGTACGGTTTGGGATATCCCGCGGTTCATGATTGGACCGGCGGATATCGCGCTCACCGTGTCCGTTTTTACCGGGAAATTCGGAACGAGTTGGTCGCGTACGGCGGGTATGTATTTCAAATAGCATTTCTTCATAAGGCGATCCTCCGCGGCGCACGGGTTGTTGAAGTACCCATCCACTTTACGGACCGCAGGTTCGGCCGGTCAAAAATCGCGCCGTCCGAATACATCCGGAACGTCATCTGGTATGTCGTAACGCAAAGAATTTCGAAAGCCGTGCGTGGGTCATTCGGAAAGGTTCTCATCGT